>Ga0193725_1000142_pt1 | contig 23790 bp, 21 predicted proteins | sample H2a2metaG_FD_143058 | JGI IMG/M metagenome (GOLD analysis project Ga0193725, IMG submission 143058) | Soil microbial communities from a riparian zone of the East river system, Colorado, United States - H2a2 | ecosystem: Environmental > Terrestrial > Soil > Riparian zone | place: USA: East River... | reverse complement strand
CTTCCACACGCCGCCGTTGTTCACGCCGATGTAGAAGACGTTCGGTTGAGCCGGTATCCCCACTGCGGCGACGGTGCGGCCGCCGCGGAACGGACCGATGAGTCGCCAGCGCAAGTCGCTGAACAGCGTCGGGTCGTATCCCTGCGTGGCGGCGGGGGACGGGAGCAGTGTGACCAGCGCGGCAATCGCGGCAATGCGGGCGAGTCGTTTCATGATCCCAAAGTATCCCGCCTTGCCTCTTGACGCATCCTTGACGGGTACGCCCCTTCGTTGGGGTCGACCCGTCCCGGAGGCCCTGTGCATCGCCGTGTCATCCTGCCTCTCGCGTTCGTGCTGAGCGCCTGCTTCATCTACCGAACAGTCCAGGTGGAGTCCGTCGAGCGTCCCGCCACCCCAGCCGATTCGGTGGTGGTGACGACGCCGTTGAAAGCCCATCTGATCGACGGCTCGACCGTCGTCTTCCGACGCGGGGCGCGCGTCGCCGGGGGCGTGGTGTCGGGGGCGGGGATGCGATACGCCCTGACGTTGACCGACTCCACGGCGGTGACCAACCTGGCGCTCGACAGCGTCATCGGTATGGAATCGTTCCGGGGCGAGATCGATGGGACCAAGACATTCCTGGTCTCGACGCTGGCGACGGCCGGGACGCTCCTCGCGGCCGTCGGCATCGCGTGCGCCGCCGACCCCAAGTGCTTTGGGTCCTGCCCCACCTACTACTCGGACAGCGCGGGCACCCTGGTGCTCGAGGCCGAGGGGTTCTCGTATAGCGTCGCGCAACTGTTCGAGGCGCGAGACGTGGATCGCTTGCGCCTGTCTGCCATCGATGGCCGCGTGCGCCTCGAGGTTCGCAACGAGGCGTTCGAGACGCACTACATCAACCACCTCGAGCTGCTGGAAGTGCGACACTCGCCGGGGGAGACGGTGCTCCCCGACGAGCAGAATCGCCCATTGGTCGTGCGGAACGCCGCGCCGCTCGCGACCGCGCGCGACCGCATGGGCCGTGACGTGCGCATTCACCTCGCGGCGCCCGACGGCAACGTGTATCGCACCGACCCGCGGCTGCTCGGCCGCGCTCGGGTCGGCGATCTGGAAGACGCCATCGATGTCGCGGTCCCGGTGGAACCCGGGACCGACAGTGTGGTCTTTGTCCTGCGCCTCCGGAACAGTCTCCTCAATACGATTCTCTTCTACGACATCATGCTCGGCGACCCGGGAGCGCGCTCGCTCGACTGGGTGGGATACGACCTGCAGCAGGTGGGGCCGGCCGTCGAGCTCGCGCAATGGTATCAGAGGAAAATGGGGATGCAGATCGCGGTGCGGAGCGAGACTGGGTTCCGCGACGTCGCCCATCTCAAGGACACGGGTCCGGTCGCGTGGAAGGACGTCGCGATCGTGGTGCCGGTCCTCGAGCGCGACAGCGTGAGGGTCCGCCTCAGCTTCCCCGCCGATAACTGGCGCATCGATCGCGTTTCCGTGGCCACCAAATTCCGCCACCCGACGCCTCTCGTGCATCCCCTGGCCGACGCGCTCGACGCCGCGGACCGACGGGACACCACCGCGCGCGCAAGCATGGCCGCCGCCGACGGCCGCTACCTGCAGACGACGGCGGGCCAGCGCTTCACCGCGGATTTCGAGGTGGGAGGTGCGCCTCCTGCAGGCGTCACCCGAACATTCCTGCTCGCGTCGCAGGGCTATTACACGGAGTGGGTGCGCCGCGGCTGGATCGCCGCGCCGCGCGCCAGCCGGACGTTCGTGCCCTCGGACAGCGCGCTCGCGGAGGCCATCGCCCGCTGGCGCGTCACGCAAGACACTCTGGAAGCGCGGTTCATGGCGACCCGCGTTCCGGTTCGGTGAGGGTCCCTATGCCGCGCTCATGGATGCTGCCGCTCGCGATTCTCGGATGCAGCGCTTGTATGGTCGGCCCCACCACGCGGACCTTCGCCCCTGCCGCCGGGCCGCAGGGGATAGGCGCCGACCTTCGACTCACAGGGAAGAGCAGGCGAATTCAGGGTGAGGTGCTGACCGTGGAGGATACGGTGATCGTGCTGCTCAGCGCCAACCGGGTGGTGCTCGTGCCGATTCGCGCCATCGCGCTCGGACGGTTTTCGCGCCGCGGCGCACTCATCGAGAATGGCCGGGCCCGCCAAAAGACGCTCAGCTGGCTGAAACTCGTGAGCCGATTCCCGGCGGGCCTGACACCCGACATCAAAGCGAAGTTACTCGCCGTCAACGGCCAAACGGAACCGGACTGGGCGCCGTGATGCTGCTCCTCCTGCTACTCGTTCAGACTCCGGATTTCGTCGCCGCGGCCCGTACCGGCACGGCCGCCTATCGCGACGCCGAGACAGCGCGCGCGGCCGGCTACCGTCCCGTGGGCCCGGATTTCCCGGGGATGGGCCGGCACTGGATTCACCCCGGGCTCATTCTGCGCGACACGCTCGACCCCGCGGCGCCTCCGATCCTCGAGTACGCAGAGATCGACGGCCGGTTGAGCCTAGTCGGTGTCGCGTACGCCAAGTTGGTACACGACGCGACGCCGCCCGCGGGCCTCCCCGTCCCGGCCACGGCTTGGCACTTCCACCAAGGGACCGTCGAGGAGGAGAGCTTCCTGCGCAGCCACGCGGGGTTTGACCACGTGGCGCCGGGTGGAACGAACGAGCCGCGCATCGCCGTGCTGCACGCGTGGATTTGGCTCGAGAATCCCGACGGCATCCTGGCGACTGACAACTGGGCGCTGCCGTACGCGCGGTTGGGTTACCACATGCCGCCGGGCGCGTCGCACGACGCGGGGCGAGCGGTGGCCCTCGCGGCGGGGGACGGCGGGCGACACTACGTGGAGGCGCTCCTGCGGGCCGTGGGGCGGCCCAATCCCACCGAAGAGCAGGCACTCGCGCGCTTGGTGGAACGGCATCAGGCGGCGGCCCGCGCCCTCCTCCCGGGCGACGCGGAGACGCTCGCGCATTGTTGGACGGAGTTGTTGGAGGATGTGCGTGCGGCCGTGCGATCAGAGGTGTGGGAGCGCCTACAGGTGCTGCACTAGCGTCAGACTTACTCGCTCGCCATCCGCTCGACGGCGAAGCGCAGCCGCAGCATCGCCGTGTCCAGCGTCCGCCGCTCTTCGTCAGTCAAGGAGGCCGAGTCGGCGAGTTGCAGGAGCAGGCCCATGGCGGTTTGCAGTTGGCCCGCGGCCGACTGCAGCGCGAGCCGTCGCTCGATGCCCTGCCGGCGATCGCTCTTGCGGCGCTCGACCGCCACCGCCGCGAGTTCGACGCGCTTATCGGCGCCACTGCGGCGATCCGAATCCCTCCGGTCGAACTTCGGCGCGGTCATTAGCCCTCCACCACCCAGGTGCGCTCTTTTCGCAGCAGAACGTCGAGCTCCGTGGGCCCCTTCGCTTGGCTCCCCTGCGCGTACACTTCCCGTTCGTACGACAGGGCCGGGTTGCAGTATAGCACGCCCATCGCCGTGGGGAATGGCGGCTCGAGGGCCGCCAAGTGTTGCGCCAGGGCGCGGTTCGTTTCGTCGTGCACCAGGATGTCGGCCGCGGTCAGTCCATTTTCACCGAGCGTCACCACTTCCAGTTCGAGCTTGCCGGGCACGAGCCGCAGCCCCTTCTCCTTCTTCTTGCCGAACAACAGCGGCTGGCCGTGCTCCACCACGATCTGCGCGTCGGGGGCCTCGGCCTTGCCGGTGATGTGCTCGAACACCGCATCGTTGAACACGACGCAGTTCTGGAGGATCTCGACGAACGACGCGCCCTCATGGGCGCGCGCCCGCTTCAGCACGCCGACGAGATGTGCTTGGAGCGTGTCGACGGAGCGCGCCACGAACCGCGCGCCCGCGCCGAGCGCGAACACGCAGGCCGAAACGGGATACTCCAGCGATCCGAGCGGCGTCGACGGCGACCGCGTCCCGCGGCGCGATGTCGGCGAGTATTGGCCCTTGGTGAGCGATCGCTGGCGCGCGGCCGTGCACCGTGTGGAATCCGTAGGTGGACATGTAGTACGGGAATCGCGCCGCGCAGCCGATGCCGCTCACGAACACCGTGCGCGCCCGGTCGACCTGCAGCTCGGCGCAGGCTTTCTGCACGGCCTTGAGGATGGCATAGTCGCCGCAGCCGGGGCACCAGCGGACCTCCTGGTCCGAGGCATAATCCTTCGGCGCGAGCTGGGCGTCGGTGATGGTCGTGACGGTCATGGCGTTCCGAACTCCGCCGCCGAGGTAACCGTGCGCTGAAGCGCCGGCTCGGCCAAGACACGCGTCCTTAAGGACGCCGCGTAGTTGCCGAGCCGGCCCTTTAGGGCACGGACAAACGACACTCCACTCACCCTTCCCCCTTTATCGCGCTCAGAATCTCGGTCACCTTGAACGGTTTTCCTGTCACCTTGCTCAGCTGCTCCGCCGGGAGCAGGTATTCCGCCCGCAGCAGGCGCACCAACTGTCCGTTGTTCATCTCGGGGACGATCACGCGGGCGTACCGTTTGAGCAGCTCGCCGAGGTTGCGCGGAAACGGGCTCATGTAGCGGATGTGAATGTGCGCCACGTCGTGGCCTTCTTCGCGCGCGATGCGCACCGCCTGGTGGATCGGCCCGAACGTCGAGCCCCAGCCCACGATGGCGAGGGCGCCATGATCCTCGCCGAGGGCAGGCACCTGCAGCGGAATGCCACGCGCGATCCCGGCGATCTTGTCCGCGCGCGCCTGAGTCATGCGCGCGTGGTTGTCGGGATCGTAGGAGATGTGTCCGGAGTCGTAATCCTTTTCCAACCCGCCGATGCGATGCTCGAGCCCCGGCGTTCCCGGCCGCACCCACGGCCGGGCCAGCGTCTTCGTGTCGCGCAGGAACGGGTGGAAGCCCTCCGGGTCGGTGCGATACGCGATTGGGAAGCGCGGCAGGTCGGCTTCCACGGGGATGCGCCACGGCTCGGCGGCGTGCGCGAGATAGCCGTCCGACAGGACGATCACCGGGGTCATGTACTTGGTAGCGATGCGCACCGCTTCGATGGCCACGTCGAAGCAATCGGTCGCGGTCGCGGCGGCGATCACCGCGAGCGGGGCGTCGGCGTTGCGGCCGTGGACCGCCTGGAACAGGTCCGACTGTTCGGTCTTGGTCGGCATCCCGGTCGACGGGCCGGCGCGCTGCGAGTCGATGACGATGAGCGGCAGCTCGGTGGCGATCGCGAGGCCGAGCATCTCGGTCTTGAGGGCGATCCCCGGTCCCGAGCTCGACGTGACGCCGAGTGCCCCGGCGTAGGCCGCGCCGAGTGCGGCCCCGCTCGCGGCGATCTCGTCTTCCGCCTGGAAGGTGACGACGCCGTATTGTCGCAAGGTCGCCAGGGTGTGCAGCAGCGCCGATGCGGGGGTGATCGGGTACCCGGCGAACACCAGCTTTTCGATGCCGGCGGCGCGCATCCCGGCCACGAGCCCCCAGGCGAGCGCCTCGGTCCCGCTGACGGTGCGGTACAGCCCGGGCTCCACGTCGGCCTTGGGGACGACGTACCCCACCAGGTGCTCGGGCATCTCCGCGGTTTCGCCGAAGGCGTGGCCCGCGTTCAGTGCGGCGATGTTGGCATCGGCGATCTGGGGCTTCTTGGCGAACTTCTGCTTGAGCCATTCGATGGTGGCCGTGCGCTCCCGGCCGTACATCCACAGGAGCAGGCCCAGCGCCCACATGTTGCGGCACAGGTGGGCCTCGCGCGACGACAAGCCGTGAGGCTTCACGGCCTCGGTCGTGAGTTTCGCGATGTCGAATTTGAGAAGCTGATACGGGGCGAGCGAGTCGTCGTCGAGCGGGTTCTTCGCATAGCCCGCCTTGCCGAGATTGCGCTCGTTGAATGCGGCGGTATCGACGATGATCGTGCCGCCCACGCGCAGGTCCTTCAGCTCCACCGTGAGCGCCGCCGGGTTCATCGCGACGAGGACGTCTACGTCGTCACCCGGCGTCATGACGTCGACGGCCCCGAATTGAATCTGGAACGCCGAGACACCGAACGTCGTGCCGGCGGGCGCGCGGATCTCGGCGGGGAAGTCGGGGAACGTGGAGAGGTCGTTTCCGGCGAGGGCCGTTTCCAGCATGAACTGGGTGCCCGTGACCTGCATGCCGTCCCCCGAGTCTCCGGCAAACCGGATGACGACGGAGTCGCGGATCTCGCGGGCAGGGGAGGAGGACATCGCGCTGGAGGCCATGAACTTGGAAGGCTAGCCTGCTGGCGGGTGTTGCGCGAGGCGTGCAGTTTCGTGCCAGTTTCGGAACTGTTTCGGCCTAGCGGCGAGGGCCGATCCCCCATAGGCTCAGGGCGCGAATCTTGCCCTTGAAACCAAGACTCTACAACCAAGCGAGCAGGCGATGCACGCGGTCATTCGACGCTACAAGGTGAGACTCGGGACGGTCGCCAGTGCGGCGCAACACGCGGAGTCGAGCCTGTTGCCGCAAATGAACCGGCTCCCGGGCTTCGTGGCCTACTACCTCCTCGATGCCGGAGACAGCGTGCTGGCATCGATCAGTGTTTGCGAAACACCGGAGGGCGCCGATGCCGCTGCGGCACTCGCCGCCAACTGGTTCAGAAGCGACTGGCCGTCGTTCAAGCTGATTCCGCCCGAGATCACGGACGGCGAGGTGCTGGTGCACGCGGAAGTCGGACGGTCGACGGGACGCCGCCGGAACGAGCGTCGCGGCAACACCGATCGCCGCACCGATTCCGATCGCCGGATCTCCGTGGAGCGGCGCACCGAGACGAGCCGCCGGTCTTCGGCCGAACGGCGCTCGGAAGTGGAGCGTCGCGCGGCCTGGCAGAGCGCGCCGCCCTCGATGACACAGTCGCCGCGTCGGTCCGGCGCGCTGCCGCAGCGCCGCACGCCGTTGCCGATCGCCTAGGCCACAATCGGGGGCTCCCGGGGGTATTCTTAGCACACCCCCACACGGAGCCCAGGCTTGCCCGCTTACCGGGGCGCACTCTGCTTCGCCGTGTTGCTTACCGGCGCCTGCGCCCGCCCTCACCCCTCTGGCGCACCGCTTGCCCCCGCCGGCGGTGCGACCGGTTGCCTGCTGGCGCCGTCTGGCGGCGCCTCGGCGCGCGCGCCACTGATCACCGTTGCACTCACCGACTCCGTCGACCCGACTCACGCACCCGTCCCGCGCAACGACGCCGAGCGACTCGTGTTCCGGCAATTGTACGAGACGCTGGTGCGGTTCGATTGCGAGGGGCGCGCCGTGCCCGCGCTCGCCGAGTCGTGGACGTCGAGCGACGGGGGACGGCGGTGGGCGTTCACGCTGCGCGCCGATGCACAGTTCTGGGACGGCGCGCCGGTGACCGCGCGCGACGTCGTGATGGGCAAGGGCGGCGCGGGGTACACGCTGACGCCGATCGATGCGCGAATCGTCGGCGTGTGGCTTGCTCGCGGATCGGACGACCCGCCGGCGTTCCTGGCCGATCCGGCGCTCGCCGTCACGAAGGCCGCGCCGGGTGGGGACTGGCCGATCGGCACCGGGCGCTACTGGGTGACGGGCGCGAACGCGACCGCACAAGAGATCCGCGCCCATTCTCCGGCGGGCGACACGCTCCTGTTTCGGCAGGCCACCGGAAAGGACGCCCGCGATTTGTTGGACACCGGCGTGGACCTTCTGGTCACGCGCGATCGCTCGGTGACGGACTACGCCGCGACGCAGCCGGCGTTCACGGTCGTCGATCTGCCGTGGGATCGCATCTACGTGTTCGCCGCGGCCGAGGCTCCAGCGACTCGCCTCGACGGCATCGAGCAGGCCGTTCGCGGCGAGTCGCGCCGACCCCAAGGTGGTGGTTTCTGGTGGGAACAGCTCCAGGCCTGCGGTCCGCCGCCAACCCCCGCGCCGCCGACTCCTGCCGTGCGACGCATCGCCTACGAGCGCGGCGATCCCACGGCGCGCGACTTGGCGGGCCGGATCGCCGCGCTCGGCGGCGAGACCGCTCAGGGCCTCGCCCCCTCTGAATTCCGTCGTTCCCTTTCTACGGGCAGCGCCGCGGGGTATGTGCTCGCGCTGCCGCGCACCGCTCCCGATGTGTGCCGGGCGGCCCGCGATCTGTTGCCGCCGTGGTCGGTCGCCATCGCACCTCTCGTCGAGACGCGCGCGCGCTCCGTGGTGCGCCGGGCAGGCGCAGCACGCTGGGCCCGGGATGGCGACGGGACCGTGTCCCTCGTGCCCCAATGACTTTCCGCACCCGCCTCCTCGCCGGGTTCGGCGTGGTGGTGCTCGTGCCGCTCGCTGTTTTCGGGCTCGGTATCCGGCGCGAGATGTCGGGGCGAGTCGCCGCCGAGTACGTGGGTGCGCTCTCGGATGTCGTGCGCGCCGACATCACGCGCCAGAGCGAAGGGATCGCGACTCGTCTCGACGCGCTGAGGGATGCGCTCCGCGCCGACAATCGCTTCCGTACGGCGGCGATCCAGGGTGGCGATCGCGCCTTCGTCCTCGATTACACGGGCGACGCGATGCGACTGACCGGGCTCGACTTCCTGCAGATTCTGGACGATGAGGGTCGTGTCGTATCGTCGGGACACTTCCGCAACGAGTACGACCGGCCTGCGGCGATCCCACCACTGGGAGGCCCGGCGCTCCTATTTGCGAATACGGCGGAAGGTCGGTTCCTCGCCTTCGTGCGCCGTGATACGCTGCGGCTGACCGGGCGTCGATTCTCGCTCCTCGGGGGAGTGCGGGTGGACACCCTGTTCCTATCGCGCCTGGCGCGCGATCGAGAGCTTGCGGTGAGCGTGGCCTTTCCCGGCGAGACCGAAAGGACGGACGATACCGCTCAGGTCGTCGCTGAGGTCGCCTTGCCCTATGTGTCGCTTGGGGATTCGGGCGCGTACACCGCGCACATCGTCGTCACCCAATCGCAGAACCTCCTCGCGGCGGTGCGGCGCAATGTGAACACCTGGTTCGCGGTCGCGGTGCTCGTGTCGGCGCTGATGGCCGTGCTCATCGCAGGGTGGCTGTCTACGCGGTTCAGCCGCCCCATGACCGAGATGGAGCATCGCGCCGCCCTCGGCGACCTGGCTCGCCAGGTGAACCACGATATCAAGAACGGATTGGCGCCGCTCCGCAACGTGTTCCGCCACTTCGCGCAGGTGGCGCAGAGCGAGCCCGCGAACCTCCCCAAGGTTTTTGCCGAGCGCCAGGGAACGGTCGAGTCGAGCATCGAATACCTCGAGACCCTGGCCGCGAACTACGCCCGACTCTCCCCTCAGGCGACCGAGCGGCCCACCGACGTCAACGGGGTCGTGCGCGAGGCGCTGCGACGCGTCGCCGGCGCCGACCATGCAGAGCTCCGCACGGAGCTGCCGGACCGGCTTCCCCCAGCGCGCGTCGACCCGCTGGCGCTGCGGCGCGTGATCGAGAACTTGCTCGGCAACGCGGTGGACAGCCTCCAGGGCAAGCCGGGCACCGTCACGGTCGCGACCGAGCGCGGCCCGAACGGGACGGTGCGCCTCTCGGTGAAGGACACGGGGCAGGGCATGAGCAAGGCCGAACTGGACCGCGCTTTCGACGACTTCTACACGACCAAGCCGGGCGGTACCGGATTGGGCCTGTCGATTGTGCGGCGGCTCGTGCTCGATTCGAACGGGACTCTCAACGTCGAGTCCGCGCGGGGCAAGGGTTCGACCTTCATCGTGGACCTTCCGGTCGCATGACTCTCGTTCTGATTGTCGACGACGTGCCCGCGATGGCCGAGCAATACGCGTATGACCTGAAGCGGCTGCGGGGCTACGAGACGGTGGTCGCCGCGAGCGGGCGGGCCGCGCTCGATTGCCTCGCCGCCGAACCGGTGGACTGCGTAATCCTCGACCTCGAGATGCCGGGAATGGACGGCTTCGAGGTGCTGCGCGCGGTGGAGCGCCTCGGACTGCGCGTCCCCATCATCGTGTACACGGGCACCGGCAACTACGATCGCTGCGCGCAGGCGATCCGCCTGGGCGCGCACAGCTTCATCGACAAAGCCGAGCCGATGGAGCGCGTGGGGCAAGAGGTCGAGAACGCCATTGATCGGCGCCGACTCATCGAGCAGGTAGCCGCGATGCGGCGCGGTTTCGGCATGGACTCCCCGCTCGTGGGCTCCAGCCCTGCGCTCGCCAAGCTCCAGCAGACGATCGGCCGGATCGCGCCGATCCCGAGCCCCGTCCTCATCCTGGGCGAGAGTGGCACCGGCAAGGAGCTGGTCGCGCGCGAGCTGCACCGCCTCGGCGCGGCGCCCAAGGGCCCGTTCATCGCCGTGAACAGCGCCGCCCTGCCTCACGAGCTGGTGGAGAGCGAACTCTTCGGGCACGAGCGGGGCGCCTTCACCGGCGCCGCGGCCACTCGCAAAGGCGCGTTCGAAGCCGCGAGCGGCGGGACCCTCTTCCTCGACGAAATCGGCGATCTGCCCCTCAACGCGCAGGCGAAGCTGTTGCGGGTGCTCGAAGAGCGCCACGTGACCCGGGTGGGAGGCACGAAGACGATCGCGGTGGATACGCGCGTCGTGGCCGCGACCCACCGCGACCTCGAGAAAGAAGTCGCCGAAGGCCGGTTCCGCGAGGACCTCTACTTCCGGCTGAACGTGCATCCGCTACGCGTGCCGCCGCTGCGCGAACGGCTGTCGGACGTTCCGGCGCTCGTCGAGCATCTGCTCGCCGCGACGTGCAGCCGCTTCGGGATGAAACCCAAGAAGGCGGGCGCGGACGCGCTTGAAGCGCTGATGGCCTACGACTGGCGCCGCAACAACGTCCGCGAGCTGCGCAACGTGATCGAGCGGATGGTCATCGCGACGGACCGGGACGAGCTCACCCGCGAGGATGTCCCCGCCGAGCTGCGGGACCACAAGGGCGTTCGCCCACGCACCACGCACGACGCACCACGCACGTTCGAGGAGCAGAAAGTGGAGGCCGAGCGCCAAATCGTCGTGGCGGCACTGGAGCGCAACGATTGGCACATCACGCATACCGCGAAGGAGCTGGGGCTGTCGGACCACGCGAGTCTCCTCAAGGTGATGCGCCGGCTCGGTGTCCAACGCGACACATGAGACCTGGCGGCGCGGTGTCCCGCCGGCCACGGTCGCAAACTCACATCGTGAATTGACAATTAGTTAGCTGCTGGTCCGCGGCCTGCCTTACCCCAGGGTGAACCCGCTCCTGGAGGAGCCCATGCGGTACCAGTTCTCGATCGATCGGCCCCACACACAGGGCCGCGGTCTCGCTCTCGCCGTTGCTGCACTCATCAGCCTGGGTATTGCCGGCTACATGTTCGCCGCCTGCGGCGATCGCAACCCCGACCGGGCGAGCGCCGGCGAGCCTGTCGTCAGTACGCCGACCCCGCTGCCTGCGCCGTCCACCCCGACACAGCCGGAGGTCCCGGCGCCTACCACGGCCCCCGAGTTCTACACGGTCGGCCGCACCGCGTGGAAGGCCGGCGACTTCGCGCGCGCGGAGAGTGCATTCGTGCAGGCGATTGCCCTCGATTCCACGCACGTCCGCAGCCGTCTCTACTTGGGCCGCATCCTGATCGAGTCGGGCCGTGCCGGGGACGCGTTGCAGCACATCGAAGCAGCCGTCGAGCTCGACACGACGTCGAGCGAGCCGCTGCGCCTCCTGGGCCGGGCGTACCAGGTCCTGGGGCGCTCGGACGAAGCGATCGTGGCGTACAAGCGCGCGATCGTCAGGAACTCCGAAGATGTGTGGTCGCTGAACAACCTCGGATCCTTGTACATCAAGGTGGGGCGGTCTGAGGACGCGATCGGCCCGATCGCGCGGGCGATCGAGTTGGAGAAGAGCGTGGCGATCTTCCACAACAACCTCGGCACCGCGCTCGAGAAGACCGGGCACTTTACGGCGGCTGCTGAGGCGTACCGGGCGGCGCTCGCGGTGGAGAGCACGTACGGGCCGGCGACCGCGAACCTGGCGCGCGTCGAGCAGCTGAAAGAGGACCCGGCAGCTCAGCCCGTGGATCTCGTGGCGCTGGCCAAGGCCTTCGTGGACGGTATCCCCAGCTGGAATCAGTAAGCCCGCCTCGAGTAGGAACTTGGAGACCCGGCCGAGCCCCCCTTCAACGGCCGGGTCTCCCGGTTTATGTTCCCGCTCCCATGAAAGCCACCGATATCCGTAAGGGGCACGTCCTGCTGATCGACGGACAGCCCTGCCGAGTGATGGACTTTACGCACCGGACCCCGGGCAACCTGCGCGCCTTCGTGCAGGTCCGGTTCCGGAGTCTCGTGAACGGGAACACGTTCGACCAGCGCCTCGCCGCGACCGAGTTCTTGAACGAAGCCCGGCTCGATACGAAGGAGATGCAAGTTCTGTATCAGGACCAGGGCGGCGTGCACGTGATGGACCAGTCGACCTACGAGCAGTACACCCTCGACGAGCGCGCCGTCGGCGAGGACAAGGAGTGGCTGCAGCCGGAGATGGTCGTACAGGTCGAATGGCTCGACGGGCGCCCCATCGCCATCGAGCTGCCGCCGGTCATTGAATTGCAGGTCGTGGAGACGTCGCCGGTGATGAAGACCGCCACCAAGAACGCGAGCACCAAGCCCGCGAAGCTCTCGAACGGTGTGACGGTGCAGGTGCCGGACTTCATCAGTCCGGGCGAAAAGGTCAGGGTCGACCCACGCTCCGGGCAGTACCTCGAGCGGGCGAAGTAAGCCGCGCGATTCCGAAGGGCTCGAGGTCCCACTTCGTCTTTCCATCCACGAGCAGCTCCGCCAGCAGCTCCCCGATCGCGCTCGCGAATTTGAACCCGAACCCCGAGCAGGGGCTCGCGAGCAACACCTGGGGGTGTGAGGGGTGGGCGTCGATCAGAAAGTCTCCACCGCCCACGTTGGTGTAGAGGCAGACCGCCGAGCGGCGGTGAGCGCCGTTGGCGCCCGGGAGAAACCGCTGCAGCATCTTCCGCATCGCCGCGACTTCGTCGGCCCCTACGTCACGGCGCACGGCGTCCGGCGTCGTCGGCTCGCCGCCGTGATGGATCGTCGTCTTGATCTCTCCGCCTTCGATCGGGAACGACGCGAAGGCGGCATTCGGCCCGAACTCCCACAACGCGAGGGGGCAGCGCGCGGCGTCGAACGCCGCGGCATCACCGCGCGGCGCGAACCAATGCATCACGATCCGCTCCGCGGTGACGGGGACGCCGGCCTGGGTGAGGGTATCGAGCATCCACGGGCCCGCGGCGAAGAGCAGCTTGCCGGCGCTGTAGCGTCCGCGTGGCGTGGTAACCGTGACGCCCTTGCCGCTCGCCTGCCAGCGCACCACTGGCTCGTCGAACCTGACCTCGACGCCGCCCGCTCGAGCGTAGTCGAGACACGCCTGCACGCACGTTTCAGGTCCCAGAATGCCGGCCCCCGGCTCGAAGAATCCAACGGTGCCGTCGTCGGGCCGGAAGGCGGGAAAGCGGCGGCGGATGTCGGCGGGGGACAGGATCTCGTATGGGACGCCGTGGATGTCGGCGCTCTCCTTGGACTTCGCCACGAACGTCCCATCGCTGGCTCCGATGAAGACGCCGCCGGTGATCCTGAGCAAGGCCCGTCCCGTCGTGGCTTCCATGCGGCGCCAACACTCGTAGGCACGGCGCACCAGCGGCACGTAGCGCGGATGCTCGAACGACGTCTCGCGAATGATGCGCGAGCCGCCGTGGGTCGAGCCGAGTGTGTGCGGCGGGTGGTGGCGGTCGAGCGCGAGGACCTTGAGGCCCTTCCGGCCGGCGAGGTGGAACGCAGTCGCGCTCCCCATCGCACCCAGGCCGGCAACGATCACGTCGTACGTCACAGCTCGGCGTGCCGGAAGCACGTGACGAGATGGTCGTTCACCATTCCCACGGCCTGCATGAACGCGTAGCAGATCGTGGGGCCCACGAAGCGGAAGCCGCGCTCGACCAGCGCCTCGCTCATCGCCTGCGACTCTTTCGTCTCGGCGGGAATGCTGCGAATGGTCTTACGTGCGTGGCGCAGCGGCGCGCCGCCGACGAACGACCATAGGAACTCATCGAAGGAGACCCCCTCCTCGGCGAGCTTCAAGTAGGCGCGGGCGCTCTTCACCGCGCTCTCAACCTTCTGGCGATTCCGGATGATCCCTGCGTTCTTGAGCAGCTTGGCGATGCGCCGCCGGTCGTAGGCAGCCATCTTCTTCGCGTCGAATCCGTCGAACGCTGCGAGAAAATTGTCGCGCTTGTTCAGGATGGTTGACCAAGACAGCCCCGCCTGGAAGCCGTCCAGGATGAGCTTGCCGAAGAGCTGCCGGTCGTCGTGGACCGGGACGCCCCACTCGCGGTCGTGATAGGCGATCATGAGGTCGCTCGATTCGGCCCACTTACACCGCGCCATGGTCCCGATCCTTGCAAGAGAGAGCCCCACACCACGCGGGGTGATGTGGGGCTCGGTACGCCGTACTGCGGGGGAACGTCAGTCGGTCCGTCCCCCCGTATTAGGGCCCCCGCTCGTCTGCCCCTCCTGGACGATGATCAAGAACTTCGAGTTACGCCAGAACTGCTCGGGAGCCGAGATCTGCAGCGTCGAGGTGCCCGTGATCTTGCCCTGTTCGGTGCGGGGCGTCCCCAGGAATTCCAGGTCCTGACGCGACGCGATGCGGTACTCGCTCGTGGCGCTGGGCAGCTGAATCTCTCTCACGTCGCGCTTGTTGATGGGCGTGAACAACGCGGGGTCCATTTCACGCGCCGGAGCCAGGATGCTGCCGGTGCGCCACAAGACGAACAGCACGCGGCTCCCGCCCTCTTCGACGATGACGCCCTTTTGCTTCAGCTCGTCCTTGGTCCCGATGATGTAGTAGACGGTGTTCTCGCGCGTGGTCACGTTGGCCACGGTGTCGCGCAGCGCCACGTTTTCGGTCTCGAGGCTCGTCACCTGCTCGGTGAGCGCGGTGATGGTGGCCTTCTGGCTCTCGATGATGGCGCCGAGGTTCGTCGCGGTCGAATCGAGCGTCGCGCGCAGACTGTCCGACAGATTGGTGAGACCCTTGATGCGGTTCTGGGCCTGGTTGAGCTTCGTCTCCGTCTCGCTCACGCGAGCGACGACGTAGCGGAGCTTCTGCATCATCGAGTCACGTTGCGCGAGCAACGGGGTTTCGGACGAGGTACGGATCTGGCGGCCGCGGACTTGCACCTTCGATAGCGCCGAGCTGACGTCGCTCAGCAGGCGGGCGCTGACGGCCACTTCTTGCAGCAAGCTGTCACGCTGTGCGTTCGCCTGCTCGAGATCGGCGAGCTTGCGCTCCGTCTCGGCCGACGTCCCGCACGCGGTCGCGGCGACGAGCAGCGCCGCGAGGATGGGCTTGACGGTCATTGTTGTAGGCTCCCCAATGGGTGAGATAGGCACCGCCTTGATACTGGCGAACGGCGTAGTGGTTCCGCGTGACACAAGTCACGCCGCCGCGGGTTGCACGCCCGCAACACCGCCGCCAGTTTTGCACATGCGTCTGTTCGTCGGCACGTCCGGGTACAACTTCCCTGAATGGAAGGGGACCTTCTATCCGCCCAAGCTCCCCACTGCCAAGTGGTTGGAGTACTACGCCAGCAAGCTTGAGACCGTCGAGATCAACTACACCTTCTATCGAATGCCGACCCCCAAGATTGTGGCGAGGTGGGATGCCGTGACCCCGCCGGAATTCCGTTTCGTGCTCAAGGCCCCGCAGCGCATCACGCACATCGCCCGGCTCAAGAACGTCGACGAGAACCTGCGCTTCTTCTTGGAGACCGCACGCACCCTGGGCCCCAAGCTCGGGCCGATTCTCTTCCAGCTTCCGCCCAACTTCAAGAAGGATCTCGATCGCCTGGGCGACGTGCTCACCCAATTCCCGCCCGACTTGAAGTGCGCCTGGGAGTTCCGACACGCTTCGTGGTTCGACGCCGAAGTCTACGACGTGCTCCGGACCGGGAACGCCGCGCTGTGCGTCGCCGACACCGCGGAGGGGACGACGCCGCGCGAGCCGACGGCGGACTTCGGGTACGTGCGGCTGCGCGACGAAGGGTATTCGAAAAAGTCGATGGAGGACTGGGTGGAGAAGGTGCGCGACATGGGGAAGGCGTGGAGCGACGCCTACGTGTTCTTCAAGCACGAAGGGAAGGGCGAGGGTCCGAAGCTCGCCGCGAAGTTCAGGACGCTTTTCGCTTAGCCTTCGCGGGCTTGCGTTCCTCGGCGCCCTTCCCACCCTTCAAGCTCGCCTTCAACGCTTCCATCAGATCGAGGATCTGCGTCTTGGGCGCTTCGGTCGGCTCCTCGGTGATCTCCTTGCCCTCGACCTTCTGCTGGATCATGTCCTGGATGCGGCGGCGCACGTTGTCCTTGTACTCCTGCGGCCGGAATTCTTCCGACGTTCCCTGATCGATGAACTTGATCGCCATATCCAGCTCGTTCTTCTTGACTTCGGTCTTGGGGATCGGCACGTCGGCGATCGAGCGCAGCTCCTCCGGGTAGCGCAGCTGCTCCATCGCCAGGCCGTTCTCCATCGGGCGGACGAGGATCAAGTACTGCTTGCCGCGCGCCGCCCACTGGCCGATGCCCACTCGTCCCGTCTTCTTGAGCGCATCGCCTAAGAGCTTGTAAGCGCGCTCGCCGCCCTTGTCGGGGCCCAAGAAATACGTCTTGTCGACGTAAATGCGGTCCACCTGGTCGGCCGGGAGGAACTCGGTGATTTCGATCGCCCCGGTGCCGCGCGGCTCTTCCAGCTTCTTCAGCTCGTCGGTCGTGAAGAGGACGTACTGCCCTTTGGTGAACTCGTAGCCCTTGATCATGTCCTCCTTCTCGACCTTCTCGCCGTCCTTAGAGCAGACGTACTGCTGCTTCAACCGGGATCCGTCCTTCTTGTGGAGCCAGTTGAACGAAATGTTGGCGGACGACTCGCCGGCCGAAAACATCTTGACCGGCACCGACACGAGGCCGAAAGAGACCGTGGCCGAACCGATGGAATGAGCGCTCATAAGAGGCTATGATAACCACACCCCTCTCATGCCCGCAAACCGTAAGGGTCCACCGCCCCCGCCCGCGAACGACCCGCTAAGCGCCTATCGCGCCAAGCGTTCGCTCGACCGCACCACGGAGCCGGGGGCGCGGCCGCCTACCCCGGCGCCCAAGGCCGGCGGCCTGTTCATCGTCCATATGCACGCCGCGACGCGGCTGCACTGGGACCTCCGTCTCGAAATGGAAGGCGTGCTGCGGTCGTGGGCGGTTCCCAAGGGCCCCTCCGCCACCCGCGCCGACAAGCGTCTCGCCGTCAACGTCGAAGATCACCCCATGGAGTACGGCGACTTCGAGGGAATCATCCCGGAAGGGAATTACGGTGCGGGTGAGGTCATCGTGTGGGACCGCGGGGTGTGGGTGCCCCTCGAGGACCCGTTCGAGGGATTCAAAAAGGGCAAGCTCCTCTTCGAGCTGAAGGGCTACAAGCTGCGCGGCAAGTGGACGCTCGTGAAGCTCAAAAAGGGCGTCAAGGAATGGCTGCTGATCAAGGAGAAGGACGGGTACGCGGATCCCGAGAAGCCCTATTCCGACGAATCGGTCCTCTCTGGGATGACGGTCGAGGAGCTGCGCGCCGCGAAGGATCGGGCGGCCCCTCTCAAAAAGGAGCTGGAGAAGCTCGGCGCTCCCAAGCGCGCCGTGCGAGTCGCCGATACCGAGCTAATGCTCGCCGAGACGCGCGAGGAACCGTTCTCCAAGACGGGTTGGTTGTTCGAGCTGAAGCTCGACGGCTACCGGCTGCGCGCCGCGCGGGAGGACGGTGCGGCGAAGCTCGTCTCCCGCAAGGGTCACGACATGACGGCGGCGTTTCCCGAAATCGCGCGCGCCGTGGCCGCGCTACCGTATGAAGGCCTGATCCTCGACGGCGAGATCGTCGTCCTCGATGACGCGGGACATCCGAGTTTCAATCGCCTGCAGAACCGCGCCAGGTTGTCCGGCCTTCCCCTGATCAAGCGTGCGGCGGTCGAAACGCCGGCCACCTTCTACGTCTTCGACCTGCTCGCCTTCGAGGGCTATGACGTGCGACCACTGCCGCTCGTCAAGCGCAAGGCGGTGCTCGCGAAGTTGCTCCCTCGCGCCGGCGCGTTGCGCTACTCCGAACACTTCGAGACGAAGGGCGAGGACCTGTACGAGCACGTCGTCCAGCTTGGTCTCGAGGGGATCATGGCGAAGAAGGCGGACTCGACCTATCGCGGCGGCCGCTCCGCCAATTGGCTCAAGATCCGCGCCGACCGCACCGACGACTTCGTAGTAGTCGGGTACTCGAGGCCCAAGGGCTCGCGCGGCGGGTTCGGCGCGCTGCTCGTCGGCGGCTACGTCGACGGGAAGCTCACGTTCACCGGGCGGGTCGGGTCGGGGTTCGACGCGAAGCAGCTCAAGGATGTAGGCACAGAGCTCGAGGCCTCCGTGCGGCCCACTACACCATGCGAGTCAGGGCCCATCCCCCAGGGCATTGACGTCGTCTGGGTCGAGCCACGGCTGGTCATCGAGGTGCGCTACAAAGAGATCACGCCGGACGGTCTCCTGCGCCAACCAGTCTTCCTGCGATTCAGGGATGATAAGGAGCCTAAGGACTGCATTCTCCAGGGAGATGGGAGAAGGGAGAAGGACGACGAGGTGCCGCCGGACAGTACTTCTCCCATCTCCCCTCTCCCTCGCGAGGTTGTGTTCTCGAACCTGAGTAAGGTCTTCTGGCCGGATGAGGGTTACACGAAGGGCGACCTGATCGAGTACTACCGCGCCATCTCGCCCTGGCTGCTGCCGTTCCTGAAGGATCGCCCCGTCGTCCTGACCAGGTTTCCCGACGGCATCAGCGGCAAGTCGTTCTTCCAGAAGGATGCTCCCGGATTCATTCCGGAATGGCTCCGCACGGAGCGCATGTGGAGCGCGGACACCGAGCGCGAGATCGACTACTTCGTGTGCGATAATCTGGAGTCGCTGCTGTACCTCGCGAACATGGGAACGATCCCGTTGCACGTGTGGGGCAGCCGGGTGGCGACCCTCGAACAGCCCGACTGGTGCATCCTCGACCTCGATCCCAAGGATGCGCCGTTCGAACATGTCGTGAAGGTGGCGCGCGTCGTAAAGGATCTGTGCGACGAGATCGAGCTCCCGGCGTTCATCAAGACCAGCGGTTCGACGGGACTGCACGTGATGCTCCCCATGGCGCGGCTCGTCACCTTCGAGCAGGCGCGCCAGCTGGGCGGCCTGCTCGCGCGCGTGGTGGCCACCAAGCTGCCGGACATTGCCACGGTGACGCGGCAGGTGGGGAAGCGGGGTGGACGCGTGTATCTCGACTACGTGCAGAACGGGCACGGCCGTTTGCTCGTCGCGCCCTTCAGCGTCCGCCCGCTCCCCGGAGCGCCGGTCTCGATGCCGCTCGAGTGGCGCGAGGTCACGCCCAAGCTCGACATCCGGAAGTTCACCATCAAGAACGCGCCCGCCCGCATGAAAAAGCTCGGGTCTGACCCGCTGCTCCCCGTGCTCGAGGTTCAGCCTGATCTCGTCGCCGCCCTCGAGCGGCTGGCCGAGCGGGCAGGTGGGCCGTAGAATCTCCAGCCGCACCCAACCCTAGGGTTCTATGACGCTCTTGCTACTCGCCGCGCTGGCGCTGCAACGCCCAGCCACGCCCGCACCTGTTCGCGACACGACCGTCCGCGACTCCGTGACGCGCTTCCTCGAGAACTTCAATTACCGCGCGCTGGGCCCGGCGGCGTATTCCGGGCGCGTCACGGCGATCGCGGTCCCCACTACGACCGAGCCGCGGCCCAAGACGTTCTACGTCGGGTCGGCGGGGGGCGGCGTCTGGAAGACCGTCAACGAGGGCGTCACGTGGCAATCGGTCTCGAGCGGCCTCGGCAGCGAGACCGTGGGCGACCTCGCCGTGGCGCCATCGGACTCGAACGTCGTGTGGGTCGGGACCGGCGAGAAGAACAGCCTGCGGTCGCAGTATTGGGGCGACGGCGTGTACAAGTCCACCGACGGCGCCCGCAGCTGGACCAAGATGGGGTTGGCCGACTCGCGCGCGATCGGCCGCATCGTGATCCACCCGACAGGACCCGACACGGTGTACGTCGCGGCGCTCGGCCACCTGTGGGGCGCGAACAGCGAGCGCGGCGTCTACAAGACCACCGATGGTGGCAAGACGTGGACCCGGGTTCTGTTCGTCAACGACACCACCGGCTTCGTCGATCTCGAGATGGATCCGCGCGACCCCAACACCCTGTACGCCGCGGCGTGGCATCGCCTCCGCTGGGGCGGCAGCCATATGGAAGGCATCGGCGCGGGGAGCGGGCTCTACAAGACGACCGACGGCGGCCGCACCTGGACGCGGCTCACCGATCCCACCAAGAAGAACGGCCTCCCGACCGACCGGCTCGGCCGGATCGGCATCGCCATCGCGCCGCAGAACTCGAAGCTCGTATTTGCCATGATCCAGGTGGATCGCGGCGTGACCGATCCGTCGCAAGGGCGGTTCGGGGGCGTGTTCCGCTCGAGCGACGCCGGCGCCACGTGGACCCAGGTCAACGATCTCCAGGCGATCCCGCACTACTACTACGACGAAATCTGGGTGGACGACGCCGACAGCCAGCACGTCTATGTGAACGCGGCGCCGTTGATGGAGAGCAAGGACGGCGGGCGGACGTTCGCGCCCGAGTCCCTGTCGCGCGTGCACGGCGATCATCACTCGCTGTGGTTCGATCCGCACGACGCGGGGCATCGCATCCTGGGCAACGACGGCGGTGCGTATGTCACCTTCGACGGCGGCCGGGCCTGGTGGCACATGCCGATCCCGATCGGCCAGTTCTATACGGTGATCGTCGACAGCTCGCTCACGCCCTATCAGATCTGTGGCGGCCTGCAGGACAACGGCGTGTGGTGCGGGCCGAGCGCGACGCGAGACGCGATCGGGATCACCGACGCCGACTGGTATCCGGTGAACGGCGGCGACGGCATGTGGGTCCAGATTCCGCCCAACGATCCGTGGACCGTCTATTCGGGCTCGCAGTTCGGCGTCGTGTCGGCGCTCGACCTGCGCACCTGGAAGCGAGACGACATCCAGCCCGCCGCGCTCGACGCGGGCGCCGAGAGCGGATACGAGTACGAGTGGGACTGGACGGCGCCGATCCTCATCTCCGCGTTCGATTCGACGACGGTGTACCTCGGCGCCAACCGCTTGTTCCGGTTGCGTCAGCACGGCAAGGACTACGACACGTTGGGCCCGGACATGACGCGCACGCCGCGCCAGAATCCGTCGCCCGAAGCCGGTCACACGAGCTACCACGCGATCTTCTCGATCGCCGAAAGCCCGAAGACACCGGCGGTCTTGTGGACCGGCACTGACGACGGGTTCATCTGGGTGTCGCAGGATACGGGCCGCACCTGGACCAACGTGACAGCGAACTTCCCGCGCGGGGCGGCCACGACCTGCTGGGTCTCGACGATCGCCGCGTCCTACCATGCCGCGGGAACGGCGTGGGTGACCTACGATTGCCATTACCGGGACGACTACCGCCCGCATGTGTGGCGCACCACCGACTACGGCCGCACGTGGACCGAATTGGTCAACGGCCTCCCGGCGGACCGCGGCAGTGCGACGGTGTTCGAGAGCCCGCGCAACCCGCGCGTGCTCTGGGTCGGGACCTCGGACGGCGTGTACGTCACCGTGGACGGCGGTCAGCGCTGGCGGCGATTCGGCAAGAACTTCCCGCATGTCATGGTCGAGCGCATGGCGATGTCGTTCCGGCAGCGCGAGCTCGTCGTCTCGACGCACGGCCGCGGGCTCTACGTGGTGGGTGTCGGGCCCGTCGAAGAATTCAGCGACTCGGTCCTGACCGACTCGCTGCGGCTCTTCGAGGTGGCGCCCGCCTATCAGTATCGCGAGCGGCGCACGCACCCTTCGTTCGGGAGCCACCGCTTCACAGCGCCGAATCCGCCGCGCGGAGCCGTGATCGCGTACTACTTGAAGGAGATGCAGCCGGACGGCGTAAAGCTCGTGATCACGACCGCCGCGGGCGATACCGTGCGCACCCTGACTGGCTCCGGCTTCCCCGGTCTGCAGCGCGTCACGTGGGACCTGAACCGCGACAAGCCTCGGCCGCGCGGGTTGGGCGACCCGACTTCGGCCGAGGAGCTGCGGCTTGCCGCGCCGGGCGAGTACGTCGTTCGCGTCACGCTCGGCAAACGGAAGCTGCAGCAGCGTTTTGTCGTGACGGAGTTAGGGCCAGATCGTTTGGGGAGAATCCGATAGGGGTGAATCACGTTCTCGTCGCCCCGCCTCAGTCCCGGGCGCTGCTCGTGCTGGCGCACGGCGCGGGCGCGGGAATGCGCCATCCGTTTCTTGAGCGGATCGCGCAGGCGTTGGCCGAGCGGCGCGTCGCGACGTACCGCTACGAGTTCCTCTATATGGAGAAGCGCGCCGGCCGTCCTGATCCACCCGCGGTTGCTGAGGCGCGGGTGCGCGAGGCCGTGCTGGATGCGGCGCGGGTCGCGCCAGGCCTCGCCGTTTTTGCCGGTGGCAAGTCGTTCGGGGGCCGGATGACGTCGCAGGCGCAGGCGCGAGAGCCGCTGCCCGGCGTGCGCGGTTTGGTGTTCCTGGGGTTCCCGCTGCACCCACCGGGCCGCCCCGCGACGAGCCGCGCCGATCACTTGGATGACGTGCTGGTTCCCATGCTGTTCCTGCAAGGTTCTCGCGATGAGTTCGCGGGCCTCGATCTGCTCGAGCCGGTGGTGAAGCGCCTCCGCTCCCGCGCCACACTGCACGTCATCGAGGGCGGCGACCATTCGTTCAAGGTCTTGAAGCGCACGGGTCGCACCGAGGCCGACGTCATGAGCGAGCTTGCAGATACCATGACTGCCTGGACGGGTGAACATGCCTAACTACTGGTTGGTGAAGACCGAGCCGACGACCTACAGCTTCGACGACTTGAAACGCGAAGGCGTCGCCACGTGGGACGGCGTGAAGAATCCCGTCGCGATGAAACACTTGCGCGCCATGCAGCCGGGGGACGAGGTGTTCATATACCACACCGGCAACGAGAAGGCGGTGATCGGGACCGCGACGGTGGTGGCCGCGGGCGATCCCCCGAAGCTCAAGGCCAGGGAGCGTCTTGCCCGTCCCGTCACGTTGGCCGAGATCAAGCAGGACAAGGCGTTCGCCGATTCACCGCTGGTGCGGATCGGGCGTTTGTCGGTCATGCCTGTGGCGCCGGCGCAATACGGCAAACTCTTGAAGCTCGGCGGTGCGGGCGTATAATAGCGGCTCCCGTTTGCCCGGAGTCTCGTCGTCCATGTCTCGCCTCGTCGCGCTCGCCGGTTCCGTTCTTCTGCTCGCCACACAGGCCACCGCGCAGCGGCGCGCCGCCCCCGCCGCCCCGGCCGCGCCGGCTGCCGTTGGTGTCGACACCTCGCTCTACAACGCGCTCGAGTGGCGGTCGATCGGTCCGTTCCGCGGCGGGCGCGTCACCGCCGTCGCGGGGCACGCCGACCAGCCGTCGACGTTCTACTTCGGCGCGACGGGCGGCGGCGTTTGGAGGACCACGGACGGCGGTCTCACGTGGCAGCCGATCTCCGACAAGGAGTTCCGCACCGGCTCGATCGGCGCGATCGACGTAGCCCCCTCCGACCCCAACGTCGTCTACGTCGGCACGGGCGAATCGCCGATTCGCGGCAACGTGTCCCCGGGCGACGGGATGTATCGCTCGACCGACGCGGGGAAGACGTGGGTGCCGTCGGGCCTGCGCGACGCGGGGCAGATCGGCGCGATTCGCGTGCATCCCACGAATCCCGACCTGGTCTACGTCGCGGTCTTAGGCCACGCCTTCGGTCCGA
>Ga0193725_1000141_pt1 | contig 23871 bp, 27 predicted proteins | sample H2a2metaG_FD_143058 | JGI IMG/M metagenome (GOLD analysis project Ga0193725, IMG submission 143058) | Soil microbial communities from a riparian zone of the East river system, Colorado, United States - H2a2 | ecosystem: Environmental > Terrestrial > Soil > Riparian zone | place: USA: East River... | reverse complement strand
AAGACGCTGTACTGGACCGGCGTGCCGTAGTCCTTCAGCGTGGCGTGCACGCGGTTGCGCCGGTCGTCGGCGGCGATATCGTAGCTCACCACGTAGAACATCAGCGGATCTCCATCGGCCGATACTCGGTGACTTCCCCGACGATCCACTGGCGCATGTGGGCGACCTGCGCGTCCATCGCCCGGCGCCACTCCGCCGTCTCGCCCGTGTGCGGGTGCGTGATGGTCGTCGTCATCTTCTGCTCGAAGTGTTGCAGGAAGAGCTTGCGTCCGCGATCGCGCAGCAGGCAGGCGCCGTCAGGGTCGACCTGGGGCCGATAGAAGTCGGCCGCGGTCAGCAGCTTGCTGTTCACGAGGTAGAGCACGAGGCTGTCGACGATCGGCGCGCGAAATTCCTCCAGCAGGTCGGAGGCCAGGGCCGGGTGCCGGTCGCGCATGGCGTGCAGGTGCCCCACGAACGGATGCAGCCCGCGCCCCCGGATGAGCCCGTAGAGGTTGTAGAAGCACAGCGTGTAGCCGAAGGAGAGCAAACTGTTGATGGGATCGGTCGGCGGACGACGCACGCGCCGCGTGAAGCGGAGATCGGGCTGCACCAGATGGATGAACGCGTCGAAGTAGCGGGCGGCGCCGTGGCCTTCGTGGCCGCGCACCTCGTCGAGCGTCGTGGCCTGAGACAGCCGCGCGATGCCCGCGTCGATGTCGGCGATGGCGGCGCCGCCTTCCTCCGTCAAGCCCCTCGTCTGTCAACAACGCGCGTGGCGCGGACCGTTCCCTCCCACGCGTTCGGCAGATGCCCGAACGCGTCGTGCTTTTTCGGATCCGTGGAGTCGAGGCTGATGGAGGCGCCGAGCACGCGATGCTCGCGCATGAGCTTCGCCTCCCGCTCCCGCAGCAGCACCCCGTTGGTCCCGAACACGGTGGTGAACTTCTTCTCCGCAGCGTAGGCGGCGACGTCCCAGATGTCCCGTTGTCAAGGCGTGATCGGCGCCGTCACCCTGGAACGTTTCGCGCTCGCGCCCCATCCCGTCCACCAGCGCCTCGTCCCCGTGCCCTCGCGTCCTGCTCTGACCGGCTGAGGTGCGACGGAACGGCGACCCGCGAAGACCCGCGTCCGTTGATGTGAGTTCGCTGGGGCGACGTTTCACCGCCCGCCCATCGCGGGAGGCGGTGTCGCCGCGTTCGCCACCACCCGACGCGATCACAAGCCGCGCGTCGTGATCGCCCTGGAGACATTGCCGCCCCGGCGAGGGGACGTTCGTCTCGCCCTGAAGAAGACCCCTACGTCCCAGCCGAACAGCGTGCGGCCTCAATCCCCTCTCGTCGGGGCCGTTCATCTCGCCCGTCGGACCCATCTCCCTGCCCATCTACGAAGGCGTCATCCCGTTTCAATCCCCTCTCGTCGGGGACGTTCATCCCGCCAACCTCTACAACGCGATCATCGCGAAGTACGCGTTGTTTCAATCCCCTCTCGTCGGGGACGTTCATCTCGTCTCGAACGTTCGAAACCGCAACGGTCGTTGAAAGGAGTTTCAATCCCCTCTCGTCGGGGACGTTCATCTCGCCAGTACGATAGCCGGGATGTGAATTTCAGACTCTCGTTTCAAGGCGTGGATGCGGGGGAAGACTATGGTTGGCACGGCAGAATGCGCCATGAAGTTCGGCCTCGAGGGCCAGCCACGGGTGCAGCTCCCCCGTCAGAACGGGTCGTGGTCGAAGATCACGACGTCGCCCGTCACCGGTGACGTGTACGTGAGTTTCCGCACTCGCCCATGGAGGGCATGGGCGACCTTGAGGTAGAGCCAGACCGGGGCCTGCCCGGTCAACACGACGTCGCTCCCCTCACCGGCCAACGCCTTCGCCTGATCGAGGTACGCGGGTAGGTCTGCTAGCTTCGCTGTATCGCCAAACAGCGCCTTGAGATCGATCACTCGACGGTCGGCTATCACCACGATCGTCACCCGTGAAGGATTTCGCTCAGTGGCGAGGCTTCCAGCCCGGGGATGAATCCCTTGTACAGGGGCGTCCAGAACTCATACCGCCCGGAGTCGCGATTCAGGTGATAGGCCTTCACCGGCACCCAGTTGTCGAGGATCGCACCCAGCGCCGTTGCGAAGACCAGCGGACAGGCCAGGAACAGATGCACCTCGGTGACGCCCGCCTCCGTCATCTGGCCCTTAATCTTCAGTACGTCGGCCAGCATCCCGTGGATGTTCCCCTGGGTCACCCCTCCCGGTTTCGTGTAGGAACGCATCTCCATCCTCATTCCGCTCTCGTCGAGAAAGTGCTTGACCTGGCCAGAGATATCCGTCCCGGCCAGGCCGACGACAAGCGCCATCGGCCTCTCTGTCACGCGCTGTTCCATCTCTTCGACACGCCTCCGATACCTACGCGCGCGAACGAGGAGCCACCATGCCGACAGTATGAACGGGATCGCCGACAGGATCTGAATCACACTCGCCACGTTTCCAATCATCTGCCACATCGCGCCTCCCCGTCCACTCATCCCCTCTCGTCGGGGTCAGTCGGTCCTCAAGCGATATCCGGATTTCTTGGGCGTAAAATTTCAATCCCCTCTCAGGCAGTCGCCGACGGAGCTTGCCTCGCCCCTCTTCCTCAGATTTCAAGACGCGCTCTCATGAAGGCCAAATACCCAGGAATGTCCCTGGCGATTGCCGTGAGTGACGAGATCGCCTCGCGACCCCCGACGGCCACCCCCGCGAGAACAGCCCGGCGGAGGTGGTCTCGAAATTCTTCCTGCCGCCGCCCCAGCACCCCTTCGTCCATCGTCAGCAGCAGAGTGTCCGCGTACCGTCCGCAGCGTTCAGCCAGGACCTGCAGCTTCTCGATGTTTACGGTGTTGATCTGGCGATCACCGCTCTTACATTCAACGAGAAGGATCCGCGCCCCTCTTATCGCGCACACGTCGATCTGCCGATCACGCTTGTTTCGAGTGCTGCGAGCAGCACCCTCGAACCAGTTCACGTCTCCCTGCTGGCGGCAGTGTCCAAAGAACGGCGCCCCATCCTCTCCCTTGAGTTCGCTCAAGATCTGATGGACGTGCTGCGTAAGCCAGCGCTCGCTCAGATAGTTGAAGTGTGCCATTCTTCCCCGGACCACAACCGCATCCGCACGCTCCTCAAGGGAGGCTATCGCTCGATTCGCCTGCAGCACCCGAAGAGTGGCCATCTCCTCCTCGGTGAAGTCGCTCCGCGCGATCTCCCACGCCGTCTTGACTCGGTGTTCCAGGTCGCTCACCAGTCGTTTGACGAGCACGAGGGCATTGGGGTTGCCGAATATGAACCGTGAGGCGTCGCCATGCGGGTCGAGGTCGCCATCGGGCGCTTCGAACCGCCCCGTGATCTTGTATGCGCGCAGATACAACTCTGGCGTGACCGACTCCAGCCGATTCTCATCGAACGGCCAGCTGACCGTGCCGGCGCTGTCGAACCGAATCAGTCGACGGTTCTCACTGTCTACGTAGATCACGGGATCGGCCGGCCTGTGCTCTCTCGCGGCGAGATATGCCCCCAGCGACATCAGCTTCGTCCCGCCCGTGATGTTGTAGATGACATTGACGTCGGACCCGAGCGATACGCGAATCTGGCGACACGTCGCCGTGACTGCCTCCACATCGTATGGATCGACCGCCTGCCGATGCGACTCAACAATGAACCCGAGCTCCGTGAGCACTCCCCTGATTCCCTGAAACGCCCGCTCGAACCGGATGTCATATGCACGCCCTCCCCCCGCGGTGCTCCCAACGGAAGGCAACAGACACAACACCCGGGCCGGCCGCGGATCGACAAGCAGCGGCGCCATCACATTCGGCATAGCCTGTTCGCTGACCAGGGAGATCATGAGGCCCGGCACGTGGTTTCTCATCAGCTAAAGCGGCTCACCACGAACATCCTTTAAACTCGACCATGCGCGTATTACCCGAGATAGTGTTCTCGATCTCTTCCTGGCTAACGAGGCAGCGGCGTGGCATCCCGCGCTTCCTCGACGCGGATTTTGAGCCAGCCGAGAGGGGCCGTGGGGCGGCCGGGTGGGCCGACGAGGCGCCGGCTCTTCGGGAAGGCCGGGACGCCGGCGCGGCCGAGCCGATATCGCTCACGGATGGCGTGCTGCGTCTGGTCGCTGAGTGCCATGGCGATCGTCTTGGCTGTCCAGCCGGCGCCCCATGAAATCTGCAACAGACATTCGTGCCGCGCCGCCAACCCGACCACCATACCCTGCAGTTGCCGGTAGAACGCCTCCAAGGGTCTGCCGAAGGGGCCTACCTGTCGGTAGAAGCGAAGCTCCGCGTCAATCAGATGGCTTCCGAACTCCCGGCAGACGTCCAGCCAACGGTCGACATCCCCGGCCCGGCCGTCGAAACCGAGGCGCTCGGCGGCTCGGCCGGTTAGCAGAAAATCGTCGATCGTCAGCTCGGCTTCCGTCGAGCATCCGGCCGGAACGGTTTCGACGTGAAAGGCGAAACGGCCCCCCTTCCCCTGTAACCCCTGTTGCCGGAGTGAGTAGACTTCGACGCGCTCGAGGCGCAGCCGCTCAGCCGGCGAGCTATCAGCCACGCGCAGGGCGCGGAGGAGGTCGAAGTTCGCGCCCGGCCCCCCGAACAGCCTGGACATCAGCGAATCATCGGCGTACCGAGGATTGCCGCCGAGATCTCCGGGTTGCACCTCGACCCTTCCCTCGCTCACCAGCTTCCACGCGAGCGCGGTCCTGATCGCACCCTTCAGCGCCGACCCTGGCACGTACGGTCGATTCTCCATGTCCTTGATGACCGGGATGATGGAGGCAACGTCCGGCGACACTGGCGTCAGCACATAGCGAGTGAGCCTCTCGAGAATTTCGGCCTTGCGGTTGGGTGCGAGGCCGGGATGGTTGCGGATCTTGGCGACGATCGACGGTAACTGGAACGTCGCCGCGGGATCGACGAGGTCGTCGGGCAGCAAGGCGAACACCTCTGACGAAAGGTCGGCAACGCAGAACCGGTCCCGCTCGGTCCAAAAGTCGAGCGCCGGTCGAAGGTCCCCCTGTCCACCCCCTACGTGAAGCGGCGAGACGACCTCGCAGTGAAGCCGATAGCGACGGACGAGCGGCGACCGGGCGGCATCAGGCATTCAGCCACTCCGGGCAGCGGATCGTGAGGGCGAGGCCGCTCCGGTACACCGGATGCGGGAACCCGTCGGGCGCAACGCTGGCGAGTTGCCCAACGGGCGGCCGGCGTAGAAGCGAACCCTCGCACATCATGCGGACGGACTTCCGACGCTGTCGGTTGTCGTCCGGCGAGGCAATCCAGCCACGACGCGTGATGAGCCGATATCGGGCCCCGTCGAGAATGCCGTCTGTCACCTCCCGCAGGGTCGGATGGTAGAGGCCGAGGAGCAGCGCGGTGCCCGCGTCTCGAGGTATGGAAAGAGTCACGTCCTCCGGATCGGACACCTCGAAACGGCCAAGCCCGGCGCTCCGCCGGCCTCCAAGCCCCTCCATCCCGAGCATCTCCAGCGCGCCTTCGACGTACCCTTGAAACTCTTCCGCATGATCGCCGCGGAAGCGCGCGAGGAAATACAGACCGCAGCCTGCAGCGAACCAGACCTGGCCCTGGAAATAGAGGGCGGAGGCTGACGTGGCGCGGTCGATAGTCACGCGCGGGATCGTTGCTGACTCGCCCGCCGCCCAGAGGTCGCTCCCGCTCATCGCCGACATGGCCCCGATGTCAGCCGGATGGATCCAGACGACGCCACCTTGCCGCAGGTCATCGACGTGGGGCTCATCGAGGATCTCGCTGCGCATAAGATCCTCCATGCGGGCCCAGGATACGAACGCGACGTCCTTCTGAGCCTTGGCGAAGCTATCTCCTCGGCCGAAACGCACGAGCGGCCGGGGTAGCAACCGCACCGCCCCGGCGTACGGGAAGGCCGAAGATATCGCGAACGGGGGATCGGCGTCCGGGCGATCCTCTGCCGGGAATGCGGCCAGTCGCTCCTCAGTGCGCTGCGGTCCCTCCATCAGCCTCCAGGCGGAGACGATCGCCGAGAAAAGCGTGTCCGATCGCGGAAAGCCCGCCGTCTCCTCAAGCCCAATCCCGCGCTCGCCGAAGCGAAATGGGCCACGGGGTGAGAGACGATAGGCGACGAACGTCCCTTCCTGCTGCCCGCCGTCAGCCATGCTCAACGGCCTACGTCAGAATGAGCCGAGCGGCCCAACCGACGAGATCCTTTCCGTCGTCGCGAAGGACGTGCGACACCTCGTCATAGGTCCGCGGCTCGCCCTTGAGGACGTACCTCCCGTCCCTCTGGCCCATACACCGGACTTCGATGTCATCGAAGGTCACCTTGCCGCTGCCTCGCGAGCCCAGCCCTCCAAGGTAGTCGTCCTCGACGAGCCGCAGGGCGGTGAAGATCTCGGCCAAGTCTTCGACGTTCCGCTGCAAATAGACGTTCTGGACCAGCTCGAATGGGCCGAACTTTGCGCCGCCGGGCACGCGCTCCATCTGACGCGGTACCGCAGCTGAAGTGATGCGGTCGATGCTCGCCTCCCACTTCACCTCGCTGTAGTTCTCGGCCTGCAATCGTTTCCGGGACTCTCCCGTGAGCGGGACGTCGCGGACCACGAGGGGCGTCGGGTGTTCAGCCACGACGGGATTCTCCCCCCGCCCACCTTCGCCGGGAAGACCGAATATGCGACAGACCAGACAGTCCGGGTACCTCTTCGCGGATACGGCAACTTCCCGGCTACAGGAATGGATGCGAACCGCGTCGATGGGGTAGTTCAGGTCGGCCCCTGTGAAGCGCTCGTACAGCGAACGCATCTTGCCTCTGAGCGACGAGCCCGGCACGTACGGTTCGTTGCTGAGGGGATTGCGGATGACGATGTTGTCGATGCCGCCAATCTCGATCCCGGTCGGCCGCCCACCGATCCTTAGCCCGGTCACAGCTTGGATCGTCCCCGTGACGATGACCCGCCCGTGAAGCCGGATGCTCTTAAGCTCGACCGCCATCATCGACCTCCTCTTCGCGGGCTGCTCTCGCGCTTCGCCTCTTCGCTCGCCACGTAGTGGAACGCGACGATCGCTTCGAAGAACTCACAGAAGCGAGAGAATCGGCCGTCGAATCCCTCACTGTCGCGCGTGACGTGAACGATCGCCTCGGTCAGCGGCCCAGCTAGCGGCCTGAGGGCTGGATCGCGGGCAGCGGCGTATGCGATCTTCGGAATCAGGAGGCGCAGTCCGCGGGCCCGCTCCGACAGCTCCTTCCGCTGAAGCGAGCGCACAGTGCCATAGATGGCCCGGATCTGGGTCTTACTCAACTCGACTCGCGCGCAGCTCCTGGCCAGATCGTGGGCATAGTCGACGAGCTCGCTCGCCGCCCGGTCATCGGTGAAGATGCGGGGAAGCCGGTCATCTTGCGCCGCCATTGCGAACCTCCTCCTTGCGAACCAGAAATTCCGCCCAGCGAACGGCCAAGTCGAGGTGCCGGATGATCCGCCACGCCGCGCCGGGCGGCGAATCTCGAGCGTCGCGGGGCGATCCGTTCAGAGCCAGGACGCCGTCGCGCATCGGCGGCGCCAGTCGAGCGGCCATCCGACCGAGCCCATAGTTCAACCGCCAGAGCCAGGGGCCTAGTCTCACTTGCTGCTCGGACCCCAGCGTTGCGGATCTGGCGGCATCGTCATCGCTCTTGTAATCGGCCGCCGCCGCGCCGAGCACCCGGAGCAGAGCCCGCGGCGCAGCCCCGGTGCCCTCACCGCTGGAACCCAACAACTGAGCGAGCGTCAGCACGAAGCGCCGAACCGGTTCGAACTCTTTCCAGGTTAGCGAGGCCCCCAGAAAGGTCACCGCGTCCTTCGGTGACCCCGCATCACCGGCCCGGAGGTGCTTCGCCCTACGCAGGGCAGCCCCCGCGCTGTCGGCGGCTTGGTAGAGCGGGAACTTGTCGTGGCCGAGGTTGATGCCAGCCGACATGGTCAAGCGGCCCTCGCTGTAGGCGTGAAACGCCGACCGGATCGCCCGCGCGAGCTCCGGAAGCACGTCCCAGCATCCGACGATGAAGAGGTCGTCGCCGCCAGCGTAGATGACATACGGGGCCTTCCATTGGTCGTCGCCGTCCCGGCCAGCACGCAAGTGCCATGAACCAACCGCGCCCCTCCATTCCCGTGCGGCGGCGACGCAGATGGAGCCCAGGTGGCCCTCGAAGAACAGCTTCACGGCGGCGCTCAGCGTGGAGATGTGGAACAAGTCCTGGTAGCGCAGTGCCCCGCCGAAGACGGCTCCCAGGTCGTCGACGTCCATCCGCAGCACACCGTATCGGCGCACGCCGGTCGCGTCCTTCTCGGCCATCGTCGAAATATCTCGGATGACTTCCTTCCCCTTTTCGACTATGTGGGGCGTGAGATTCGTGAGGCCTCGGACCCCATACGCCACTTCGCCGGAATCTCCGAGGAAACCACTGATATCGTTCAGCCTGTAGATCCATCGAGGGGCCGAGTCCCGGCGCGGCAACATGGCGGAATGAAACTCGTAGCGGAAGCCGAAGGCCTCCAGTGCGTCGTTCCAGCCAAGCTGGGGTCGCGCGGGCCTCTGCGGGCTGGGCGCGACCTCGAGCCAGCGCGCACGCCAGACTTGGTTCGCCAGCCTCTCGAAGCTCAGGCACTGGCGGCAGTACGTTTCGCTATCGTCGTCCTCATCCCGGGTCGTCGATGTGACGTCGACATGACAGACCTTGCAGATCGTCGCGGCGTCCCCATCCCTTGTGAGCGGTCCGCCCTGGCCGAAGGGGCCGAAGACGGCGCGGTAGTGCCGGGGGTCCTGGCGCGCGAGGTTTGCAAACCACCGGTCCTTCTCCCTCCGGAGGGCGTCAGCCAGCGTTGCGTTAGCGATGGCCACCTCGCCGCCCCCGTCGCGCGGGCGGGCGTCGATGAGCGCAGCGGCATTGAGTGGAGCCCAGGCAAGCGAGACGTACAGTTCGCCCCCGTGTAAGTCGAGCATGATGCGGTTCACTGCTTCCCGGAACCCTTCAAGGTCTGGCTCAATCGCCGCCGGGATCAGAACTTTGAAGTTTCCGCCGGCGTTCACGACCACGTTCGCCGCCGGCAGGCGGAAGCGACCCAGCAAGAGCCGGACGACAGCGTCACCAAGTAGCTGAAGGTACAGCGAACGACCCCGGAGACTCTTGGCCACCCCACGCGACGTGATTGTATAGAGCATAGTTTGGATACCGGGGATGTCCCCACCGATCAGAAGCAGATCCTCCCGACCGGGCTGCCGATCGAGACAGTGCGCCGTCGCAGTGACGAACTTGAACTGCTCGAACACGGAAACCCCAGTGGGATCGAAATGAAGAGAGTAATTCGAACATAGCGAAGAAGGTACCGCCCACCCGTACAGGGCCATTACGGAGCAGAACGTCTCGAAGGCCCCGCTTCCCGCGACAATTCTGGCGACATCGGCGATGAAGTTCCGGAACAGATCAGTCGGTGAGAATGTCGTGACAGCCGCTGATCCCGGCCCGTCGAATGAAAATGGCCGAAGCGGGGTGGATTGTACCGGCGCTCCGCCACCTCGGTCGACCAGTGAGAAAATCGAAACCAAGTTCTCGCCGGATTCACTCCGGAGACTGCCCGCCGCCCACGTGTCGCCCATCAGCTCTCGCGCGCGCTCCACGGCCGCGTAGCCCGGCGTCTCTACCCGGTGGATCGCCGCACCCATTGCACCCAACTGCTCAGCATCGGGCGCAGCCTGTCCTAACTGCTGCGCGAGCAGCCCGATCCCGTAACGAATAAGGGCGAGCTCACACTCGGTCATGAGGGCAACTGCGGCGTCAATCGATAATGACCCAGTCCGAACGTCGCGCCCTTGCCCACGTGGACCCACTCGCCTAACCGGAGCCACGGCCAGAACGGCGCGAGGCGGCCGGCGTACTCGTGGCCAACGAAGCCGCCCATCGGGACGCGTTGATCTTGGCGGGCGGAGTAGCGCTCCCATTCACGCCATTGCAGGCGCGAGTCGACGGTGCGGACCGTCTGTGCCTCGACGACAAGCTCTCCCGCGTCATCACAGAGCTCACCACCACAGTGAAAGTGATTTAGAAAGTTGACGCGGCGGAGGACGTTGCGGCACAGGACGTGGAATTCGGCCGGCGTCGCACCCTGGGCGTTGTGCACGAGGCGTGTGGGGGTCAGGAATCGCAGTGTGACCGAGGTCGCGTCGCCGTCGGGTGCTGGTGACATCCCGTCCAGACCGAACGAAGCGACGCGCGTGGCCAGCAACTGCCTCGATCCGTCGTAGATCGACGTCGCCGGGCCGGCGAGCGGCGCTGACGTCACGGTGCCCACGCGAAACTTGCCCCGGCCCGGGCCGAGACCGGAGGCGCCGAGCTGCTCGAAGGCGTAGATGAAGTACGGGAGATAGTCGATCGCCCGCCCGATGAGGACAAGGCCCACGCCAATGGGATCGCCGGGTTCGTACGCGGCGCGGGGGTTGAGAGGTGGTTCGATGACGAATGGGCGCGGGGCCGTGCCGACCCTCGCGAGGATCGGGCTGCCGGCGGGGACCGGCGTCTCGAAGATGTAGTGATACGGGCAGCGATCACCCAGCGAGCATTGGTCCGCGCCGAGGGCAGAGGCGGCGCAGCCGATGCGGCGGAAGGCACGGCCGAAGCCGCCGCGGAGGGTGGAGCCGGCGTGGGGTGGGAGCTTCAGCGGGTCGAGGGCGCGGAGCGCCAGCTCGAATCTGGCCACACGGAAGGATTTGAGCACGGTCACCGGCCCTCCCCGGAGGAGATCAGCACCGACGGCGACCGACTACTTATAGCAGCGGCGGTTCAATGTCAACGGGGTTGAGGTGTATCGGTTATTGGACATTCCCGCCTCCGTTGGCGCGTGGTAGGTTGCGGGCGTGGGCACGTTCACGGTGCGGGCGACGGTGATGCATCCGGAGCATCCCGAGCGGTCGATGGATGTCGACTTCCTCGTCGACACGGGCGCGACGTACCTGCTGCTGCCCCCGGACATCGTCGATCGCCTCGGGCTCGACACCCCGCTCGAGCGACGGATGATGCTGGCCAGCGGCGAGCTCGGAGTGTACGGCCTGGGGGACGTTCGGGTTCGCCTGGATGGCGAAGAGCACACGACCACGTTCGTCGCAGGGCCGGCGGGGTGTCGTGCGCTCTTCGGCGCGTTCGGCCTCGAGCTGTTCTGGCTCGCGGTTGATTCGGTCCATCACCGGCTGATCCCGGCGCCGCCAGCGCCGCTTTAGGCCGGGTCCCCCGCTTGGCGCGTACTTCCCGACGCGCGCCTTGGCGCGGCGGCGCAGGTCGGCATCGGTAACTTCGACGTGTATCGATCATTGGACATTCCTGCCTCCTCCGGCGCGTGGTACGGTGCCGGCATGAGCACGTTCAGCGTTCAGGCCTTCGTCGCGAACCCGACACGGCCGCACCGACGGCTCGGCGTCGAATTGGTCATCGACACCGGGGCCACGTACACGCTGCTGCCGGACGAGATCGTCAGGCACCTCGAGCTGGCCACGCCTTGGCAGCGCACAGCGACGCTGGCCAGCGGCGAAGACATGACGTTTCCGATGGGACAGGTCCTGATGCGGCTCAACGGCGAGGAGATGTCAACGGTGTTCCTGGCCGGCCCGCCAGGTTGTCAGGGCCTGATCGGCGCCGTGACACTGGAGGAATTCGCGCTCGCCGCCGATCCCGTCCACCAGCGGCTCGTCCCCGTCCCGAGGGTCTTACTGTGAGCACGTTCACGGTCGAGGCGACGCTGATCCATCTCGAGCACCGCGAGCGCTCGGTGACGGCGGACTTCCTCGTCGATACGGGCGCGTTCTATTCGCTGCTCCCCGCAGAAATTGTCGAGCGGCTGGGACTCGAGGCCGAGGAAGACTTCGAGGGGGTCCTCGCGAGCGGAGAACCGGTCGCCTACAAGCAGGGCGAGGTGCGCATACGGATCGGACGTCGCGAGCGAACGACGATCTTCGTCGCCGGACCGCCCGGGTGCTTTCCGCTGCTGGGTGCTCTGACGCTCGAGGAGTTCGGCCTGGCCGCCGATCCACGCCACCAGCGGCTCGTCCCCGGTCGTTTCCTCGGGCACCTCTGAGTGACAGTCACCTCGGTTTCTTGTTCGACACGTAGCCCGCGATGACTTCGTTCATGGTCTCGCGGGCGTGGCCGATGCCTTCCTCGCAGACCGCGAGATCGATCACGGTCACACCTTTTTCGCCCGCGGCCTTTTCGACTTCTTCGCGGGTCATGTCGCGCATGAAGCCGGCGGGGACGCGGTTGAGGCGCGCGGTCGCGTCTTCCGTCCACGTGAAGGGTGAATCGCCTGACGTCGCGGCGGCCGGAGCTTGCGCGGGCTCGAACTTGGTGCGGGCGAGGAGGGTGTCCCAGCCGGCGCCGAGCTTGTCGCGGCCGACCGTCTCCTCGATCATCGGGAGCGCGACCTGGCAGGTGATGACCGGGATCTTGCGCGAGCGCGCGTACTTCTCGATGCGGGCCTTGGCGCGGCGGCGCAGGTAGGCGTCGGTCACCTCGCGAAGCGCGTCGCGGGCGTCGGCCGACCACTTCACCTGCACGCCCGGCATCGATTCTTCCTCCTCGATGCCACCCTCCTGGGTCGCGATGGCCTCGACCACGTCCTTCGAGATGATCTGGAACTTATCGGCGCCGGCGCGGCAGACCGGGCACGTCACCACCGGGTTGGGACCTTTCACCGTGTAGCCGCAGATCGAACAGATCGCGGTGGCGACCTGGTTCTCGGCGCGCAGCTTGGCGACCGCGAGGTCTTCCGCCATGATTTGCATCTTCTCCGCCATGCGCGTGGGCATGAAGATGGCCATGGCCTCGTCGATGACCTTGTTGGTGATGACGGTGTGGCCCTGCTCGATCGCGTAGCGGAGCAGCGCGGTGCGGGCCACGCCCTTGACCTGGAGCGGAACGCGCTCCATGCGGGCCTCGGCCTCCTCCGTCCACGAGATGATCTCCTCGGCCTTGACGTCGAGGGGCGGATAGAACTTGCCGCCGGTCAGCAGCACGTTGCACGGGGCCAGCCGCAGGAGGTTCTCGGTGTTGGAGCCGAGGTCGACCTCGTGCTCGTCGGAGTGCACGCCCACCCGCCCGAGGATCAGCAGCCACGGCTGCTCCTTGCGGGCGAAGGTGAGAATTTTTTCGAAACATTTCCCATCGAGGAGGGTAATGGAGAGATCGACACCGTCGTCGGCAGCCAACTTTCGGCCAATCTCGAGGTGAGACTGGTAGATCTTGGCGAGTCCGGTATCGATGATCTCTTCATGAAGCTGCTCTTGCTCCTTGAACCGGAAGATCTTCGAGGCCTTCTCGTTGAGCACGCCCACGATGCCGTTGAACATCGCGTAGTGCAGGTACGGGTCGTAGACGGCCACGGCCTGGAGAGGCCGGCCCAGCGCCTTGCTCAGCGCGACGCCGAGCTTCAGTCCGTTGAACGACTGCGGCGAGCCGTCCAGGCACACCACGATCGCGCCCTGCTGGTCCTTGAGCGCGTCGGTGTTGCGGACGATCAGCGTGTCGCGGTCGATCTTGCGCACGTAGCGCTCGGTGACCGAGCCGAGCTGGCTGTCCTTGACCGCGCCCATCCCGAGCGCGCCCATCACCACCAGGTCGTAGTCCGAGGCCTGGGTGTCCTCGATCAGGACCTTGTAGTGCTTGCCGTCGATCATCTTGCGCTGGAAGGCCAGCCCGGCCTCCGCGCACTGCTTGTCCATCACGTCGAGGTAGGAGTCGGAGATCAGCTGCAGGCCCATCGCGATCAGCGAGTCGTGGATCTTGCGCTGGCGCTCCAGCTCGGTCTCGTCCTTGTACTCCTCGGGCAGCGTGTATTCCATCTGCTTGAACCGGTAGTCGTGCAGGCGCGCCGCGTACACGTGACAGCCCGTGAGCTTCGACCCGAACGCCTTCCCCAGCTCGACGGCGAGGTCGATGGCCCGGTTGGAGTGGTCCGAGTTGTCGACCGGCACGTAGATGTGCTTGAGCATGCCCGATTCTCCTTGCGGGTTATTTCAGCTCGAACTCGACTGACGCGGCGCCCTTGGGCGCGAGGGTGATCTCTTTCGTCACCGCGCGGGGCTCGTCGTAGGCCGGGCGGCCGTCCTTGTCCACGCCCTTGGCGCGAAAGCCCTCGTGCCACATCGTGACCTTCCAGGTGCCCGGCGGCACGCCGTCGATCCGAAAGGCGCCGTGCTCGTCGGTGACGGCCACGTACGGACTGTCGTGGACGACTAACCAGCCGAACATGTGGGGATGGGCGTCGCACAGCACGTGGACGGCGCCCGGCTTGGCCAGCCGCTTGGTGATGTCGATCATCTGGCCCCGGTTGGGCAGGGCCAGGTTGAACACGGTGGGCTTCCCGAGGAACCCATGGGTGTTGTGCAGCACGGCGTCGGAGTTGCGCACGCGCACCCGGTCGCCGGCCATGGCCGCGGAGACGTGGGACACGAACAGGCAGTTGTGGTTGTCGATGACCACGTCGCCCCTGGCCTTCTTGCCCCGCGTCACGCCCTCAATGAGGATCACGCTGCCCTTCACGCCGCCGCCGGGCCCGATGACCAGCGCCTCCGACGGCTTCTTGTCCCCGCACACGTCCCGGTTCTTGTTGACCGCGATCGGCTCCAGCTTCGGCGCCGTCCCCACGAACCGCACCACGCCGCTGACCACTCCCCCGTCCGCCACCGCCACTTCCTCGTACGCCGCCCCCACCGCGCCCGGGCTCAGCGCCGCGACGAGCAGGGTGGCGGCGGCCAGGCCACGCGCTACGGCTCGGGGTTGAAATAGAACTCCAGCGCGAGCCAGAGGCTGCGGCTGTAGCGGAAGAACCACAGGGGGAACAGCAGCAGGAACGGGATCCAGATGGCGAACTGCGCCGGCGTCGAGAGCCCCGCGCGCGTCCACAGGAGGAAGTACCCGGCGATCGCGATGGTCACGGTCACCGCGTAGTTGACGTAGATCGCGCCCACCCAGTAGCCCTGCGCCCGCTCGAAGTAGAGCCCGCACAGCGCGCACGAGGCGCGCATCGTGAACCACCCCGAGAAGAGCTTGGTGCCCCCACAGCGCGGACACCGGAGCGCCAGCGCCCGGCGCGCGATTCGGGCGGCCCGACCGGCGGCGGGCTCGAGGGGCACGCGATCTCACGCGATCAGTGCTTGGCCGGCGCCGCGACCGCGGGCTTGGCGGCGGTGTCGGTCTTCTTGAGCACCGCGAAGCCGTCGGGCAGCAGCACGAAGACCAGCAGGGTGGCGATGGCCAGCGGGGTGACCGCGATCCATCCGAGTGTCTTCGCCTCGAAGCGGAGATGCATGAAGTACATGGCGACGAGCACGGCCTTCGTCACCGCGAGCGCCCCCAGGAGCACGTTGTTGGTCATCTTGCCGAAGGGCAGGAAGACCACGATCAGCTCGAGGATGGTGAGGACGGCCAGATACCAGAAGATCGCCATGTAGCTCGGGCCCTTGTGCTCGGAAGCCGCCATGATCAAGTCCTCGTTAGAAGAGGTACAGGAAGGTGAAGACCATGATCCACACGAGATCGACGAAGTGCCAGTAGAGGCCGGTGATCTCGACCGCGTTGTAGCTGGCCGCCGGGTCGGGCCGGTTGGCCACGTAGCGGATCATCGACACGAGGTAGATGACGCCGCCGGTCACGTGCAGGCCGTGAAAGCCGGTGACCAGGAAGAACGAGGTGCCGAACAGCGCGGCTCCCCACGGGTTCTGGTTGATGTGCAGGCCGCGGTGGATCAGGTGCGACCACTCGTAGGCCTGCAGGCTCACGAAGATGGCCCCGCCGAGCGCGGTGAAGAAGAGATACTGCACGGCGCGCGTGCGGTCGCCCTTGCCCAGCCACTCGAGTCCCTTTACCATCGTGACGCTCGAGCAGATGAGCAGGAACGTCATGAGCGCGGTGAGGTTGATGCCGAGGACCGCGTAGGGGTTCGGCCAGTCGCCGCTGGTGGCGCGCATGGCGCCGTAGCCGGCGAGCAGGACGCCGAAGCCGACGGCGTCTCCGACCAGGAACACCCACATCCCGAGCTTGCCCCAGCTCTCGGGAGTGAGGGGGGCCTCGGCGGGTTCGACCGCCGAGTGGACCGTGGCAGCAGTCATAGAGAGGTCTCCTCGTGGGGTGCGACCTGGGCAGCGCCGTCGCCGGCGCTGCGGGATGAGCGCGCCCGGCGCGGGAAGCGCGCGAGCCGCGCCGACCAGCGCGGGGACGGCGCGTAGTAGCGAGCGGCGAAGACGCCGGCGATGCCGACACCGACCACGAACGGCATCAGGATGAGTCCGAGGAACGCCCAGTTGAACGTCCGGTCCCCGTAGGCCGAGGCCGCGCAGAACGCGCACGCCGAGGCGGCGCGCGGAGCCAGCAGCAGGACGACGAACACGAGGCGCGCGATCACGAGAGGTACACCGCCACGTACAGGATCGGCCACAGCGCGACCACGAAGTGCCAGTACATCGCGCACGCCGTCACCGCCGCCTCCCGTGACCCCGTGAAGCGTCCCCGCGCGGCACGGGTGAGGACGATGGCCAACCAGGCGAGCGCGGCCATCACGTGGGCGGCGTGAGCGCCGATCAGCGTGTAGAACGTCCCGCCGTAGACCCCCGAGGCGGTCGTGAGACCGAAGCTGATCAGCCGGTACCACTCGACACCCTGGATGGCGAGGAACAGGCACCCGAGACCGGCCGCCAGCGACAACCCGCCGACGAACCGCCGGCGGTCGCCGCGTGCCCGCGCGCGCAGCGCCGCGATCATGGCCACGCTCGACCACAGCAGCACGACCGTGTTGGCCGCGGTCACGCCGACGGGCAGGCGCGGCTCCAGCGGCGGCGGCCACACCGGCGCCGCCACCCGGATGATCAGGAACGAGAACACGAGCCCACCGAACAGCATGATCTCGCCGGCGATGACGAACATGGTCGCCAGCACCGCGTTGTCGAGCAGCGGCTCCCGCGGCGCGGGATCGCGCTCGTCGCCGTCGCCCCCGCCCGTCGGGGGGAGCGGGGGCGGGAGGCGATCGTTCGTGCGCGCCGGGCGAGGCGGACGCGGCGGCGCTTCGAGCAGCGTGGTCACCAGCGCACTCCGACCAGCAGCGAGGCCACGATCAGCGCGGCCATGACCGTGAGCAGGATGCGCACGAGGCGGCGATTGCGATGGCCCAGGCCGTCGGCGAGGCTCATACCTTGTCGAAGGCCAGCAGCGCGAGCAGCGCCGGGAGATAGAGCAGCGACGCGTACAGCACGCGGCGCGCGGACGTGGCCGACGGGGCCAGCGCCTGCATCCCGCCCAGCACCGCCTGGGCGACGCCGAGCGCGAGCGCGCCGGCGAAGTAGACGCCGCCGGCCAGGCCGATCAGCGTGGGCAGCAGGCTGACCGCGAGCAGGGCGAGACCCGCCGTCACGATCTGGCGCTCGGTGGTGTGGCCCTCTGCGTCGACCACCGGCAGCACGCGCACGCCGGCTCGCGCGTAGTCGTCGCGATAGAGGCGGGCGATGGCCAGCGTGTGGGGCAGCTGCCAGAGGAAGAGGATGCCGAAGAGCACCCACGCCCCCAGCGCGAGGTCGTCGCGCGCGGCGACCCAGCCCGTCACCGGGGGCAAGGCGCCGGGCACCGCCCCCACGATCGTGCACAGCGCGGTGCGCATCTTCAGCGGCGTGTACGCGAAGAGATACAGCACCGCGGTGGCGGCGGTGACCGCGGCGCTGAGCGCGCCCACGAAGGCCGCCAGGTAGACCACCCCGAGGAGCGTGATGGCCCCGCCGAACAGCAGGGCCTCGATCGGCTGGAGGCGGCCGTCGGGCAGCGGTCGCGTCCGCGTTCGCTCCATCCGGGCGTCGACGTCGCGCTCCCAGTACTGATTCAGCGCGAGCGTGCCCCCGGCGGCCAGCACGGTACCGATGATGAGGTGCAGCATCCGCACGTAGTCGGGCGCGCCGGTGAGCCCCACGTAGTAGCCGACCAGCGTGGTCACCAGGATCATCACGACCACGCGCGGCTTGGTCAGCGCCACCAGGTCGACGGCGACCTGCCGCCGGTCCCGCGCGATGCCGGCCACGATCACTTCGGTCGGCAGCGTCATGATTTTTTCCGGATGGGGGATTGCGGGAGGGGGGGTTTCCGGATGGGGGGCCCCTGACGGCTCCCCCCATACCCCCCCGACGCGTTTCGCCACGGCTTCGCCGTGGCGCTCCTCGATTCGATCGCCATTGGACGCACCATCACCGCGTCCCTCGCGAGACGACCATGAGGCCGGGCCTTCCGATCCGCGCGTGCGCGGTCGCGCCCACGGAGCTCACGCGGAGCGCCAGAACCACCGCCGCAGCCAGGATCAGGCTCCCGACCAGGCGATGGCCGACGGGCATCGCGAGGCCGGTGACGGCGCCGCCCGGAATAGTCAGCGCGGTGAAGCGGCCGACGTAGGCGCCCACGCCGAGCAGGAGCTGCAGGCCGAGCAGGATCAGCAGCGCGAGCGCGGCCGGCGCCGCCACCGCGTCGCGGGTGCGGCGCAAGCGTGCGGTGACGAGGGGGGCCAGCGCGAACACGCCGAGCGCGCCGGCCAGGTGCAGATCGATCCGGCCCGTGTGGGTCAGGAGCGCGCCGAAGACGATCTGAACGTAGACGAGGATCGCGGTCGCGAGGGTGAGCGCGCGCGTCGAGGGCGGCAGCCCGCGCAGCGAGGGCGACGGCGTCCGCGCCGACAGCAGGGCGATCGCCACGAGCAGAGCGAAGAAGGCCTGGGCGAGACAGCCGTGCAGGATGGCCAGCGTGCCCTGGAGCAGCACCACTCTCAGTCCGCCGAGCACGCCCTGGGCGATGACGGCCACGATCGCGGCCACGCCGAGCCACCGGAGTCGGCTCGGCCAGAGCGCGGCGCCGAGGGCGAGGGTCAGCAGACCCACCACGGCGCCGATCAGTCGGTGACTGTGCTCGTAGAAGATGCCGCCGACCATCTCGGCCCACGGGTAGAGGAACATGTTGTGACCGAAGGTCGTCGGCCAGTCGGGCACGGCCAGGGCCGCGCCCGTGTTCGTGACGAGCCCGCCGAACAGGATCAGCACGAACGTGACCGCCGCGGTGACGAGGGCCAGACCGTGCGCGAGCTTCCTCATCACGGCGACGTCACTTCCGCCATCCTGCCCCGCGCCTCCCTCAGTGCCGGGCCGCCGCCGGCACCCGTCCGGGGGGCGCCGTCTGCGGAAGGAAGTCCTCCTTCGATTCCGGCGAGCTGTACTCGTAGGGGCCGCGGTACACGGTGGGCAGGGTGGCGCCCCAGTTCAGGTGCGGCGGCGGCGAGGGTGCCGTCCACTCGAGCGTGTTGGAGTTCCACGGGTTCATCGGGGCCTTCCGGCCGCCGAACAGGCTCCAGAAGAAGTTGATCACGAAGAAGATCTGCGAGATGCCGAGGCAGATCGCCGCGTACGTCATGAACACGTTCCAGTGCTGCTGGTGCTGGAGGAACTCGTACTGCATGGGGTTGTAGATCCGGCGCATCTGGCCGCCGACCCCGATGATGTGCATGGGGAAGAAGGTCAGGTTGAAAAAGATGAAGGTCCCCCAGAAGTGCAGATGCCCGAGGGCGGGGTTCATCATGCGACCGAACATCTTCGGGAACCAGAAGTAGATGCCGGCGAAGGCGCCGAAGATCGAGCCGCCGAACACCACGTAGTGGATGTGGGCGACGATGAAGTACGTGTCCTGGATGTAGATGTCGACCGGCGTGGAGGCCATGAAGATGCCGCTGAGCCCGCCGATCACGAACATCCCCACGAAGGCCAGGGCGTTGAGCATGGGCACCTGGTACTGGATGCGCCCGCCCCACAGCGTCCCCAGCCAGTTGAACGTCTTGATGGCCGAGGGCACCGCGATGATCATCGTGGTCACCGTGAAGGCCATGCCGAGGGCGGGGTTCATGCCGCTCACGAACATGTGGTGGCCGTACACGACCCACGACAGGAACGCGATGGCGATCATCGAGAAGGCCATGGCGTGATAGCCGAAGATCGGCTTGCGGCAGAAGACGGGCAGGATCTCGGAGGCGATGCCCATGGCGGGCAGGATCAGGATGTAGACCTCCGGGTGCCCGAAGTACCAGAACAGGTGCTGCCAGAGCAGCGGCTCGCCGCCGCCCGAGGGCCGGAACCAGCTCGTACCCAGCGTGCGGTCGAAGAGCAGCATGGCCACGCCCGAGGTGAGCACGGGCAGGGCCAGCAGCAGCAGGATCGCCGTGATGAACAGCGACCAGATCACCAGCGGCATCCGGAACAGGCGCATGCCCGGCGCCCGCATGTTGATGATGGTGGTGATGTAGTTGATCGAGCCCATCATGGAGCCGATACCCATGACGAACAGCGCGATGCACCAGAGGTTCTGGCCCCAGTTGACGCCGGTGTATTGCGGCACGGCCGAGAGCGGGGCGTAGGAGGTCCAGCCGGCGGCGGCGTGGCCGCCCTCCACGAAGAAGCCTGACAGCATGATCACGCCGGCCGTGGCCGTCACCCAGAACGAGAGCATGTTGAGCAGGGGGAAGGCCATGTCGCGGGCGCCGATCATGAGCGGGATCGTGAAATTGCCGAAGGCGCCGGCCAGGATCGGCATGATCACGAAGAAGATCATGATGGTGGCGTGCATGGTGAACGCCATGTTGTAGGTCGACGGCTCCAGGATGCCGCCCGTCTCTTTCAGGAAGAGCTTGAGTCCGGGCACGGCCGTCTCCGGCCAGGCGAGCTGCCAGCGGACGATCAGGGCCAGCAGGCCGCCCAGGATCATCATGAACAGTCCCATGAACAGGAACTGCCGGGCGATCATCTTGTGGTCGGTGGAGAAGATGTACGTCCGGACGAAGCCGAGCTCGTGGTGCTCGGTGTGCGCGTGGCCGTGCGCGGTCGCCGTGGTCGCGCTCATGACTTGGGTTTACCCTCCGTCGTGGACTGCGGCTTGTCGTCCTTCTTCTCTTCGGCGGCGGCGGGCGCGGCCCCCGCCAGGTTCTCCGTCGCCCATTTCGCGTATTCCTCGGCCGTGTGCACGTAGATCCAGCCCTTCATCCCGGAGTGGCCGAACCCGCACAGCTCGGCGCACGGCCACTCGTACTGGCCGGGCTTGGTGGCGTCGAACCAGGCGCCGATCGTGCGGCCGGGCACGGCGTCCTGCTTGATGCGGAAGTTCGGGACGAAGAAGCTGTGGATCACGTCCTGAGACTTGAGGTTCACGCGGATGACCTTGTTGACGGGTACGTGCATCTCGTCGAGGAACTTCTTGTCGTCGTCGGTGTCGAACTTTCCGTCGGGTCCGGGGTAGGCGACCTGCCAGTTGAACTGCTTGGCCGTCACCTGCACCACTATGTCCGTCGGCGGGATGTTCATCTTGATCCTGGACCACGCGGGCAAGCTCAGGAAGGTGAGCACGACCAGGATCAGCGAGGGCACGATGGTCCACGCGATCTCCAACGGGGTGCTCCCGTGGGTGTACTTGGCCCGCCGCCCCGGGCGATCGCGGTACATGATCATGAACGCGATCATCGTCCCCGCGACCAAGATGAAGGTGATGCCGGTGATCCAGTAGATGAGGTGGAACAGCCAGTCGATGTCGCGGCCAAACGTCGAAACGTTTTCCGGCAACCACCAGTTGAGCATGCTGGTCCGAGCCTCCCCGACCCTACTTCTTCATTTCGAAGGCGACCTTCGCGGTCTGCCCCGCCTTCACCTCGACGTCCTTGGTCTGCTTGCCGAGCGTCTCGTGCCACACCTCGACCTTGTACTTGCCGGGCGGCACGTTCTCGATCTTGGTCGCGCCGTTGGCGTCGGTCACGCCGAAATACGGGTTCGGCATCACCGCGACCCAGCCCAGCATCCAGCTGTGGACGTCGCACGTGAGCTTGATGACCTCGGGCTTGTCGAACTTCTCGGTCATGACCTTCTTGAACTTCGGCTGCGCCTTGTTGATGGACGGGTTGGCCGTCGAGTAGGTGTGGATGTTGTGCAGGATGTCGTCCGAGTTCTTGAGCTCGACCTCGCCCGGCGTGGTCGCGCTCACGTGAGGGACGAACTTGCAGCCGTGCTGATCGACGGTGATCTTCTTCGCCGTCGGAGCACCCTTGGCCTCGGGCACCGAGACCACCGCGTTGGCCAGCCCCTTGTTGCCGCCCACCACGATCTTCTCGATCAGGGCCTCGTTGCCGCACTTCTCGACGTCCTTGTTGACCTTGAGCTTTTCGACCTGGGCCGGACCGTTGTACGTCACCGCGGCCTCGATCGTTCCGCCGCCCTGGGCGGTCGCCAGTCGCGTGCCTCCGACCAGCGCGACGCCGCCGACGACCAACGCGAGACCCGCTATCGCTGCGATCCACTTCCGCATCGTTCGGTCCTCCTGATTGTCCGGGTGGGGGGCCTAGTCACGGGCCCCCCAAGCCCCCCTGATATTCGTCGCGCCCCGGCGAAGCCGTGGCGCTCCTCGATATACGCTTTACCGTCTCCCCTGCGCCACACGCACCACCAGCAGCATCGCCGCCAGGGTGAGGAGGGCTACCACGGGAGGAATCACGAAACGCCGGTTCGACTGCGGCTCCTCCAGGCGCAGATAGTACCATGAGGTCAGCGACATCTTGGTCCCGGTCTCCCCCGCTCCGCCGTCCCACGCGCCGAACGCGATCGGGGTGAACACGCCGGGTCGGAACGTCAGTCGATTCGCGTCCTTGCTGACCAGCGGACGCTTGATCACGACCCGGTATTGGCCGTCGCGGAAGGCACTCTTGGCCGTCGCCTCCGACCCCCCCAGCTCCTTGATCTTGGCGGGGCCGTTGGCCGTGACTTCGAGCGCGCCCTTGCCCCCCTCCCAGCGGAGCTGGTAGACCGCGTCTCCGTCATCACCCATGAGGAAGTACGGGCGCTCGGTGCCGGGGCCCAGCGCGGGGGGGAACTGGAGCGAGACCGCGTCGGCGAAGACCTCCTTGCCGTCGGGCTTGGACTCGCTCGGGTCGTCCCAGGTCAGATGGAACGCGATCTCTCGATCGTTGTAGGCGATCCGCAGCGACACGAGGTCGACGGCGGGATTGAAGTTCCGCGGATCCACGATCACCTGGCCCATCAGCGGGATGTTCTGGCCGGCCATCTTGCGCCAGAACTCCGCGTTGGGATCGTCGGGGATCGCGTCCTTCACCGCGCTGCCCGTGACCAGCGTCGCGTAGGCGACGCTCTCGCCGTTCAGCGAGGCGATGTAGTTGGTCAGGTGCCAGATGTCCTCGGGCTTCTCCACGCTGTCGATGAAGGTGGGCATCGGGGTGCCGAGGATGCCGGTGGCCAGGCGCGTGGCGATGTCCGTCCGGCTCGCGCCGCCGCGGAACGTCCAGCGCTTGGTCAGGTTGGCGGGCGCGATCGGGTGGCCCCACTCGTCCTTCAGCTCCGGACGGGAGGGTCCGTCGGCGCGTCCCTCGGCGCCGTGGCACTTGTTGCACTCGATCGCCTCGTACATCTCCTTGCCGCGCTTGACCGACGCCTCGGACGAGGCCACTTCCTTCGGCAGCTCCTGTTTCTTCGGCGCCTCCTTGAACTTCTCAGAAGCGAAACTCTTGAGGTACGCCACGAGGTTCCAGCGGTCCTTCTCGGAGAGCACCTTCCACGCCGGCATCGAGGTGCCGGGCATGCCGTGGGTGATCACGTCGAAGATGTCCTTGTCGGCGGGGACCTTGTTCGAGGTCGACCGGATCTTGTAGATCCCCGACGTGAAGTCCCGCGGCGCCGGTCTCAACAACTCGCCCGCCGGCCCCTTGCCGTCTCCCTTCTCCCCATGACACCCCATGCACTTCCGCTCGTACACCGGCTTCCCCGCCCCCGCATCCCCCGCCTGCG
>Ga0193725_1000140_pt1 | contig 23945 bp, 16 predicted proteins | sample H2a2metaG_FD_143058 | JGI IMG/M metagenome (GOLD analysis project Ga0193725, IMG submission 143058) | Soil microbial communities from a riparian zone of the East river system, Colorado, United States - H2a2 | ecosystem: Environmental > Terrestrial > Soil > Riparian zone | place: USA: East River... | reverse complement strand
CGGGGCCGGCGCGGGATCGTACGAGCCGGGCGATCGCGCGGTCGTCGCGGTCGAGCCGTCGCTCGCGATGATCCGCCAGCGCCGCGCGGGCAGCGCGCCGATCGTCCAGGCGTCGGCCACTCACCTGCCGTTCCCGGACGCCGCGTTCGCCGCGTCGCTGGCCGTCCTCACCGTGCACCACTGGCCCGATCGCGCGCGCGGTCTCGCCGAGCTGGCGCGCGTCACCCGGCAGCGCGTGGTGATCCTCACCTGGGACCCCGCGTTCTCGGGCTTCTGGCTGGTCGACGATTACTTTCCCGAGATCTGGACGATCGATCGTCCGATCTTCCCGTCGATCGACGAGCTCAGACAGGCGCTGGGAAGTATCGAGTCTCGCCCGCTCCTCGTCCCTCACGACTGCGTCGACGGCTTCCTCGGCGCGTACTGGCGGCGCCCCGAAGCGTATCTCGACCCCGGCGTGCGCGGCGCCATGTCCACGTTCGCCAAGATCGCCGGCGTCGAGCCCGGCGTGGCTCGGCTGCGCCGCGACCTCGAAGACGGCACCTGGCGGCGCCGTCACGGACATCTGCTGGACCTCCGCGAGATCGACCTGGGCTATCGCCTCGTGATCGCGCGTGGAGGCACGAGGCGGTCGCTTGCTGGGGCCTGATCGTGTCTGGTATGGTCGCCGCTGACGGCTCCCGCCGAAGCAATAACGCAGAAGAGAGAGGTAGGTCACACACCATGCCGATCGTCGACGCGCAGATCCACATCTGGACGGGCCACAAGCCCACCAACGTGAACCACCGCCAGGTCGAGAACTTCACGGCCGCGGACGTGCTGAAGGAGATGGACGAGGGCGGGGTCAACGCGGCGCTCATCCATCCGCCGGGATGGGATCCCAACTCGAACGCGCTCGCCGTCGAGGCCGCGAAGCAGCATCCCAACCGGCTCGCGATCCTCGGCAATTTTCCGCTCGACAAGCCGGAGAGCAAGACGGCGATCGATCGGATCAAGGGCCAGCCGGGGATGCTCGGGCTGCGCTTCGCGCTGCTCCAGCCGCACCAGCAGACGTGGCTGACCGACGGCAGCCTGGACTGGCTGTGGCCCGCGGCCGAGCGCGCCGGCATGCCGGTGGCGCTGCTCGGAGCGGGTCTCTTCCAGGCCGTGGATCAGATCGCCCAGCGTCACCGCGGGCTGAAGCTGATCATCGATCACTTCGGGCGGCCCGATAAGACCTGGTCGAATCTCCCGGACCTGGTGGCGGCCGCGAAGCACCCCAACGTGGCGTTGAAGGCGACGGGCGCGCCGAGCTACTCGAGCGAAGCGTATCCGTATCGCGACATCCACGGTCACATCCGCAAGCTCTACGACGCGTACGGGCCGGAGCGCCTGTTCTGGGGCACCGACATCACGCGCATGCCCTGCTCGTGGAAGCAGTGCGTGACCATGTTCACCGAAGAGCTGCCGTGGCTGTCGGCGAAGGACAAAGACCTGATCATGGGCCGCGCCGTCTGCAACTGGCTCGGCTGGAAGATCTAGTAAGACTTCACGCTCCCAACATCGTCACGCCGAGAGCGTCGGCGACCTTCGAGAGCTCGGTGACCACGCTCGCCGGCAGTGGAATGCCCTCGCGCGTTCGGCGCTCGAACGTGCGGCGGCCGCGCTCGCCGGGCATGAGGATCTCGTCGACCCCGGCGGCGCGCGGCAGCGCCTTGAGCACCCGGACCAGGCGCCGGGCCTCGCGGTCGAACATCTGCGGATCGCCGAAGCGCCCAACGTCGATGGCCAGGGCCAGGCAGTTCTGGCGGTGGCGCGCTCCCCTTTCGGTCTGCTCGAGCACCTCGGCGGCGATGGGGTTGCCCAGCACGAGGCTGGTGAGGCACTCGACCATCAGCGCGAGTCCCGAGCCCTTGGGGCCGCCCACGGGCAGCGGGGTGACCGCCTGCTTGGCGTCGGTGGTCGGCCGGCCCTCGGCGTCGAGGGCCGCGCCCTCGGGGAGCGGCTCGCCGGTGCGCCGAGCCTGCACGAGCTTGCCCATCGCGATCAGGCTCGTGCTCATGTCGAGCAGCAGCGGATCGCGATCGCCGCCCGGCAGCGCGATCGAGATCGGGGTCGTCGACACGCCCGGCGCGCGCGCGCCGTGATAGGCCATGAGCGGCGTGGACGCCGCGAACGCGAGTCCCGCCATCCCCTCGCGCGCCGCGATCAGCGTGTAGTAACCGAGGGCCGCGGTATGGGTGGTGGCCCGCACGAACACGAGCCCCACCCCGGCCTCGCCCGCCTTGCGGACGGCGTGATGCATCGCGGACGTCATCGCGACGGGCCCGGCCGCGCGGTCGGCATCGAGCAGCACGACCGCGGGCGCCTCCATGCTCACGAGCATGTGGGGCTTCACGTTGATGTCGCCGCGCCGCATCCACTCGACGTAGCCCGGCACCCGCGCGACCCCGTGCGAGTCCATGCCGCGCAGGTTCGCCCACACCAGCGCGTCGGCGACGATGGCGGCGTCGGCGGCGGCCAATCCCGCCCCCACGAACACGTCGGCCGTGAAGCGCCGCAACGGACCGGCGACGACGCGCGTATCCATGAGGGCGAAAGTATACTGTGTCATCGGCGCGTCACGCTCGGCGCGGCACGCGCCGGGACCGATCGCGCGCGCAAGGAGACACGAGCCATGGCCCTCACGCTGCGAGACTTTCTCCGAGACCTCGGCGACCAGCTCATCCGCATCGACGACGAGATCGATCCCGTCACCCAGGCCGCCGCGCTGTGCTCGGCCGCCCCGCGCCCGATCCTGCTGGAGCGGCTGCGCGGGTTTCCGGGCTGGAAGCTGACCGACATCCTCGTGAAGGACCGCGCGCGCCAGGCCCTCGCCCTCGGCGTCAGCTCACCGAAGAACGTGGTCCGCGAGCTGTCGGACCGGATGTTCAGCCGCGTGCCCGGGCAGACCAAGCTCGTCTCCGACGGCCCGTGCAAGGAAGTGAAGCTCGTCGGCGACGCCGCCGACATCACCAGGCTGCCGATCCCCATTCATTCAGAGGGCGACGCCGGGCGCTATCTCGGCTCGGGCATCACGATCACCAAGGACCCGGACACCGGCGTGCGCAACGAGGCGATCATCCGCTCGCAGGTGAAGGGCCCGCGGAAGATGGGGTTCTGGATGGCCGCGCGCCACAACTGGGCGCACCTCATGAAGTACCAGGAGCGCAACGAGGTCGCGCCGATGGCCTTCGCGATCGGCCTGCACCCCGGCTACGAGATCCTCGCCAACTTCAGCGGCCGCCACGACGGCTACGACGAGCTGGAGATGGGCGCGGGGGTGCTGGGCGAGACGCTGGAGCTGGTCAAGTGCGAGACCATCGATCTGGAAGTGCCGGCGGAGGCCGAGGTGGTGATCGAGGGCATCGTGCGTCCGGGCGTGCGCGAGCCCGAGGGACCGTTCGGCGAGTTCACCGGCTACAGCAAGGGCGCCGAGGGGCCGGCGCCGGTGTTCGAGGTCACCGCGGTGACCCACCGCCGCGATCCGATCTTCCGCCACATGCAGGCCACCCGCTTCACCGACCACCAGCCGCTGGTCTCGGTGCCGATGGAGGCGAGCCTGTATCGGCGGCTCCGCGAGATCCACGGGGCCACCGACGTGCACGACGTCTACATCCCGCCGTGGGTGACGATGTTCACGGTGTTCGTGCAGGTCACCCCGCGCTGGGACGGCCAGGCCCGCGACGTCCTGCTCGGCACGCTCTCGTGCCCCTACCTGCACCCCAAGATCGCCATCGCCGTCGACGAGGACGTCGACATCTACAACCCGTGGGAGATCTTCTGGGCCATCTCGACCCGCGTGAATCCCGACCGCGACATCATCGTGATCCCCCACGAGCGCATCCACCCGCTCGACATCTCGGCCCCCAACGTCGACAAGTCGGAAATGACCGTGATGCGCGTGGGCGGCAAGATGGCCATCGACGCCACCAAGCCCCCGCTCTGGCGCAAGAAAGAGCGCGCCGAGTTCGACCGCGTCAAGCCCAGCGGCTTCGACGACCCCGCCCTGCAGGCCCTGCTGGTGAAACTCGCCTCGATGACATAGAACCGGTCACCGGTGCCTCCGCTCGGTGAGGCACCTTTGGCCAAGCTTCACCGGTCTCGGCACAGCGACAAGCGGTCAGCCGCATCCGGCATCCTGCGATGCGTGATCGTTCGCCCGCATCGCACGCCGCTCGTGTCAGGACGAACCGACCGGACCATTCGTCTTGTAAAATTTCCGGGGCCGTAGTCACTCACCCGCTCATCGGATATAATCCCGGCCGACCTAAAAATGGTTCCCTTCACCCCGCACACACGGAAAGCGCCCGCGCGGCCTATTGCCGGGCATTGCTCGAAGACACCGGACGGGGGCAGGTCAAGAGGCGACGAAGGACTGGCTCGGAGAGTGGGAATCCTGTCGAGCTCATGAGCTGCCGTAAGCTCGCCCTTCCGTGACGACGAGCCACCCCGTGGCCGGCATGCGTGGGTGGCGCCTGCTCGGGCGCCTCTTCATCGCGGCGGCGTCACTGGTGGTGTCGCTCGAGCTGTGTGGCTTGCTGCTGGTCGCGGTGCTGTTCAATCAATGCGCCTACTCGCCCTCGGCGGTGAAGGGATTCCGCGAGGCGCTCCGGGTCGAACGCGATGCGGGCGGCTCCAAGGGCAAGGCGCCGGTTCCGACGTACGCGCTGCACCCGTATGTCGGCTTCGTGAGCAACGCGGATTCTCCCGCGCGGCTCTACAGCACTCCCATTTCGCCCACCGGGTTCCACAGCGATGTGCCGGCGGCCTATCGCAAGACGAGCGCCAACGAGTTCGTCGTCGGGCTGTTCGGTGGATCGGTGACCGTATACCTTAACGTTCGCGCCGCCGAAACGTTGAAGCGAGAACTGGCACGAGCACCGGCGCTGAGGGGCCGGACCGTGGTCATCAATGCGATTGCCGAAGGCGGGTGGAAGCAACCCCAGCAGATGCTGGCCCTGGACTACTACCTCCTGATGGGCGCGCAGTTCGATCTGGTGGTGAATCTCGACGGCGTGAACGAGGTCGCGATTGCGTTCATGAACGGGACGACCAATGGTTTTGAGCCGACCTTCCCGCACGCTTGGAGCTGGTTCGCGGAGCTGAACCCGGGCGATCCCGAATTGCTGGAGCACCTGACCACCGGCTTGGGCGCTCGTAATGCCCGGGCCGCCCTCGCGCGTGTCCTTCTGGATTCACATCTCACGCCTTCCGCCGCGGTCCGCTTGGTCTGGGGGTTGGGACGGCGCGTCCTGATGAGGCGGGAGGTCATGGCGAACAACGCGCTCAACGACCGGTTCAGAACGGACGACCCCGAGCGATTGAGCTTCCAGCAGACGGGGCCGTGGCGCGGACGACGGGGCGATCCCGGCGAGGTCCTGGCGCAGGCGGTCCGTGTCTGGGAGGAAGGCAGTTTCGCGATGGCGGAACGTCTCCGCGCGCGAAACATCCCCTATGTTCACGTCCTGCAGCCCAACCAGCATTTCGCCGGCACCAAGCCCCTCACGGAGGCTGAGCGCGCATCGTTCGCGAACCCAAAGGCGTACTATGCGATGCCCCTGGCCAGGGGATATCCGCTGCTGCTGGCGGCGGGGCGGAAACTCCGCGCCCGTGAAGTCGATTTCATCGACTTGAGCAGGGTCTTCGCGGAGACTGCCATCCCAGTTTTCGAGGATGATTGCTGTCACTTCAACGACGAGGGCAACCGCATCCTCGCGACCCAACTGGCCGCCGTACTGGCCTCACGAATCAAGTGAGCGACTCCGGGAAGCCTTCCGCTCGGCGTGCCGCGAGTCCAGTCGCCTGGCCCTGCTTCGTTCAGGACGGCAGGATGACGGCTTTGCCCGTGGTCTGGGTGTCGAAGAGCTCGTAGGCTTCCTTGGCCTGGTCGAGCGTCCAGCGGTGGGTGAAGAGCTTCTCCACGTCCACCTTTCGGTCGGCGACGAACTCGGCGCATTCGGCCTGGCCTTGCTTGGAGAACGTCCAGGAGCCGACCAGGGTCACCTGGCGGCGCAGGAGATCGGGACTCACGTCCAGGGTCACCTGGCCGCGCTCGCCGACGAAGCAGGCCGTGCCCCACGAGCGCACCGCGCGCACCGCCGCGGCGCGGGCGTCCGGCGCCGAGGACGCGTCCAGCGTTTTGTGCGCGCCCTCGCCGTGCGTGAGATCGCGGATGGCGGCCACGACGTCGACGGATTTCGGGTCGATCAGCTCGTGGGCGCCGAACGCGCCGGCGAGCTTGCGGCGCTCGGGCGAGACGTCGATGGCGATGACCCGCGCGCCCATGACCACGGCGAACTGCGTGGCCGACAGGCCCACCGGTCCCTGACCGAAGATGGCGATGGTCTCGCCGCCCTGCAGGTTGATGCGCTTGAGCGCGCCCCACGCCGTGCCGGTGCCGCACGAGATCGCGGCGCCCGTCACGAAGGTGAGCGGGTCCGGCAGCGGCACCAGCGTCGACACCGGGACCTTCATGTACCGGGCGTGGCCGCCGTGTCCGCCCGAGCCGTAGACCACCGTCCCCTCGAGGCACATCTGCGTCCAGCCGGCCCGGCAGTGCTTGCAGCGGCCGCAGCCGTCGTAGTGGTGATCCATCACGCGCTGGCCGACTTGCGCTTCCTTCTCGGTGACCCCGGCGCCCAGGGCCGCGACCACGCCGCAGGGCTCGTGGCCGGCGATCATCCCGGCCTCTCGCTTGATGCCGCCGGTGACCGCGCCGGCCGCCGCGGGGGCACGATAGTTGTGCAGGTCGCTGCCGCACATGCCCGAGGCCTTGATCTCGAGGATCACGTCTCGCGGGCCGGGGGTCGGATCGGCGAATTCCCTGAGCTCCAGCTTGCGGTCGCCGAGAAATACCACGCCCTTCATGGTGTCCTCCTCCTCAGCTCTGCTCGAGCGCGCTGGCGTCGGCCACGATGATCTTGGTCCCGTCGGCCTTCTCGCAGAACACCGTGACCTCGGCCCGCGTCTGGCCGCCCTCGACGCGGCGCCCCGTGATGATCCCGCGGGTGGTGAAGGGCTCGTTCGGCCACAGCACGCGGGTGACCTTCACGTCCAGGCGGCCGCCCAGGTAGAAGCCGCGGCCGAAGTGCCGGGTCAGCAGCTCGGTGACGCAGGAGAGCGTCATGCGCCCGCCGATCACGGTGTCGCCGAAGCCCAACTCTTTCGAGGCGTCCTTGTCGTTGTGATAGTTCCGGCTCGTGAAGAAGAACTCGCCGCACATCGCCTCGGTGAACGTCTTCCGCAGCTCCAGCGACAGCGGCTCCCCGGCGGGGTCGACGTGTTGTCGGGCACCTTCCTTGGCCGCGGGATCGCGCAGCGTGACCTCGCCGCTGGTTTGCTCGGCCAGAAAGCTCTGGTGATGGACGCTGCGCGCGATCAGCTGCCCGGCGTCGTCGCGCACCCACATCTCCTGGGCCACCACGTCGCGATCGCGCCGGCGATACCGCTCGGCCACCCGAGCGGTGCAGCGCAGGGTCTGCCCCACCCGCGTCGGCGCGTAGATCTCCCACTCCTGGCGCCTCCACAGGTTGCCGAAGAGGTTGTCGAGGTACCAGCCCTTGAACTGGCTGTCCGCCTGCTGGTAGACGATCACCGGGGCCACCGGTCCGCCGAACGGCGACGTGGTCGTGTACCAGGGGTTCGGCTCGTCGAGCCCCTTGACGTAGTGGTCAACCATCTCGGCCGTGATCGTGAGATCGAGCGTCCCCAGATCCTTGCCCGCGTACACGTCCGTCGTCATGCCGGCGATCCTCCCATGCGAGCGCAGCCGCTCCGCGTGGCGGGTGTATCAGAAAAGGCCAGGGAGGGCAATGCGACCCCGGAGATCCGGCGCCGCCCCCTCAGCCGACAGCCCCCGTAAAAATGCTATCTTTGTGCCCCGTCAGGGGGGCACGGTCTCGAAGGCCGTCGACCCCAGCCCTGAAGCGGCAGGGAGAGGAACGCGAACGTGATCGTATTGGCTGGCGTGCTGATGTTTCTGGTGGTCGCACAGGTCAGTCCCGTGGCGGCTCAGGTCCCCACGATTCGCTACGTCCAGAGCAGCTACGCGGTCCCCCAATCCCCACAGACCTCCGTCACCGTGGGCTTTCCGGCCGCCCAGACCGCGGGGAACCTCAACGTCGTCGTCGTCGGCTGGAACGACGCGTCCGCCGCCGTGTCTTCGGTCGTCGATTCCGCCGCCAACCCGTACGCGCTCGCCGTCGGCCCCACGGTCCGTCCCGGCAAGGCCACGCAGGCCATCTATTACGCCAAGAACATCCGCAGCGGCGCCAACACGGTCACCGTCCGCTTCACCAAGCCGGCGATCTATCCCGACATCCGCATCCTCGAGTACAGCGGCCTCGATCCCGCCAACCCCCTGCACGCGGCCGCCGCCAGCACCGGCTCGAGTGCCTCGTCGAGCAGCGGCGCCCTCACCACCACGACACCCAACGTCCTCCTCGTGGCCGCCAACGTCGTCGCCACCGGCACCACCGGTCCGGGCGCCGGCTACACCTCTCGCATGATCACCACTCCCGACGGCGACATCGTGGAAGACCGCATCGTCACGGCCGCCGGCTCCTACAGCGCCGCCGCGCCCCTCAGCTCCAGCGGGTTCTGGGTCATGCAGCTCGTCGCGTTCAAAGCCGCCGCCGGTGGTGCTCCGCCGGACACCACGCCGCCGACCGCCACCATCACCACGCCGACCACGGCGGCGACGTACACCACGAGCACCAGCCCGCTCACCCTCGGCGGCACCGCGGCCGACAACGTCGGGGTCACCCAGGTCTCGTGGGCCAGCGACCGGGGCGGCAGCGGTGTCGCGACCGGCACGACCACCTGGTCCGCGGGCGGCATCGCGCTCCTGGCCGGCACCAACGTGCTCACCGTCACCGCCCGCGATGCCGCGGGCAACAGTGGTGTCGCGACGCTGAGCGTGACGTACAACGCGCCCGACTCCACGCCGCCGACCGTGACGATCTCCACGCCGACCACGGGACCGACGTACGCCACCAGCACCAGCCCGCTCACGCTCGGCGGCACCGCGGCGGACAACGTCGGGGTCACCCAGGTCTCGTGGGCCAGCGATCGAGGCGGCAGCGGCGTGGCGACCGGCACGCGCACCTGGTCCGCCGGCGGCATCGCGCTTCAGGCCGGCACCAACGTGCTCACCGTCACCGCCCGCGATGCCGCGGGCAACATCAGGACGGCGACCCTGAGTGTGACGTACACCGCGCTCGACTCAACACCACCCACGGTGAGCATCACGGCACCGAATTCCGGGGCGAGCGTGTCGGGCGTCGTCACCGTGACCGCCACGGCATCGGACAACGTCGGCGTGGCCGGCGTGCAGTTCCTGCTCGACGGCGTCGCGCTGGGCGCCGAGCAGTCCGGTCCACCGTTCTCGCTGCCCTGGAACACGACCACCGCCTCCAACGGCGCCCATACCGTATCGGCGCGGGCGCGCGACGCCGCCGGTAACGTCAGCACGAGCGTCGCGGTCCCGGTCACCGTCACCAACGCCGCCGCCACGATCCGCTTCGTCCAGGGCGCCTACGCGGTGCCCCAGTCCCCGCAGACGACGGTCACGGTGGCCTTCCCCGCCGCCCAGAGCGCCGGGAACCTCAACGTCGTCGTGGTCGGCTGGAATGACGCGTCGGCCACGGTGTCTTCCGTCATCGATTCCGCCGCCAATCCGTACGCCGTCGCCGTCGGGCCCACGGTCCGCGCCGGTCAGGCCTCGCAGGCCATCTATTTCGCGAAGAACATCCGCAGCGGGGCGAACACCGTGACCGTCCGCTTCTCGACCGCCGCGGTCTATCCCGATATCCGCATCCTCGAGTACGGCGGCCTCGATGCCATCAACCCCCTGCATGGAGCCGTCGCCGCCACCGGATCGAGCGTCACGGCGAGCACCGGATCCCTCACCACCAGCGCGGCCAACGTGCTGCTGGTGGCCGCCAACCTCGTGGCCACCGGGACTGCCGGCCCCGGCACCGGGTTCACGTCCCGGATGATCACCGTCCCCGACGGCGACATCGTGGAAGACCGCATCGTCACGGCCGCCGGTACCTACTCCGCCACCGCCCCCCTCACCGGCTCCGGGTTCTGGATCATGCAGCTCGTCGCGTTCAGCGCGACGCCTCCGCCACCCGACAACTCGCCGCCGAGCGTCGCCATCACCGCGCCGGCGTCCGGCTCCACGGTCTCCGGCACGACCACGATCTCGGCCGCCGCGTCGGACGACGTCGGGATCGCCGGCGTCGCGTTCTTCGTCGACGGCCAGCCCGTGGGCGCGGAGGTGACGTCGACACCGTACGCGGTGGCCTGGGACACGACGACGGTGTCCGGCGGCGGACATACGCTCACGGCGATCGCGCGCGATCCGGCCGGCAATTCCACGACCAGCGCGCCGGTCCCGGTCACGGTCGCCGCGGCCACTCCGGCCCTCGTCGGTCAGTGGGCGGCGCCCATGGCGTGGCCCATCGTGGCCGTGCACGCGAGCTTGCTCCCGACCGGCGAGGTCTTGATCTCCGACGGTCAATGGCTGGGCAACGACGCCCGCCTCTGGAATCCCGCCACGAACACGTTCACCCTCGTCCGGAACAACAACACCAACATCTTCTGCTCGGGCCACTGCCACCTCGCCGACGGCCGCGTGCTCTTCGCGGGCGGGCACGAGGGAGGGCACACGGGAGTGACCGACACGAACCTCTTCGATCCGGCCACGCGCGCGTGGTCGCTCGTGGGCCCGATGCGCACGGCGCGCTGGTATCCCACGGTGACGACGCTGCCGGACGGGCGCGTCCTCGTCACCGCGGGCGAGATGGGCTGCGCGGGCTGCGATGCCCCGCTCCCGGAAGTCTACAATCCGCAGACGAACACGTGGACCGAGCTGTCGGCGGCGTCGCTGGCGCTCCCGTACTATCCGCATATGCACGTCCTCCCGGACGGACGCGTGCTGGCCTCCAGCACCTCGGAACATCCGATCGTCAGCTCGATCCTCGACGTCGCCGCGCAAACCTGGACCCCAGTCGATCCCGATCCCGTGGACGGGGGCAGCGCGGTGATGTACCTGCCGGGGAAGATCCTGAAAGCGGGAACCTCCTACCATCCCGACGACCCCGTGGTGCCGTCGGCCGCGACCACGTACGTCATCGACACGACGCAACCGGCGCCACGGTGGCGGCAGCTCGCTCCCATGGCCTACGCGCGCACCTATCACGTCCTGACCGTCCTGCCCGACGGCACCGTGCTGGTGACCGGAGGCGGCGCCACCACCGACGCCGTGGGCGTCAGCGGCGGCGCGTTGCCCGCCGAGATCTGGTCTCCGGCGACCGAGACGTGGACCACCGTGGCCAGCATGGCCGCGCCCCGCCTGTATCATTCCACCGCGCTGCTGATGCCCGATGCCCGCGTGCTCGTCATGGGCGGGGGCCGGTTCAACGGGGTCGACGAGCCGACCGATCAGCTCAGCGGCCAGCTGTACTCGCCCCCGTATCTCTTCAAAGGAGCGCGGCCCACCATCACCGCGGCCCCCGGCAGCGCCACCTATGGTGCGACGATGGCGGTCGGCACGCCCGACGCCGGGCGGATCGCGTCCGTCGCCCTCATCAGGCTCGGCTCGGTGACGCACGCCATCAACATGGACCAGCGATTCCTCTCGCTGGGGTTCACCGCGGGAAGCGGCAGCCTCAGCGTGCAGGCCCCGGCCAACGCCAATCTCGCGCCGCCGGGACACTACATGCTCTTCCTCGTCGACACCAACGGCGTGCCGTCCGTGGCGGCGACGATCAGAATCCAGTGAGGCCCGGGTCACCCCGACGGATCGCGCCGAGCCTCGCGCTCACGGTCCTCCTGCTGTTCGTGTCGGCCGCGCGCGTGACCGCGCACGATCCGGCGATCCTCGACCCCCGCCGCGCCACCCCCGGCATCCGTCTGGAGCTCGTCGAGCTGCCGCAGATCCCGGCCGTGTTCTCGTCCTCGCGGCGATATCGTCTGGTCGCGACCGGGGTGCCGCCCGGGGTGACGTTCGGCGTCTGGACGCGGGATTTCGCTCACGGGTTTCACGAAGTGGTCTCGGGATTTCGCGCGGACGGCGCCGGCAAGCTCATCTCCATTCAGGATTCCAACGGCCGGGCCCGCGACCTGAACGAGATGGTGTTCGACCCCGGAGCGTACTTCCGGGGCGCCATCTGGGAAGTGGCGATCGTCTCCGAGGATCGTGCGATCACGGCGTTCACGCGGGTGATCCCACGGCCCATCGTCGAGCAAGACGGATGGTGCGTGGTCACCCTGGAGCTCGTCTCTCATCGCGGTCAGCGGTTCCTCGCCACCGGACGGGGCTTCGTTCCCGGCGAGGAGGTCGTCGTCGAATCGCGGTATGCCGGTCGCGTGCACCAGCGGCGGCAGCAGATCCCGCCCGACGGCACCCTGCCGCCGGACGTCATCTCGCACGCGGGCCCCGGCTCCGAGCGCGCGGCCCGTTACTCGGTGAAGGGCCGCTCCTGCCACGTGACGATCGAGTACGAGTGGGGCGAGCACGCGTTCCGGCGCGGCTGATCCCGCCCCGCCCCGATCTGTGGCGGCGGTTGAGTCATTCGGTGTCGTGCTTGCGGTTCATCCTTCAAGTTTCTCGGTGGCGAAAAAGCCAAGAGCCTTCGAATTTGCCGACTCTCCACGCTACGCCGGCCGTATGTAGAGAACCACACTCTCACTGAGCAGTCGATTCAGGAATCGATTCCCCGCGGCGAGCTCGCGCGCGAGTTCATCCCGTGTGCAGACCGTCAGATCCACCGGCAGTGGAATGCGCGTGGGTTTGTAGCGGGGAATCCGCTCGCGCGCGGGGACGTCCGAGGAGTCGAGGACGATCAGGAGGTCGGCGTCGGCGAAGGGGTTGCGTTGGCCGCGGGCCAGTGAGCCGAAGAGACGAATCTCCTGGATCTCGGGACGCTCCGTGCCCAGCCGCGTGGCCAGCTCGCGGAGCGATGCCAGCACGGCATCCCTATCGAGGTATCGAACGCGCACAGAACTCAAGGATGGCCTCGGCGTCGGCGATCGCCGTTTGCGCCTCACGCTCCGTGTAGTGGTCACGCGGAATTCCCTGATCAAACCCGTTGGGATAGCGCGAGGGAATGTAGTGCTTGTCGAGGGCCTTGGCGCGGTCGACCAGCTCATCGGCGGCGCGTTGCCCCTCGGGCAGCGCACCGAGTAAGGCCGTCAGGTCATGGCCCCAGGCATCCCCGCCGAGCGACATGTGCAGTGCCTTACACGCCTTCTCGGCCGCCTGCTGCGCCGCGAAGACCGCCCACTCGAGATGACGCTCCCGTGCCGCCAGCCGCGCATGATCGAGATCGAGTCGTGCTTGGCGCATCCAGTCCTGGTGCCGCTCGGGCATGGTGCCCCCACGCTAGCGGAAGCTCCGCGAGCGAGCAAGCAGTAGGAAGTCCTCGTCAGGAAGCCGCGCGCTTCAGGAAGTCGACGAAGATCGCGGCCATCTCCTCGCGCTTGTCGTCCCAGGCTTCGATGAAGAGGTCGACCTCCATGTCCTGGGGCATGAGGATGTGCAGCTCGGCCTTGGGCAGGAGACGGCTCGCCGCCTCGCCGACGCGGCGCGGGTGCGTCCAGTCGTTGCCGGGAATCACGCAGGCTGGGATGCTGATGGAGCGGAGGTCGGTCTCGCTGGCGCCGATGACCGGGAGGTCGGCGTCGCGGGTGAAGTACTCGCGCCAGTGCGCCATCACGTCGATGAAGCGCCTGGGATCGAGGGCGAGCAGCCGCTCGCGATTGGCCGGATTGCGCGCGATCCGCTCGCGGAAGAACTCGGTCGCGCAGACCGCGGCCATGCCGCCCTGGGTGGCCGCCTCGATGAACTGACCGTAGTAATTGTGGCCCAGCCGCTGCGCGGCGAAGGGCCCGCCGGTCACGCGCCACAGCAGCAGCGCGCGGACGGCCTCGGGATGGCGGAGCGCGAACAGCAGCGACAGCCGGCAGCCCGAGGAGCTGCCGCCGACGACGGCCGGCAGGGCATCGAGCTTGGAGAGCAGCTCGTAGAGGTCGTCGGCCCAGATCTCGTACTCTGATTCCTCGCCCTCGATGACGACGTCGGAGGCGCCGCAGTTGCGGCGATCGTGAATCAGCACGCGGTACCCCGCCTTCGCGACCAGCTCGGCCAGCGGCAGGACGCCGCCGAGATCGCGCCGGCCCCCGGGAGAGAGCGCCACCCACGGGCCACGGTCACCGACGACCTGATAATTGATGTCGACGCCGCGGACGCTAGCGATGGCCATCGGGCTTCTCCTTTTCACTCCGACCGGCCAGGTCCCACTCGTAGATCCTGACCCGGCCGGCGCCTTCCTGGTGGACATCGTAGATCAGCCTGGCCCGGGCGCTCGGCACCCCTTGATCCATCCAGGCCTGAAGGTATGGGCGAGGCGAGGTTTCGCGGCCGTAGTCGCTCAGGACGAGAAAGTTCACCTGGCGCTTGTCGAGATACCGGATCGCGACGTCCGAGTCGGAATACGGAAACGGCACGAACGTCGCCGCCGCGTGGAAGGCCAGCAGCGTCGGGCCATCCATCACCGTCCTGGGCCCTGGCGCATGGGCCTTCAGCCATTCTCCCGCCGTCCGCAGGGGCAGGCCCAGCCGGCTCTGCCGCTGCAGGTGAAACATGCCCGGGACCGCGATGATGGGAATCAGCATCGCGAGGATCAGGACGAGCCCGAGCTCGATGCGCGCGGATCGTGAGACGCCGCCGCGCAGCAGCCGCAACGTCGAGACGGCCCATCGCGCGAGCTCCACGATGCCTCTGGCCGCCCACACGACGAGGATGGGAACGAAGATCAGCAAGAAGCGATCGGTCAGGAAATAGGCGAAGAACAGCGCGGCGCTGCTGACCCCGAGGACGGAGAGCAGGAGGATCTGCTTGGCGGCGAGCTCCCGCCGCCACGGCCGGCGGAACAATCCGTACATCGCGAAGAAGAGGAGGGGCGGCGATCCGAAGGCGGTGAACTTCATCACGTCGAGGTGATACTTCACGACGTGCTTGGCCTTGCCGCGTAGATAATTCACCAGATCGCGCGCGTCGAAATCGGCGGCCTGGAGAACGGAGAGGTTGGAGGTGATCCGCACCCCGCGCTCGGTCAGATCGCTGTCGACCCCGAATTCCGCCTCCTCGACCTCGGCCCCCCGCATCACCTCGAGGCTGGCGGCATAATTCTGCGGAGTCTTGCCCTCGAGCCGCCATTGGCCCGTCTGCCCGTGCAGCCACAGGATGTACGGCGCGGCCAGCACCAGGAACACCGCCGGCTGCCACAGCGAACGCCACACCACTCGCCGGAAGGCGCCCCGGTCCGTCAGGAAGACGTGGGTCCAGGTGACGATGAGGGCGAGGAGCGGGTAGAGGGCGGCCTCGGGTCGAGTCAAATAGGCCAGGCCGAAGAAGAGGCCGGCGAGAAAAAACGCCGACCGCGCGAACTCACGAAGCGCGCGAACGCTCCAGTAGACTCCCGCGAGCGCCAGCGTCATGTACGTGATCTCGCCGTACACGGTGGAGGAGAAACCGATCAGATAGGGGTGGATGGCGATCAGCGACGCGGCGACGTACGCCGTGGCCCGATCGTACAGGTTCAGGGCGATGAAGAAGACCACCACGACGAGCAGCGTCCCCATCAGCACGGAAACCAGCCGGCCGGCAAGCTCGGCCTGACCCGTCACCTGCGATCCGGCGGCGATCATGAACGGGAAGAGCGGCGGGAAGATCAGCTGAGTCCCCGGCGTGGCGATCCCGACGTACCCGTGTCCGGCCGTCAGGTTCTCGGCGATCCGCGCGTATTCCGACCCCTCCGGGTCGATGGCCCCCGTGAACGAGAAGACGGCGAGCAGTCGAACCGCGAGCGCGACGAGAACAATCACCGTCAGTGGCCAGAAGTCGGGGAACCCCGCACCGGCGCGGGCGAAGAGACCCGTCGCAAACATCGACTCACATACCGCGCCGCGGGGGGTGAACGCGCGTAGTCAAGGAGCCATGGGCAATTCCGTCGCGCAGACCGCGGCCATGCCGTCCTGCTTGGCCGCGTCGGTGAACTGATCCTAGTCGTTGTGCCCAGGGCCCGCGGTCACCGACGATCTGATGGTTGATGGTGACGCCGCGGAGGCTGGCGACTGGCATGGCGCGCGTCTCCTTGGTTTCAGAAACGTGCGCAGAGAGTAGTCGCAGTGGCCGGACCGGTCAAGGAACGTCCGCTCTCCGGCGCCGCGCGCGGCGCCGGAGCCACCTCGGTGTGCCAGGCTAGATGCGGACGCGACTCACGCGGACGCGGGACCCTTGCGCGAACGCCGGCGGCGCTGGGCCTCGTACCAGCCGAAGCCGACGAGCAGGCCCACGAATACGATCAGCGCCCATTCCGAGAGCGTCGGAATGGGCTCCGCGCCGCTGACGGCCGTCACCTGGGTCGCGAGACTCACGGTGTTGTCGCTCGTATCGGGGTCGGTCGTCGCACTGCTGACGGCGGCCGTGTTCGTCAAAGTCCCCGGCTGGGTCGGCGTCGTGACGACGATCGTGACGGTGGCACTCGCTTGATTGGCGAGGCTCGGGAACGTGCATGTCACCGTTGCGCCGGTCGTGCAGTTTCCGCCTGCGCTCTGCGTCACCGAGACCAGGCTGACGCCTGGCGGTAGCTGATCGCTGACGATCACGTTGGTCGCCGAGCCTGGTCCGAGATTCGTGACGGTCAACAGATACGTCAGGTGGGCACCGGGGCCGACGGGGTTAGGGCTCGCCGACTTCGTGATCCCCAGATTCGCGGCCCCTGCGCCCCCGCCCGGGACGACCGGCGTGGTCTGCGCCGCAGAGTTGTTGCTCGAGATCGGATCGCTCACATCGCTGCTGACACTGGCCGTGTTGGTGAGGGAACCCCCCTGGGCGGAAACGGTCACAACGATCGTTACCTTGACGTTGGCCCCGGCGCCGAGCACGGGGAAGTTACAGACCACGGGATTGGCAGACCCGCAGCTGCCACCGGCGCTCGGCGTCACCGACTGCAGCACCACACCTGCCGGCAGCGGATCGCTCACGACCAGGTTGGTCGCCGCTCCAGGCCCGTTGTTGGTGACCGTGAGCAAATACGTGAGCGTTCCGCCGGGCGCGACGGAATTCGGGCTCGCGGTCTTGGTGATGGCCAGATCGGCCCCCCCTGACCCGCCGCCGACCTGGGTGCCGACCGTCGCGTTGTTGTTGCTCGGGTTGGGATCGGAGACGTTACTGCTGACCGACGCCGAATTTGTGAGCGTACCTGGCTGAGATGGCGCCGTCACGACGATCGCCACGCTGACCGTCGCGTTGGGAGCCAGGCTCGGGAACGTGCACGTGACGACGGCGCCAGTGGTGCAACTCCCGCCGGCGCTCGGTGTCGCCGACTGGAGCGTCGCGCCTGAGGGTACCGGGTCCGTGATGACCACGCCCGTCGCAGCGTTCGGACCGTTGTTCGTCGCCGTGATCGAGTAAGTCAACGTTTGACCCGGTGCGACCGGGTTCGGGCTCGCGACCTTGGCGATCGAGAGATCGGCCGCGCCGGCGGACGCAGCGTTCACCGTGGTATTCGTCGTCGAACTGTTATTGGCCAGATCGGGATCCGAGACGCTACTACTGACCGACGCCGTGTTCGTGACGGTACCGGGCTGCGACGGCGCCGTCACGACGATCGTCACGCTGGCCGACGCGCTCGGGGCCAGACTGGGGAACGTGCATGTGACGACCCCGCCCGTGGTGCAATTGCCGCCGGCGCTCGGCGTCGCCGACTGCAGGGTCGCCCCTGACGGCACCGGGTCCGTGATGACCACGTTCGTCGCGGTGTTCGGACCGTTGTTCGTGGTGGCGATGAAGTACGTCAGCGACTGACCTGCGGTCACCGGGTTTGGACTCGCCACCTTCGTGATCGAGAGATCGGCGGCGGCGGCGGGCGCCGCATTCACCGTCGTGGTGGTCGTCGAGCTGTTGTTGGTCGGATTCGGGTCGGACACGCTACTACTGACCGAGGCCGTGTTCGTCACGGTGCCGGGCTGCGACGGCGCCGTCACGACGATCGTCACGCTGGCTGACGCGCTCGGGGCCAGGCTCGGGAACGTGCACGTGACGACTCCGCCCGTGGTGCAACTGCCGCCGGCGCTCGGCGTCGCCGACTGCAGGGTCGCCCCTGACGGCACCGGGTCTGTGATCGTCACGTTGATCGCCGCGGTCGGCCCATTGTTCATGGCCGTGATGGAGTAGGTGAGCGGCTGACCCGCGGTCACCGGGTTCGGACTCGCCACCTTCGTGATCGAGAGGTCGGCGGCACCGGCGACCCCGCCGCTCACCGTCGTGTTGGTCGTCGAGGTGTTGTTCGACGGATTGGGATCGGCGACGCTGCTGCTGACCGTCGCCGTGTTCGTGAGCGTGCCGGGAAGTGACGGCGCCGTCACGAGGATCGTCACGCTGGCTGACGCGCTCGGGGCCAGGCTGGGGAAGGTGCACGTGACGACCGAGCCCGTGGTGCAATTGCCGCCGGCGCTCGGCGTCGCCGACTGCAGGGTCGCCCCTGACGGCACCGGGTCCGTGATCACCACGTTCGTCGTCGGGTCCGGGCCATTGTTCGTTGCCGTGATGAGGTAGGTCAGGGTCTGACCCGCGGCAACCGGGTTCGGGTTCGCGGTCTTGATGACCGAGAGATCCGCCGCGCCGACTGGCAGGCCACTCACCGTCGTGTTGGTCGTCGAGCTGTTGTTCAGCGGATTGGGATCGGCGACGCTGCTGCTGACCGTCGCCGTATTCGTGACGGTACCGGGCTGCGATGGCGCCGTCACGAGGATCGTCACGCTGGCCGACGCGCTCGGGGCCAGGCTGGGGAAGGTGCACGTGACAACGGCGCCCGTGGTGCAATTGCCGCCGGCGCTCGGCGTCGCCGACTGCAGGGTCGCCCCCGACGGCACGGGGTCCGTGATCGTCACGTTCGTCGCCACGTCGGGGCCGTTGTTCGTGGCCGTGATGGAGTAGGTCAGCGTCTGGCCCGCGGCGACCGGATTCGGGGTCGCCAGCTTTGTGATCGAGAGATCGGCGGTCCCGGGCGGCGCTCCGTTGACCGTGGTGTTGGTCGTCGCGCTATTGTTCAGCGGATCGGGGTCGGCGACGTTGCTGCTGACGACGGCCGTGTTCGTGACGGTGCCGGGCTGTGACGGGGCCGTCGCGAGGATCGTCACGGTGGCGGTCGCGTTCGCGGCCAGATTGGGGAAGGTACACGTGACGACCGCGCCCGTGGTGCAATTGCCGCCGGCGCTCGGCGTCGCCGACTGGAGGCCGGCGCCTGGCGGCACCGGGTCAGTGACGACCACATTGGTCGCGGCATCGGGGCCGTGGTTCGTGATGGTGAGGAGGTACGTCAAGGTCTGTCCGGCCGTGACCGGATTGGGGGTGCCGGTCTTCACGATGGACAGGTCCGCGCTGGTGCCCGATGGAGGTCCGTTGACGGCTGTGCTGGTGGTGCTGGAGTTGTCGGAGACATTCGGATCGGTCGTGACGCCCGATGCATCGGCCACGGTCGCCGTATTGATGATCGGCCCGGACGCCCCGGCCTGCACGTTCAGGTTCACGGTGACGCTGGCGCTCGCGCCCGCGTTCAGGACGCCCAGATCGCACACCAACGGGTTCGGCGCCCCGCAGCTCCCCTGGCTCGGCGTCGCGCTCCCGAACGTCACGCTCGGGGTGAGCGGCAAGTTGTCCGTCACCCGTGCTTGAGGCACGTTGGCCGAGCCGCTGTTGGTCACCGTGATCTGATACGTGAGGGTGCCTGGAACGTTGACCGGATCCGGCGAATCGGTCTTCACGATGCTGAGGTTCGCTTGTGGCTGGGCGCCCGGGCAATTGAGCGCGGCGCGCGACTGGGCGATCACCACGTCGAGGTCGACGGTTCCGGTGACACCCTGGAGCACGGCGCCGCTGACCGTGATGTGGATCGCGTTGACGATCAGGCTCAGGTTCGTCGTGCCGTCGCCGCTCACGATCTGCTCGTTCAACAGGACCCGGATCCGGCCGCTGGTCAGGACGCCCGCGACTGCGGTCACGTCGAGCAGCACGGTATTGGGAGCGGGATTGGCGGTGATCGTCCCGCTGAGCCCGAGGACGGTGCGTATAAGTCCGTTGAGTGTCCCATTCACGATCGTGGTCGAGCCGACAGGCGTCAAGGCACCTCCGCACGTCCCGCCGATATCGGCGGAGGACTGCACCGAGGTGGCGGCGAGAGCGAGGGCGGATGCGGGGACCGCGACCGGAATCACGTTCAACCCGAACGCCAGGTTGTTCACCGTTGAGGTGGCCGTCGGATCTGGCGCGAGGGGTGACTGTGCGTTCACCTGAAGGAGTCCGGTGTTGACGGTCGCCACGTTGAACACGATCGGCGCCACGAGCGACAGGTCGCCAGCGGCGGACGCCGCCGAGTCGGAGACGTTATACGCAGGGGGAGCGCTTCCGGACACGGTGGGCAACGGTCCCAGAGCAAGCGTGGCGAGGATGGCCGCGTTGAGCGCGGTCACGCTGCCGGTGGCCTGGACACCGAAGGCCGAGCTATTCCCGGTCTGCGCCTGGGCCGGTGCAGCAACGAGCAACAGAACGACCCCGAGCCAGACGGCCCGCCTTCGCTGGGCCCTGAAGAGCGGCGGGACAAAACGAGAGAGACGCGGCGGCGTGGGCGGGGCGCTGGCGGGCGATAGCTTAGAGACCACTGGCAGTCCTCCTCGCGAAGACCGCCGTGGGTCATCTCCCCTTCGTTCGGTAGCCCGGCTGTCAGACCCTACGTCTGACCCGTGGCTTTGCGCCCCCGCCTCACGACGAGTTTGCCTTTATCGGGGAAGGGTCTTCGTGGCCGGCCCCGGGGTGCAATGGTCATTCCGAGGCACGACAGATGGCTCGGAGCTCAGCTCCGTAGATCTGACGCGGAAATTTCACGCGGGAGTCGTGCGCGTCCTCAGCGACCCCGTGCCAGTTTAGTCCGGTATCAAACGAGTGACACTTCAGTAGGAAAAATCCTCACAATAGGAAACATCCTCGCCTGCGTTTTTCTCCTTTACGTTGTAGATTCGCTTCACCCGCGCGCTTCTCGAGACGGTCGAGTGGCCAGAAGCCGGCGAGCCGGCAGATTCCATGCGCGTCCTCGCGCGAAGGGAACTCTCGGGGATCATCGACCCAGGCGTTTTGGCGGAGAACAGAGACCGAACCGCACGCTGTGCCCCGCGAACATCAGGTGGAGGATCGCCGGCACCTTGACGTGCGTCTCCACGTCACTTGACGGCGAAGTGCTTCTCGAGCCAGTGGCGCACGAGGGTGACGACCAGCGGGTTGCCCTCCGAGAGGATGAAGTGATCGACGTCGGCCACCAGGTGCAGGTCGGTCGGCTGGCCGGCGTGGGCGAAGAGGTCGATCGACTGCTCGGTCGGGGTGACGGAATCGCGCGCGGGATGGAGCAGGAGCAGCGGGCGCGGCGCGATCTTGCCGACGACGTCGTTGGCCATGAACGTGTACATGCTCTCGACCACCGCGAACGGGAACTCCATGATCGAGCCCTGCGACAGGTTACCGCGCAGGCCGGGCGGGATCGGCACGATGTCGAAGCGGGGCACCATCAGCTCGGGCTCGCCGCGCTCGCGGCGTCGTCGTCCCTCCGCCATCATGTCGGTGAAGCGCTGCCAGGCCTCGGGCGACTCATGCTGCTTGCGGAACTTCTTCACCCCGTCGCCCCAGCCGCCGCACGAGATGCAGGCGGCCACCCGCGGGTCGACGCCCGCGGTGTAGACCGCGACGGCGGCGCCGAAGCTGCTGCCGATCACGGCGATACGCTCGGGATCGACCTGCGGCCGGGTCGCCATGAACGAGAGCGCGCTCCTGGTGTCCTCGACCTGCTCGAGGCAGATCGTCCGCCCGCGCGGGCCCTCGCTCTCGCCGCAGCCGCGAAAGTCGAACCGCAGCGCCGCGTAGCCGAAATCCGTCAGCGTCTTGCTGACGACCCGCGAATTGCCGCTGTCCTTGTTGCTCCCGAACCCGTGGAGCACGAGGAATCCCGGCCGCCGCTCGCCGGAGCCGTCGGGCGTGTGCAGGATTCCCGAGAGCTTCAGACCATCGGACGGAAACGTCACCCGCTCTTCCATGGGCTCCTCCTCGCCGGCGCGTCCCCCATTTCGGGGCTTGCCATGGCGGCAGAGTACGCGGTAGGAAGACGGTGATCAACGGCCCGCGAGCCACTCCTCGAGTGGACCCGCGAGGCCATCCCCGGGAGGACCGATGATCGCCAGACGAATCGTCGCCGTGACCTGCCTCGCCGTGCTGTGCCTGCTCGTGGTCGGCGGCCCGCGTGCTGCCAACGCCCAGACCAAGCCCGAGGGCGAGATGCGCTTCGCGCTCTACGTCACCATCTCGCCGCAGTGGTTCGACCCGGGCGAGGCGGTGGGCCAGCTCACCCCGTTCTGGATCCTCTACGCCATGCACGACGCGCTGGCGAAGGGCATGCCCAGCAACCTCATGTCGCCGAGCCTGGCCGAGTCGTGGACCCTGAGCGCCGACCAGAAGAGCTACGAGTTCAAGCTCCGCGAGGGTCTCAAGTTCCACAACGGCGACCCCTTCACCGCCGAGGACGTGAAGTTCAGCTTCCAGCGGTCGAAGGGCAAGCTCATCCACGCGAAGGTCAAGGAGGTCGTGACCGTCAGTCCGTCGCGCGTGCGCTTCGTGCTCCACGAGCCGTGGCCGGACTTCATGAGCTTCTACGGGACCATCGTGTCGGCCGCGGGCTGGATCGTCCCCAAGAAGTACGTCGAGCAGGTCGGGGACGACGGCTTCAAGAAGCACCCGATCGGGCTCGGCCCCTACAAGTTCGTGAGCCACACGCCCGGCATCGAGCTGGTGATGGAGGCCTTCGAGGGGTACTGGCGCAAAGTGCCCTCGGTCAAGCGCCTGGTGTTCAAGAGCGTGCCCGAGGCCACCACGCGGCTGGCCATGCTCAAGCGCGGGGAAGTCGACGTCGCGTACCTGCTCGACGCGCCTCAGGCCCAGGAGGTCCGGAAGGACCCGAACCTCAAGCTCGCGTTCTCGGGCGGGATCGGGATCTTCTTCCTCGACTTCCTCGAGCAGTGGGATCCGAAGTCGCCGTGGCACGACCGGCGCGTGCGCCTGGCCGCCAACTACGCGATCGATCGCCAGGCCCTGAGCGACGCGGAGACGCTGGGCGCGTCGATCCCGATGGGCAACTTCGTCCCGCCCACCTTCGAGTTCGCGCTGAAGATCGCGCCGTACCCCTACGATGCCGCGCGCGCCAAGAAGCTCCTGGCCGAGGCCGGCTACCCCAACGGCTTCGACGCCGGCGACTTCCACCAGCTGCCCCCGTACTTCTCGCTCGGCGAGGCGATCATCAACTACTTCGGGGCGGTCGGCATCCGCATGAAGATGCGGCCGATGGAGCGGGCGGCCTACTACAAGGCGCTGGAGACCAAGAAGCTCAAGGGCGTGTGCGTGTGCTCGAGCGCGCTCTACGGCAACGCGGCCTCGCGCATGTCGGAGGTCATCCCCAGCGACGCCACCTATGCCTATGGCGGTTATCCCGACATCGACGACTTCTACGCCCAGCAGGCGCGCGAGACCGACAAGAAGAAGCGCGAGGCGATCCTCCACAAGATCCAGCAGCTCGTCTACGACCGCGTCCGCCTCGGGCCGATCTACCAGTACATCTGGCCCAGCGGCATCGGTCCCCGCGTGGCCGAGCCCGCGCTGATGCTGATCAACCCGTACCCGTGGGCCGCGCCCCTGGAGGAAGTTCGCCTGAAGAAATGAGGGTACAATCCGCCGTCGGTTGGGGGGTTTGGGGGGCCCGCAGCGGGGCCCCCCATGCCGGTCAATCCAGGAGGATCACATGCAGAAGCGACCATTGGTAAGA
>Ga0193725_1000139_pt1 | contig 24014 bp, 14 predicted proteins | sample H2a2metaG_FD_143058 | JGI IMG/M metagenome (GOLD analysis project Ga0193725, IMG submission 143058) | Soil microbial communities from a riparian zone of the East river system, Colorado, United States - H2a2 | ecosystem: Environmental > Terrestrial > Soil > Riparian zone | place: USA: East River... | reverse complement strand
TATAATTTTATATTATATATATATACTATTATTTTCTATTAAATTCCAAGATTTTTATCTTTTATTATATGTAATTTAAAAGCTATGGACTTTCCTATATTAATATATATATATATATATATTAATATTTTGTATTGTATATCACAATTTTATTTATGAATGTATAAGTTTTAACTTATTTTTAATTTTATTAAATAAATAAAAGAACTTTTTAATTTAAATAGGAATATGGAAGAATCGAACCTCGTATTTTCGATCTGCAATCAAAATGTAGAACCATCTACTTCATATTCCGCTTTATTGTAATAGTTCAAACTAATAATAATTACTTATTACAATAAAGCTCTATTTATATTGTATTGTAATAAAGTACAATATACAAATTTAATTAAAATTATTAAGACTCTATATATTTTATACTTATAGATTAAAACTAAACATTTGTCTACTATCTATTTTTAAAGCATTTTTACCTAATTCAAAAGCAAAACCTAAAGTTAATATAAGGAAAAAAATAAGCATTATTACTAAACCATATATTCCATTAGAATAAGCACTAACTAAATAAGGATAAATCAATAAAATTTCTAAGTCAAACAAAAGAAAAAGAAGTGCAAATATGAAAAATGAAATATTAAATTGTGTTCTATTTTGACCTAAGAAAGAATGAAACCCACATTCAAACACACTATCTTTTTCCTGATATGAATTATGGGGAGCAAAAATCAAATTTATAACTAATAATATTAGAGCTAATATAGGTATAAATAAAAAAAAGAAAGTTAAAGTACTCATATCTAGTTTAAATATAATTTTATTCAACATGTTTTATAGTTTATGCAAATTTATATAGCATATTCATACTTATTTTTAAACTATTTACACTATAACTATATATCAGAAAAATAAAAGGTAAAAAAGTATTATACATTATTTATTATATATAATAGTAATAAAAGATGATATATTAACATATATTAATATCCACTCTTTATTGATATATTATTATTAGTATATAAATCTACTAAACTATTTTCTAATAAGGTTATACTAGGTACTATAATTAAAAAATGAGAAAAATATAAAACAGTAGAAATTTGTCCAAATTCAATAAAGGGAGACTCTACATGTTTAGCTCCTAATTGCATTAATATTAAAAAGTTAGCAACAAATACGTAAAAAGCAATTTTACTAAAAGGTCTAAATTGTATACCTCTCATCTTTGACATATCAGCATAAGGCATTATTAATAATATTAGAATTGCAGAAAACATAGCTATAACTCCTAATAATTTATTAGGTATAGATCTTAATATAGCATAAAATGGTAATAAATATCATTCTGGAACTATAGCAGGAGGAGTTTGCATAGGATTAGCCATAACATAATTTTCACTATCACCTAAAGCATTAGGCATGAAAAATACAAATATAGATAATATTATAATAAAAATAAAAATAGTAATTAAATCTTTAAAGATAAAATAAGGAGCAAAAGGTAATCTGTCACAATTTGCTGAAATACCTAAAGGATTACCTGAGCCTGCACTATCATGTAAAGCAATTAAATGCATTAATGCTAATGCAGCTAATACAAAAGGTAGTACATAATGTAAGGCAAAAAATCTATTTAATGTTGCATTATTAACAGAAAATCCTCCTCATATGAACTCAACTATATCTTGTCCTACTCATGGTATAGCACTCATAAGGTTAGTAATAACTGTTGCACCTCATAAACTCATTTGTCCATAAGGTAGTACATAACCCAAGAAAGCTGTAGCCATCATTAATATAAATATTACTGTTCCAATTATTCAAACTAATGTTCTTGGTGATTTATAAGATCCATAATATAAACCTCTACCTATATGTAAATATACCAAGAAAAAAAATGCTGATGCTGTATTTGAGTGTAAATAACGTATTAATCATCCATTATTTACATCTCTCATAATGTGTTCTACTGAATCAAATGCTTCCAATACAGTAGGAGTATAGTGCATGGCTAAAGTTACTCCTGTTATTATTTGTATAATCAAACAAAATGCTAATAATGAACCAAAATTTCATAAATAACTTATATTTGAGGGTTGAGGTGAATCTATAACATAGGAATTTACCATTTTTAATAAGGGATGGCTTTTTAATATTCTCATTTAATTTAACTAAAAAATTTTTATTTATTGCTTAACTTTTTTTTTCTTGGTATATCTATTTATAATTTAAAACTAACTTTATGCAAATTGCTTAATTATTAACTTAATTTAAAATACGTATAATATTAACAATTAAAGTATAATAATTAAATGCGGACTAAGGGATTGCACCTTAATATTCTGATCATGAGTCAGTTATGTTACTTTTACATCAATTCGCTTATATATATATATATATATATATAATATATTCTATTTTTACATTTAATAATTCATACTCTAATTCAAGATTAATAAATTAAATACTACTTTGTAAAGGTAGATTTGTAAATGCATGAGGCTTAGGTGGACTAATTAATGCCCATTCTAAACTACTATAAGCACGTCTAACTAATGTTTGATAAGTATCATTAGCAAATTCAGGTATAATTCAAGGATATCTAGAAGTAGCTTTACCTTCAACTAATTGTTTATATACAATATCTAAAAATAATCAAGTAGCTATTAAACTTATAATAGAACCAAAACTACTAATTAAATTTCATCCTGCAAAAGCATCAGGATAATCGCTTATTCTTCTAGGCATACCTTGTAAACCTAAAAAATGTTGAGGGAAAAAAGTAACGTTAACCCCTATAAATAAAATTCAAAAATGGACTTTACCTAATAATATATTATAATTTAAACCTAAAATTTTAGGTACTCAAAAATATCATGCACTAAATAATGCAAATACTGCACCTAAACTTAAAACATAATGGAAATGAGCGACAACATAATAAGTATCATGGAAAGCAATATCAAGTGAAGCATTAGCTAAAACAACTCCACTTAAACCTCCTATAGTAAACATTACTACGAATCCTAATGCAAATAACATAGAAGGTGTTAAATGTAATGATCCACCATAAGCAGTGGCTAATCAACTAAATATTTTTATTCCAGTAGGAACTGCTATTATTAATGTGGCAGCTGTGAAATATGCTCTTGTATCTACATCTAGTCCTACACTATACATATGATGTGATCACACAACAAAACCTAACACACCTATAGACATCATAGCGTATACCATACCAAGATAACCAAATACATTTTTGTTTGAACTAGCTGCTATTGTAGTACTTATTATACCAAAACCTGGTATAATAAGTATATAAACTTCAGGATGACCAAAAAATCAGAAAAGGTGTTGATATAATACAGGATCACCACCACCTGCTACTTCAAAAAATGAAGTATTGAAATTTCTATCTGTTAAAATCATTGTAATAGCTCCCGCTAAAACAGGTAATGACAATAAAAGTAAAACAGCTGTTACTAAAACTGCTCACCCAAATAAAGATAGTTTGTGTAATTTAATTCCTGGTGCTCTCATATTTAATATTGTAGTTATAAAATTCATAGCACCTAATAAACTACTTACACCTGCTAGATGTAAAGCAAATATTGCTAAGTCTACACTAGGTCCACTATGACTTTGTAATCCTGATAATGGAGGATAAAGAGTTCATCCTGTACCTGCTCCATTTTCTATTAAGCTAGCAAATAAAAAGAGCATTAAACTAGGAGGTAATAATCAAAAACTTATATTATTTAATCTAGGAAATGCCATATCTGGCCCTCCTACTATTAATGGTAATAGGAAATTACCAAATCCACCTATTAAGGCAGGCATTACCATAAAAAATATCATTAATATAGCATGTGCTGTTATTATACTATTATACAATTGGTTATCTGCTATATATTGTACACCGGGTCCTGACAATTCTAATCTAATTAATACAGAAAAAGCTGTACCTATAAGTCCAGAAAATAATGCAAACATTAAATATAAACTACCAATATCTTTGGCATTTGATGATAAAAATCATCTTTCTTTTCACAAAGTTATATGTGAAAAATTTTTTTTTGATTCAGTACTTGAATATTTTCTATTTTTTATTTGTGTAGGCTTAAAATGATTTATTAACAAAATATAATATTTTGTTTTTACTTCTACATTTTTCTAATTTTTAATTAGATTTATATTCTTTAATTTTATAAAAATATAATCTTAATTAATCTTAGAAAAAAAATTTTTTTCCTTATATCATTGTTAATATTAGTCTATTGTATATATTTATAATATAAAAATATGACTAGTATTATATCTATACATTTGAACTATTTATATTATATTTTAAGTATTTTATTTATATTGCTAAATTTATTTATTTATTTTTGCTTATTATCAATTTGTACTATACGTATTTAATAATTATTATAAACATATATATATATATATATAATTTTACATACATGTTAATTAGTGTTATGGGAGGATACCCTGATTCGAACAAGGATAAGCTGTGCCACATACAACAGTTCTACCTTTAAACTATATCCACCTATTAAGCAAGTTTTTCATATAATAAACAACATTATTCCGGAATGATTCGAACATTCAATGTTAAATACCAAAAATTTATGACTTACCTCTTAGTCTACGGAATACTTTACATTTAATATACTAAAAGTAAAGCTATTTAAAATTTATATAATTAATAACGCCTTTATCAAGAACGCATGCTTCAAGGTTAATTCCCTTATTACAAATTTTTTAAGGATTTTAATAAATACTAAAAATTTATGACTACTTATAAATTTACAACGTGTATTTTATTATTTATAGGTGACAAGACTCGAACTTGTAAAGTTATATACCATTCTATCCTAAGTAGAATCTGGTTACCAAATTTCAGCACACCTATTTAGATATATTTGTACTAATATGCTTGATATAAGATTCGAACTTATAACCTAAATAGCTTCAGTATTTTGCTCTACCAATTGAGCTTCTCAAGCTTTTATAAATAATTAATATTACTATATATATATATATATATTTTAGCTTGTATTTATATTTGGAGAAATTAGGAATTGAACCTAAAAAAACTACTTGCAAAGTAGTCATTTTACCAATTAAACTATAACCCCTTTATTATCCGAAAAACGACTTGAACGTTTACGATTAATATCAATAAATCTTAAGATTATCCTGTCTACCATTTCCAGCACTCGGATTAGTTTTAGCTAAGGCTAAAATGATTTGAACACTTGTCTAAGCTATCATGAGCAGCTTGCTTTACCTATTAAGCTATAGCCTTTATTTTTAATTAATTTTGATATATCTCTATATCGATTAAATGCGGACTAAGGGATTGCACCTTAATATTCTGATCATGAGTCAGTTATGTTACTTTTACATCAATCCGCATAAGCATATAGTATAATTTATATTTAGCCCTTAAGATGATTCGAACATCTATACAAATATTAACAGTATCTTGCTTTACCTTTAAGCTATAAGAGCTATTGTTTAAAAATTATTATATTTAATTTTAGGAAGAAAAGGATTCGAACCTCTGATGGCAGATAGCCATTGAGTTTACAGCTCAACCCGTCAACCAACAAACGGACCCTTCCTTTTAAATTATATTTATAGCATAATTTAAAAACTATTAAATACATTTTAGTATATAATTAATTTGGCACATATAAAACTAATGTTAAAATATTAGACATATTTAAAAATTCTTGAGGAACTAATATAAATACTAGTATTATTAAAGTAATTACAGAAATTGTTAATGTTAGATAATTAGATAATATAATATTATTTATATATAAAGGTTTTGTAATATTTTTATTTCTATTTATTAGATATAAATAATTAATATATTTATTATTACTTGTAGTATATATAGTGTAATCATGTTTATCAAAATACATTTTTCTTATTATACCTAAATAATAAACTGCACCTATTACACTAGTTAAAATAGCAACTAAAACTAGGAAAACATAACCTTTATCTAATGCACTTGATAATACCATCTGTTTTGCAAAAAATCCTATAAGAGGTGGTACACCTACAAAGGAAAATAATGTTATTCCAAAACTTAAGGCTAATATAGGATTTATTTCGGAATAACCTTTAATTTGATTAGTTAACTGTATAGGTGAGTTATTTTTATCTTGCAGTTTATTATATTCTATACTATTATTTAAAGTAAAATATAAAGCATATCCCATAGATAATAATAATATAAAAGCATTTAAATTAGATATTGTATATTGCATTAAATAAAATATAAATGCTTGATTAGATTCTATACTATTTACACTTAAAGATAATAATATAAAACCTAGATGTGATATAGTACTATAGGCAAGCAATCTTTTTATTCTTGACTGTGTTAAACCTAATACTGTTCCTATTATTAAAGACAATAATGAACTAAGCAATAAACCAGATGTTCAAGTTAATCCAGTGCCTATTAATATATTACCTGTATAATGAACTAATTCAAATAAACAAATTAAAATAGAAAGTTTAGGTATAATAGCTACAAAAGTTGTAACTATTGTAGGTATATTATCATATACATCTGGAGATCAAAAATGAAATGGTGCAGCAGATATTTTAAATAATAAACCTACAGATAGTATAAGTATACTATAATATATATAATAAGGTGTATATCAATCTATAATATTTATATTATTATCTGTGAAATTTGACAAATTAGTTATTATATATAAGCTATCTAAATTAATATTCGCAGAATTAGCATATAGTAATCCTATACCTAGTAATATAAAACAAGAAGCCAAACCACCTAATAAAAAATATGTTAAACCTGAATATGTAGACAATTCAGAATTTTTATATAAACTGCATAATAAATATAAACCATAACTTTGTAGTTCTATAGATAAAAAAAGTGAAACAAGGTCACAAGTAGATAATAATAGCATATTACCTATTAAAATTAATAGTATTATAAAACTATACTCAATTATTCTAAATTGTTCACCCATTTTATTAAAAATAAAAGATAAATCTATATTTCTTCTTTTTATTTCTTTTTCTTCTAAGGTTTTAATATGTAAAGAGTTATCTTCTAAATATTTTCTGGGAAAATATGAAGTTAATAATAATATAATATATGATATTATATAAACAAAAAATCTAAAAATTTGGGTTAAAGACGTAATTGAAAAAAGTCCTCCGTACAAACCTATACCTTTATCTAATAAAGTTAAATCAATGTTCATTGTTAAAATTATTATACAATTAAATATTATAATTAGGCTTGTTCTTGAAAATAATATAGATACATCTCGTCTAATAGTTGTTGAAATAGATAATAATAAAAATAACATAAATAGCATAAGCATTAGTCTCATATGGGTTCGAACCATAATTGGAATCCTCCAAAATTTTACCTAAAAAGAGACTTTGTTTGTATTAATTTAATTAATAACAAACGGTTTTTTTTTTAATGGTTAATGAATCCCGTGCAATTTCCATTACACGAACCATATTTCGACTTAACACTAATTAAGATCATGCATACGAAAATTATTTATAAACAAATATAACCTAAAAGTTATTATTTTAATAAATAAATAACCAAGCTTATTGCACATATCTTTTTCAGCGCCTGACGAGTAGTTAGTACCCAACTGAGATTAAATTCACCGTGACGTGATGATTCACGATTACTAGTAATTCCTTTTTCATGTAGTCGAATTTCAGACTACAATCTATATTATCCTAATTTAAGGATTAGCTATAAATCACTATATAGCATCCCATTGTATAGGCATTTGTGGCACGTCTATAGCCCACAATATTAAGGCCATGATGACTTGTCTTGATCCCTGTTAACATGCCATTATGGTGGCAGAGCTATTTTATATAAAAATAAAATAAGGGTTTACGTTAATTAATGGAACTAACCAGAATCTCACGACATTAACTAAAGACAGCCGTGCAGCACCTGTATTAAATTAATAATATACAAATTGTGGTAAGGTTTTTCGCGGATCATCGAATTAAATAACATACTTCACTACTGGTTTCAGAGACGGTCTAATGATTTAAGTTTCTGCGTTGCCACATTACTCTTAAGGTGGAATGTTTACACTTTCATTTATAGACTAAAAAAAAATCTAGACTATGACATTCATAATTTTCTGCCTGGACTACTAGGGTATCGAATCCTAATCGCGACCCAAGCCTTCGTCCCTCAACGTCAGTTTTTACATAGAAGATTGCTTTCGCCTACATCAGTCCTATTGGTATCTATGAATTTTATCTCTACTCCAATAATTCTACCTCCTTATATAAAACTCTAGTAAATTTGTACCCTTTAAAGGCTAAATTTACAGTCTAGGTACCCTTTAAACCTAATAAAGATGAATAACACTAGTCTTCCATGTGTTACCGCGACTGCTGGCACATGATTTGGTCAAGACATATAAATAAAAATTTGTCCTGCTCAATATTTTATTTAGAATTTTACACTTTTCGTTTTCATTCCCTCAAGTTGCTGGTTCAGCCTTTAGGCTATTGACCAATATTCCTCACTGCTGTACTATTCGCATTGGGGTTTTTTCAGACCCAATGTGATCGATCGACCTCTCAGTCTCGACTACGGGATTTTTAGCTAGTAAAGACATTACCTTTACTACTACTTACCCGAGATATTTATTAACATCTTAAAGCGAAACTTTCGCTTCTTTTTTTATAAGGGATTTTTTTATACCTTACTTTAAGGTAGCCATAATATCATATACTCACCTGTACACCACTTCTAATTAGATAAAATTAGACGTACGATTAGCATGTGTTAAGCACTTGTTTAGCGTTCATTCAGAGCCATCATCAAACTCAACAATATTTATTTTTGTTTATGTATAAACAAAACACGTACAGGATTTGAACTTGTATAATTGTGTCCGTAGCACAGTATTTTACCTTTAAATTAACATGTTTATATATATATATATATATCTAATCTTTATTTTATGCCTTAAGAGATAAGTGAGTTGAACACCTGACCTTTCGTGTGTAAAACGACAGCTCTACCTCTGAGCTAATCTCTTTGCATTTTTTATTATATTACTTTCTTATTTAATATTATTTTATAGTTATAACTATTGCACCTACCATAGCTAATAATAATATTAGAGATGTTATTATAAGTCATATAGAATAATTAGAATACATAATATTTCCAAGACTAGTGATATGAGAAGTTTCTGCTAAAGTACCATCTCAATTTTTACTAGTAGCAAATGTTATTTCATTATTATTTTTTAAAAATCTATATAAGAAATATAGATAATCATTATTTGATGTATAATAATATTCACTATTATCACTTAAAATATTTATTGGTATTATATCTGAACTTATATTCTCTGTTGTGTTATAAGATGTAATATTAGATATAGGATAATAAAAGGATATAATTATAATTATAGCTAGTGGCAAACTATTTCCAGCATCGCTTAATAATTCAGATATTCTTATATTAATTAACATTAATATAAAAATAAATAATATAGATACAGCACCTACATAAACTAATAAATAAGATATTCCTATAAAATTAATACCTAACATAATTAAATAAAGAGATATAGCAGAAAATAAAAAAATTAAATATAAAACAGATATTATAGGATTTTTACTTATAATAATAAATATACCAAAAATAATAGATAAAAGGGATAATGTATTTAAAAATTCACCTGTAAAACCATTAGTTCAAGTTTCAACTATTAAATAAGTTAAATTCATCTCTTTGTAAAATATCTTAAATATATATTTATAAAGATTATAGATTTTTAAAATTATTTTAAGCCCAGTGCAAGTATTGCACTTACTTCTACCGATTACAAAACAGTTGCATTACTTTTATGCTAACCAGGCTATAGATAAACAATTATTATTTTTGATAAGTGTATTTTTTAGTAAATTAAATAATTAGTACTTTATGCCTATTCGACTAAAGCCTATATTAAATTATTATATGTATATAATAATTTAAATCGTAGTATTATACTACGTTTTTATAGAATATCTTAAAGTAAGTTTCATGCTTATATGCTTTCAGCATTTATCTTTAACTAACGTAGACTTCCTGCCATGCTTAATATATTTTTACTTAAGTAAAAGTAAAATTTAAATAGATTATCTATTTAAATTAAACAACAGGTAAACCAGAGGTTAACATACCCAACTCCTTTCGTACGAAGGGGCTATCCTTATTTTATTCTAATTTCCTCTAGAAGATAGAAACCATACTGTCTCACGACGTATTAAACCCAGCTCGTGTAGCTCTTTAATCGACGAACAGTCATACCCTTCATGATTCCTACATTCATGTGGATGAGCTAAGCCGACATCGAGGTGCCAAACTGCGCACTCAATTTGTACTCTCTGGCGCAATTAGCCTGTTCAAATTTGTTATTTTAAAAGGTTTATCTTTTATTTCCATTTTTTACAAAATGGTTCAGACTATTTCATCATTTTTATTAACTATAAAGCAAAACGAAAAAAAGGTTTAATTTAATTATTACTAACTCAACCTTTTATACCATATGAACCTATTTTAACTATAGAATTTAATTTAGTATATTGTAAATTAGATTTTTTATTACCTCTTAAAAGTAAAGATGAGGTATTATTATAAAAAGAATCTTTATTTCTTAAACTTCCTTTATATCTTAATCTATATAGAGACCTATCAGCAGTATGACGTTTTGTTAATCTACCTTTAGCTTCTACTCTTATACCTGTTATAATTTTATTTTTAATTAAATTTAATACTATACTTTGCAAAGTTTTATTTGATTTAATTAAGTGCTTTGAAAATATGTTATTTAATAAATCATTTATTTGGTCTGATTTATTGTTAAAATTATTATATAAATTATATTGCATATTATTAGCTTTAATAAATTTTATTATAGATAATTTATTTAAAATATGAATATTTTCAAAATTTTGCATTCATTTTTTATCTTTTATTTTTACTTTTTGTATAGAAGTTTTTAAAATTCTATGTAATTTTTTTCTATTTTTTGTTATTTTTGTTAATATAGATTCTGTTAAAATATCGCTATGTAAATAATAATATTTTAAATTAACTATATTAAATTCTACATTTTTATTATAAATTTTACTTATTAAGTCCATTATTTTTTTTAAGTACGTATATTTAAACTTAAATTTATTTATTAAAAGAAGTTTTCTATAATATAAATATAACATTTCTCTTTTTATAATTTTTATTATATAATTTTTATAATAATAATTTTCATAATATTTATATTTATTTATTCATTTAAAATTATTAATCAATATAAATTTATTATTTCTAGTTTTATTAATTAATAAAAAGGCTTTTTTCCTTATTTTTATAATTCTATTTAAGAAATTTTTTTCTTTTAATATCTCTTTATATCTTTTTTTAATCTTATATAAATAATTATATCTTTGTCTATTATATATGTATATATTAATTATTACTTTATTATTTGTATGTTTAAATTCACCTTTACTTACATATATTTTATGTGATGAGAGTCTTCTAGTTTTTATTCGTAATCTATGTCGTTTTATTTTAGATTCTAAGTTTATATTATATAAATTAAAATAGCTTTTAATTAGTTTAATAACTATTTTACTAGTTATAGGTATTAAGCTTAAAGTATTTTTATTATACGTATATATAGCATTGTCTCATTCTTTAATTGCAAGTGGAAAATGTTTAACTTGATTTATATTAATTATATCTTTTTTAAAAAATAATTTTTTACTTTTATTATTTATTTTTTTACTAAAAAGTTTTAACATTTATAATATATATGTATAAATAACGTTATGTATATAATTTAATAAAATATACTATTTTGTATTATGCTTTATCATTAATAACTAATAAAGTCTATTTCATTAAAATTAATTCTAATTATTATGTAGTTATTATAACTATAATATATATTTAGTTAATAAAAATGTTGGGTATTATTTTATAAACTATAGTTTATAAAATTTATTTTAGTCGTTGAACGTTCTTATATAAATAAGCTTCGCTTCAAATATACTAATTATTAGTAGTTCTTGAAATTTACCCAAATATTACCAATAATTTTAATACATTGGAGGACTATCCTCTAATCCCTAGCGTAACTTTTTCAATAATCCAAGACCTTTCCTTTATGTATCTTGTGATCATATGCCCCGCTTACGCGACTGATAGACGTGTAGGTCAAACAGTAAAGCAAGATTAAGCCATTAAACTTTTTAAACACAATAATAAATCATATATATAGTAGTGTAGATTATACTATATATTGATATAAAACATTATTAGTCTTAAATATAAAATTAATAATGTTTTAATTGTTACTATTTTCAATATAGTTAAAATCTTACTTATTTAAAAAATGTATCGTACTTAAAACTATTATAGTTGGATAATTATTACAATAATTAATCACAATATAAAAATATAGTTAATAACTTAATTATATATATATATAATTAGTATCTTATATCTAATTGTAATTTAAAAATCACAAGTTTACATATTTAACTTTGGATATACCCAGTTACTTTTTCTGGGATCTGTGCCCCGCATAAACTGTCTCTTAGTTATAATGAATATAATAAATTAAATAAAGGTGTTTCAATTATATTTGAAATTAATATTTCATATTAACTACCTTATACACTAAAAATAATTATATTATAAACGTAACTAGTAACAGTAAAGCTGCATAGGGTCTTCTCGTCTACCTAGAGGTAAACAGTATCTGCACTGCTATTCCAATTTCACCGAGCCAATCATTGAGACAGCTGTTGTATCGTTAAATCATTCATGCAAGACCGCATTTAACGGCCAGGGTATTCCGCTACCTTAGGACCCTCATAGGTAAGGCCGCCATTAATCAGGGTATCCCTCAAAACCTAATTTGTTTTAGTCAATTAAGAAAAAATCAGTTAACCTACAGACATTGGGCAGAAATCACACTCAATACTTTGATTTAGTCTTTGCAAAGTGCTTTGTTTTAATTAAACAGTCGTACAACATTATTATATGCTTCCTGTTCTTTACTTGTTGTTAAACAAAAAGAATGGCCCTCCTTATCCCGAAGTTTCGGTAGTTAATTTGCCGAGTTCCTTGATGATTGTTCACTCTTACGCCTTTGTATACTCTACTTGCTTACTTGTGTTAGGTTTTAGGTACGGTTATAGCTCATTTTATAGTATATTTTCCAGAACCTTTATTACTTATAAAGGTTATGTATAACTATATAATATATTTACTCATCATATTATTTTCTAAGTCTTTTTATAATAAAAATTATATCATACTACATTTATTTAAAAGAAATTCGTATAATATAAATAACATTACGTCATAAATATATATATTAAGAAAAATTTATTTTTCTTATTTTGGATTAATTTTTAATATAAAAAATTTTAGTTTTTTTATTTCTTTTCGGTGTATTATTTTAGAGGCCGTTACTTAATTAAACCATAAGCTTAAGGCGAGGAAATATTATTCCTTTTTCGTTACTCATGTCAGCATTCTCTCTAGAGATATCTAATTAATCTTAAAAAGAAAAAATCAAGATTTACTCTATGTTCCACTACCCCATACAAAAAATATAGAATACCTATAGTTTAAACTGTATGGACAAGATTTCGGTATATTATTTAGATCCGTTATATTTTAAGTGTTTTTACCTTTGTAAAAAAACTTTTACTAATTCAGTGCTCTGTTACGAGATCTTTAAAAAATGGCCGCTTCTAAGCCTATTTACTGTTTGTATTTGATAAAACCATCCTTTATTTCACTCAATAATAATTTAGGAACCTTATTATATCTTGTTTAGGGCTGTTTCCCTTTGGACATACAACCTTATCGTACTATGTCCGATTATTCAAAATTTATCTTTGCCCTTCCGAGTGCAAATACTCAACGATAAAATCTTCACGATTCCCCGATTTATACAAAATTATTTGTTTGAGATCACAATTCTGTACCTGCTAAGATATTATTTGAATTACCTACTTATATAGGTTTCGTGGAAAACCAGCTATACTAGTCAGTATTGTCTTTCACTAACTTACCACAATTCTTCGGATATCTATACAACGATAACCCGTTCGGGCTTTTATAACCCTGATCATGGTAAGATCACTAGTCTTCGGGTCTAATTTTAGATACTTTTCATTAATTCATAATTGGTTTATCTAGGCATAATTCTTTTATTATTAATAATTTAAATTTTATGCTTGCATCTAATATTAACTTACTGACCCATTATGCAAAAGGTACGCTCTTATTATTTGTTCATATTTTACTCGAGCTGCTTATAAAACTACTATTTTGTATATTCCCTCACGGTACTTACTCTATTGCTTGTACATTATATTTAGCTTTAGAGGAAGGTTCCCCTTTATTCAAACAGATTATTAATCCATTTTACTTGTAAGCTTTCTATATTAATAATCTCGTTTGATTTATTTTCCTAAAGTTAATTAGATATTTCAATTCACTTTGTTTATGACCAGATTTTTCTTAGAAATTCTTCTATTAACTTTTTAATTTAATTAAAAAGCTTTTAAATACATAATCTTTAACATACAGCTTAGTTTCCTTAATAGTTTCTTTTTATACTTGCTTTGATTATTAATCAAATAAATATATATTCCATATCTTCTATAAAGATTTATCTTCTTTTGTTGAAATTAATATGTAACATATTACAAATAATATGTTAAATAAAAATTATCGGGTTATTATGATTCGAACATAACAATTCCTCAACCCAAATGAGACGCCTAACCAACCTGGCTCTAACCCGTATATTTACAGAGAATATCCGATTCGAACGGATGTGATCAAAGAAACCAAATAAATCTCAAGTTTATCGCTATAAACCACTCAGCCAATTCTCTTTTAATTTTATTATTTTGATTCCTTCAAGATTTGAACTTGAATAACATCCTTATCAAAAACGCACTTTACCTATTAAGTTAAAGAACCGCTTAACAAAATTAATTTTTTTTAACTTGTATTAAATAATCCTTTTTAATTTAAAATTAAGTTTATACAAGAGAACTTAGAGTCGAACTAAGAAAAAAAAGACTGAAGCTTTTTGTATTACCATTATACTATACTCTTTTTTCTTTTTATTATGTATACGGAAAAGAGATGATTTGAACATCCAAGTGCAATATACACAATATTTAGCAAATATCTTGCTTTACCTATAGCTACTTTTCCTATAAAAAAAAATTTTTTTCTTTCTCGAGTCAAATCGGCCTCGATCCGATATCTTCTTTCCCGACACGAAAGTTCTTTACCTATTAAGTTATTAACTCTTAATTTATGGCTAGCCGAATTCGAATCGACACGCTTTGTTCGGAAAACAAATAGTCTACCATTAACTTATAGCCATTTATATATAACTTATATTAATTAAGCTACATATAATAGTAAGAAAGCCATCATTAATGCAAATAAACCAGTTGCTTCAGCAAAAGCAAAACCTAATATTGCATATGAAAATAATTGACCTCTAAGTGAAGGATTTCTAGAAACTCCAATTATTAATGCTCCAAATACTACACCTATTCCTACACCTGCACCTATTAAACCTGTAGTAGCTAATCCTGTACCTATTATTTTTGCTGCTTGTATCATAATTTTATTAATTTATTTAATTTAAAGATAGGCTGCCTATACTTAGATCTTTTAAATTTATTGCATATTTAATCATGTTAAAAATTTTTCAAAACTTACACATTGTATACCTATAGGCATAGAACTATGAAGTACTCCACATATTTCTGAACATTGTCCAAAAAATGTACCTTCTCTATTTAAATATACAGATGATTGGTTTAGTCTTCCAGGATATGCGTCACATTTAATACCTAATGAAGGACAAGCGTAGGAGTGTATAACATCTGCACCCGATACTACAAATCTTGTATGAGTTAATTCAGGTATTATTACTCTATTATCTACTTCTAACATTCTTAAACTTCCTTTTTCTAAATCAGTTTCAGGTACAATATATGAATCATATTCTATAAATTCATTGTTTACATTAAAAAAATCAGGGTATTGATAACTTCAATATCATTGATGTCCTTCCCCATAAATGACTAAGGTAGGATCTATTACTTCATCCATTAAATATAATAATTTAAAAGATGGAAAGGCTATTAATATTAAAATTAAAGCTGGTGTTATAGTTCATATTAATTCTACCAATGTTCCATGATTTAAATATTTATGAGATATAACAGATTTTTGAGCATTATAGTTTTTTACTATTGATATAGCCATTCATGTTACAGCAAACATTATTATAGCCAAATAATATAATATATTATTATGTAATTCTTCTAATCCTTCCATTTGAGGAGTAGCGCTATCTTGAAAATAGATACCTCATGGTCTAGGTGTATCACATATTATTTCATTAATAGTTAATTTGAACATAGTTTATATTTTTTACTTTATATACTTATAAATTAAATTATATAGTAATAGATAGTACAATACATAATTTAATTAATAATGTTTAACTATTAAACGGCATAGTTAAATTAAATTATAGTAAAAAAATCTAATTTTATGAAATAATTTAAATTTATAATAATATTGATACTTATTGAAATCATTAATAATACCACAAATATAATCCTATCTAAGAATCGAACTTAGATCTTAATATTAGAAGTATTCAGCTTTACCCTTAAGCTAATAGGACAAGGTTTATTATTTACTTTATATTAATAAAATAAATTTATAGGATATATATCCTATGTATAATATTAAGAACCTCAATAATAAACAGAAATATAAAGGAATAATCAAACAACATCTACAAAATGTCAGTATAATATACCGGATTCTAAACCTAAATGATGATTTTCTGTAATTTGATAAGCTAATAAACGTCATAATCCTACAGTTAAAAAAGCTGTACCTATAATTACATGAAGACCATGAAAGCCTGTACCAAAATAAAAACAAGAAGCATATGTACCATCAGATATAGTAAATGAAGAAACAGTATATTCTATACCTTGTAACGCTGTAAAAATAATTGCTAATATAACTGTATATATTAAACCCATTAAAGCTCCACTTCTATTACCTTGAATTAAAGAATGATGAGCATATGTAACTGTTACACCTGAAGATAATAATATTACTGTATTTAATAAAGGTAACTCAAAAGGATTAATTGAATCTATACCCATAGGAGGTCATGTAGCCCCTAATTCTATAGTAGGAGATAAGGCACTATGAAAAAATGCTCAAAATATAGCCAGAAAAAATAATCCTTCTGAAACTATAAATAATCCTACTCCCATATTTAAACCTCTTTGAACTGCTAATGTATGATTACCTATATAAGTTCCTTCTGATATTACATCTCTAAATCATAAGGACATAGAATATACTACTCCTATTAAAGCAAAAATTAATATAAATCTGGCATATGCATAATTATGCATAGTGGATACTCCAGTTGTTGTTAAACTTAATAATGATATACTAGTATAAAGAGGTCAAGGAGAAGGAGATACTAAATGAAATGGATGTGCTTGAAAATAAGACCTAGTTATATGTGTAATAAATAGAATAAATATTATACACTTATAGACTATATTAATTAATTATTTATTATTATATATATAGATAAATCAAATAAACTTTTAGTAAATTTATTAACCAAAATTTCAATAAACCTAAGGAAAAAAAATATTAATTTTTAATAACAAGTAAACAAAAATATTTAATGTAAATCTAAACTATCTTTAATATAAGAAGAAGTTAAAACTACAAAAACTTGAGCTTGTATAAAAGCAATACCTAATTCTAAACCAGAGAAAGCTATTATAAAAGCTAAAGGTATTAAGCCTAAGAATAAATAAATAAATCCTGAAGTCATAATATTATATGTAAAACCTGCTAAAATATTTAATAACATATGACCACTAAGTATATTAGCTGCTAACCTAAGACCTAGTGAAACATTTCTAGCTAAATATGAAATAAATTCTATCAATACTAATAAAGGTAATAAACCTAAAGGACAACCAGAAGGCACAAATAAAGAAAAGAATTTTAAACCATGTTTTTGAAAGCCTAATATAGTTGCTCCTAAAACAACAGTAAAGCTTATTGAAAAAGTAAGTATAAAATGAGATGTTGAAGCAAAACTATAGGGAACCATACCAATTAAATTATTTATTAATATATAAGTAAATAATGCATATATAAAAGGAAAATATATTTGACCTTGGTTGCTGTTTATTTGATTTACAACTATACTATGTATAGTAGAATATAAAGATTCTTGGTTTATAGATCAAGCATTAGCTACTATTTTATTATAATTATTAGCTATTATATTTAAAATTAATACTATTGCAGCACCTATTGTTAAATATAATCCTATATTAGTTAAAGAAATTTGTAAGTTACCTAATAAATTTAATTCTAAATTTATTAAATTTTTAATTTCAAATTGGTCTAAAGGACTTAATATTAAATTGAAAAACATTATGGTATATTATTTAAAAATAATTATTATTACACTAATATAACAGTAATATTAAATTATAATTTTTTAATAAATATTCGTGTTATAAATAATCTTACAAATCTAGGTAATATATATTTAGAAAAAATATAAATAATTAGAGTAAGAAATATAAAAGTAAATACTGCTTGGTTTATAAAAAAAAAGGGTATCAGTTGAGGAATTTAAATTAATTAATATAACAAGATATTTAAATATATATCAAACAAAAATAAAATAATAATATAAAACCTAGATAAAAATATAGCTAATAGTTTAGCGAAAAACCAAACTTTTATTATATTAATTAAACTTTACTTATCTTAGTATTAGTAAACATTAAACCAAATAATATTAATAGTAATAAACTATTGTCATTTAAAGAAAAATATAATAATAATATATAAAATATTAAACCTATTAGTATATATAAAGCATAAGATGTAACAACACCTGTGCTTAAACGACCTATATTATTACTCAGGGTAACAAGTCCTTTTTCTAATCCATAGGGCCCTAATAATTCAACAGAACCTTTATCAATAACTTTAGTAGTTTGACCACCCAATTTCATTACAATATTTGTAATATAATTATTATATAATAATTCTATAAAAAAACGTTGATTAAAAAAACTAAAAATATTATAACCTAGTTTAGAAAATTTAAAATACATAAGTAATTTAGGGAAAATTTCTGATAATATAATAGCTAATAGACTTAAAAAAATAGTAAATATTAAAGGCAATAATTTAAAAATAACAGGTACAGCAAATTCAGTATCTAGCATAATTTCATGAGAAGGATGAATAAATAAACTATTATCTATAAAGAAATTAGAACCTAAACCTATGAAAATATCTTTAGTTATAAAACCAAAAAAAATAGATAATAGAGCTAAAACAACTAAAGGCAAACTCATAAATATATCAGCATCATGTGCACGTAAATAATTAATTAAAGGTCCGTTAGGATTAGTTAAAAAAGTTAAATATAATACTTTTGCTGAATATAAAGTAGTAAACATAGCACCTATAGTAGCTATAAAATAAACAACAGTGCTAGAAAAATAAAATTGACCAAAAGCAGATTCGAGTATAAAATCTTTAGAGTAAAATCCTGTCATAAAAGGTATGGCAATTAAACTAAGAGAAGCTATTAACATAACTGAATAAGTTAAAGGTAAAAAAGGTCTTAATCCTCCGTATCTTCTAAAATCTTGATTATCTGCAACTGCGTGTATTACTGCCCCTGCACCTAAAAATAAAAGCCCTTTATAAAATGCATGATTTACTAAATGAAATAAAGCTATATTATATGAAGACAAACCTATAGCAATTACCATCATACCAAGTTGACTCATAGTTGAATATGCTATAACTTTCTTAATATCTTGTTGAAATAGCCCTATAAGAGAACTAAATACAGTTGTAACAGCACCTATTCATAGACATAATATTAATACAGTAGAACTATATTCTATTAAAGGAGAAGCTCGCATTAATAAATATACACCTGCAGTTACCATAGTAGCTGCATGTATCAAAGCAGAAACTGGTGTAGGACCTTCCATAGCTTGTGGTAATCATATGTGTAATCCTATTTGGGAGCTTTTAGCCATTGCACCTATTAATAAACATATACCTATTATAGTAATAATATTTTCATTAATATAAGGAGCTAATGAAAATACAGTAGTATAATCTATGTTTCCAAATGTTCATAATGTAACAAACATACCTATTGTTAAAAAACAATCTCCTACTCTATTCATTAAAAAAGCTGACATTGAACTTTGATTAGCAGCAATTCTTGTAAATCAGAAACTTACTAAAAGATATGAACAAATTCCAACTCCTTCTCAACCTACAAACATTAATAATAAGTTATTTGCTGTAACTAATATTATCATCATAAAAGTAAATAAACTTAGATAGCTAAAAAATCTTTGATTATGTGGATCATGACTCATATAACCTATAGAATATACATGTACTAATGAAGATACTATTAATACAGGTATTAACATAGACGCAGTTAAAGAATCAAAATTAAAACCTCAAAATATATTTAATGATTCAGAATCTATTCATCTAAAAAGATATACTGATACAGATATATTATTTAATCCCACCTCAAAAAAAACAATTGCTGCCAATATTGTAGTTATTATTACAGAACCACATGTTATTAATTGTGATCCTTTTACTCCAACTTTTCTACCAAAAAATCCTGATATTATTGAACCTAATAAGGGTAATACTATTATAGCTAAATACATTATTTATATTCTATCGCAATACTTCCTCTTAATCTATAATATGCTACTAAAATACCCAAACCTATGGCAGATTCTGCCCCTGCTATAGATATTATATATATAGCAAATGTTTGGCCTAATATATCATCAAAGCTAAGTGAACTTATCAATATTAAAAATGTAATAGCTAATAACATTATTTCTATAGAAATAAGCATCAATATTATATTCTTTCTGTTTAATACAAATCCTAGAATTCCTATTAAAAATAATATTAATGATAAGTTCATTATATAATTTATTATTTAATTATAATTAATAAAAAACGAAAAAAAAATCCCTAATTTATATAAAATATATTTTTTTTAAGCCTGGAGAGAAATTTGAATTCTCAATTTTAATGCATGAAATTAATGTTTTAACCTATTAAACTAACCAGGCTTTTAATCTTTAATATTATTAAAATTAAATGAAATATATTAATTTGCATATATTAAAGAAGATACAGAATAATGTAAACCATCTAATATATATGCAGGATATATACCAAATATTATTGTAAATATAACTAAAGTTAAAAGAATAAAGAATTCACGTTTATTTAAATCAGGTATATTAAACATAAAATATTTAGAAAAAGTTCCTGCAAATGCTATTCTATTAAACATAAATATAGTATATCCTGCTGAAAATACTATAGAAGTACTTGCAAGTATACCTAATAAAGGAAGTCTTTCAAATACCCCATAAAGAGACATAAATTCTCCTATAAAATTTAAAGTAAGGGGAACACCACAATTACCTAAGCATAATATAAAAAATAATATAGAAAATAAAGGCATAACTTGAGCAATACCTCTATAATAAGTAATTAATCTAGTAGAAGATCTATCATATAATATTCCTCCTGCACAAATAAATAACCCAGAAGAAACAAAACCATGAGCTAAACCTAAAGCAATACCACCTTCTATTCCTTGAATTGTGTTACTAAATACACCTATAAGATAAACACCTGCATGAGATACAGAAGAATAAGCAATAAGTTCTTTTATATCAATAGTTCTTAAAGTACTAAGACTTGCATATATAATAGTTATAACACCGATTAAATATACTACATATGTATAATTAATTGATGCTTTAGGCAATAAAGGTAAAATTAATCTTAATACACCGTATAAACTTAATTTAAGCACAATAGCAGCTAAAATAATACTACCTGATAAAGGTGATTCAACATGAGCTTTTAACAATCAAGTATTTAAAAATATTGTAGGAGTTTTAACAGCAAAAGCTATAAATATACCATAAAATAAAAATAATTGTGTAAAATAATTATAATTAACTTTATATAGTGCGTCAAAATCAGTAGTACCCATTATAGAAGACATAGTAAGAATAGAAAGTAATAAAAATAAAGAACCAAATAATGTATATAAAAATAAATAAAAACTAGCTCTTACTTTATTACTTGATCCATATAAACCTATTAATATAAATAAAGGAGGTAAAATACTTTCAAAAAAAATATAGAATAATAAAATATCTAATACTAAAAAAACAGCTATTAATAAAGTTTCTAATAATAATATTATTATTACAAAAGATCTTATGTTTTCAGTAATTGAAGTTCAATTAGATAATAATGAAATAGGCATTATTATGGTTGTTAATAACACAAAATAAATAGATAACCCATCTATACCTAAATAAAAATCAAAATAGTTTACTTGATGGTATTCTTGAACAAATTGAAATTGTTTATTACTAAAATCAAATAATGTATATATTATTAATGAAACAAATAAATTTAAAGTTGACGTAACTAACGCTGTTATTTTAATTCGTTTTATGTTTGAACTTGAAATATCATATGATATAGCTGTAGATATAATAAATATACCAACTAAGGGTATAATTAGTAAAAGTAAAAGTAACATAATAAAAAGTTATATATGGATAAAAATTTCCCTCAGGATTATTAAAGAGAACAATCTTTTGTAACACCTTACATATCTGTAAGGCAAATTATAGAGATCTTTAGAATGTATTTTTATAAATATATATTACATGATATTATTTCTAATGTATAAATAATACAAGGTATTAATATTATAAAAGCTATAACAATAGGTAGTAATACAGTTCAACAGAAAGACATTAATTGATCAAAACGTATTCTTGGAAAAGATGCTCTAACCCATATAAAAACAAAAATCAATATACAAGTTTTTATCCCTAATAATATACTATAAAACAACCCCTCTATTATAGAATTATATATATTAATCTCTAAATTATATACATTACTAATAAATAATATGTTATTTGTAATATTTAGTATATATTGTATTAAATCTATAACTGTGCTAATATTTAATAAGTAACCTCCAATAAATAATATACTTGTTAATATACATATTAAAACAATACTAGCATACTCGGCTAGAAAAAAAAACACAAATATTACTGCAGAATGTTCTGTCATAAAACCACTCACAAGTTCAGATTCTGCTTCAGCTAAATCAAAAGGTGCTCTATTAGTTTCTGCTATAGATCCTATAAAAAATATAATAAATATAGGGAATAATGGCAATAAAAAGAAAACAGCTTTTTGTGTTTCTATACTTAAAGTAAAATTTAAGCTACCAGTTAATAATACAACTAATAATATAGCAGAGCTTAATATTAATTCATAGCTAATTAATTGAGCTGTACTTCTTAATGAACCTAAAAATGCGTATTTTGAATTAGCGGATCAACCAGCTAATAAAATACCATATGTAGCTAATGAAGATACAGCTAATATATATAATATACCTAAAGTTAGATCAGATATAAATAAACCAGGCCCATAAGGTATAACAGCATAACCTAGTAAAGAAAATATTAAAGTAATTATAGGTCCAAGAAAAAATAATACAATATTCGCTTGCGTTGGTGATACATATTCTTTTAATAAAAGTTTTAAAGCATCTGCAAATGCTTGTAAAAGACCATAATAACCTACAATATTAGGTCCAAGTCTTCTTTGCATACTAGCCATTGTTTTCCTTTCCGCAATAGTCACAAAAGCTACTACTAGTAATGAAGGTACTACAACAAGAAGTGTTTCAATT
>Ga0193725_1000138_pt1 | contig 24024 bp, 19 predicted proteins | sample H2a2metaG_FD_143058 | JGI IMG/M metagenome (GOLD analysis project Ga0193725, IMG submission 143058) | Soil microbial communities from a riparian zone of the East river system, Colorado, United States - H2a2 | ecosystem: Environmental > Terrestrial > Soil > Riparian zone | place: USA: East River... | reverse complement strand
CACGATCTGTGAGGTGAACGCCTTGGTGGAGGCAACGCCGATCTCCGGGCCGGCATGCAGGTAGATGCCGCCATTCGCCTCGCGTGCGATCGTGCTACCAACCACGTTGACGAGCCCGATGACGCGCGACCCCGCGGCGCGGGCCGCCCGCATGGCCTCGAGCGTGTCCGCCGTCTCCCCCGACTGCGAGATGGCGATGGTGAGCGTGCCGGGCAATGGCACCAGCCGCCGATAGCGATACTCGGACGCGTACTCGACCGACACCGGAATCTGGGCGAGCGTCTCGAGGATGTGACGGCCCACGAGCCCGGCATGCCACGACGTCCCGCACGCGACGATGTTGATGTGGCGGATCGCGGCGCAGTCGGCGGGCGTCATGTTGAGCCCGTTGAGTCGCGCGCTGCCGTCGTCGAAGACGAGGCGCCCGCGCAGCGCGCTGCGCACGGTCTCCGGCTGCTCGGCGATCTCCTTTTGCATGAAGTGCGCGTAGCCGTTCAGCTCGATCGCCTCGAGGTCCCACGTGATGTCGTCCACCGCGCGCGACTGCACGTGTGACTCCCGATCGATCACGTGGTAGCCGCCCGGCGTGAGCACGGCGATGTCGCCATCGTCGAGGTGCACGATCGACCGCGTGTACTCGAGAATGGCGGCGGCGTCGGACGCGACGAAGTACTCGCCATCCCCAACGCCGAGCAGCACAGGCGACCCCTGCCGCGCGACGACGATCTTTTCTGGATCGTCGGCGGAGATCACCGCCAGTCCGTACGTGCCCACGACATGCTCGAGCGCAGTGATCACGCGCGCCTCGAGCGTATCCCCGGGCGCGTCCTCGATCAGATGAGCCAGCGTCTCGGTGTCGGTGTCGGTTCGGAATATGTGTCCCGACCGCTCCAACGCGGCGCGGAGCACATCGGCATTCTCGATGATGCCGTTGTGTACGACGGCGAGGCGCTCACCGCAGTCGGTGTGCGGATGGGCGTTGCGCGTCGTTGGCGGTCCGTGCGTAGCCCAGCGGGTATGCGCGATGCCGCAGGTTCCCGGTGCAGGTTCGCGCGCGATCAGCGCCTGCAGATCCGGCACTCGGCCCGCCAGCTTGCGCGTCTCGATCCCGCGACCTGTCTGCACGGCCACGCCCGCCGAATCGTAGCCGCGGTACTCCAGACGGCCGAGCCCGCGAAGCAGAACCGGCGCCACATCGCGCTGGCCGCTGCCGGTATACCCGATGATCCCGCACATATCAGTCTTTCTTTATGTGATTGCTTGGCACTAGCAGGCGACGTCGTCCCACCTACAAGACGCCCCGCGCCTTCCGGCCCGCGACGGCGTATCCCTCGCCCTCATCCACCGTGGCGTAGCCGGATATGTAGCTGTAGTACCGGTAGAGGCCACGCGGCTGCACGTCGTTCAGCACGACGCCCAGCAGCCGGATCGGCAGGTGGTCGAGGACCGTGAGCTTCGTCCGGGCCATGTCGAGGTTCGTCGTCCCGGTGCGCAGCACGAGCAACAGGTTCCCCGTGAGCGTCCCGAGCGTGTAGGGATCGACGCCCGACCCGAGGGGTGGGCTGTCCACCAGAATGACTTTGTACTGGTCGCGAACTCGCTCGAGGAGCCCTGTCATCGCGGGCGATCCCAGCAGTTCGGGTGAGTCCTGGAACCGGGAGCCAGCCCCGATGAAGTCCAGCGCCGGATACATCGTGGTCTGCGTCACTCCCTCGAGCGACGAGGCACCGGCCAGGAAGTCGGTGAGGCCGGGCTTGCGCGATCGGCGCAGCGCGCGGTGCAGACCGCCACGACGAGAGTCGCCGTCGATGAGCAGCGTCGACTGGCCCGCCTCGGCACAGGCCAGCGCGAGGTTGGCCGAGACGAAGGACTTGCCGTCGCCCATCCCGGGGCTCGTGATCGTGACGAGCACCGGACCGCTCCCGCCGTAGAAGTGCACCAAGCTGAGCCGGATGCTGCGCATGGCCTCGATCACGTGGGAGACGTGTTCGTCACCCGGCCCGGCGGCGCGGTTCTTCAGATGGGGCAAGACTCCCAGAATTGGGAGCCCCATCTGGCGCGTCACCTGGTCGGGGTACCGCAGACGCGGGTCGAACCGGTCGATCAAAACGGCGCCGCAGAGCCCAAGGGCGAGTCCGGCGAAGCATCCGAGGATGATCATTCGCCGCGCGGAATCCTTGAGCGGGTCCTGCGGAGCCACGGCCGCATCGAGGATCCGCACGTCAGCGATGCTGCTCGCCTCGGCGAGGCGCGCTTCGTCGGAGCGCTGCTGTACCGACGTGTAGAGGCTGCTCGCGAGTTCGACCGCGCGGCGCAGGCGTGCCTCCTCGATGGCGCGTTGCGGAATGCCGCGCAGCTCGGCGTTCGCCGCGGCGATCTGCGGCGCCAATACGCCTTCGCGCGCGTTTAGCTCAGCGACTAATGACTGCGCCAGCATGGGAATGGTGGTTTGCTGGAGCACAGCGATGTCGTTCATCAGCCGTTGGATGGCCGGGTGATCGTCGGTGTACCGGGAACGGAGCGAACGCCACTCCGCCTCCCTCGCCGTGAGGTCTCGCAGCGCCTGGCTCACGTCGGTCGAGCGTTGCACGGCGCCAATCAACGCAAGCCCGGCCGGAGATCCGCCGGACTTCACCCGGACCAGCACGGCCTCGATCGCCGCGCGATCACGGCGCAACTGCTCTTGCTCGAGCTTGGGAACCAACAACGAGCCGAACGCCGACCCCGCAGCCGCCGGCGCCGATCCGGTGGAGACATCGGGGGAAAGCGTGGCAGTGCGAACCCGGAACCCCTCGAGCGAGTTTTCCGCCTGCTGGAGATTGTCGCGCGCGGACTTGAGCTGTTCGTCCAGCAGCTGCCCCAGCTCGTGCAGCTTCGCCCGCTTCAGGTCCGCGCTCACTTCGACAAACCGTTTCGCTATCGCATTGACCGTGGCCGCAACGCCCGCCGGGTTGGACCCCGTGAGCCCTACCCGGAGAAAGTTGCCGCTCGGATCCATGGTGACGGCGAGGGAGTTCCCCAGTCCGCTGGCGGCATCGCGCAGCGGTCTGACGGTGAACGCGAAGTCGCTCCCGGGGGACAATACGGCCGCCGTGGGAGTCCATCGGAAGCCGAGTGCGGCACCGACAGGCTCACCGACCGCCCCGTGCTGCAGCTCCTGGCCGTCCTTACTCGTGAGGCTCCACGTCTGGCCGGTGCGGTCTACCACCACCCGATAGCGACCAGGACTGTAGGTGTCGTTGACGGTGAATTCCGCGAAGGCGGGACGGGCAGCGTGCGCGGGCGTCACATACATGCGCAAGTCGCGAGCGACGGCGTCCAGCACGACGTAGGATTTGAGCAAATCCACCCAGGCGTACGAGTCGAACAGCTGATTGGCCCCGATCGGCCCCCGTCCGTTGTTGCCGCCGCGTGGGTCGCTCGACTGGATCCAGATCGTCGCCTGCACTTGGTAGCGAGGGGGGAGAAGCTGACGGCTGGCCACCCCACCCAGGGCCCCCAGCGCGACGAGTCCGAGGATCCACCAGCCGTATCGCAGCACTGCGGACCCAAGGCGGTGCCAGTCAGTGGTTTGCGACGCCTCCGCGTCGGACTCCTCGAGGCGCTCCACGCGCCCCGCGTTAAACGGCACGGAGACGTGGTCGCGAGGGTCGGGGGCGCCGTTTGAAGGAAGGTAGGCGTTCACAGCGTTCCCCACCGCAAGGGTGATACCGCGCGCTTGGATTGGCGACCGAGACCTAGATCACAGCGAGCGAGTTCACGAACCTGTAGAGTGTGGCTCGGCGGCGACACCTGAGTCTCTCAGCGACGTATATTGTAGCGACTCTACGACACCATTCTTGACGAGTCGGGCGAACTGCGTGTAAATGCAGGACTTCTTTGGAGTCGGCAATATCACGCCCACCGGCCCGATCCGTGCCACGAGGTCGAATGTCAGCGGTAGTCAGTCAGCGACGGCACGGAGGGACTGCAGTGTCCGCACCCATACCTGATCAGCGTAACTCCCGGAACGTGGTGAGCCTCCCGGCGCTCACGCCGGAGCTCAAGGCGAGCATCCAGGTGCTCATCGTGGACGACGAACGCACGCTCCGGGAGAGCTGCGCGACCGTGCTGCGGTACGAAGGCTTCCAGGTGACCCTGTGCGGGCGCGGGGACGAAGCCCGCGACCTGCTCAAGCGCACCAAGTTCGACGTCGTGCTCTTCGACCTCTACATGTCGGAGGTCCCCGGCATGCGTCTGCTGCGGACCTGCCTCGAGGCGCATCCCGATACGATCGCCATCATGATCACTGGGAACCCGAGCGTGGAATCGAGTCTCGAAGCGCTGCGGGCCGGCGCGTGGGACTATCTGCCCAAGCCATTCTCCGGGACGCACCTCCAGATCCTGTTGGGGCGCGCAGCGCACACCGTGGTGGTCGCCCGAGAGTCGCAAACGGTGCAGGCCGAGTTCGCCCGCGAGCACGGCAACAGTGAGCGCGTCACGGTGCTGGGCGCAGCGCCGTCATTTCGCCGCGCCGTGGATCTCGCCCGTCGCGTCGCCCCAACCGATGCATCGGTGTTCATTACCGGGGAAAGCGGTTCCGGCAAGGAGCTGATCGCTCAATTCATCCATCATCACAGTCGTCGCAGCAGCCGCCCCATGGTCGCGGTGAACTGCGCGGCGCTCCCCGAGGCGCTGCTGGAGTCGGAGATGTTCGGGCACTGCAAAGGCGCCTTCACCGGAGCGGTGCGCGACAAACCCGGCCTGCTCGAAGCTGCCAACGGTGGGACGCTGCTGCTCGACGAGCTCGCGGAGATGTCGAAGCCGATCCAGGCGAAGCTGCTGCGGGTGATTCAGGATGGCGTGGTACGCCGCGTTGGCAGCGAAACCACCGACGCGGTCGTGAACGTCCGCTTCATCGCGTGCACCAACCGCGACCCCGAAGAGGCGGTTGCGGCAGGTTTGCTCCGCGAGGACCTGTATTATCGCCTGCGGGTCGTGCCGATTCCCGTGCCGCCCCTGCGGGAGCGCCCGGGCGACATCTTGTTGCTCGCCGAGCATTTCCTCGCGTACTACTGGGCTCGCCACCGCGGTGCGGGTGCACCACCACCCCAATTCACTGAGGCGGCGGCGCGCTCGCTGCGGGCCCGCGCGTGGAAGGGCAACGTGCGCGAGCTCGAGAACGTCGTCGAGCACATGGTGGTCATGCTGGAGCCGGGCTCCCAGATACGGCCCGAGAACATCCCCGCGCTCGGCGGGCAGGGGCCGGCCGGAGTGGGGGCGCCCGTCCCCGCCGAGGTCAACACCGAAGAGCCCTACTACGCCGCCCGCGATCGCCTCGTCGCCAGCTTCGAGCTGCAGTACTTGACGCAGCTCGTGATGGAAGCACGCGGCAACATGTCGCGCGCCGCGCGGGCGGCGGGCGTGGACCGCACCACGCTGTACCGGTTGATGGAACGCCACGGATTGCATCGCAAATTGACGCCGACGGAAGAGTGACCCAGCGGCGCTTGTAGCACCCCCCCAACATCCGCCGTGACGCGATGCGACACAGCGCGCGGCCTGTCCCGTAATCCGTTGATTCCCTAGCGCTTCCGCGAGTGATCCGGGGGCACAGCGCCTGCATTAGGTGCGGGGCAACCTAGCGCCGAGCCCCCGCGTGACGAGCATCAGGATGGTCGAAGTCTTTACCCGCAGTGCGTCCCCGGCACAATCGTCGGAGACGCTGCGGCGCGCACTCAATGTTGTCGTTGCCACGCTCGGCGTCGTACTGACAGCGCCGTTGATGGCGTTGATCGCCCTCGGCATCAAACTCACCTCACCTGGCCCGATTTTCTTCGCGCAGGTGCGCGTCGGCCGCGACCGCCGCGCCCCAGGGGAGCCTGCGGGGAACAGTCGCCGTCGCGCGGACAGCGGCGGTAAACCGTTCATGATCTTCAAGTTCCGCACAATGGCGACGAATGGACACGGATCGAACACGAGCGACCAGGTGTGGGCTCGGCCGGACGACCCGCGGGTCACGCGGCTCGGCCGGATCTTGCGATTGTATCGCCTGGATGAGCTGCCGCAGCTGTTGAACGTACTCCGCGGCGAAATGGATGTGGTCGGTCCACGCCCCGAGCAGCCCGCCATCTTCGCTCGGCTCCGCAAAGAGATCGACCGCTACCAGGAGCGCCAGCGCGTCCGTCCAGGCATCACCGGGTGGGCCCAGATCAACCAGACCTACGACACCTGCATCGACGACGTGCGTAGCAAGCTTCGGCGCGACCTGGAGTACATCTCGCGGCAGTCGTTCTTCGAGGACCTGAAGATCATGGCGCGCACGCTGCCCGTGGTGATCGGCAAGCGGGGCGCCTGGTAGCCGAGTCAGCGCGCGAGCAGCTCCCGGCCGCGACCGGCGATGTGGCGGCCGATACTGAGGCACGCCGTCGCCGCGGGCGAAGGCGCGTTGAGGACGTGCAGCGAGCGCCTCCCCGCCACAATCCGAAAGTCGCCGATCAACTGGCCCGAGCGATCCACGGCCTGGGCTCGCACGCCGCTTCCCCCCGGTACGACATCTTCCGCGCGTAGGTTCGGCACCAGGCGCTGCAGCGCCCGCACGAATGCGGTCTTGCTTACCGAGCGCCCCAATTCCGCCAATCCCGTCGGCCAATAGCGGCCGGCCATGCGCCAGAACCCGACGAATGAGAGCATCTCCGCGACGTCCCGGGTCGAGAAGTCCGTTCGGGCGTAACCCTCGCGCTTGAGCGCGAGAACCGCATTCGGTCCGGCATGCACGTGGCCATCAATCGTGCGTGTGAAGTGCACGCCGAGGAACGGCAGCCGGGGATCGGGCACCGGGTAGATCGGATGCCGCACCAGCGCCCTCCGCTCCGGGAGCAGGTCGTAGTACTCGCCCCGAAACGGGATGATCATCATCCCTGGGTCCAGGCCGCATGCGCGGGCGACGCGATCCGCCTGGAGACCGGCGCAGACGACGAGCAGTGACGCGCGCAGCTCGCCGCGATTCGTGAGCACGACCGTCGCCGATCCGTCGTCGCGCGCGCCGAGCACCCGGGTCCCGGTCCGGATTTCCACGCCAGCACTGGTGATTCGGCGCGCGAGCGCCGCGGCCACGAGCGCGAAGTCCACCACCCCGGTCTCGGGAACCCACAGCCCCGCGAGGCCGCTGACTTCGGGCTCGAGGGCGCGCAGCTCGTCCCGCCCCAGCTGCCTCACGCCCGTAAGCCCGTTTGCCCGGCCCCGCGCTTCCAACTGCGCGAGCGGCGCCAGCTCCGCTTGCCGTGTGGCCACGACGAGCTTGCCATCGCGGCGGTGCGGGATGCCTTCCGCCGCGCAGAACTGGAACATCGCTTCCCGTCCCTCGCGGCAGGTCTGTGCCTTGAGCGAATCGGGGGCGTAGTAGAGTCCGGAATGAATGACGCCGCTGTTGTGACTGCTCTGGTGGGCGGCGAGACGGTCTTCGGCCTCGAGGAGTACTATCGACCGGCGGGCGCCGTCGGTCAGCGCCAGCGCGGTCGCCAAGCCAACCAGCCCGCCGCCGGCCACGACAACATCATGCGTCGCGGCCATCACACAGCCCCTCGCCGAAAAACTGATGTGATTATGTAACACGTCTGAGTAGTGTCGTTTTCCGGGCGCGTGTGAAGAGCTATCACTAGTTCTTCCAAGGAGTTACGTAGCTGATGGTGTGCCTGATTGTGGTCCGGTTCCTGCGTTGGCCACTTCGATATGGACCGCACACTCCTTGCCACGTCACCCGGTGCCGACACCCTGGTCGACAAAGCTACCGTCCCCGAACAGGGTACGTGTCGTTTTTGCGGCGCGCCGCTGCGCCACACCTTCGTCGATCTCGGCATGTCGCCCCTGTGCGAGAGCTATCTCCGCGCCGACCAGATCAACGACATGGAGCCGTTTTACCCGCTCCATGTGTACGTCTGCGACGTCTGCTTCCTCGTCCAGCTGCAAGAGTACGTAGGGCGGGAGGAGATCTTCACGGAGTACGCCTACTTCTCGTCGTATTCGCAGAGCTGGCTCGCGCATGCCCGGCGCTACACCGAGAAAATGATCGAAGAACTCGGCCTCACCGGCGCGAGCCGGGTGATCGAGGTGGCGAGCAACGACGGCTATCTGCTCCAGAATTTCGTCGAGCGCGGGATTCCCGCCCTCGGGATCGAGCCTGCCGTCAACGTCGCGAAGGCGGCCATCGCGAAGGGCGTGCCGACGCTGACGAAGTTCTTCGGGCGCGAAACCGCCCGCGAGCTGGTCGCGCAGGACCAGGCGGCGGATCTGCTCATCGGCAACAACGTGCTCGCGCAGGTCCACGACATCAATGATTTCGTGGCCGGGATGAAGATCGCGCTCGCCCCGAGCGGCGTGATCACCATGGAGTTCCCGCACCTGATGAAGCTCGTGGCGGAGAATCAGTTCGACACGATCTACCACGAGCACTTCTCCTATTTCTCGCTCCTGTCCGCCTCGCGGATCTTTGCCGCGCACGGACTCACGATTTACGACGTGGACGAGCTCGATACGCACGGTGGATCGCTGCGCGTGTACGCGTGCCATTCGGAGGATCCGCTCCGGCCGATCACGCCGCGTGTGGACCAGTTGCGCGCGTACGAGGTTGCCGCGGGGCTCGAGGATCTGGACTACTACGCGGACTTTGCCCAGCGCGTGCGCGACGCCAAGCACAGGCTCCTCGACCTGCTCATCGCGGTGAAGCGCGCCGGCAAGTCGATCGCGGGCTACGGGGCGCCCGGCAAGGGCAACACGTTGCTCAACTACTGCGGGATTCGAACCGATTTTCTCGACTACACCGTCGATCGCAATCCCTACAAGCACGGCAAGTTCCTGCCGGGCACGCACATCCCGATCTACGCGCCGGAGCGCATCCCGGAGACCCGCCCCGACTACGTGCTGATCCTGCCTTGGAATGTGCGGGATGAGATCATGAACCAGCTCGCGTACATCCGCGAGTGGGGCGGACAGTTCGTGATCCCGATTCCGGAGGCACGCGTCGTCCCGTGATCTTCCGCGAGACGGCGCTGTCGGGTGTGTTCGTCATCGAACCAGAGGCCCAAGAAGACCATCGGGGATTTTTCGCGCGCACGTGGTGCCAGCGCGAGTTCGAAGCGCACGGTCTCGACCCACGCCTGGTGCAGTGCTCCGTGTCGTTCAACCGGCGCCGCGGCACGCTGCGCGGCATGCATTACCAGGCGCCACCGCATGCCGAAGCCAAGCTCATCCGCTGCACGCGCGGCGCGATTTGGGACGTGGCGCTCGACCTCCGTCCGGAATCGCCGACCTTCCGGCAGCATATCGGCCAGGAGCTGACCGCCGACAATCGCACGGCGCTGTACATCCCCGAAGGCTTCGCGCACGGGTTTCAAACGCTCGTCGATGACACCGAAGTGCTGTATCAAATGTCCGAGTTCTACGCCCCCGAGGCGGCGCGCGGGATCCGCTTCGACGATCCCGCGTTCGCCATTCGCTGGCCGCTCCCCGAACCCATCATGCTCCACCGCGACCGGACCTACCCCGACTTCGCGACGGCATCGGCATGAGCGCCACGGCGGCTCCCCGCGTTGTCACCGCAGATGTCGGCACGGAGATGCACGCCCTGATCGCCGACCTGTATCCCATCTGTCGCAGCATCACCGGCGACGGCATGCGCGAGACGCTGCGCCGCCTCGAGGCATACATCCCGCTCACGCTGCACGAAGTCGCCAGCGGCACGAAGGTGCTGGACTGGACCGTGCCACGCGAGTGGAACGAGTTCTTCGCGTACGTGAAGAACTCGCGCGGCGAGCGCGTCGTGGACTTCCAGCGCTCCAACCTCCATGTGCTGAATTACAGCATTCCGGTGCGCCGCACGGCGTCACTCGCCGAGCTCCGGGAGCACTGCTACACACTGCCCGACCATCCCGATTGGATCCCCTATCGCACCTCCTACTACCAGGAATCCTGGGGATTCTGTCTGACACACCGGCAGCTGCAGGCGCTTCCGGAAGACGAGTACGAAGTCGTCATCGACTCCACGCTCGTACCGGGGCATTTGACCTACGGCGAGCTGGTGCTGCCCGGCGAAACGGCCGACGAGATCCTGGTCTCGTGCCATTCCTGCCACCCCTCACTCTGCAACGACAATCTCTCGGGAGTGGCGGTCGCAACGTTCCTCGCGCGTCAGGTCCAGAGCCGGCGGCGGCGGTACACATACCGCTTCCTGTTCATTCCCGGCACCATCGGCTCCATCACGTGGCTGGCGCAGCACGACGCGGCGGTGGGACGGATCAAGCACGGACTGGTGCTCGCCAGCGTCGGCGACGCCGGGTCCCTGCACTACAAGCGCAGCCGGCGCGGCAACGCCGAAATCGACCGCGCCGTTGCGCACGTGCTGCACCACCAGGCGCGACCGTTTGCGATCGCGGACTTCACGCCGTACGGCTACGACGAGCGGCAGTACTGCTCGCCGGGCTACGACCTGGCCGTGGGGTGCCTGTCCCGCACGCCGTATGCGCGCTATCCCGAATACCACACGTCGGCGGACGATCTCGACTTGGTGCGGCCCGCGTCCCTGGCCGATTCCCATGCCACCTGCCTCGCGGTCTTCGACGTGCTCGAGGGCAACGAGACGTGCATCAACACCAATCCGCGCGGGGAGCCCCAGCTGGGGCGGCGCGGTCTGTACGAGGCGATCGGTGGACGCGCCGACGAGCGCCTGAACGAGACCGCGCTGCTCTGGGTGCTCAATCTGTCCGACGGTCGCCACAGTCTGCTCGACGTCGCCGAGCAATCGGGGATGCCCTTCGCAGCGATCCGGCGCGCCGCCACGCTGCTGCAGGATCGCGGGCTGCTCATCTCGCAGCCTGAGGAGAAATCGCAGTGAACGAGGCGTTCGCGGGCAAGATCGCGGTCGTCACGGGCGCGAGCAGCGGGATCGGCCGGGCGATCGCCCTGGAGTTGGCGGCCGGCGGCGTCGCCGTCTGGCTCGTGGCGCGGCGCCCCGCGGCGCTGGAAGCGACCGCAGCGGAGGCGCGCCAGACCGGCGGCTGCGTCCGCACGTGGCCGCTCGACGTGGGCAACGACGACGAACTGGGCCGGCTGCGCGACCAGCTGCACCAGGACCACGACGGATTGGACATTCTGGTTCACGCCGCCGGGACGCACGTCCTCGGCACGTTGTCCCAGACGCCCGTCGCGCAGCTCGACGAGCTGTACCGGGTGAACGTGCGGGGACCGTACTTGCTCACCCAGCTCCTGTTGCCGCAGCTTCGGGCGCGTCGCGGACAGGTGGTCTTCGTGAACTCGAGCGTTGGCCTGCATGCGCGGGCAGGCGTCGCCGCCTATGCCGCGAGCAAGCACGCGCTGCGCGCGCTCGCCGATGCCCTCCGCGAGGAGGTCAACCCCGACGGCGTCCGCGTGCTGAGCGTATACCCGGGGCGGACCGCGACGCCACAGCAGGCCGTCATTCACGCGGAAGAAGGCCGAACGTATCAGCCCGAGCGGCTGCTGCAGCCGCAGGACGTCGCGGCCGCTGTCGTCCACTCACTATCGCTGGAGCGTACTGCGGAGGTCACCGACCTCCACGTCCGCCCCATGCAAAAGATCTGAGGTCGAATGCGCGTCTTGATCACGGGGCATAACGGCTACATCGGGTCGGTTCTGGCGCCCTTCATCGCCGCTGCGGGCCATTCCGTCGTGGGCCTGGATACCTATCTCTTCGAGGACTGCAGCCTCGGGGAAGACACGATCGCAGTCGAGTCACGGCGGGGCGACGTGCGGGACGTGCGCACGTCGGACCTGCGTGGCTTCGACGCGATCGTGCATCTCGCCGCGCTGTCGAACGATCCACTGGGCAACGTGAATCCCGGATGCACCTACGACATCAACCACCTTGCCTCGGTGCGTCTGGCGGAGCTCGCCAAGGAAGCGGGTGTCTCCCGGTTCCTGTTCGCGTCCTCCTGCAGCCTGTATGGCGTCGCCGGCGATGAGCTACTGACCGAGAACGCCGCGTTCAACCCGATCACACCGTACGGCGAGTCGAAGGTCCGCGTCGAACAGGATGTCGCCCCGCTGGCCGACGACCGCTTCAGCCCGACGTTCCTCCGCAATGCCACCGCCTATGGCGTGTCACCGCGGCTGCGCGCCGACATCGTGGTCAACAACCTGGTCGGCGTCGCGTACACGACCGGCGATGTGCTGATTCAAAGTGATGGCACCCCGTGGCGGCCGCTGGTGCACATCGAGGATATCGCCCGGGCATTCCTCGCCGTGCTGGAAGCGCCGCGCGAAATCGTGCACAACCAGGCGTTCAACGTCGGACGAACCGAAGAGAACTATCGGGTGCGCGATCTCGCCGAGATGGTGCAACAGATCGTGCCGGGGAGTCGCGTGCGCTACGCGGCGCGCGGGGGTCCCGATCCGCGCTGCTACCGCGTCAACTGCGACAAGCTGGCGCGGGTGCTCCCGCAGTTCCAACCGCAATGGACGGTGCCGGCCGGGATGCGCGAGCTGCACGAAGCATTCCGGCGTCATGGCCTGACCGAGGAGCAGTTCCTCGGCGACCGCTATCTGCGGATCAAGCACATCCTCAAGCTGCAGGCCGAGGGCCGGCTCGACGCATCGCTGCGTTGGACGCGCGCGCCCCGGACCGCCACGGTGGAGGTCGCATCATGAAAGTGGTCCTGTTTTGCGGCGGGCTGGGCATGCGGATCCGCGAAGTTGGCGAGGACGTACCCAAGCCGATGGTTCCGATCGGCTACCGCCCGATTCTCTGGCACGTGATGAAGTACTACGCACACTACGGTCACAAGGACTTCATCCTTTGCCTCGGCCACCGCGCCGACGTGATCAAGCGCTACTTCCTCAACTACGAAGAAACGGTCTCCAACGACTTCGTGCTGTCAGGCAACGGCGATCCGCGCGGCCACGTCGAACTGATGAACTGCGACATCGCGGACTGGCGCATCACGTTCGCCGACACAGGGATCAACGCCAACATCGGGCAGCGCCTCAAGGCCGTACAGCGTTACCTCGAGGGGGAGGAGCACTTTCTGGCGAACTACGCAGATGGGCTCACGGACCTGCCGCTACCCAAGCTGATTGAGCAGTGCGAGCGCGCCGACAAGATCGCCGGCTTCGTGAGCGTGCGTCCCAACCTGAGCTACCACGCCGTGTCGGCGGACCAGGACGGGGTCGTGAAAGAGATTTGTGCGATCACACGCACACCGCTGCGGATCAACGGCGGGTACTTCTTCTTGCGTCGCGACATCTTCGACTACATGCGCGACGGCGAGGAGCTGGTGCAGGAGCCCTTCCAGCGGTTGATCGCCGAGCGCCAGTTGCTCGCGTACCCGCATGACGGGTTCTTCGCCGCTATGGATACCTTCAAGGACAAGCAGCAGCTGGAGGACTTGCACGCCCGCGGGAAGGCGCCCTGGCAGCTGTGGCGCCAGGCCGTTCCACAGCCGGCGTGCTGAGTCTCGGGCTCCGCCCCCGCACCATCTTGTGCCTGGGCGCCCACGCCGACGATATCGAGATCGGCTGCGGCGGAACGATGCTCACACTGCTGACGGCCCAGCGCCGCATCGACTGCTACTGGGTCGTGTTCAGCGGAGGAGGGGGACCGCGCGAGCAGGAAGCCCGAAAGGCCGCGGGACTCTTCTTAAAGAGCGCGCGGCGACGCGATGTCACGGTCCACGCATTCCGTGACGGGTTCTTTCCTTACGTCGGCGGCGACATCAAGGAGGCGTTCGAGCAACTGGCGCGCCGCGTGTCTCCCGACGTGATCTTCACGCACACCCGCGATGACCGCCACCAGGACCACCGTGTGGTGTCCGATCTCACGTGGAATACGTTCCGGAGCCACCTGATTCTCGAGTACGAGGTCCCGAAGTACGACGGGGATCTCGGCGTGCCGAACCTCTTCGTGCCACTCACCTCGGCGGTGGCACGCACCAAGATCCGCCACCTGCGCACGGCGTTCGGATCACAGCGCAGCAAGCGGTGGTTCACAGCTGATACCTTCCAAGGATTACTGCGGCTCCGTGGCGTCGAATCGGGAGCTGCGGAGGGGTTGGCGGAGGCGTTCTACTGCCGGAAAGCCGTCCTCACGACCTCGCGCGCGAGCACGTCCCGGTTCTGAACGGCGGTGCGTGCAAGATAGGCTTGGAGGCGCAGCTTCTGGCTGCGATCCAGCCCCGACCGTTCCACCGCCCCGCTGAGTCCCACGAGCCGCTTCCACATGCTCATCTCCCCGGCCCGAGCGCGCTCAGGGCGGTCAAACGTCAGCCGCTCCTCCCGCGTCATGCCGCTGGACGCGGCGGCGTGGATGCGGCGGAAGAACAACACCTCGGGGATTTCCCAGAACATGCCGTGGAGCACGAGCTCCGCCTGGAAGACCTCATCAGACGCGAGGTAGGTGCCGAACAACCCGGTACGCTGCACGGCCGCGGCCCGCATCAGGCCGTAGACGGCGTTCGTGTAGCCGATGCGGCCGAGCAGCTCCCGGAATCGCTCACAGGGGTCGGCCATCGTGAGGTGCAAGCGATCGTCGTAGTCGCGGATCGCCTCTCCCTGCCCGTCAATCAGTCGTGTCTTCGGGTATGCCAGCACGACAGCCGGCTCTCGATCCAGGACCTCCACGCAGCGCGCCAGCGACTCGGGCGCGGCCAGGTCGTCAGCCGAAAACCAGCGGAAGTACTCCCCAGTCGCGAGCTGGAACGCGCGATTGAAGTTACGGACCGATCCGATGTTGCGATCGCTGGGTGCGTAGCGAATGCGGCGGTCACGGGCGGCGTACGCCTGCGCGATTTCAGCCGTCCGGTCCGTGGACGCATTGTCGCAGATGACGAGTTCGAACGCCTCGAACGTCTGCGCGATCAGCGAGTCGAGCGTCGCGGCGAGGTAGCGCTCGCCGTTGTAGACCGGCAGGCCGATGCTGACGCGCGGCCGAGCTTTGGGCGCGAACACTACCGGGAGAGAGTGAGTGAAGGAGATGCCCGGACGGGCGCTACTTCTTTGACGTCCTCAACGCGCTTCAGCCACGCTTCGCGCCAATATGAGTAGATGCTCCTCGAACAAAAGAGGCGATCTCTGCTCAGGCATCCACCGCACGCCACGCCGTCGAGGATGATGCAGTCGTTGGACATCCTGAGCATCTTCCCGGTCTTCTCATCAATGAGTCTCTCGACTCGACGCAGGACTCGATGGGTCTCGCCGCAAAACGGCACCATCTCCGCATCGAACCAGAGCCCGCGGTTCCTTTGGTCCGCATTGATGGTGCGCATGATCTCGGCCTTCGAGCGCACCTGCACCAGTTCCCCGGGCTGTAGGTCCAACTTCACGGTCGGTGTTTTCTCCCCCTCCCCCACAAGCCCGCGGACGTACGGGTACGGTCGCAAGCGCCAATTCAGGCGCATGACGACGTTGTAGGCGGCAATCGCCACGTAGCGCACAAACTTGAGCAGACCGACGTTCCCAGACGTCAGATCTTTGACGTAGTGTCGGGGGTCCCACCACTTGAGCGGCGTTGTGGACCGCGGCAGATCCGTCGCCTGGCAGGAATATCGCTCGTCTGCTTCAGGGCCCTCGACCAACGGTGCTCGCGTGGCGCGGGCCAACGCGTCCATGGTGCAGCCGGACCCGAGGCCAGACGGCGCAGAGCCGGCGCCCGAGGAACGGTCTTTGGACACGGGCTTGAGCCAGGCGGTTTTCCAAAACAGCAGGCATCCAGCCTGACACCCGCCGTGCGCCTGGCCGTCGCAGCGGAGCGCTTCGAGGTGAACGGCGTCCGTCATGCCCAGCGCCTTGCCCCGCGTTACGCTACCCTGTTTCGTGTCACAGCTCTTGTGGGCCGACGTCGCGACTCTGAACCGCTTGCCGCAGTATTGCAGCATCTCCGGCATGAAGGGCAGACCATCCAGGCACCCTCGCGCGTCCAAGGTTGCGAGGATTTCCTGCTGGCTCCTCACCTCCACCCAGTTCCCCGCACGCCGTTTGCGCATGCGATCCCGACACGCAAGACGTGGACTATGAGTGCCGATGGGCATAACTAGTTGAAGCGCAGTTGGTTGCCCTAGGTCACTCGCGCGGTTGTAGCAACCGTGCAACACTGAAGGCCCGCTGGAGTCCGGCCACGCACGCCAAGCCTCTGTCCGACCGCATCGTGGAGGTGTTGTCCGCCCGCTACAGTCAAAGCGTGGTGCCTGACCCACGCCTAGCCAGAAAGGGGCCGCACTGGCGGCCCGGACCTTGCCGCCCTGGGAGGATGTCCCTAACTGAAGGCGTGCCCACATGCTACGGAGCCGACTGATCTGTCTATCGGTCGCCTTGGGGTTCCTGGCAGTGCTGGTGTCGTGCGGCGGTACGGCCGGCCCCCCAGACGACGAAGCGACGCTCGCCATAAGCGTCAACCTCTCCGGCACCGTGGTCGCGACCGTCGTCGCGGACGTCACGGCGCCGGACATCCCGACGATGCTCGTGTTCAACATCCCCATCGTCAATGGCACCGCCACCGGCACGATCACCGTCCCGGCAGGCGCGAATCGTTTGATCACAATGCGCGGCTACGATGCCGGCGGCGTGAATACGCACACCGGATCGGTGACCGTGAACATTCAACCGGGCACCAACCCGACGATGTCGATCGTGCTGACGCCTCTCACAGGTGACGTGCCGATCATCGCGACGCTCGGATCTTTTGTCGTGACGGTCACACCGCCGTCAGCCAGCCTCACGGTCGCCGGAACCGCGCAACTCGCCGCAACGATCAAGGATTCCAATGGGAATCCAACGACCGGCGTCGTCGCGTGGGCAACACACGATCCAGGGATCGCCACCGTGGATGCTCTGGGTCTCGTCACCGCTACTGGTGCGGGCACCACGACCGTCTCCGCCGTCTTCCAGGGCGTCACGGGCGTCGCTACCATCACCGTAGCGCCGTAACGAGGCATTCGGATGCGCCGGCGGATCGCAGCGGCACTCGTCTCCCTGATCGCACTCGGCGCGTGCCTGGCGCGCGAGCCCGCGGGACCGGTGGGTCACGCCGTCCAGGTCAACCTCCTGGTCAGAGCGGATCTCTCTGGAACGGCGATCGCCACCGTGGTGGTGGAAGTCACGGCGCCCGACATCACGACGCCACTTGTGTTCAACATCCCCAGGGTCGGCGTCGTCGCGGCGGGCACCATTACGATCCCCGCGGGCTCGAATCGCACGATCGCACTGCGCGCGTACGACGCCGGCGGCGTGGAGACGCACAGCGGATCGGTTACGCGTGATATTGCACCCGGGACAAATCCAGCGATCTCGATCATCCTGACGCCGCTCACGGGTGACGTGCCGGTCACCGTGACCCTGGGAAGCTTCACCGTGCTGGTGAGTCCGGCAGCCACCACTCTGCTCCCCGGAGACACCGCGCACCTGACGGCAACAATCCTCGATGCGAACGGCATTCCGGTCACGGGCCAAGTTACGTGGGCCACTCTGGCACGCACCGTGGCCACCGTGGTAACCACGGGTCAGCAGACGGGGCGCGTCACCGCGGTCGGCGGCGGCCAGGCCACCGTGGTAGCAGTGTACGGTGGGGTCGCCGGCTCGACGACAATCACGGTGGCGTCGACGCCGACGCTCGTGCAACATGTCAGCACACCGTTCACGAGAGACACCATCCCGGGCATGAACATCTACCTTCCGAACAAGAGTCTGCCGCACAACTGTTTGATCGTGGCCGTCCAATACGGTGCGGAGGTGGCGCCCGGTATCACGGTCTCGGTCAGCGATGACCAGGGCAACACCTATAGCGTCGGCGACGCAATCACCAGCCCCTATAGCGGCGGCGCAGTCCCCAGCCAGGCACGCCAGCTCGCGGTGTTCTACGCATTGAACGCGCGGGCGGGAGTCGCGCACATCACCGTGTCGTTTACGGGTGGATCGGCCTGGAACGTTTCCGTGGTCGCGAGTGAGTGGTACAACATCGCCCTGACGGATGCCCTCGACGGCGCGAGTGACTCCGCGACCACGAGCCCTAAGTCCACCTGGGCCGCCGGGAGCATCACGACCAGTGTGGGCGGCGACCTCGTGTACCAAGTGGCCGTCGATGAAGATCTCGCACGACTCGGGTCCTTTACCGCAGCAGACGGCTTTGCGCTCACGTCCGCGGACTTGATAGCGGGAACGGTCACGCAGTACGCTGTCCAACGGGCCCCCGGAGTCATCAGCCCCACCGTCGTCGTCAACGGAGCTGACGCCTACACGTCTGTAGCAATCGCTCTCAAGGCTGCCACTGCGGGCACGGCGCCGGGCCCCGGCATCCGTATCGTGCACATGCATGTCGGCAATAGCGGCCAGGGTGCCGCCACCGTACCGCTGCAGGCGCCGTCTTCAGGCAACTTGCTCGTCTTCACGCTGACGCGAGATGCCGACGTGCCGCTCACCGGCATCGCCGACGGGAACGGCAACTCGTACACGGAGGTCCCCGGTAGTCCGATCACGAATGGCTTGGGGGGCACCGAATGGATGTTCTATGCGGCGAACGCGGTGACCAGTAGCTCGATGACGCTGACGTTGACGTTCGCGTCGCCGCTCCCTTTGGGCTCAGCCTTCATCGTCTATGACATTGCCGGCGCCGCCACGAGCCCCTTCGACGCGTCCAACACGGCGCTGGGAAACCAGACGAGCGATGGATTCGACGGCTCCTTGACCTCGGTATCCATTACGCCGGCCGGCGCGGGCGAGCTCGTCATCGCCCGCGGAGACCAGGACGCTGGCACGATCATGGGCCTCGTGGGCCCGGGCTTCATCTTCGACAACCCGACGTGGCCTGGTCAAGATGAGCAAGGAGCCGGAGGAGCCGCAGCCGAGTTCACACTCGACTCCCAGGCGGGCCACTACTACACTCTGAATGCGAGCCCGGTGACGTTCGTCTGGACCACGACACGCGCGGTGGCCCAATGGGAGACGATCGCCGCCACCTTCAAAGGCGCGGGCAGCGCAACGGGCGGCCCCCCGCCATCGAGTCCCAACCCACACGAACCAGCGGGCTTTTCACCCATCTTTGAGAAAGACTTCAGTACGCTGCCCGGCGTGGGCACCGATTTGCATGGCGTATCTAACATCGCTTACGACCCGCAGGATTTCGCCATTGTGCAGGATGCGTCGGCCCCGCTAACTCCGCCGGGTACATTACTGACTGCGTGGCCGAGTGGCGAAGTAGGGGGAAATGGTCCTGGCAGGTGGAACTTCTGGGACGCCTTGCCCGAGCGGACTGGGACCCCCTATCGGGAGGTATACGTCTCCTTCCGGGCCAAGGTGCCCACGGCCGACTTCGAGAACCAAGCCGTCGGTACCAAGCTGTTCTACCTCTCGCACGGGGGGGACGGCACTGGTGCTACGAATGACGAGTTCCTGGTCCTGTACAACGGGGACCAACAGAAGCTGATGTCAAGCATGCAGCTGGCCTACTACACGGCCGAGTCCGATGACCGTGATACTGCCGACGTCAATGGAGGTTCGGGCGTCCCGCGCTATCAGAATGTGAATACCACGAAGCGGTTTACGTGCGGAGTTTGGAATCACATCGAACTGTACGTAAACGTAGGAACGCCGAACAACCATGACGGCATTGTCCGAGTATGGATCGACGGTGTCCTGGTGACGGAATACACCGACATCAAGTTCCTCGACACAGACTACAACTACACGCATGGGGTCTACAGTGGTCAATGGACTCCCATCTGGGGTGGTGTTGGGGGAACGAAGACCCGGGTCGACTTCATGCTGATTGACCACTTCTATGTCTCGGGGCGTCCTTAAGGGTGACTTCTGCTCTGAAGCGCCTCCTGTTAGCCACCTTGACCGCAAAGCCCTTCTCTGGCATCTGGGCGCCGTTCAAGCGGGGCCGTGGCACGATCTTCATGCTCCACCGATTCACCGACCACGACCTCGGATCGACGGGCCACGATCCCTCGTTGCTGCGCTCGGCACTCGCCTACCTGCGGCGCGAGCGCTACGAGCTTGTCAGCCTGACGGAGTTGTTTCGTCGGCTCGGGGAGGGCGCGTCGAGGGTCGACCGAGCCGTCGCCTTCACCATGGACGACGGCTACCTGGACCAGGCGACGGTGGCAGGTCAGATCTTCGCAGACTTCGACTGCCCAGCGACAACCTTCGTGACCACCGGGTTTCTCGACGGCACGCTTTGGTTCTGGTGGGACCGCATCGAATACGTACTTCAGCACACCGCGCGCGCGGCGCTCGACGTCGAGTTGGACTCATTAACCTTGCACTACTCCCGTGACCCCATCACGGGGTACAGCGAGGCTCAGGAAGACTTCACCGTTCGCTGCAAGCAAGTGACGGAGGCCGAGAAGCTCGCCGCGATCAAGCGTCTCGCTGAGGCGGCGGACGTGGAGCTACCGGCCCGGCCGCCGCTCCGCTACGCGCCCATGTCGTGGGACCAGGTGCGGTCGCTCGAGCCACACGGCATGAGCTTCGGCCCGCATACCGTCACCCACCCCATCCTCGCCCGCACGACTCCCGATCAGAGCCGGCAGGAGATCGAGCAATCGTGGCAGCGCCTGACGGCGGAGGCGGCCTCCCCTGTCCCGGTTTTCTGTTACCCGAACGGCCAGTCGCACGACTACGGTGACCGTGAGATCGACGTCTTGCGAGCCCTCGGGTTTGCGGGCGCCGTCGTGGGAACGACGGGCTATGCCGTGAGACACGATTTCACGCGCATTCCAGACGGGCGCTTCCGGGTGCGGCGTTTCGCGTACTCGGATGACCTCCGCGAGTTCGCGCAGTGCGCAACCGGCCTCGAGCGGGTCAATCAGCTTGTCCGAAGACTGGCATGAGCTTGCTGAACGCGATCATCGACGTGGCCGCCGCACTGCGGTCCCGCGTCGAGAACTTCCGTCTGGAACGCCGTTGGGCGACGCTGCGCCGCATGGGCATGGGGATCGGCAAGGGCGTCCGTCTTCCAGCCTCGACCTACATTGACTCGAGCCATTGCTTTCTGATCACCATTGAGGACTGGTGCTTTTTCGGGCCGGAGTGCCTGATCCTCGCCCACGACGCCCAGATGGACGAGTTCTTGGACGCAGGACGGATCGGTCGCGTGCTCGTCCGCTCCCACAGCCATATCGGAGCACGGACGGTGATCCTGCCCGGGGTTGAGATCGGGCCCCGTACAATCGTGGGTGCCAATTCCGTCGTGAGCCGGAGCCTACCGCCGGACACCGTGTGCGCCGGGAATCCCGCTCGCGTGCTCCGCACCCTCGACGAGTATCTCGAATGGCACCGCTCACGCATGAAGACATGCCCAACGTTCGATTTCATGTCGTACGACGACCGGTTCTTGACACCGGAGCGGCGCGCGGAACTAGTGGCGGCGGTTGCCACGTCTGACGCGTACATCGTCGGTGGGCATTCGGCAACGCTGCGCGGCGAGGGGGCAACGAGGATGACAGATTTTGGCCGCCGGCAACCCGGCGATATTTCTTAACGAGCTGATTCGACGTGGCGCCCGGGGACCGCGTCGCGCCGCGTCGGCTCCCAGGTGGCGTGACGCACTCCGCGCACGGCCCTGATCGAGGCGAATAGCGCCGCAACGTTGCCGCTCACCAGGTACGCGGGGATCGCCAGCAGCCTGGGCGCCACGCGCCCAACCGGCCAGGTCCAGCCCGCGGCGGCAGCGATACCGATCACCGCGACACCTCCGAGCAGCCAGCGCGCCCAGGGCGCGGTCAAGCTCAGCACGCCGAGCGCCGCCAGCGCAGCGAGCCCGGCCCACGGTGCCAGCCAGCGGCACACCTTATGACTGAATAGCATCCAGGCGAACAACCCAAAGCGCGCCGGATTGAGCAGGTGACGCTTGTACACGAGCGTCTGCATCCCTCGCGTCATCGTTCGCACCTTGCGCCGGAACTCGTTCTGCACGGATGCCGTGCGCGCAACGAAGCAGATGGCTTGCGGGACGGAGACCGCCCGATACCCGCGCTCCCGCGCGACCAAAGCGGCGGCGAAGTCACGACTGAGGCCGTCCGGCACGCGACCCTGGTGCAGCTCCGCCCGGATGGCATAGAAACACCCGGACGCGCCGACGATCCCGTCGACCCGCGTTTCCAGATCGCGGAGCCGCATCTCGTATCCCACGTATCCCGACTCACCCTGGTTGCTCTCGGCGCCGAGCCTGGTGATGCTGACGTCCCGGCCGGAGGCGACCCCCACGGTGGGATCCGTGAATGCGGCGATGAGGGGGCGAAGCGCCTCTGGAGGGACCTGGATGGAGGCGTCGGTGTTCACGACGATCTCGCCGCGCAGCAGAGGCAGCGCCGCGTTCTCGGCAGCGGACTTGCCGCGCCGTACGGGCACGCGCAGCAATTCAACGCCCCGATCGGCGAACCCTTGAACGATGGTGTCGGTGTCATCTGTAGAGGCGTCGGACACTACCACAATCTGTCGGCGTTCCGCCGGATAGTCGATCTCCAAGGTCCGGCGCAGCGTGGCCGCAATCGTGGCGGCTTCGTTGTACACCGGGATCGTGATGCTCACGGCCGGCCAGGACGTCGGCGCATTCGGCGGGCGGCGCGCTGGGCGAAGCACGCTCACGAGCTTGAGCAGGCACGGGTATCCGACGTACGCGTAGCCGACAAACGCGACGGCGCCCGCGAGTACCGCAATAGTGAGCGGGTTCATCGGTCCACGAGCGCGACCCCGCGCCGCCCGATCGCGCGGTACAGCGTCTCGTAGCGCTCGAGCCACGGCTGCACGGCGAACTCTCGCTCCAGCCGCTGTCGCGCGGCGCGCGCTCGGTCCCGTGCGGCTGCCGGATCACTGAGCGTTTCACGAACGGCGTCCGCGAGGCTCGCGGGATCGTCGGGGGGTACAAGGATGGCCTCAGCTGGAGAAACAACGTCGGGCACGCCTCCCACCGCTGCCGCCACGATGGGCACGCCGGCCGCCATCGCCTCAAACAGCGCCATCGGCGTGCCCTCGGTGCGGGAGCTCAGCACAAATACGTCGAAAGCCCGGAACAGCGACGCAGCTTCGGCCACGGTCCCGTGCCACGTCACTCGTGTCCCAACTCCGAGCGCCTCCCCACGCCTTTGCAGGCTGTCGCGCTCCCGTCCGTCACCAAGCATCGACAGTCGCGCCGCCGTATCGCCGAGGAGCGCGAGCGCCTGTAGCATCACGTCGGGACCCTTTCTCATGGGTGGCCCGGCCCACCCAGCCGAGCCGGAACCCGTCGTCCGGGACCCCGAGCTTTCGACACGCCGCCGAGCGGTCCAGAAACGCGACGGCGTCATCCCAAGCGTTCCGAATCTCGTGGACGCGACCACGGAGCACACGGTCGCGCACCAAAGCCTCTGCGAGCGGCCGCGAGACCGCGACCACGGCATCAAACTGCCGAAACGCGCGCCGCTGGAGACGCTCGTACAGACGGTTTTTCCAGCCTCCGCCTGTGAAACCGTGGACGGTCGTGACAGTCGGAATCCTCAGGTGCCGCGCAACTCCTGCGTCCACAATGGCGGGGCGATACCCATGTACGTGGAAAACGTCCGGCCGCAATGTCCCGCACAGCCCCGCAATCATCGCCCGCTCGGTGAGATAGGCACGTGGCGCGACACGAATTGGCATGACTTCGATGCCCGACTCGGAGAGCGCACTTACGAACGGATGGTCTCCCTGCCCGAGCTCGTGGATCACGGCGACGCACACTCGATGCCCCAGAGCGCGATGGCCCTCGGCCAGGGAGCGGACCACACGCTCAAGCCCTCCAACCGCGCCAGGCGCCAGGACGTGGAGGATCACCATCCTACGTATTCCGCGCTCTGAGTCACGGCACCAGCGGGGTGCGCACCCCGCGCAACGGAGTAGTAGACCTCAGCATATCGCTCCGCGGTGCGCGACAGATCGTAGCTGGCGAGGATACGAGCTCGAGCCGCGGCGCCCAACTGCCGACGCAGCTCCGCCGAGCGCGCCATTGCCACCATCTTCGCCACCAGAGCGGCTGGGTCACCGGGGCATACCAACCACTCCCGCAGCTCG
>Ga0193725_1000137_pt1 | contig 24082 bp, 27 predicted proteins | sample H2a2metaG_FD_143058 | JGI IMG/M metagenome (GOLD analysis project Ga0193725, IMG submission 143058) | Soil microbial communities from a riparian zone of the East river system, Colorado, United States - H2a2 | ecosystem: Environmental > Terrestrial > Soil > Riparian zone | place: USA: East River... | reverse complement strand
CATCACCGAGGCGAATCACCAGGGCAAACCGGTGATCACCGCGACGCAGATGCTCGAGTCCATGGTGCACAACCCGCGCCCCACGCGAGCCGAAGCCTCCGACGTCGCCAACGCGATTCTCGACGGCACGGACGCGGTGATGCTGTCGGCGGAGACCGCCGTGGGCCAGTACCCGGTGGAAGCGGTGCGCGCCATGGACCGGATCATCCGCGAAATGGAACGCCACCCGGGGCGGCGTGAAGAGCGTCGCAGGGAGACCGGAAGCGTACACACGGACGACGCGATCGCGTGGGGGACCTACGCGGTGGCGCGCATGCTCAAGACGCCGCTCATCGTTACGCTCACCAAGGGCGGATTCACAGCGCGCAAAGTCGCCGCGCTGCGGCCACCGGTCCCCATTCTCGCCGTCACGACCGAGGCGCCGACCTACCGACAGCTCGCCCTGGTGTGGGGGGTGATGCCGATCCTTGTCGATCACGTACCGGGCTATGATGCCATGTTGACGGTCGTGCGCGATCTCATTCTCAAGCGCCAATACGCGAAATCCGGCGACTGCATCGTGATGACGGCGGGCGTCCCGTGGGACGTCTCCGGCAGCACCAACCTCATCAAGGTCGAGGTAGTGTGACGTGCGGCTGATCTTTCTCGGCACAGGCACGTCGTTCGGCGTGCCGCAGATCGGCTGTCGCTGTCCCACCTGTACATCCGCTGACCCCCGCGACCGACGCACCCGCACCGGCGCACTGATCGAGACCCAGGGCAAGCGTCTCCTGATCGATACGCCGCCCGAGCTGCGGTTGCAGCTCGTCGCCGCCGGCGTCGATCACATCGACGCCGTGCTGTTCACGCACGCACACGCCGACCACGTACACGGCATCGACGACCTGCGCGCCCTCTCGGTCCGTCAGGGCGCGATGCTGCCGGCCTACGGCTCGCGCGGCACGATGGCGGAGCTGGCTTCCAAGTTTCCCTACATCTTCGATCCCTCGATTGTCGTGCCCGTGGGCACCAGCAAGCCGGAGCTGGCGGCGCACGTGCTCGAGCCCGGCAAGGCCACCGCGATCGCCGGCGTGCCCGTCCTGCCGTTGTCGCTGCCGCACGGCGACCACGAGGTGTTCGGCTATCGTATCGGCGCGGTGGCGTATCTGACGGACGTGAAGACGATTCCCGATGACGTGGTGACGGCGCTCGCGGGCCTCGACGCGCTGGTGCTCAACGCGCTGCTGTCGCGTCCCCACCCGCTCCACTTGTCTGTGCCGGAAGCGGTCGCCGCGGCACAGCGCGTTGGTGCACGCCGCACGTTCTTCACGCATCTGACGCACGAGAATACGCACACGGCCCTTGCCGCGAAGCTGCCTCCGGGCATCGCGCCGGCGTTCGACGGGCTGGTTATCGACCTACCCGGGGCATAAATTCCGCGGCGAGGAGGAGCAGGATATGCTCAAGGAAGGCGCTGATATCGACGCGCTGGTGCGCAAGGCTGTCTTCGGGACCGAAGACGAGAAAGCGCACGCGCGCTGGATGATCTGGGAGATGGGGCAAAAGGCCGGCGTGCGGCCGGCCTCGATTCACGAGCTCTACCTGGCCCGAGGCCGCGACGAGGTGCCGGCGTTCACGACGCCGGCGATGAACGTCCGGATCCTGTCCTACGACACTGGGCGCGCGATCTTCCGCGCGGCGAAGCGCCTCGATGCCGGCGCGATCATCTGCGAGATCGCCCGCAGCGAGATCGCCTATACCGACCAGCGGCCCGCCGAGTACGTCGCGGTGATGACGGCGGCGGCGCTGCGCGAGGGATTCACGGGGCCGCTGTTCATTCAAGGCGATCACGTCCAGGTCAACGCAAAGAAGTACGCCGCCGATCCGGAGACCGAGCTCAAGGCGCTGCGCGCGCTGATCGAGGAAGAGCTGCACGCCGGCTTCTACAACATCGACATCGATACGTCCACGCTCGTCGATCTCTCCAAGCCCAATCTCGACGAGCAACAGCGGACGAACTACGAGCGCGCCGCCGAGCTGACGAAGTTCATCCGTGACCGCGAGCCGGACGACGTCACCGTTTCCGTCGGTGCGGAGATCGGCGAAGTCGGCGGCAAGAACAGCGACGTGCACGAGCTGAAAGCGTTCATGGACGGCTACACCCGGACGCTGACCAAGCTCGGGACGCCGGCCGGGATTTCGAAGATCTCCGTGCAAACTGGCACGAGCCATGGTGGCGTCGTGTTGCCCGACGGCTCGATCGCCAAGGTGCAGCTCGACCTGCAGGCGCTGAAGGCGCTCTCGCGCGACGCCCGGACGAAGTACGGGCTCGGCGGCGCGGTGCAGCACGGCGCATCCACCCTGCCGCCGGAAGCGTTCTCGCAGTTCCCCGCGTGTGAGGCCGTCGAGATCCACCTGGCCACGAATTTCCAGACCATCGTTATGGATCACCCCGCGCTGCCGAACGATCTCCGCGACGAAGTGAACGACTGGGTCAAGCGCGAGGCGAAGGAAGAGTGGAAGAAGGGCGACACCGAGGAGCAGTTCATCTACAAGAGCCGCAAGAAGGCGATCGGGCCCTTCAAGCGGCGGTTCTGGGATCTGCCCGCGGACGTGCGGGCCGCCATTGGCGCCGATCTCGAGAAGACGTTCACGTTCCTGTTCGAGCAGCTGCGCGTGAAGGGCACGCGCGCGTCCACCGATCGGTATGTCAAACCGAAACTCGTGTCACACGCCGCGCCACGGGCGGCGCTCGTGTCGGCGCCGGATGATGCGGAGGCAGGCGAATGAGCGAGCGCAGTGGAGGATTCGGCGCCTTTTTGTTCGGCATCGTGCTCGGCGCGGTGGCGGGGTTCGTGTTCGCTCCTACCGAAGGCGGGGAGAGCACGCGGCGCAAAGTGACCAAAGGCCTGCGCAATCTGAAGGAGCTCGCCGAGGAAAAAGTGGACGAAGTCCGCGGACTCCTGAAGGAAGCCGAAGACGAGGCCGAGGAGTCCGACGAGGACGAAGACGAAGAGCCGGAAGTTGCGACCCGCGAGCAGCTCCGTCGCCGGCTCGAGGCCGCCCGCCGCCGTCGCGCCCGGGCGACCAGACCGCCCGTGCCCCCTGTGTCCGAGGAGGAGGACGAGCCGCTCGCGTGAATCGTGAAGGCGGCTGGCACCGCACGGTCACCGGCGTCGTCCGGCGCACCCTCGAGGCCGCCTACGAAGACAACATTCCGTTCCTCGCCGGTGCCCTCTCGTTCGACATTCTGCTGACGGCCATTCCCTTCGTCGGGCTCGTCCTGGCCGTCGTCGGCTACCTCGCGCAAAACCAGATCGCCATTCACCAGATCAACGTTCACGAGCTGCTGGAGCGCTTCCTCCCCGAGTCCAGCGGTGGGGAGACCGGTCAGTTCGGCTTCATCGAGCGCGCGCTCAGCGACCTGGTCGCGCGGCGCGGGCACATCACCCTGCTGGCCGCGCCCCTGTTCCTGTGGTTCTCGACTCGTATGTTCGGGGGACTGCGGGCGGCGCTGAACGAGGTGTTCGATACCGAGGAGAACCGATCCTGGCCCATCGCCAAGCTGACCGATCTCGCCATGGTATTCGTCGCGGGCGCGCTGTTCCTGGGCAACGCGTTCGCGTCGACCGGGCGCGGCATCTTTGCCTGGTTCGCCTCGCTCGTCTTCAGCACGTTGCTGTTCTTCATGATCTTCAAATTCGTGCCCAGCCGCCGCATCTACTGGCGCACGAGCGTCGTGGCCTCACTGTTCTGCGCGGTCGCCTTCGAGATCGCCAAACGGCTGTACGCGCTGTACGTGACACGCTTCGTGACGTTCGACCGCGTGGCGTCGGACGCGAATCTCGTTGGGCTCTTCCTGTTCCTGCTGTGGATCTATTACACGGCCTACGTATTTCTGCTCGGCGGCGAGGTGGCGGAGACGTACGATCTGATGCGCATGCGACGCCTGCAACGCGTGCAGCTCGGATGACCTCTCCACCAATCGATCTCCGCTCCGATACCGTCACCCGGCCCTCGCCTGCCATGCGGCGCGCCATGGCGGACGCCGAAGTCGGCGATGATGTGCTCGACGGCGACCCGACCACACGGCGGCTCGAGGAGCGCATCGCGGAACTGCTCGGCACCGAGGACGCCCTCTTCTTCCCGTCGGGCACGCAAGCTAATCAGACCGGCATCGCACTGGTCACCGAGCCGGGCACCGAGCTGTTGCTCGAGGCCAACGCGCACATCGTACACTCCGAAGTGGCCGGCGTCGCCGCGCTGTCGGGCGTCCAGATCCGGCCGATCACCACGCCCGACGGCCTGCTCACCCCCGACCTGGTCCGCGGCGCCCTGCGGGCTCCGTCGCCGCACGTCCCGCGCATCACGGCGCTCGCGATCGAGAACACGCACAGCAACGCCGGCGGGCGCGTGCTCGATGCCGCCGGGGTCGACGGCCTGACCCGCGCGGCGCGCGACGCGCGACTCGCGGTCCACGTCGACGGGGCGCGGCTCTGGAACGCCGCCGCGGCCGCCGGCGTGGCGCCGGCGCGGCTGGCACACGGCGCCGACACGGTGATGGTGAGCTTCTCGAAGGGACTCGGCTGTCCCGTGGGGTCGTGCCTCGGATTCAAGACGGCGTGGCGCGCCCGCGCTTGGGAGATCCGCAAACGCCTCGGCGGCGGGATGCGTCAGTCGGGCATCCTCGCCGCGGCGGGAGTGTACGCGCTCGACCACAATCTGTCCCGGATCGGCGAGGATCACGAACACGCTCGCCGTTTTGCGGAATTGCTTTCCGGCAGTCCGGCCGTCAGGCCGTCAGACCCACAGACGAACATCGTGATGGTCGACCTGCTGCGCAGCGGTGACACACCCGAGTCGGTGTCGCAGCGGCTGGCGCAAGCCGGAGTCCGGCTCTCGCCGTGGGGACCGCGGCGGCTGCGCGCGGTCACGCATCTCGACGTGACACGGGCCGACGTTGAACGGGCCGCGCGCGTCATTCTGGAGACGCTCGCATGACGCGGCCCGAACCCAAATCGCAGCCGATGCCGATGGATCGGGCGATTCTGTGGAACCCGCCGGCCGCACCCGGCACCACGAGTCCCGGCGGTAAATCCACGAGCCGCTCGCCGTATCCGATTTTCTTCCAGCAGGAAGCGGTGATCGCGCTGCAAGAGCATCTCAAGAGCTCGCCGACCCAGGCGATTTTCGGCTTCCTCATCGGCGACGTCTACCGGGATCCCGAAAACGGCGCGCTGTACACCATCATAGACAAGACGCTGAAGCTCAGCCAGGCGATTTATGGCGACAAGACCGAAGTCGTCGTATCGCGGCTGTGGGACCGCATGCAGGAACAGCTCAAGAAGGCGGCCGGCACGCTGCTCGGCTGGTACCACAGCCATCCGGGACAGGGCGGATTCCTCACCACGCACGACGTCGAGACGCACGACAAGTTCTTCACGGACCCATGGCAGGTCGCCATTCTCGTAGCGGCCGAAGCCGGGGGCGTCACCGGACGATTCTTTCGCGCGACCCAAGGCAATACTGACTGGCATAAGACGCCGCTGGCGTTCTACGAGCTGCTGCAACCCGATTCCATCAAGCCCGACGGAAAAAAGCGGTCCTTCATCACGTGGAGGAACTACAAGCCGTACGGTCCAACGCTGACCGGACCGAAACCGAAACCGCCCGAGCCGCCACCACAACCGAAAGCCGAGGAGCCCGAAGAACCTCAGGCAGACCAAGCCGAGGACGCCCCGAAGCCCGGCAAGACGAAGGAGCGGCCCGCAGCGGGTGACCGCGGATTCCGGATCATGCGGTCGAGCGCGGATGACATACCTGTCATCAAGTCGAGCGCGGACGACGAGCCCGCGCCCCCGGTGCCGACGCCGCCACCACCACGAAAGGCGCCGGTTTTCGTTCCCACCGAGCCACCAGCGCCTCCGCCCAAGCCGCCGCCACCTCCACCTCCACCACCTCCACCGCCACCGCCACGCCCAGCACCGCCGGCGCGGTCGTCCGACGACATTCCGTGGCAGGTCACGCCGGCCGAGGTTGGTGTCTCCGAGCCGTTGCCGCCCCTGCCGGCGCCCCCGCGACGCGCGTCGGCGCCCAAGTTCCGGTTGCTCGATCAGGGCGAGGAGAAGGCGGCGACGGTCCCGTCACCTGGCCCCGCCCCCGCCCCCGCCCCCAAGCCACGCCGCCGGCGACGGCGCGGGCCGTGGCTCAAGCGCGCCGCGATTCTCCTCTTGTTGGCGGGAGTAGGAGCGGGTGGCTATTGGTACTTGGCGATCCGCAATCCGACTCTCCTTCCGGGATTGCTCGATCGCGCGAAGCAGCTCGTGTCACGCGTCACCACACGGAAGCGGTCGCCCGCGCCTCCTCCGGCGTCGCGCCGGCCGGCGGGGTCGCCACGAGCGGCACCACCGCCCGCTGCGGCTATCGTGGTGCCGCCCGCGCCGGCGCCCGCTCCGGTGCCGGTCCCCGTGCCCGTGCCGCAGCCGGTAGCGCCGCCGTCACCATTTGCGCGCTTCGATCGCTTGAGTGACTCGCTGTCGCGCGCCGTGCGCAACTTCCAGGATCGCGCTGCGCTGTTTGCCGACGGTCGCATGGACTGTGGCGGTCTCGCCAGCGGTCTCGTGTCGATCGAGAATCTGTGGATCAGCTATAACACCGAGCGGCGCGCCCGGATGGCGGCGTTCGATCAACGCCGGGCGAGCCAGGATCAAGCGATGTACGCTGCCGTGGACGAGGTCGAGAGCCGCTTCGAGCAGTCGGGATGCCCCAGACCCTGACGGTGGTGGTCGCCACGCTCCTCGCGCTGCAGGGCCAGAGCGGCGCGGGCGGCGCGGGCGGCGTGGCTGGAGGAACGACGTCGTTGCGGAAGAGCGATCTCGTGCGACTGCTCTCCGGAGCCACGATGAGTCCGCTGGAGTTGGCGCAGCTGGTGCGGCGCAACTGTCTCACGTTCCACCCCACCGACCGCGATCGCAATGACTTTCGCCTGCTCGGCGCCGATCCATCCCTGCTGACTGCGATGGACGAGTGTATGCGGCGCAGTGCACCGCGTCGCGCGACATCCCGACCGGCCTCACCAACGCCCCAACCCCCACCCGCTCCACCTCCGGCACCGGCACCGGTTTTTCAGGTGCAACGTATCATCGTCCACGTGTCGGCCGAACGCAGCAGCTTCGTTTCCGGTGGTGGGCAGCGGGGCAGTGTGGGCACGCAACTGCCACGCGCGCTCGTATTCGAGGTCCGCGATTCCGCCGGAACGCCGCTCTCGGGTGAGGCGGTGACGTTCACCGGGATCAATGCGAGCATCCACCCAGCGGTGATTGCCACGGACGCGGCGGGACAAGCACGCGTGGGCGTCACGTTGGGCGATCGGGTGGGGTCGGCGACGGTCATCGCGGCGATGGGCATCGTCGAGAAGCAGGTGGCGTTCAATGTGGCCGCGGGACCAGCGACCCAGCTGATCGTGATGTGTGGTACCGCAGGACTGACGGGACACGTCGCCATTCGCCCCGACAGCGTCGTGGCGTTACGCGTGTCCGCCCAGGATGGCTTTGGGAATGCCACGCCGTTGCTGGGACTCCGCGCCGCCGTGGCCGACGCGCGCATCGTGCGCGTGTTGGGCATCGCGCCGGACAGCGCGGTGGGGACGCTTACGCTGAAGCCGGATCAGCCCGGCACGACGAGCCTCGCCGTCATCGCCAATGGGATGCGGCAGTATCTCACGGTGACGGTACCGCCGCGGGCGGCGCCGGGAAAAGTGGACTGTCGCTGATTCCTATTAACCGCTGTGCGTCGGCGGACCATCTCCTGTTGACCGTTGACCAGTAAAATGCCCCAGGCACCCCGCAACGAATCCCGACATCGTTTAGCGCTGCTCCCTGCGGGGGCCTGACGCGGTTCACGAGCGGAAAGCCTGCGGACCTGGGGCACGCGAAAGCTACCTAGGTTAGATTCCGTTCTCAATGATTGCCCTCGCGCGCAAATACCGTCCCAAGCAATTCAGCGACCTCATCGTGCAGGACCACGTGGCGGCCGCGCTGCGCGGTGCTGTGGCCCAGGGCCGGGTCGCGCACGGCTACCTGTTTGCCGGACCGCGGGGCGTCGGCAAGACGACCGCGGCCCGGATCCTCGCCATGGCCCTGAATTGCGAGCGGCGCACTCCCGCCAGAGGCGGCGAGCCCTGCGGCGAGTGCGACCCCTGCCGGCGCATCTGGACCGGTTCCGCGAATCTCGACGTCGTCGAGCTCGACGCCGCGTCCAACCGCGGCGTGGATGACGCCCGTGACTTGCGCGAGCGGGCGATGTATGCGGCGAGCACCGAGGCGGGCTCCAAGGTCTATATCGTCGACGAAGCGCACATGCTGACGCGCGAGGCATGGAACGCACTGCTGAAGATTCTCGAGGAGCCGCCGCCCCGCGTCGTCTTCGTGTTCGCGACGACGGAGCCGCAGAAGATCGCCAACACCGCGGCGCCGATTCTGTCGCGGCTCCAACGCTTCGATTTCCGCCGGATCGGACCGCATGCGATCGTCTCGCGGCTCAAGCAGGTTGCGGCCGCCGAGCAGCTCAAGGTCGAGGACGATGCGCTGCACCTCATCGCCCGGAGTGCGAACGGCGGCATGCGCGACGCCCTCTCGCTGCTCGATCAGGTCCTCTCGTTTGGTGAGGGTCCGGTCACCGCGGCGCGCGTGCGGGAAGTGCTCGGGCTGATCCCCGACGAGCTCTACGCCGAGATGCTCAGGGCCATCGTGGAACGGGACGCCGCGGCCGTCTTCCCGCTCGTCGAGCGACTGCTCGAGGCCGGTGCGGACCTGAGCGAATTCGTAAACGGCGCTGGTGAGACGCTGCGTGCCCTCCTCCTCACCGGCGTCGGCGGCCAGCCCGAGGGGCTGACCGAGGGACTCATGGCGGTAGTGCGCGAGTATGCCCCACAGCTCCCGCCCGCCGACATCGTTCGTCTCCTCACGATCCTGAGCGACTCCGAGGAGCGGCTGAGCCGCAGTGCCAACCAGCGGCTGCTCGTGGAGGTCTTGCTGCTGAGATGGGCGATGCTGGATCGGACGGTCGAACTCTCCGAGGTCCTCGACGCCCTGAAGAGTGGGCAGACGCCTATGCCGGCTCCTTCTCGCGCTGCCCCTTCGCCGCCGCCTCAATCGCCGCCGCCTCAATCGCCGTCGCCACATTCGCCGACGAGCAAGAAGTTGGAGCCAACTCTCGAAAACGTCCGGGCGGTGTGGGCTCAGGTCGTTCAGGATGCGCGCGCGAAGACCCCCGTGCTCGGCAGTCTCCTCGCGGAAGCGGAAGTCGTCGCCATCGAGGGTCGTACCATCACGCTGCGACCGGGACACGCCGTGCACGCTGAGGGGCTCGAGCGGCAACGCGAGACCATCGCTCAGGCGCTGGGGACCTATATCAGCGAAGCCCCACGCGTGACGATCGCGGCAGGGGGTGGGAGAGGCTCGGAGCGCATTACTCCTGAAGGGGCGAGCGCAGAGCGGCTGAAGAGTCTGCGTGCCAAAGATCCGACCCTAAGTGCCGCCGTAGACGCATTAGATTTGGAGCTGCTCGAATAGCTTGCCAACAGTGCGACGAGGGGTAACTTTCGACACATGGCGGATTTATCTAGCCTGCTCCAGCTCTCCCAGCAGATGCAGGGGCGGCTTACTGAGATCCAGACGCAGCTGGCGCAGCAGACGTTGACCGTGTCGTCGGGCGGGGGGATGGTCCAGGCCACCGTCGACGGCCGGGGGCACATTCGTGGCATCAAGATCGATCCCCAAGCGGTCAGCCAGGGGGATGTGGAGATGCTCGAAGATCTCGTGCTGGCGGCTGTGGCGGAGGCGCAGAAGCGCGCGGCCGAGCTATACCAGGCCGAGGTGCGGAAGCTGGCGTCGGGTCTGCCGTTCCCATTCCAGTTACCGCTGTAGGCTGCGGTTCGTTTCGTGTCCGCCATCGAGGAGCTCGTGGCGGAGCTCGCCAAGCTCCCCGGCATCGGGCGTAAGACCGCCCAACGGCTCACGTTCCATTTGCTGAAGCAACCCGCGGAAACCGCGGAGCGGTTGGCCGACGCCATCCGGCGGGTCCGTGGGCAAGTCATGGCGTGCGGGGCGTGCGGCAACCTGTCGGATGAGGATCCGTGCCCCATCTGCCGCGACCCGCGGCGCGATGCGGCCTTGTTGTGTGTGGTCGAAGAATCGGGCGACGTCAGCGCGATCGAGCGCGCCGGCCGGTACCGCGGCCGCTATCATGTGCTCGGCGGCCGGATCTCGCCCTTGGATGGCGTTGGGCCGGACGAGCTGCATCTTGATCGGCTGCTCGCGCGATTGACGAACGGCTCCGAAGTGCGGGAGGTCATCGTCGCCACCAACCCCTCGATGGAAGGGGAGGCGACGGCTACGTATCTCCAGCAGATCCTGAAGCCGAGCGGCGTGCGGGTCACGCGCATCGCGCGGGGACTGCCGGTGGGTGGAGACCTAGAGTACGCCGATGCGGTGACGATCGCCCAGGCGCTGGCGGCACGGCGCGAGATGTCGGAGACCGACTGATCCTCCAGGAGGCGCATGGCCGGGGCCGCAAGCTGGTCTTTTAACGAGAACGATTTCAAGCAAATCCAGACGCACCTGCTGGCGTTCCTCCGCGATTCGAACGCCCGCTGTGCGCTGCTCGTTGACCGCAACGGCCAGCTGGTCGCCACCGTCGGGGAAACGCCGCAGTTCGATCCCACCGCGTTCGCGTCACTCACGGCCGCCGATTTCAGTGCCAACGATCAACTCGCCAAAATGATCGGCGAAGCGGAGTTCGCGTCGCTCGTGCATCAAGGCGAGAAAGAGTCGATGTATCTGGCCGACGTCGCCAAGCGCGTGATTCTCGTGGTGCTGTTCGATCAGCGCGCCACGCTGGGACTCGTCAAGCTCAAGGCGAAATCGGTCGTGGGCGAGCTCAACAAGGTGTTCGAGGAGATGTTCAATCGCGTCGGCACGGGTCAGGCCCAACAAAAGGGTCTGCTCGAAGGGGCGGAAGACGAAATTGACAAACTCTTCGGTTAAGGGGACGCGCCCATGTCGATGATCAACTACGCGTCCCGCGAGATCAACTGCAAACTCGTGTATTACGGACCGGGCCTGGGCGGGAAGACGACCAATCTGGAGCACATTTACGGGAAAGTCTCGCCCAACACGCGCGGCAAGATGATCTCGCTCGCCACCGAGACCGAGCGCACCTTGTTCTTCGACTTTCTCCCGGTCGATCTCGGAACGATTCGCGGTTTCAAAACGCGATTCCACCTCTACACCGTCCCCGGCCAGGTGTACTACAACGCCAGCCGGAAGCTCATTCTCAAGGGCGTGGACGGCATCGTCTTCGTCGCCGATAGCCAGATCGAGCGCATGGAAGCAAACGTCGAGTCGATGCAGAATTTGTACGACAACATGGCGGAGTACGGGTACGACCTGACGAGAATCCCGTTCGCCATTCAGTACAACAAACGCGACCTTCCCAATGCCGCGCCGATCAAGGATCTCCAGGCGTCGCTGAACCCGGGCTGGCCGATCGAAGATGCAACGCGCCAGAAACAGACGCCCGATCCGGCGCATCCCGGGGAGAACCTCGTCGACAAGATCGGCGGCGAATGGGTCGGTCACGCCCCCTACCACGAGGCGGTGGCCGTTCGCGGCGACGGGGTGTTCGACACCCTGAAGGCGGTCAGCAAGATGGTACTCAAGACGCTGAGTTAAGGCCCACCGATGCGCTGGACACTTCCCAACATCATCACCCTGGCTCGCATCTGCCTCACGCCAGTGATCGCGTTGTTGCCGTTCATCTCCGGCTACTGGCCCAAAGTCATCGCGTTTGTCGTCTTCCTGATCGCCGCCTTCTCGGACCTACTGGACGGCTATCTGGCCCGCCGATACGGTACGATCAGCGAGCTCGGCATGCTGCTCGACCCGATCGCCGACAAACTGCTGCTGTTCGCGACGCTGATTCCCATCTTCTGGATGACGCGACACCCGACGATTCTCGCCGCCGACAAAGTGGATTACGCGATCAAATGGTGGGGGAGCTTCCCCCTGTGGGTGGCCCTGCTGCTGGTGGGGCGGGAGGTGCTCATCACGGCCTTCCGGTTCTTCGCGAAGCGCCGCGGCATCGTGATTCCCGCGCTGGGCGCCGGCAAGCTGAAGGCGGTGGTGCAGAACATCTTCATCGGCGCGACGATCGCCTGGTTCGCGTGGAAGGATGCGATCGCGCAGATGCACCTGGCCGGTGCCTTCCGCAACTTCTGGGATCAATTCCACGGCTGGTTCGTCGCCATCACGCTGGCGGGCGCAATCGTGCTGACCGTCTATTCCCTCCTCGTCTACCTCTACCGCTACCGGACGCTTCTCAAAGTCGGCAAGTGAAGCTCGAAGTCGTCACGATCGGCACCGAACTGCTGCTGGGTCAGATCCTCGATACGAATGCCGCTGAGCTCGGGCGCGGGTTGGCGGCTGCCGGGGTCGAAGTGGTGCGCCACAGCTCCGTCGCCGATCGTCCCGCCGCCATTCGGGCCGCGGTGGCGGAAGCGCTGGAGCGCACGGGTTTCGTGATCACGACCGGTGGCCTTGGGCCGACGCGCGACGACATTACGAAGCGCGAGGTCGCAGCGCTGTTCGGAAAAGCGTTGGAGATGGACGCGGCCGTGCTGCAATCGCTCGAGGAACGATTCCGCCGCCTCGGCCGTCCCATGCCGGCCGTGAATCGCACCCAGGCGGAAGTGCCGGCAGGCGCCACCGTGCTGCCGAACCCGCGCGGCACGGCGCCTGGCCTGTGGGTCGAGGACCGCGGGCGCGTGGTCGTCATGCTGCCCGGCGTTCCATCGGAGATGCGCGGCCTGCTCGCCGAGGAGGTGCTTCCGCGGCTCGCCGGCCGGACTGCGGGCGTCGTCGTGCGCTCGCGCAGCGTACGGACGACCGGCATCGCAGAATCCGCGCTCGCCGAGCGGGTCGGCGCGATTGAAGAGGAAATCGCGCCGCTCACGCTGGCATATCTGCCGTCCCCTGACGGCGTGGAACTGCGTGTAACGGCGTGGTCACTGCGTGAGGATGACGCAGAACGGCGGCTTGCCACGGCCGTCGCGCAATTACGCGAGCGCGCGGGCGACCACTGCTATGGCGAAGATCGAACCGACCTCGCGGCCGTGGTGCTGGATCAGTTGCGCGCGCGCGGGTCGCGGCTCGTTGTCGCTGAATCGTGTACCGGCGGTGTGCTGAGCGCGCGGATCACCGCCATTCCGGGAGCGTCCAGCGTCTTCATCGGAGGCGTCGTCGCGTACGACAACATGGTGAAGAGTGGTACGCTCGACGTCCGCCCTGAGCTGCTCGATCAGTACGGAGCGGTGTCGGAACAGGTTGTGAGCGCCATGGCGGAAGGTGTGCAGCGGCAGTTTGCGGTGGACGCCGCCCTCGCGATAACCGGTATCGCGGGCCCATCGGGAGGGACGGCAGAGAAACCAGTGGGAACCGTGTGGCTGGCCGCCCGGCACGGAGCCGAACGCCGGGTGCTGAAGCGCGTCTTCCCGGGCGATCGGAACGAGATCCGCGCACGCGCGGCGCAAGCCGCGCTCGATCTGTTGCGACGGCTGCTCGCGGACAAACCGTGAATCGCGTCAACGCACCCGACGGGACGCCGCTCGTCTACGACGCGTACGAGCCGGCGCGCGCCAGCGTAGCCGTGTTGTTCCTGCACGATTGGCATCCGGAGCCCGCGGGCCTCGCCGAGCGGTTTGCCGAAACGGGAGCGCAGCTGCGGGACGCGGGATTTGCCGCGTACTTCTTGGACCAACGCGGGCACGGACGGTCCGGTGGTCGCCGGGGGCACCTGTCCCGCTTCAGCCAGCTGCTGGGCGACCTGCAAGCGCTGCGTCGCGCAGTGCGTCGCCGCCAGGACGTGCCGCAGGTCTTGGTGGGCCATGGCTTCGGTGGACTCGTCGTCCTGCGGTACCTCGAAACACAGCCGGGGGAGCCGCCCGCCGCGGCGGTGATGGCGAATCCCTGGCTCGCCTCGCGCGCGCGCCCCGCCGTCTGGAAGCGCCTCGCCGCGAGACTCGCCGATCTCTGGCCCACACTCCCAACAGGTCGCGGCGCCGAATTCATGACGGCGGGCGCGCGCGCCGAGCTGCAGTGGGCGCAACGCGCGGTCCTCGCGGACTACCAGCGCATCGAGCGACCGATGCTCTTCGTGCTCGGCGGAGCTGATACGGTGACAGATGTCGAGACGGCCCGCCGCTTCGCTGACGGCCTGGCGTCCCATGCGACGGTGCAATGGTACCCGGAGTTGTCGCACGACCTGCTCACGGTGCCTCAGGTGCGAGAAGCGCTCACGCGTTTCATCGGAGCGTATCGTTCATAGGAGAGCTACCCATCGCAGAAGCCCCGGGGTATCTTGTTGTCGGACCGACGGTTCCAAACTTATGAATAACAAGCGCCACGGCCACTCGCCGCAGCCTCCCGCTTCGCCCCCACGCGCCCCTTCGCTCGATCCCGACACGGGCGAGCCGGTGCCGGCTCCTGCATCCTCCGAGATCGCTGGGGGACCTGCTGCGTCTGTTGCGTCTGCTGCGTCTCAAGGATCTCTGCCCGAGCTGGATCAATGGAAAGACCGCCACCTGCGACTCGCGGCGGAGTACGACAATTTCCGTAAGCGCACGACCAAGGAGCGCACCGAGACATGGGGACGCGCACAAGCGGAGCTCGTCTCGCGTCTCGCCGACGCCTTGGACGATTTGTCGCGCTTCGCGCACATCGACCCGGCGGAAATCGACGCGAAGACGCTGCATGACGGCGTGGATCTCGTGGAGCGGAAAGTTTGGAAGGAGCTCGAGAGCGCCGGCGTCACGCGGATCGATCAGGCGGGAGTGCCGTTCGATCCGAACGTGCACGAGGCGGTTACGACGCAGCCGGCTGCGAAACCGGAGCAGGATCACACCGTAGGCCAGGTGGTGCAACCAGGCTACAAGATGCGCGACACCTTGCTGCGGCCGGCCCGCGTTGTGGTGCTGACCTGGCAGGGACAGTAATGGCAGCACAGCGCGACTACTATCAGGTGTTGGGAGTCGCCGAAACCGCCACGACGGACGAAATCAAGAAAGCCTTCCGGCGGCTGGCCAAGCAGCACCATCCTGATCGCAATCCCAACAATCCGCAGGCTGCCGAGCGCTTCAAGGAAATCAACGAAGCACACGACGTGCTCAGCGACGCCGAGAAGCGCAAGAAATACGATCAGCTGCGCCGCTACGGTGCGTTTGCGGGGCCCGGCGCTGGGTCCAGCGCACGGCGCGGCCGCGGCGCTCCTCCCGAGGGCGGCGAGTTCGACATCTCCGACCTCGGCGGTCTCGGCGACATCTTCTCATCCATCTTCGGGCGGCGGGGGGGGGCCGGGGCGGGGCGCGAAGCCGAGCCTGAGGAAGTCGAGACCGAGGTCACGATTCCGTTCCGTGTCGCCGCATTGGGCGGGACGGTGCCGATTACCCTCGTCATGTCGGAGGTCTGCCCGACGTGCGGCGGATCTGGGGCCGCCAAGGGCGCGACGGTCAACACTTGCCCGGAATGCAAAGGGCGGGGAACGGTCTCCTTCGGGCAGGGCGGGTTCGCCGTCAATCGTCCCTGCCCGGTGTGCCGTGGTAAGGGTACGGTTCCGTCGCAGCGCTGTCCCACCTGCCAGGGCGCCGGAGAAGTGCGGGTCGAAAAACGCATCAACGTCGAGATCCCGCCGGGTGTCGAAGAAGGCGCGCGCCTGCGCCTCAAGAATCAGGGACCGAAGGGTCGCGGCGATCTCATCGCACAGATCCACATCGCGCAAGATCGGTTCTTCCGGCGCGAAGGGCTGGATCTCATCGGCGTCGTGCCGATCAATCTCGCGCAGGCACTCCTCGGCTCCCGGATCAAGGTCAAGACGCTCGACGACAAGCGGGTCGTGCTCCGTATCCCCGCGGGGACGCAGCACGGCCAGAAATTCCGGATTCCCGCACACGGCATCGAGAAAAACGGACGGCGCGGGGACATGTATGTGGAGGCGCACGTGACGCTCCCCGAGAAGCTCAGTGCGGAGGAGCAGGAAGCGGTGAAGAGTTTTGCGGAGAAGGTGGGCTTGAAGTACTAGAGCGACGCACGCATCGCGAGGGCGCTCGCCGGGCACGCACCGCGCAGCTCCTCGGATTGCGACAGCGCCGGATCCAGCTCTGCGCGCGTGATGGCGGTAAAGCCGAACCGGGGGAAGAAGTGGCTGGCGGTCGTCGTGAGCAGATAGATGTTGCGGACGCCCCGCTTCCGTGCCAGCTCGAGCGCCGCTTTGGTCAGCCGTTCGCCCCACCCTTCGCCCCGATGTCCAGCCTCGACCGCCACCGACCGCAGCAATCCGGCCTCGCCGTACACTTCCACGGCCGCGCATCCCAGGAGTTGTTGAGCGTCTCGCGCTACGAGAGCCGTCTCGACGTGGCGCTCGATTCCCGCGAGAGGCAGCGCCACCGCCTTGAGCAGCGACACGATGTCGGGCAGATCACTCGGTGTTGCCGTGACGATGTTCATTGACACGCCCAATCTATCGTGTTTTGTTTGATTTTCCTCGGCGTCTCGCCTCTCAGGCGTCTCGGCGTCTATCCCTTTGGGGTGTAGGTCAACTGGCAGACCGCCCGGCTGTTAACCGGGAAGTTGGAGGTTCGAGTCCTCCCGCCCCAGTTCGTAGTCCGAACGTCCTCCCGATGACAGACGTATCCATATAGACACCAACCGGTCAGGCTCTATGCTCAAGATGCGCGTGCTTTCGGTCTCCGCATTGCTGGGCGCCTTGGCGTGCCTCAGCAGCCCGGAAATCCTCGTGATCGATCCTTCACTACGGCCCCAGACGAGTCCCCAATCGATTCGATTGATCGCACAAGAGCCTAAGAGGCCGTATCTCGTGGTCGCGATCGTGTCTACACGAGGGACCGTCGACATAGCCCGCCAGCGGCTCATCAAAGAGGCCGCCCGACTTGGTGGCGACGCTGTCCTCTTCGACGCGAGCTCGTTGACACGGATCGGCTCCTCCGACAGCCAAGAGCCCCAGCTGACCGGCAAAATCATTGTCTACACCGATTCGACGCGATCCAACTAGGGGACCTAGTTTCGCCGCTGTCGCGAAGTTTGCGTACTGGTTGGATGCCGGGATTCGGATTCCCGGCACCAACATGCGGTTTGGCCTCGATCCCATTCTCGGATTGATCCCCGGATTCGGAGACGCGGCGGGCGCGATTCTCGCCGGGTGGATTCTCGTAGAAGCGGTCCGGTTGGGCGCCTCGCGCGCCACGGTGATTCGGATCGCGGGCAACGTGGCGCTCGACGCGGCAGTCGGCGCCGTTCCGCTACTCGGGGACATCTTCGACTTCGCTTGGAAAGCCAATCTTCGGAACGTCGCCCTCTTGGAACGGCACTTGGCGGTGCCGGATCGGGCAGAACGCGTGGACCGCTCGTTCGTGTTGCTCGTGATCTGTGGCGTGGCCGTTATGGCGCTCGGACTGCTCGCGCTGGGGATTCTGCTGACGCGCTGGGCCTTCCGCGCATTGGGCGGCACGTGACGAGCAAAGCCCGCTGGTTCTGGCCGCTCGCCCTCGCGCTCCTCTTCACCGATTGCGCCACCAAACGCGCCGTCGAGCACCGTCTGGCTGTCGGGGAAACGCGACCCGTCGTGGGTCAGGTGGTGCGATTCACGCGGTCCTACAACCGCAATGCGGCGACGGGCATCGAACTCGGTGGGAACTCCAGCCGGCTCGTTCTCTCGGCGCTCACCGTCGTGGCGCTGCTGGTGCTCGGAGTACTGTACCACCGCACCCAGCCCTCGGAGCGACTCCGCCTGATCGGCGTCGCCCTCGTCGCGGGCGGTGCCCTCGGGAACCTCGCGGACCGCATCCGATCGTCCGCGGGTGTCGTCGATTTCATCGACGTGGGGATCGCCAACGTGCGTTTCTGGACGTTTAACGTCGCCGACATGGGCATAACAGCCGGCGCGGTGTTGTTGTTGCTCGCGTTGGGCTGGAAGACGCACAGCAGGGGATTGAGCGAGTCGCCGCCGAGCGCTTAGCTTTTCGCTCCGTGCCCACGCCGGCGCATCCCCCCTCTCCGATAGTTGCCGCACTCGCCGATCGCTACACCGTCGAGCGCGAACTGGGCCGCGGGGGCATGGCGACGGTCTATCTCGCCGAAGAGAAGAAACACGGCCGCAAAGTCGCCATCAAAGTCTTGCGTCCCGAGATCACGGCGGCGCTGGGCACCGAACGATTTCTGCGGGAGATCGGCATCGCGGCGCGTCTCTCCCACCCCCACATCGTTCCCCTGATCGACTCCGGCGAAGCCGGAGGATTCCTCTATTACGTACAGCCACACGTCCCGGGCGGCTCGTTGCGGGACCGGCTCGAGGAGGCCCGCCAGCTGCCGCTGAAGGAGGCGCTGCGAATCGCACAGGAGATCGGTGCCGGCCTCGACTTCGCGCATCGCAATGGATTCGTGCATCGCGATGTGAAGCCGGAGAACATTCTGTTCGCGGATGGCCACGCCGTTCTTGCCGACTTCGGCGTCGCGCGCGCTTGCGACAGCGGAGACAACCGGGGCGGCGAGACGGTCACGGAAGTCGGCTTCGCGGTCGGAACACCGGAGTACATGAGTCCGGAGCAGGCGAGCGGTCAGGCGGAGCTGGGCGCGGCGAGCGACGTCTACAGCCTCGCATGCGTCGTGTACGAGATGCTCGCCGGCGAGCCCCCATTTCACGGCTCCGGCGCGCGCGCCGTGATGGCGAGGCAGGTGACGGAGTCGCCGCGTCCGCTGCGTGGGTTCCGGCCGGAGGTGCCGCTCGCCACGGAACGCGCGGTTGTCCACGCGCTCGAGAAAGACCCGCACCAGCGCTATACCAGCGCCGCCGAGTTTGTCGCCGCGTTGGTTGCTCCCGCTGGACCGGGCGCGACACACACGCCGGCCACGACGCGGTCCATCGCCGTGCTCCCCTTCGTCAACGCCAGTCCCGACCCCGAGAACGAGTACCTGAGCGACGGCATCAGCGACGAGTTGATCGACGCCCTCGCCAAGATTGCCGGCCTGCGCGTCGCGTCACGCACTTCGGTCTTCGCATTGAAAGGCAAGTCGCTCGATGTGCGCGCGGTCGGCGCGCTGCTGGGGACATCCGTCGTGCTCGAGGGCACGGTGCGGAAAGCGGGGGATCGCTTGCGTATCACCGCACAGCTGACCTCGACCGACGACGGGCAGCTCCTCTGGTCGCAGCGCTACGACCGGACGCTGCGCGATGTCTTCGAGATTCAGGACGAAATCGCGGCGACGATCGTCAATACGCTCCGCGCAACGATGTTCGCCGACGTGTCCGAGCACGTCCCGCGGCGCTACACCGAGAACATCCAGGCCTACGGCCTCTATCTCAAAGGCCGGTATGCGTGGAACAAGCGCACCCAGGAAGGTGTCGCGGAGGCGATCAGCTACTTCGAGCAGGCCATCGCGGAGGATCCCAGCTACGCGCCCGCCTACGCAGGCTTGGCGGATTCCTACGCGCTCGACGTCGATTACCGCTCGATTCCGGTTGACGAAGCGTACCGGCGCGCCAAGGAATACGCGCACAAAGCATTGCAGCTCGATGAGACCGTTCCCTCGGCCCATGCGTCGCTCGCCTGGAGCCTCTTTGTCTACGACTGGGATTGGGACGCGGCCGATCGAGAATTTCGCCGCGCGATCGAGCTCAATCCGCGCTACGCCAGCGCGCATCAATGGTACGCCTTCCTGCTGGCTTCCCGTGGAGAGCATGATGCGGCCTTGCTCGAAGGGCACACGGCCCTCGAGCTCGATCCCGCATCGGTATCGGCGCGGCGGGGCGTCGGCTGGCTCGCGTTTTACGCCCGACGGTTCGATCAGGCGCTCGATCACCTGGCGCGGGCGATCGAGATGAACCCGATGGCGGTCGAGAGCTACCGCATCCTGGGCACGACGCTCGCCATGCGAGGCCAGCTGGCGGAAGCGGAGCGAATCCTCCGCGATGCCGTGGCGCTGCCGGGTGGGGGCGCCTACACGACCGCGACACTGGGCTGGGTGTGCGCCCGGGCCGGCAAGCTGCGTGAGGCGGAGCAGTTGTTGCGCGAGCTCGAGGCCGCTGCGCGGGACAGCTATGTGTCGCCGGTGGCATTCGCGATCTTGCACATCGGACTGGGTAATCTGGACCGCGCGCTGGACTGGACCGAGCGCGCCTACGACGAGAAGCGAGGATGGCTGGCCTACTTGAAAGTGAATCCGATGCTGGACCCGTTGCGCAACGAATCCCGCTTCAAATCGCTCCTGCAGAAGATGCGTCTCTAGCTCGCTAGCCTTTCAGGGCAGGCGCGCCGGCCAGGAACTTGTCGATCGCCTCATTGCCGACGGTGGGCCGGATGTGCTCCAGCACGATCCGTCCCAGCCGCGGTACGTCTTCCTTGCGAAATCCCGCCGCGGAGAGACCCGCCATCAAGGCCGCGGGACCCGCCACGCCGATCATTTCGCCCGTGCGCGCGCCACTCATCAGCGCGCGCCCCATGTAGCTCTCGAGGTTCGGCACGGCGGCGCGCACCTTCTCAAAGGTCGGCTTGTCCACGGTCATGCGCATCGCCATCAGAATAGCGCCGATGCCCTTCTCGGCCTGGCCGGGCTCCACTTCCAGATTGGCGACGATCTGCTCGACCAAGTCCATGCGGCTAGAATAACATCCAAAAGCAGGGCCATGCAAAGACTAGACGCACCGTCTGCAACCTAGCCTTTGCAGGTCCGCGTTTTTTACTGGCCTACGGTGAAATCAACTCTCTTTAACACATTGCCGGCCTCGTCCCGAATCTCGACGTGCCACGCTCCCGTCGCGTCGGCCGGGATCGTCTTGCGGCTCCACGACCTCCACGGCGACCCGCCGATCGTCAGCGACACATCGCCCACCTGGTCGCCGCCGTGAAACCACACGTGATGCAGCGTCTGGCCATTGCCGTCGGTCACGCGCATCCACAGCACGACGGTACCGACGCTGTCGGGAAATGCGGTGCCCGTATCTTGCGGTGCACGGTCCACGACCGAGCGCGCCAGGACGGCTTCGACCGTCGCGGTGCTCGGTGCGGCCGCGGGAGCCGGAGGCGGGGCCGGGGGAGCTGCAGCCTTTGTCGTGTCCTGGGCCGCAGCGGGCAGCGCAGCGGCCAGGAGCAGTACCAGCGTAAGCAGCGCTTTCATGCAGACGCTCCCTGATTGAGGGTTGGTCGTTCTACGCGGCGCCGGCTGCGACGTTCCAACCAGGCGCCCAGAAAGATGGCAATGAGACAGCCCAACAGCGTGCCCGCCATCTGAAATCCCAACTGATACTCGAGCTGAATCCAGTGACACTTGGGGGCGAAAATCGGCCCGACCAGTCGCCCGCATTTGTTTTGTGAGAAAGCAAAACCCCAACTCGCAGCGAGTCCAAACACCAACGGCAGGAGCGCGACGAAGAAATGGCGCAGCAGAATCATCGGCCACGCTCGATGTGCCAGCGATCCATCACGCGACCTCCTTCGACCACCACGTATTCATCGAAGTGCGCTTCGGTGAGGCAGGAGTGATTCGGCACGATCTCGACTTGTTGTCCCACCTTGAATTTGCCTTCGATCGCGGCGGGCGCCGCCGCGCGGATCACGCCGTGCTCCTGTGAGACGGATGCGACCGTCAGCTCCGGGTGATCCTTCACCGCGCCGAACGCCGTCGCGAGTCCCAGATGCGTCGGTCCCAGGTCCTTCGAGAGCGACAACGCTCCGGCATCGACGACGAAATGGGCTGCGCCGGGCTGGTGTGATACGACGGTCGCCAATACTGAGACCGCGACATCGCGCGGTTCGCAACACCCGATCAGGACCATGGTCCGGTCATAGAAGATGTAGTTCCCGGGCCTGGCTTCTGTGACGCCCGTCAAGTCTTTTACGGCCGCCATCGCGGGGGTCGAGCCGACACTGACTGCGCGGATTGGTAACCCGTCCTTCCGCAGCAGTTCCGCAAACCAGGCCATCACCTGCCGTTCCTGTTCGGCGATCTGCGCCGCCTCCTCCCGGTTTTGGGTGTGATACGCGTGACCCGAATGACTGAGAACCCCGTCAAACGTGAGGCCCCGCTCCGCCCCCAATTCCCGCGCGACATCGAGCGCGTAGCGGGACGACGGGTCGACCCCCGCCCGGTGATAGCCGCAATCCACCTTGAGCCAGACATGGAGCCCAGTGCGTGCCAGTGCTTTAGCGGTGTCGAGATCGTCGAGAATCACGCGGAGCGTGACACCGTCCCGCGCGATGCGCTGCACGTGCGAAACGTGTGACGGATCGAGCGGGAATGCCCACGTCACGTCCGTGAAGCCGCCGCGCGCAAAGCTCTGCGCCTCGAACAGGGTGGATACGGTGATGCCGTGTGCGCCGTGCTCGAGCTGGCGACGTCCCAGCTCGAGGCACTTGTGCGTCTTGATGTGCGGTCGCAGGGAGACGCCGAGCTTCTTCGCCCGGGCGGCCATACTCTTGAGGTTCTGCTCCATCACATCGCGATAGAGCAGCAGCGCCGGTGTTTCAACGTCGATCATGGCTATCGCACGATGTGGAACGCGGTCTGACGCCGCAGAATCCAGCGCATCGCGCCGTCCGCCCCGAGCTCCGCGTCTTCCTCCTGAGCGGAGCGCACGGCCTGGCCGCCCCATTCGGGCACCGGCGTGGTGGCTTGCAGCTCGATCGAAAACCAGGTCGAGGACAACAGCGGTACGTCGCCGCGACCCGGCACGCCTTCTTGATGATCCCACAGGCCGATCAGCGGACCCGCCCCATGCCCCCGGTCGCCGATCGGATGTGTATAGATCGTGCCGTTGATCCCCTGGGCCCGCATCGCGCTCAGGGCGCTCGTGAGCACCTGATTGCCGGTTCGCCCCGGACGCATTTCGGCCAGCAACAGATCCTGCAGCCGATTCGAGTTCAGCAGGGCGCGTTTCAACCCCTGCGGGACGTCCTGTTCGCCATCGCGAAGCACGTACCCCATGTGCTGCGTGTCGGTGTTCAACCCGAGTGCCGTGATTCCAAAATCGCAATGCAGCACGTCGCCGCGCTGAATCACGACCGCGTCGGCGCCGCTGAGATCCTTTCCCTGGCGCTGCACATCGACATCGGTGTGGAACCACGTTCCCAGGCCGAGGTCGTTTACGCGTTGCCGCATCCACCAGACGACGTCATCGGTGGTCGTCTTCCCCGGTGTGATCACCTGGTTGGAGAACGCCGTGTCGATGATCGCCCACACGATGTCCATCATGCGCCGATACACGGGCAGCATGCCCGGAGCGCGAATCGCCTGGTAGTCGAGCGGTAGGCGCTCGGGGCGTACCACGCGTGCGAGATATCCTGGCGGCAGGGCGCGTGACAGCTGCTCCCACTCGCCGGCCGAGAGGCCATCCGAGAAGGCGTGTGTGTGCGAGATGTCCACCGCGATCGTCTTCGGATCACGCTCTTTGACGAGGCGCGACAGCAGGTCCCACTGGCCTTGTCCCACCAACTCCGGCCGGCGCCCGATCGACGGATCGACGGTATCGCGCTCGACGTAGGCCTCGTAGACGCCGCCCTGCGAGCCACCACCCAGCGCGAGGCGTTCAATCCCGCGCTGCGGGCCGCGGTCGGTGAAGACGTAGATCGTGCGGCGTCGCGCGAACATTGTGGTCGGCGAGACGAGCGACCAGAAGACGGGATCCTCGTTGTACTCGCGCATCGCCACGACCCACATGTCGACGCCATTCTGCCGCATGAGCCGCGGCAGCACCGAATCGAGCCGGTACCGCAGCCATTGCTGTTGTAGCGTCGCCTGTTCCCGCAACGTCCCCAAGGGGCGCGGCGGGAGCTGGGGCTGGGTCTGGAGCAGGAGGGCGGCGAGGGCAAGCGTCGGAGTCATCCGAACGCCCTATCCATCGATGCGGCGGCCCGTGACCTCCACCCGTTTCATGCGCTCGATCCGTCCCGACCCGCCGACGAACGCCGAAGCCGCCCAGCTCGTCAGGCCGACGATGACGGCGCCGAGCGTCGCCGACCACAAACTGGCCAGGTGAAAGCCCG
>Ga0193725_1000136_pt1 | contig 24087 bp, 17 predicted proteins | sample H2a2metaG_FD_143058 | JGI IMG/M metagenome (GOLD analysis project Ga0193725, IMG submission 143058) | Soil microbial communities from a riparian zone of the East river system, Colorado, United States - H2a2 | ecosystem: Environmental > Terrestrial > Soil > Riparian zone | place: USA: East River... | reverse complement strand
CAAAGGATTTTGCCGAAGAAACCCTGGCGCGCAACATCGTCAAACGATGGCAATGGACGGACATCCGGCCGCCAAAAGACTTACACGAGGCTTTCGTGCTGCACACCATTCGTTCACGCGAGAGTGCCAAGGAGTCCTCACAGGTCCTTGACGTCTACAAAGATGCGGTGCGCGAAGCCCTCTCCGACGGTTTTGTCACCCGCGAAGCGGTGCGAGCGCTTGAAAACCTGCGCAATCAACTGCGAATCAAGAAGTCTGACTATGAAAAGATTATGACCTCGCTGGCGGCGGAAGAACGCGCCATCCTGAGTGATCCCTCCAAGCTGCTAACCGCAGAGAAGCGCTTGCAGCTCGAAACCTATTCCCAGGCTTTGCTGAAGTATTTTGAAGTCGTAATAAACGCCCAAGCGCGTCCGGACGACAAACTTCTCGTCAGGTTGCGCGCTGAGTACGGAGTAACAAAAGATGAGCACGCCGCCGTGCTGGATGAACTCCTGCGTCCCGCAGGTGACCTCGCGCCGCAACTTGCCGAAGAGCTGCGCACCATTGAGCGCGCTGCCCAGACGGTTAAGGTCCTGGAACTTAGTCCGTCTCCGACACATGATTTCCTCGCCGACCTCTTGCGCCGTCGGCGAGCTCACGCGGTGGAGAGTCTAATGCGTGGGCTAAGTTTCACTCTGGGAGACGATTCTGCCGATACTTTGCGCGTTGCCCTGCACGGCGACGATGAAGCTCTAAGAGAGTCCGTCATTGAGCAGCTGCGCAATACTCTCCCGCAGAAGATGGCCGAACTGCTTATTAAGACATTCCGGGAGACCCTGTTTAGAGAAGCATCCATGCGCACGCTCACGGATTTGCTCCACGCGCGACTGCGCAGCGTCGACCCTTACGTGCGAGCGGTTGCCTTGTGGGCGCTGAATGAGCGCGCCGCGACCAGCGAAAATTTGCTGGAGTCGATGATCGACGACGAGCACGAGATAGTGCGCGAGACAGCTCAATACCTGAAACGCCAGGCAGGTTCAGAAAAGACAAGTGGCGCCGGGGTTGGATTGAGTACCATTGAGAAGATGATCGCCCTCAGGGCTGCTCCGATCTTCTCGTCCCTTCCACCTGAAGGTCTGGCAGAGCTGTCGCGAGCCAGTCGCGACGATCAGTTCCCTCCCGGCGCTAACCTCTGCCTTGAGGGCGAACCGGGTAACGAGGTCTTCATCCTGCTCGCAGGCGAGGTCCAGGTCTTTGCGAAAGATGGCCATGGTGAGGAGGTTGTTGGCACCGAACAGGCAGGCGGCTTTATCGGGGAGCTGGCCGTGCTCGATCCGGCGCCCCGCTCTGCCAGGCTCTGTGCCGGAGAATCGGGCGCTCGTGTACTTCGTCTGGACGGCGATGCTTTCCGCACCGCACTCAACGCCGAAGGCTCAATCGCTGCCCATGTCATTCGCATTCTGGCGCAACGCCTGCGGCAATCAAAGAAATAGAGACTAACCGTACTACGAGATACTTGCGCAGTCTCCCTAAAGCGTTTCTTTCATGATCAACGGAAACTTAATCGCGAAGGTCCTTGAGAATTCCTGGCGCCAATCTCCTTTACTGCTCGAGATCTCATCCGACGAACTCGACATCGTAACGCCGATGCTGTTGGAATCGGGCGCCGGTGCTTTGGGGTGGAAGCGAGTAAGCAACTCAGAACTTCGGACCAGGCCCGCAGCCCTTGAGCTGGAACAAGCCTATCGCCTGCACGCTCTTCAATCCGCTATTCATGAGCGCGCCATTGAACAAGCTCTCAACCTGTTTCGCTCCGCCGGAGTCGAACCAATTCTGGTGAAGGGCTGGGCCATTGCTCGACTGTATCCGGAAGTGGGCCTGCGCCCTTACGGGGATTTCGATCTATGCGTCGCGCCAGAGGAGTATCCCGCAGCCAGGCTGGCCCTGGAAAAGGTGCTCAACAAGACGTACACGGTTGATCTGCATCGAGGCTTCAAGACGCTCGACGATCGATCGTGGGAGGAGCTGTTTGAGCATTCACGCCTGTTGAAGCTGGAGAACATCGAAGTGCGCGTTCTATCCTCAGAGGATCACCTCCGGGTGCTCTGCTTTCATTTCCTGCGTGAGGGAGCGTGGCGGCCGCTGTGGCTCTGTGACATAGCGGTGGGACTTGAGACGCGGCCGGCGGACTTTGATTGGGGGTTATTTTCATGCAGCAATAACCGCCGTCAGAAATGGTTCGTGTGCGCAATCGCTCTGGCGCATCAGCTGCTGGGAGCAAGCCTGGAGGGTGTGCCGGACACAATCCGCGCAGAACGACTACCGAGTTGGTTGCTCCCCGCCGTTTTAAGAGAGTGGGAAGTGCGTTCGATGTCAAAGCGTCATAGCACACCGACGAACACCGCCTGGCGCAATCCACATCGGGCTCTTAAGCTCGAGTACTTACAGTCCCACTGGCCGAATTCGATTGAAGCTACCGTCGGCGTGAATGGGCCTTTCAACGAAATGCCGCGGCTTCCCTTTCAAGTGGGCAATTGCGCCGTGCGTGCGTTCAATTTCCTCGTGCGCATCCCGACGAGGGTATCGCGCGAAAGCTAACCTCCTGACAAAATCTATTGACGGGAATGCGCCGCTGACATATTCTTCGCGCGTAACAAGTTTAGGTTTCATTCGATCCCCCAGGAGGGTTTCCCGACAATGAAGAAGAGCGATCGACCGCCACCTAAGGCTCGCAATGAAAGATTAGTGATCAAGGAACTTGCGGATGAGACTCTGGTCTATGATGAGATCAACAACAAGGCCCATTGTCTTAATTCGACGGCCGGTCTGGTGTGGAAGTTTTGTGACGGCCGCACCAACGTTCCCAGGATAACTCGTCTCCTGGAAAAGGAAATGAATGCCGCGGTCCCCGAACAATGGGTGTGGCTGGCGATAAAACAACTTGAAGAGTCGCGTCTGCTTGAAGTTCCGACTGCAAAACCGGAATGGCTTCAACAGACGTCGCGCCGAGAGTTGGTTCGCAGGCTGGGATTAGCCGCGGTGGCTTTACCTTTGATTACTTCTATCCAGGCGCCGGTGGCGGCTCAGGCTGGAAGCTGCCGAACCGTTGGCCAGCCTTGTACCGGCCCGGGACTTGGCAATTGCTGCCCCGGCCAGGGACTGGCTTGTCAGGGCGTGGGGCCAACCTGTCAGGTTACCTAATCTGTTGTCGCCGTACTTCAGGGTGATGATTCGCGCATCGCTCTTACCCGGCGCGATGCATCTCATCGCGTGTTTTTTTGGTGCCCTAATCCACGCTGTATTCTCATCCATCGTTGGCACGGGAATGAAATTCAATGCGACAGTCGTGATCGTCGTCAGTTGTCTCTTTGTTAGCTCCCTCACTGGCTGTTCGCCGTCCAAACTTAGATCCGGAGGCCAGCCTAACCCCACCCCATCAGCACAGCACGACAACAAACCGGCCGGCGAATCTTCTGCTACCCAGACAATTCCGGCGACGTCATCGAGCGAACAAGCAAGCGAACCTGCGACTGCGAGCAGCCAGGTATCCGGCAGCAGCGAGCGTCAAGCGCTCATGGAGGCGCCTCATTTGGTGAAAACAACGGTTTCCTTCTGCATCAGGAAGGTGAGCAATGGAAAGTTATGAAGATGCCGCCGATGGTCGAAGACCCGAATGATCCTGAGAATCTTGATTACCCAACCAGCAGGGATGTTGAGGGGATTAAGAAGATATCCTTCAATAGCGACCGAAATTCTTCGGAAATAGCACAGCTCGGAACTCGGAAATCGCGGGGTGGTACAGTTGAAGAGTGGCACGGGCGCCCCGCCCGTGAATCACGCGCAAGATGGGCGCGCCACATTCAAGCCTTGGAAACAAAAGCATGAAGCAATGCCCGGTTTGCAGTCGCACTTTTTCAGACGACACCCTGGTGTATTGTCTGGATGACGGCTCTGTGCTCGCCAATTCCTATGATCCCGGTGCGACTCAGCGTATGCCGTCGCCCCGAAGCACCAACTCGGCCCCTTTCATGCCGCCGCCGCAACGTAGCAATACATGGCTGATTGTACTTTTGACTTCAGTGCTACTTCTTTTTGTTGTCGGTGCCGGCACAGTGATTTTGTGGCTTAGCTTGAGGGATAAGACCAACGGCCCGCAGGATTCTACTGCGTCGCAGACCTCTACTAACCAAAGCGGTCGCGACGCAACAAACTCGAACAACGGTCAGAGTAACAAAGATAGTTCCTCTTCATCTCCAGAGAGCTCTCCCTCGTGGAAACTCGTGGGTGACTGGCGAACTAACGTCGAGGAACTGGGCGTGAATACGGAGATAACCTACACGTTTCTCGCCGACGGAAGTTCGAAGATGGTCTTCAGGACGACCGGGAAAAGACAACCTGGAACAGACTACGGCACTTGGCAGTATTCCGAAGGAATACTCTATGAAAGATTCTCCAACGGTGTTTCGGGTAAGGGCAAAATTGAATGGATTGACGACGACACGTTTGAGATAACCATCGTCGACAACGGGGTGCCGGCCTACAATGGTCTCAAGCGGCGTTACCATCGCCTCAAATGAGGCGTGCGCAAATCAACGAGGATGCTTAACAGACCGCAGTCGTAGGCCCCGGGTCGCTAAAGTCAGCGAACAGGAGCTGACGATCCCTTTCTCAAGCGATCAATCCACGCGGCATTCTCATCCATGGTCGGGCGGAACGCTTCGCGCGGTGCCACAGTCTCCACGTGCATGTTGTCGTCCGTGTTGATGACCGCGCCGGCGACGGCCGGTCCAAGTTGGCTTTCATCGCACACAAACCACGCCCGCACATCGTCAGCGCTCCTGATTCCCACGCGGGAGAGCTCAGCTTCAATGGGAGGATTGCTCATTCGCTCACCGACGCGATCGAGAGTCACCGGCGTACGGCTGCCAATCAGAATCAGGTCCTTTCCCTTTGCCGCTCCCAGAACGCGAAACACTGCCACGTGCGGAAAAACTTCATGAAAGGTCGCGAGCACCGATCTCAAGCTCTCGCCGGAAAGCTGATAAATCTGCAACCATTGCAAGAACACGCCGTCGTCCCGCAGACGTTCTTTTCCCAAAGTGAAGAACTCGCGGGTGAACAGATTCGCGACGCCCGGCACCCAGGGGTGGCTCGGCTCGCTTATGATTAAGTCGTACGCCGCGGGATTGACTCGTAAATAGGTTCGCGCATCGTCGATAACTAAATGCAAACGCGGATCACTCAGAGGCCGGTTATTGACGTGCTCAAAGAAACGCGAAGAAGCAACCGCGGCAGGTTCGATCTCGACACATACAACCGATTCAATTGGCGATTGCAAAACCGAACCGGCGGTTACCCCGGTCGCAAAGCCTACCAGGAGAGCAGAGTTCAAATGCGAGGCTGACAAGACGCCGAGCTGGCCCAAAACCACCTGTGTCGCCATGTCGTCGGCATCAGATCCATTGGTACGCCCATTGACTGCCATCGAGGTAATTCCCCAATCGCGCCGAACAGAAACCGTGGCCGTCCGGCCCTCTTCATACATTAAGAGTTTGTGATCCTCTGGCCGGTCATCCTTAGTATTCTCGGGAACGCCACCGCGCGATTTTGCCAGGACGCGCACGTAGCTGTCGTAAGCCCCGGTCGAGAGAGCATTCAGATTCAAGCGCGGCCAGACGATAAACATCGCCAATATCAACGCGGCGGCCACGCCGGCCGCCAGGCTCCGCGCCAGCCCGCGATCAGAAGTGGAGCTTCGTGGCTCGTAAGAAATCCCCGCGACGATAATGCCGAGAGCGGCGACACAGAAGATGGTGAAGCGAGTGCTAGTGCCGGGAACGAGGAGAAAAGCGGCGATGATTGAACCAGCAATGGCGCCGAAGGTGTTGAGCGCATAGCTCTGTCCAACGAGCCGGACACTGGAATGTGAGTCGGCTAAGCCAGCTTCACCTGTCTCCCTTCCGCGCGCACTCCCTGTCCACATCAGCACCAAAGGCATGACCATTCCCATTAAGATCGCCGGCAATAGAATCAACAACGCGGCAACAGCCACTTGCAAAGCCAACAATCCCATCCAGGAATTGATGCCCAGACGAAAGGCGGTGGAGATTAGCAGGTTGGGTGTGGCACTCGTGATGCGAAGACTCAGAAATAAGGTGAATGCAGTGAGAAGTTCGATCACCAGGACCGCCCGACGAAGCGAACGCGTAACCGGATTCTTCCGAGCACTCACGATGGAAGCTCCCAGGGCAAGTCCAACCAAAAACAACGCCAGCACGATGCTAAACGCGTAAGTGCTCGACCCGATAATCATCGCCAGTACCCGTGACCAGACCACTTGCATGCTGAGGGTCATGAAGCCAGAGGTGAAGGCGCAGAAGAGCCAAAACTTTGCACTCCCAAAATTCATAGGGACTTCAGCTCCCACATCTTCATCGGATTTGACAGGGTTGAGGCCGCGCTCGTGCGACTCGGCAGCTTGCGAGTCCATCAGAAATGCCGCCAGGCCAATGACCAGATTCGTCAAGGCCGCAATCCAGATAGTCACGCGCACGCCAAAGAACGGTAGCAGGAAGAAGCCCGCCGCAATCGCTCCGCCGATAGCGCCGATGAGATTCCACATGTAGAGCCTTGCGATCTCGCCCGCACCGCGTCCAACTGATCGCTGCAGAGCAGCCACCAAAACTGGCAGCGTGGCGCCCATCAACGCCGTGGGAATTAGCAGCACTGTCGTGGCCAAGACAAACCGCGAAAAAGCGAAGGAAAGAAAGCCCGGATGCAAGTACTGCCAGGCTTCCACATAAGCGCGATCAATTCCGCGGAAAAGCAGCGGCACCAGAAGGGCGTAGAGTCCTACCGCGATCTCAATCAGGGCGTAAGCGCGGACGGGTCGCATTATTCTCGGAGCAAATCTGGCAGCCAGCGCACTGCCCAGGGCCAATCCACCCATGAACGCGGCCAGGACAGCGCTGATTGCCAAGGTGGTCGCGCCGAATACGAGCCCCAACATGCGCGCCCACAGCACTTCATAGATCAGGGCTGTACCACCTGAAAGTACAAAGCAGATTGCGACTATTTTGAGAGTTCGAGCTGAATAGGTTTTGTTCAAAGCGAGATAGTGTGTGGCATTTTTAAATGATGGCTACAAATATATCATCTGTCCTGGACGTCTTAATATACATTCGCCTGGACACAGAGGCCCAACGCCCGTGTTGGGGATCCGCTCTCAGAGCAGAATGCAGATGAAAAGGGCCGCTCGACATAAAGCGGCCCTTCCTCAAAACATTGCTAGTTGTAGTTTAGTTTAGAGACCAGGAGTGGCAGAACTCAGTGCTTGTTGGCAAAGCGCTTTTTGAAGCTCAGTGAATTCAAATCCTCCGGAAACTGCCATTGAACAGTGCTCCCTCCTCAACGATTAACGCCGGCGCCGAAACATTCCCTGTAACGGTCGCGGTACGGCCAAGTATGACTTCTTTACTGGCATTGATATCGCCTTCAACTCTTCCGTTAATTTTCGCGACGGCAACATTTAACAGCCCCCGAGTAACTTCCGCACCGGCACTTACAATAAGCGTTCCATCCTCGGAATTGACCTGCCCGCAGAAGTTCCCATCGATGCGGAGCGTCGATTTGAACGTCACTTCGCCCGTAAACTTGATCACATCCCCGACGAAGCCGAGCCAACTGTCTTTAACTATGTTCTTCCCCTGCACACGTTCTTCACTTCTCGCAACTGCCTGACTACTCACCGCTTCCTTCTTTCTGTTCTTTTCTTGTGACCCTTTTTTTTAAAAGACCGAGGTGGCGTTTGGGATTGGGCCCGCCGCCTGCGTGTCCGAATTTGGGGAGAAACGAAACCTCTTTAATTGCTCGGCACTATAACATCCGTGGGTTGTTCAGATGTTACGATTAGATTGCCGTTCAGAGGCGGCGTAAGGTTCGCAACGAGCGGAAAAGAATGCTGGTTGTGTTGGAAATCTCCAGGGGCTACAAATATATCACTAAATCTGTTGTCGTGCCGCCGTTGTCGATGGTTGAAAATTTTCTGCAAATGTTCCACAGCACGCTCAAGTCTGGGTGGTGGCGAATCATATCGGCATCCAAATCGATGCCAGTGTCTTTCTATTCGGCCGTCATAGCCATCCGAGCCACCGGCACAAGGCGTTCCAAGAAGCGAATGCCAGCCACATAACAGCCAGGGCCAAGAAGAGCGCTACCAATCTTTCCGTCTTCGTCACGACACTCTCCGCGATTCGTCCTTAAGCCAAGCCTAATTACTCTCTCCGCTTCTATTCAAAAGCTGTAACTCATGGACACTTGCCTCAGACTGTCTTGCTAACCTCGAGGACAACACGGGATTTGAAGCAAGTTCCTCCAGTGCATGTTGCTTCAGCACTTCTTCGCGGATGCTCGGCCAACAGCGTAGGAAGTCGTATTCAGTCGAAGCCGGATGACTCATGAATGCGGTATGTGCAACATCTCTTAAGGCGCACAGCGCTTTCGTTATCTTAGCTTCTTCTTCGCCGGCTCGGTTTTCTGTATTGTTCTGTCGTTCCCAGCGATTGCGAGCATCTACATATCTAATCCACCGCTGAATCTGTTCTCGTTCTTCTTCCAGCGACTCTGGGTGCTCCTGGCGATATCTCTGAAGCGCCCTGTAGTAGTCTTTTGGCTTGAGTAACCTCTGCCGCCTTCTGAATATCCGCAGGAGCTTACGGACCATGAGGATAGATCCTTTCCAAGGAGTGGATAGCAACGCGTGTGGCAATGTACTGCACGTGCCTTTAAAATCAGGCTGTTAACGGGATCGGAGTTTACACGAAACCCTAGGGAAATGTAAAGAGTTTTCGTCTGAATTTGTCTTGCCCGCCATTGAAACGGCCATATACAGTCTCGCCGCGTCCAGAGGCCGCCCAACTCAACGTGCTCCGCCTCAGCCACAACCATCGCAGCCTTCACAGCCAAGCCCTCCGCGGGGTTGATCTGTGCTGAAGCTAGACGTGATGAATTATCGTGTCTTTCTGTGGAGCTTTAATAGATTGATGGATGCGGCTAAGACGGAAGCTGTGACAGATACCGAGCCAAGAAATCAACCGAGGCACCGTAGGTAGTGAAGCAGTTCCTATTCATACCACTTAAAACATCGACGGTCAGAATCACAATAGGGTTTTTCCTTCTAGTTCCCAATGGATTCTACCGGCCGATTGCCGTACGGAACGCACTTAGCAAAGATGGCAAAAACTGTTTTCGCCTTCTGCATGCGCGAACTGTCTACAGGTATATCACGAAGGCTCGCCGCCAAATGTTAGGAGGAATGGATCCGCGAGCCGCTGTAGAAAGGACTACCAGGTAGTTTGCATCAAGGCGATATTCGGACCGGGTAGCGTTGTCGAGCATTTCCTGCAAATGCGAAGTCGCACCTTGGGCTTGAGTTGGTTGCACCAGCGCCAGACGGCGCAAGCACGAATAGAGGTGTTCCTGACCGGCGCCAAAGCGCCCCCGCTCCATCCCCAGCACCAAACAAACTTCGGCCCGCTCATCAACAAAGTGTTTCACCAGCGAAGCTGACTGCGTAACTCCATTCTCAAAGCGGATGCGAAAATTTTCTTCGTCGATATCCTCGGTCAATGTCGTGTCTAAAACAATCGTGATTCGACGCTCGTCTTCCGCCGCGAATTCACGCACCGTCAGCCGGCGCGCCCGGGCGGTGGCTTTCCAATCGATGTGGCGTAGATCGTCACGCGACTGATAGTCACGCAGCAAAAGCAGATCGTGGCCGGCGCCGCGACGAAACGAAGGAGTTTGTCCGGTATTCAACGGCAACAAGTGCAGATCGTCGGCAACCTGCTCAGGTTTCGGGTAAACCACGATGTCCACATCGCGCGCGCCAAGGCGCCGGCGATGGCGAAAGAAGCCAAACGGAAACCGGGTCGAAAGCTCGAACCCTTTCACCAGCACGTGGCCGCGTTTGGGAAATAATTGGTCGACGCTCTGTTCCGCGCCCGCCCGGTGGGGTATGTAGACAAAGTATCCCAGAGTGCTCTTCTTGGAACGCAAGCGCTTCCGCTTTTTCGGCGAAACGCCGGGGCGATCGAATGAGCCCTTCATTTCCACCAGGATTGAGAAGGATGGCAGCAGACGTTTCGCGTTGCGCACGGTCAGGAGGACCTCGGCCGGTTCACCGGCAAAGATGTGATCGGGAAAACGCGCTGAGACGGTAAGGTCGCGGAGGGAGGCCCGCGCCGCTGCCCAGGAAACGAATACCGTTGAGAGCATGATCGAGAACACCATGAACAGTAAATTGTTTCCGGTGTTCCAGGCCGCAAAGGCAACTATGACGAGGACGATGACAAAGACCACGCCGCCGGTGGTTACTTCGATCGGAAAACCGCGACCCGACACCTCGGCAAAAGCCGAGCGCGCCAGCGGTGGAACTACCAGCACCACTATCAACAGGACGAAAACCAGCGAAGCGATCGCTCCGGCGCTGGCCAGCTCCGGAGCACCGAGACGCCGAGCGAACAACGTCAGCATCGCGGTCGCCAATCCTGCCAGCACCAGCAGCGTGCCCAGAATGGCTCGCCACCATGAGGAAAAGGATGAAGGATGAAGGCGGAAGGATGAACGCATTTTCCATTTCTCATTTCATATTTTTCATTTGCCATTCACTGCCTGAGTGTCCGCTGCTGTTCCAGTCCACTCTGCTCACCAATGATCAATGAAAAATGTCCAATGAGAAATGGAAAATGAGTCCATCCTTCCGCCTTCATCCTTGTCTTACAGCGGGACGCTGATTGTCTTCATGATCTCGAGCAGGACGGCTTCGGCTTCCTCGCTGCGTCGCATCGCAGAAGAATAGCGCGAGCTGACGGTGAGCCGGTGCGCAAAGACGGGAACCACAAGTCGTTTGATATCGTCAGGAAGGCAGTAGCTTCGTTCTTCAGTCAGCGCGAGCGCCTGAGCAGCGCGAAAGAGGGCCAGCGTACCGCGCGGACTGACGCCCAAATCCAGCATCTCGGAGGAACGCGTAGCGGCAACAATACGTATCAGGTAGTCCACAATCGCGTCGTCAACTGAGACTTCGCTGACGGCCTCTTGTAACTGCAGGATGTCGTCCGCGCTCATCACTGGCTGCATTTCGTCGAGCGGTTCGACGTGCTCACGATCCCGGAGAATCTGCTTCTCGTCGGCAATTCCCGGGTAGCCGATCCGCAAACGCAGCATGAAGCGATCCAGTTGTGATTCAGGCAATGGATAGGTTCCGTGGTGCTCGATCGGATTTTGCGTCGCCAGAACTATGAAGGGTTTTGGCAGTGCATGTGTAACACCTTCGACCGTTACGTGCCGTTCAGCCATGGCTTCGAGGAGCGCCGACTGGGTCTTCGGCGTGGTGCGGTTAATTTCATCAGCCAGTACGACGTTCGCGAAAATGGGACCTGGCTTCCACTCGAAGTGCGAATCATGCTGATTATAAATCGACACGCCAATCACATCGGACGGCAGTAAATCTGAGGTGAATTGGATCCTTTGGAATGAGCAATCGAGGGCGCGAGCCAGCGCGTGCGCGAGCGTGGTTTTGCCTACGCCGGGAACGTCTTCCACCAGCAAGTGTCCGCCTCCCAGCAGGGTTACGATGGCCAACCGCACCGCTTCTGGCTTGCCGCGAATCACGCGCTCTACGGCGTTTTGCAGCAGGTCGATTCTTTCGGCGGTCGTGGCCAGTGTGTCTGAACGAGTGCCGGCTGGGCGCAGGTTTCTCATGGTTTCGCGCTTGATCGCGCTTTCATTCTACATGTAGCGGGCCAACGTCGCCACGTCAAAAGGGTTAACGGGCGGATGATCAAAACAGCGAGGTCACCTGCAGTGCGGGCGACGGACACCCGAAGCGGGACTTGACGAGCCCGCCCGCTTGGTGCTGCCTGGCTTCGGTGTAGTAGAATTCCCCATCATTTGTTGGTTGCCGGCGATCCTTTTGGGAACCGCTGGTTGGTCGGATCGTTTAGCAGGTTGAGGAAATACTTTATGAAACAGTCTCGCCGTCCCCCCCGCAACGAGTTTGGATTCACGCTCATCGAGTTGATGATCGTAATTGCGATTATTGGCGTCCTGATTGGCGCCGCAGTCTATGGCTGGAGGGCCGCCACCAAGGCCGGCAACGAAGCGGCAACCTTGCAAAACCTGAAGACAATTGCCGCGGTGCAGATCCAGTTCTACAACACGCACAGCCGGACGTTCGGGACCTTTGATCAGATGATCAAGGAACAGATGCTGACCTCGAAGTTTGCCGGGAACCCGCCGCTCGCGGATGGTTATATCCTGACCTTGAAAGTAACGCCAAAGTCAGCGAGCCAGCCAACCTCCTACACATTAAATGCCGACCCGCAAGCCGAAAGTTCCGGCGGCAACCACTTTTACATTGATTCAACCGACAGCAGTATCCACGTCAATGCCACCCAGGCGGCCGGTCCAAACGATCCGGTGCAATAGACGCGGTAACTTCCTGGAGAAGCATCAGAACCTCTTCGATTCAGTCCGCTCAATTCGAGTGTCGGGCAGCGGCCAGCTTTGCTGAAGGACAAAGTCCTCGACGTTCCTTAGAACAAAGGTACCCATGTTCGCGCCACGCTGTGCGCGGAGGCGATAGAACTCTACGTCCTTAACTTGATTCATCCAGAACGCCGGGCGCGCGTCCTCGTTAAGATAGCTCACCTGGACGTCATTCATCCGGAGCCCTTTGACGTGACGAATGAAGAAGCCGTAAGCCGGCAGTTCCCCAAACATGGTCGGCTCGGGATAGGTGTCTTCTTTCTCGGACGGATCCAACGCAGCCTGCTCTTTCGTGCCACCACCCCGGCTGTAAATGCGGATGTTGCTGAACAACACGTCCTCAATCGGATGGCCGGGAATGCCGCTTATGATCGACGCATATTTTGGATCGGCGTTATAGACCGAAACGTTGCTGATAATCACCCGCCGCAAAGCTCCGACTGTGGTCGTCTCCTTCGGTCCGCGCCCGCGGAACCCCAGGCGCAGGAAGAATGGTGAGTTACTAATGTCGCGCATCGTGATATTGGTAATGGTCACGTCTTCCAACAGCGCACCGTCAACTGCCTCGAGCGCGAGCCCGCGGCAGTAATCAAAGACACAGTTCGAGACCGTGATGTTCTTAAAGCCGCCGTTGGATTCAGTCCCGAACTTGATCCGGCCGGTAGGACTGAACGTGCCGGTCTGATTTCTAAAGGCGCGCTTGTAAGTCCCGTCGAGCAGCGTTCCTTCGTCGTAACCGCTAACCTGACAGTTAGTGATCGTCACATTCTCAGTCACGCGGGCGTAGCCCAGCGCGAAAGAACTCTTAGGGCAGATACCGTCATCGAAAGGCGAGTTGACAGTACAGTTCGAGATGCGCACATTCTTGCACGCATCAACATCAATCCCGTCACGGTTTGTATCTATCTTTATGTTGTCGATAGTTAAGTTATCCACGCCGGTGGCGAGTATCGCGAAGTGCCCGCCGTGCAAGATCGAAATGTCGCGAATGATGACGTTGCGACACAGTTTTAGACTGATCGACTTGTTGCCCCAGCCGGGCTCTACCGTGTCGCGCGGATTGGGGTATGTGAACGCCCCCTCTCTTGCGTCTTTCGCGGTTCGAACCGCCTCGTTCTGAGCGGCCGTGCGCGACTGACTTCCGCTTCGCACTAAACCCTTTCCCCAGATCATTCCCGGCCCCAGGATCGAAATGTCGTGAAGGTTCTCTCCCCAGATCAAGCTGTTGTGCCAGTGGCTGTGACCAAAGTCCTGATACTGGTCCCACTCATTTGGTTCAGCCAGATCGTACTTACCGTCTCCGTCCTTTGGATCGGCAGCGAGGATCGTCGCGCCATGATCGAGGTACAAACTGATGTTGCTCTTCAGATGGATCGAAAACGACCGGTAAGTGCCGGCCGGAAAATGCACCGTGCCTCCGCCGGCCGCAGCCGCGGTTTCAATCGCTCGGTTGATTGCCGTCGTGTCGAGTGTCTTGCCGTCGCCCTTTGCGCCGAAGGTTTTCACATTGAAAGTACCGGCAGCTCCGGCCGCACTCTGGCGACGAGCACCGCTCGAACTCTGAGGCTTTGTCTGGCTGTGGGTTAGGGTGGAAGTGCAAAGGGCGGCAGCTAGAAATGTAAACGCCAGAAGGCTTAAAAGCGCTCTGTATCTTTTCATCGAACTCTCCGGGACAGTGGTGATGGTATTAGCTGGACGTTTCCGTATGCGTGAAAGCCCGGGCATAATGGCACTTCCAGAACAACAAATCCAGACCTAAGTTCGCCCGACTCTCTCGCAATGGCTCGTCCCTACTCAACTTCCCAGGCGACTGAAGACTGAGTTGAAACGAAACATCGGATGTTCGCAGCCAAGCCTAGAGGTCATACCACACACATCGTCGCCGCAATTCATACTCTTCAGTGGCAGGCATCATCCCAGCGCACGCATTGTCAAACTCAGGCCGTTTCCTTCGCGTTCATAACCCGCATCCTGGTCCTCGGGCTAGCCCTCAGAGAAAAGGGGTTGACCCGGTAACGTCTACGTGGTAAAAAGCCATTGCCGTCAAATTGGTCTGACCAGTTAGGCCGCGCTCGGTGCGGCGACACCGTTGCGAGGAACGTACCGAGTGGTCGCGGAGAGTTTTGGTTTGAGTCTTGCGAAGGATGAACCGAATCGGATCGGGAACGAAGAATGATGTCTGATCGCAGAGACTTTCTGAAAGGCTTTCTGGCTGGCGGCGCCTCCGTGTTGCTCATGCGCGAGGTGGTGAATGGCCGCGCATTTGCCGGGCCGTTTTCGCCGGCCTTATCTTCCGATTACGATCCATGGGCCCAGGTGCCCGACATCCTCAAGCGGATCAATCCTCCCGTCTTTCCTGCACGCGTGTTCAGCATTACCAGGTTTGGCGCGATCGGCAACGGCAAGAGCGACTGCACTGAAGCCTTTCGCAAAGCCATTCAAGCCTGTCACAAGGCCGGCGGCGGCCGCGTGCTTGTTCCCGCAGGGGTCTTCTCGACCGGGGCGATCCATCTCAAGAGCAACGTCAACCTCCACGTCGCCAGAAACGCAACGATCAAATTCAGTCAGGACCCGCGGAAGTATCTCCCGTTAGTCTTCAGCCGGTGGGAAGGCATGGAGTTGATGAACTACTCCCCTTTCATCTACGCCTTTGAGCAGAAGAACGTGGCCATCACCGGGGAAGGCGTGATCGACGGCAACGCGGATTGCGAACATTGGTGGCCGTGGAAGGGACGCCCTCAATGCGGCTGGAAGAAAGGTGATCCGGATCAAAGTAAGGCGCGCGCCCGTTTGTACGAATACGTCGCCAGGGCCACGCCCGTCAGTGAACGTCTTTTCGGTGAAGGCGGCTACTTGCGGCCACAATTCATCCAGACATATCGCTGTCAGAACGTTTTGATTGCCGGAGTGACGTTACGACATTCCCCGATGTGGCAGATTCACCCGGTGCTTTGCACCAACGTAACAATACGGGGGGTCAAGATCGAACGCGAGGCGGTTGCTACTTCGCAAAGTGGCCCGAACTGCGATGGCTGCGATCCCGAATCCTGCACCGACGTGCTCATCGAAAATTGCTTTTTCGCCACCGGCGACGATTGCATTGCCATCAAGGCGGGAAGAAACGACGACGGACGGCGGATCGCCATGCCTTCGCAGAATATCATCATACGCGGCTGCCACATGGAGGACGGCCACGGCGGTATCACAGTAGGGAGCGAAATTTCCGGCGGCGTGCGCAATGTCTTTGCTGTGAATTGCGTATTGAACAGCCCGAGACTGGATCATGCTCTGCGCTTTAAGAACAACGCCATGCGTGGCGGGCTGCTCGAAAACATGTTCTTCCGCGACATTACAGTCGGTGAAGTATCGCACGCGGCCATAACCGTTGATTTCAATTATGAAGAAGGCGTCAATGGAAAATACACTCCGGTCCTGCGGAATTTCCAGGTTGAGAATCTCAAGAGCGGTAAGAGCCGATATGCCATGGACCTACAAGGTTTTCCTAATGCGCCAATCATTAACGTGCGTTTGGCAAACTGCACCTTCGATAACACTGCCGAACCCAGCATCGTTAAGAACGTCCAGGGCCTTGAGCTGCGTAACGTGCGAGTGAACGGCAAGATGCTGTGACCGAAAACAGCTTTCATCAGTGAACACATCTCATCAGGACGATTAAGGAATCACATGTCTGTAGCCTCCAAAATCCGAATCCAGCGTCACGTCGTCGGCGACAACGTCTGGCTTAGTCGAACCGACGATGATGCGCTCACCAGGCTTGCCTCGCTACCGGCGCAGGCACTCAACTATGAAGTGCTGGAGTCCGAGAACGATGTAGGGCACGCACTGCTCGAGGAACTCGAGCAGGCCGCGCGCGAAAAGAGCGGAGATCTGACAGTAATTCTCCTGGGAGGGCGCGGCGCGCAAGCGTTGCACCGCCTCCTGGGCGAGTTGGCAAAGACCGATGAAGCGGATCAATTGCTAAATCGTCTTCACGTCTTTACGCAGGATGCCCTGGCACCGATGCGCATGAATAACAGTTTCAGTTTTGTGCGGGATTTTGAACGATTGCTCGGGGCAGACTTTTTCAAAAAAGTGAAGAGTTTCAATTCAATGCGCACTGATACCGACGATCTGGAAGGAGATCTCGTTAGCTACCTCGCGGCGCTTGAGTCATCTGGAGGAATCGACATCCTCTTTCTTGGTCTCGGACCCGAAGCCGGCGCGGCTTCTCACCTTGCCTACATCAAGCCGGGTTCGGGCGCCGGCGTGGCGGACCTGGCCGGGGTCATACCTGTTTCCTCCAGCATCATCGAGCACCACATAACGAAGTTCAAGGCCGGCGGCAGCGCCGTCACGAACGCCGATGAGGTGGAGTGTCGCAACGCGTCCCATATTTTGACGCTCGGCCCCGCCGCGATTCTGAACGCCAAACGAATCGTGCAATCGATCGTTGACGCCGACACAGCGCCGGCAAAACCAGCCAGCTACCGGAGACTAATCGAAACAGCAATCGCAGGCGATCCCGAAGCCCGGCAGCGTCAGCTCGATGAGAATCCGGGACTTTGGATTCGGCTGCACCCAAATGTGCGTTCGTTGATCTTGCCGAATGTGCTGAGGTAAGCGATCAAGGGGATAAAGCCTAATGACCACCGCACTGCCAGCCACACCGATATCTGAATACGCGATCATTGTCGATCCGAAAGACAATGTGGCGGTCGTCAAGAAACCGACCGCGCCCGGGCTCGAACTTTTTCTGCCGGACGGGACAGAGCTTCGTGTGGCGGCCGAGGTGCTGCCCGGGCATCGCTTTGCCACGCGCGTTATCCCGGCGGGCGAGTTCGTTCTGCAATACGGACAACCCATCGGAACTTCGCTGGGAATTGGAGCAGGAGAGGCCATTACTCACGCGAACATGTCAAACGATGTTCCGGTCAGTCGCGAGCTTCCCGACGATCTCCGTACTCCGGCGCCGAATTACATACCCGCAAACGAGCGCGCAAGCTTCACCGGATTCCGCCGCAGTGACGGGCGGGTGGGAACGCGCAATTTCGTCCTGATCGTCCCTACCAGCATGTGCGCGAGTCATGAAGCGCAACAGATTTCGACCATCGCAGAATTCACTCTTTACAATCGGCAGAAATTTCCGAACGTGGATGGGGTGGTTGCTATTCCGCACAACAAAGGTTGCGGCTGTCAGGATGGTTCAACCATCGACGTCATGCTCCGCACTCTCTCAAACTACGCCGATCATCCCAATGTCGGCGGCGTCGTTCTGATTGATCTGGGATGCGAAAAGACAAACCTGAGCCAGGTCGAGAAATACCTGCTCAAACGTGAGAAAGCATTTGATAAGCCCGTCGCAAAAATCGGAATTCAGGATGTTGGCGGCACCCAGGCAGCAATTGAACGCGGCCTGAAAGAGGTCGAGCTAATGCTCCCGCAGGTTAACCAGACAAGCAGAGAACGGGTCCCGGTTAGCGAGTTGATCCTGGGTGTGAAATGTGGCGGTTCTGACGGCTTTTCAGGGATCTCAGCAAATCCATCGCTCGGTCGAGCAGCCGACCTTCTGGTCAGATCCGGAGGCACAGTGTTGATTACCGAAGTGCCCGAGTTCTGTGGAGCGGAACACATTCTGGCCGGTCGAGCCAAAGACGTGGAAACAGGCCGCGCGATCTATGGAATGGTCGATTGGTATAAAGAATACGCGTCAAAGTTCGGTGCAGTGCTCAACCAAAACCCAAGTACCGGAAACAAGATCGGTGGCCTCCTTAACATCACGATCAAATCCCTGGGTGCGATTGCCAAAGCCGGTACGACACGAGTCGAAGGTGTCGTCGATTACGCGGAGACTCCAAAGAAACGCGGACTGAATCTAATGCAGGGCCCTGGTTACGATCAGGAATCAACACCCGGGCTCGTGGCCGCGGGCGCAACGGTAATTGTTTTCACCACCGGGCGCGGCACGACGATTGGAAACGCGATCGCGCCGGTCATTAAGCTCGCGTCAAACACCCCGGTGTTCGAACGGATGGGTAACGATCTCGACTTGTCGGCCGGTGGAGTGATCGATGGGAAAGAGACTATCGACGAAGTAGGTGAGCGTGTCTTTAATCACGTAGTGCGGGTGGCGGGCGGCGAGATCCTCGCTAGAGCCGAGGAGCACAAACACCGCGAGTTTCAGTTCTGGGCTGAAGAGACAGTGTCGCTGTAGTCAGAACTCTATCCACAGATTACGCAGATTCAATGAGAGAGCCAACTCGAAAGCGGACTCTTATTTGTCCTCCTCCTTCTGAGTGCTGACTGTCTGTGTAATCTGTGTAATCTGCGGATGGTTCAGAATGGAAGAAAGGTGCGGTTCGACTCGTCTAATCTGCGAACGATCAATTCGAGGAGACGAGATGAACACAACTTTGCCATATCACGAGCACGGTTCCTCGAGCAAACTCTTTATATTGCTGAGCGTCACTCTTTTTTCCCTGGTTGTCAGCACTTCGTGTCGGGCCCAGACAAAACCACTTACCTCGACGGCGACTGTAGGTGGCGGTTGTGACGGCTGCAAAGGTATCTATGACAACATGCCCCAACAGTTGGGCTGGGAGACCACGATAGCTTCTGCTACCGAGCCGGGTGAAAGAATGGAGATTAGCGGAGTCATTTACCAGGTAGACGGTAAAACGCCCGCGCCCAATGTGATTCTCTACGTCTATCACACAGATGCGAAAGGTATTTACTCGCCCGCGCCGGACGCGACTGGTGGCGCCCGCATACACGGCCATCTCCGCGGATGGATGAAGACCAATCAGCGCGGTGAGTACAAATTCACCAGCATCAGACCGGCCCACTACCCCAATGCTCGCGGTCCGGCCCACATCCACGCGATTGTGAAAGAGCCTGACAAGAATGAGTATTGGATCGATGAGTATCTGTTCGACGATGATCCGGCTTTGAAACGCGAGCCACCTCCGAAAATCGAGAATCATGGAGGCTCAGGCATTATTCACATTTCGAGGGATAGTGCCGGCACATGGGTAGGAAGAAGAGACATCATCCTGGGTCTTAATATTCCGAATTACAGATGACTGAGCCCGCGAAACTGGGAGCGCGGACGTCCCGTCCGCATAGCTTGCGGAGCAAGCTTAATTCTTTTCTCAAAGCCAAATCCGGCGACACTCTTCGCGCTTCGCGCTCAAGGCGGACGGGACGTCCGCGCTCCCAGAAAATAGTTGAGCTATTTACTCACCCTCAACATCACGACACCATGTGGCGGGATCGTTAACGGATACTCTGGTCCCGGCCAGGGTATGTCCTGGTGCAGCCAAAGGTCTCGCAGGTGCTTCCCATCTATTTCCAGTTCTCCCCAGCGCACTGTGACTTTCGACGGTTCATTCGCGCGGTTAAAGATCGCAATCGCCCGCGCGCCACCTGAGAGTGGTCGTCCCCATATCTCCTGATCCCCCGACTTCCAGATGCGCGTACCCTGCTTTCCGTCTTTGTCCTGATCGACGGCGATCACTTCCCGGTCGGTGAGAATGTTGAGGATTGTCGGAGTCATACTCCGCAAGTCATTTCCCGCCAGCAACGGTGCAGCCAGAATTGCCCAAAGACTCATGTGGGTCCTATATTCGTCTTCTGTCATGCCGCCGTTTCCGATCTCGAGCATGTCGGGATCGTTCCAGTGGCCCGGCTTCGCCCACGGCGCCAGATCGTTCTGTCCAAATCCAATCCGCGTCATTGAATCCCAGGTATCACGGATGTCGCCTGTAGTGCGCCAGAGGTTACCGCCCACGTCGGCGCCCCATTTCCAAACGTCAAGCCGGCCGTACTGGCAAAGGCTGTAAATGATCGGACGCTTTTGTGCTCGCAGGGCGTCACCCATTTTCTGATAGACCGCCGGCATCTCTTCATCGGTGTAGAGCGTGCGCGCGCCGCACCAGTCGTACTTCAAATAATCGATTCCCCACGCCGCATAAGTGCGCGCATCCTGTTCTTCATGACCATAGCTGCCTTCGTACCCGGCGCAGGTGTTGGGTCCGGGCGATGAATAAATGCCCAGCTTCAATCCTTTGCTGTGCACATAATCCGCCAGCGCCTTCATGTCAGGAAATTTCTTGTTGGTTTGGATATTGCCCTGCGCGTCGCGTCCGGCTTCCCAGGTATCGTCGATGTTGATATAGCGATAACCAGCTTCCTTCATTCCATTGCCAGCCATCGCATCCGCAATGCCGCGAACCGTTGCGTCATCGATTCTCCCGGCGAATTTGTTCCAACTGTTCCAACCCATCGGCGGAGTTCGCGCCAGACCGTTGTCAGGAACTTTATGCAGCGCTGGCGGCTCGATACGCGCCGGGAGCGCGCCCTCGCCCGCGGGCACGCGACGCGCAGTCATCTCGTTAGGCTTGTCCTCCGGACGCCGACGCGTCGATACATGCAGCTCGTCTCCGACCAGTTTTCCTTCGTACTTCACGGTCCTAACGTTTTTTCCGTCTTTCATCGAACCAGTCACGGTGAAGCCTTCCGGCCCACCAGTACTTTCAGTGAGGAGATAATAAAACTGCGTCACGCGAATCGACCCGGTAATCTTCGACCCTTCCTGTTTCAAATTCAGATAGGTCGTGCGAACAGTGCCGTCCGCATTCGGTGTCTTCACCGCCCAGTTGCCGGTCAGTTGATCACCAGGCTGCTGCGCCGAAGCAGAGTAGAAAACGAGATTCATGAGCAGCAAAAGCACGACAGTGGCGCCGATAGCGCTACCGAGCCGATGATGATTCTGTTCTTTGATTGGTAGCATCTCTGAATTGCTCAATGAGAAATCAACCCACAAACACGGCGAACGGTCTAACCACCGTCGGAGCCGCGATCGAGTATTTATGCCAAAGTCCGGCGGGACAGTACGTAGTAACTGCAGCGCCGTCATGATAGAAGGCAATGCCAGTTAATGAAGGTCGTTGACAGCTGGCTGATTGTTACCGACCAGGCCGTCTCGGTATGACTACCGGTTTGATCTTAGCTTGGCGTTGCGCCCCACGACGGTACCTCGTTTGAGCCCTTACCATTTTCGCTCTCGAGGCCATTTTCCTCTTCCGACTCTTGCGCTTTTTGAGCCAGTACCAAGTGGTCGCGCATTGCGTTACGCGCTGCCTCTGCACTGCGCTGGCGGATCGCGCGATACACATGTCTGTGCATCTCCGCCGACTCTTTCAAGTCCTTGGCGCGGTTGACGGTCTTCCTCCGTACGTCGAAGAGAATCGTCGCCACCATGTTCATGAGAGAAGTGAGAATGCGATTGCCGGAAGCCGCGGCCACGGCCTGATGAAAGCGCATATCGTGCACGAGGAACTGCTCAGGATCATCCAGCGAGGCAAACATCCCGGCAATCTCTTCAGACAACACGGCCAGATGATCGCTCGTAGCTCGCTCAGCCGCGAGTCCCGCGATGGCCATCTCAAGTGATTGGCGTGCTTCAAACATCTCGCCGGAAGTAAATCCGTGCAGGGAGGCCATTAACCGCAATGGGCTGCTATCCAAAGCGGGCGAACCACCGGCTTGCACCACAAACGTCCCCGCGCCCTGGCGGGATTGGAGAACCCCGACGGCAGCCAGCGAGCGTATTCCGGCACGCAGTGTTGGGCGGCTAACTCCCAGGAGCTTGGCGAGATCGCGTTCGGGCGGCAGACGATCGCCGGGGCGTAATTCGCCGCTGTGGATCATTTCTCGCAATTGCGAGATGACCTCTTCTGAGGTCGTTCCGCTACGTTCAGGATTGATCGTTTTGAAGATATCGTTGTTTAAATCGGTCATACCATTTGTACCATTTAGGAACCCAGCTTAACCAAAATCAAACGCAAAAAGTTCCGGCCAATTTCGCGAGCATCAGCGTCAGTTAATAATCATTCTCATTTTAACCACTTTCGGCTATTCTGTCGATCTTATTATCGCTGACAAAGGTCACACCATTCCGTCAGAACACGACGTATGTGATGATACTTCGCCGAGTTGGTATTGGAGATTGTGGCACGCGCATCCCGCCCCTGAATCACGCGCAGGATGCGCGTGCCACATTCAAATCGGATCAAGAAAGGCTGCCTGTCACAGTTATGGCTCGAATACTCGTCTTGTCTCTTTGTCTTGTGTGGATGTCTGCTGCCGTCGCGCAGACTGGGACCTTGTCCGAGCGTATGGCCTCGACCGCGATGAACTCTCTCTATCGCGATGTGGCAAAAAACGAAGCCGGCATACCACCGAGATGGACTTACGATTTCGGCGTCGTCCTAAAGGGCATCGAAGGCGTCTGGTTCAGAACCGGCGAAGGCAAATATTTCAATCATATACGTCAGGGCCTGGATCGCTTTGTGAACGCCGACGGAACGATCCGCACCTATCAACTCGAAGACTACAATATTGACAATATTAACCTGGGCAAAAATCTGTTGCTTCTCTACAAAGTCACCGGCGACGAAAAGTATCGTAAGGCCGCGGCGGTCTTGCGCACACAGTTGCAAACCCATCCGCGCACTTCAGAAGGCGGGTTCTGGCACAAGAAAATATATCCGTCCCAAATGTGGCTTGATGGATTGTACATGGGCGAGCCTTTTTACGCCGAATACGCCGCCACCTTCCACGAAGACAGCGCCTTTGACGATATCGCCAAACAATTCGTCTTGATGGAGCTTCACTCCCGGGACACTAAGACAGGGCTGCTTTATCACGGATGGGACGAGTCCAGAAAGCAACGCTGGGCCGACCCGGCCACGGGCCGATCCCCTCATTTCTGGGGACGTGCCATGGGTTGGTACGCCATGGCGTTGGTAGATACGCTGGAATTTTTCCCAAAGGATCATCCGCAGCGGGCTGCGTTGTTGGCGATTCTGAAACGGCTGGCGGTGGCGATCGAGAAGTACCAGGATCCTAAGTCAGGTCTCTGGTACGATCTGGTAGACAAGGCTTCGGCTAAAGGCAATTACCTCGAGGCCTCAGCGTCCTGCATGTTTGTTTATGCGTTGGCTCGGGGCGTGCGACAAGGTTACTTGCCCGCTCGATATTCCAAAGTTGCGGAAATGGGTTACCAGGGAATAACGAGTCATTTCATCGAGACTCAAACAGATGGTCAGGTCAATCTCACAGGCACTGTCAGCGTGTCCGGGCTTGGTGGAAATCCTTACCGGGATGGCAGCTATGAGTATTACCTGAGCGAAAAAGTCGTAACCAATGATCCTAAAGGTGTGGGTGCGTTTCTGCTCGCGAGCAACGAAATCGAAATTGCCAAAACGTTGCCACTCGGCAAGGGCAAGACGGTCTTATTGGATTACTACTTTAATAGCGAAACGAAAAAAGACTCGACCGGGCGAGTGGTTCCCTATCATTACAAGTGGGAAGAAATGCCCAACAGCGGCTTCTTCTTCTGGGGCAATGTGTTTAGAGACTACGGAGTCACAACCGGCGCCCTGATGGAAGCCCCAACGAGCGCAAACCTGAAGCGAGCTAACATCTACATCATTGTTGACCCCGACACCAAAGAAGAGAATGAACACCCGAACTTCATCGAGGCACAGCATATTAAAG
>Ga0193725_1000135_pt1 | contig 24161 bp, 21 predicted proteins | sample H2a2metaG_FD_143058 | JGI IMG/M metagenome (GOLD analysis project Ga0193725, IMG submission 143058) | Soil microbial communities from a riparian zone of the East river system, Colorado, United States - H2a2 | ecosystem: Environmental > Terrestrial > Soil > Riparian zone | place: USA: East River... | reverse complement strand
TCGCTTTGGTGGCGTCGTACCCGATCCACTTCTGCTTGCCCCTGTTCTTTAGTTCGACCCATTCACCACGTTGCACTTGTCCCGGGTCCCGGGTCCCCGCCTTCCTCGCCGCCCGCGACCTGCGCCGCTGCTGCCCGAGCGCGTGTTCGAAGCCCTCCGCGTCGACCGTCTGACCGCGTTCGCCCGCGATCATCTGCGTCAGGTCGATCGGGAATCCGTAGGTGTCGTACAGCTTGAACGCGTCGTCGCCGGAAATCGCCTTGGCGCTCCTCAGTTCCTCGAGTCGCGAGAGCCCGCCTTCGATCGTCTCGAGGAAACGCTCCTCCTCGGCGCGGGTAACGCGCTCGATGTGCTGCTCCTTCGACACGATCTCCGGATACACCTCGCCCATCACGGCCGTGACCGAGCGCGTGAGTGGTGCGAGGGTGGGCTCGCGCCGTCCCAGCAGCCAGGCGTGACGCACGGCGCGGCGGAGAATCCGTCGCAGCACGTAGCCGCGCCCCTCGTTCGACGGATAGACGCCATCACCCAGGAGAAACGCGACGGCGCGCGCATGGTCGGCGAGGACGCGGTAGGGCGCGCCGGATGGGCCACGGTCATACGGCCGCCCGACGATCTCGACCGCCTGGGCAATGATTGGCTGAAACAGATCGGTGTCGAAATTGGACGGAACGTTCTGCAGCACCGAGGCGATGCGCTCGAGCCCGGCACCAGTATCAACAGAGGGCTTGGGCAGGTTCTTGCGCGATCCGTCTTGCTGCAAGTCGTATTGCATGAAGACGAGGTTCCAGATCTCGAGCTGCTTGCCCTCCTCGTTCAGGCGCACGAACTCTTCCGTCGTGAGCTCGCCTCTGCCGCGCTCGCTTTTGGAGCGCAGATCGACGTTCAGCTCGGTATTGGGACCGGCGGGCCCGGTGTCGGCCATCTGCCAGAAATTGTCCTTATCCCCAAGGCTGAAGATCCGGCTGTCCGCGATGCCGGTGATCTGCCGCCACAGCTTCCGGGCTTCATCGTCGGAGTGGTGCACCGTGACGTAGAGACGGTCGGCATCGATGCCGAGCCACTGGTTGCTCGTCACCCATTCCCAGGCGTATTCGATCGCTTCCTTCTTGAAGTAGTCGCCGAAGGAAAAGTTGCCGAGCATCTCGAAAAACGTGTGGTGGCGCGCGGTGTGACCGACCTGCTCCAGGTCGTTGTGCTTCCCGCCCGCCCGGACGCACTTCTGGCAGGTCACGGCGCGCGAATAGTCGCGGCGCTCCAGACCCTGAAACACACGTTTGAACTGTACCATGCCGGAATTCGTAAACAGCAGCGTGGGGTCATCAGCCGGGACGAGGGGGCCGCTGGGCACTTCCTGGTGGGAATGGCCCTTGAAGTAATCGAGGAATTTGCGGCGGATATCGACGGACTTCATGCCGGTAAAATATAGCGCAACTAGGAGTTAAGGGATTCGACCACCTCCCGCACTTCGGCACCCGCAAATCCGCGTCTCGCAAGAAACGCCACAAGTCGTCTCTTCTTCACCGCAGGCGGCAGCCCCGCAAGCTGCCGGACGCGCTTCTCAGCGAGCACCCGAACGGCATCCGACGCATCGACTCCCTCGGCGGCGAGTGAATCACGGACTGCCTCTTCCGCCACCCGTCGGTCGACGCCCTGGGATTGGAGATCGCGCACCAGGCGAGCCGGCCCGCGGCGTCGAGCTTTTGCCGCGCCAAAATCGCGCGCGAACTGCGCGTCATTCAACAGCCCGGCCGCGCCCAACCGATCGAGCGCGCCATCGACGGCGGCGGGGGGATGCTGTTTTTGGAGCAGGCGTCGCCGCAAGTCGAAGCGCGCGTGGGCGCGACGCGCGAGGGCGCGGAGTGCGGCGCGGTGTGCCGCCTCGAGATCGGCGAGCTCCTGAAGCCGCTCGACCACCAGGGGCCCGATCTCCCGCCCGACCACCAGGTCCAGGCCCGCCAGCGCCTCGACCGGGAGGGAGGCAAAACGCCCCCGATCCACTTCGACCAGCCTATAGTCTGGCCGGCGCGGATCGGGGGCGAGTCCGGTGAGAATCACTCTTCGCTCGAGGGCGTATCCTCGTCGGCGACTGCTTCACCCGCTTCCGCCACTGGTCCAACGCCGAGATGCTGCTTCACGCGTACCTCGACTTCGGCCGACATGTCCGGGTGGTCCTTCAGGTACATCTTGGCGTTCTCACGCCCCTGACCGATCCGCTCTTTGCCGTACGAGTACCAGGCGCCTGACTTCTCGATGATTCCCGCCTCCGCCGCAATATCCACCAGCAACGACTCGTGGCTGATGCCTTCGTCGAACATGATGTCGAACTCCGCCTGGCGGAACGGCGGCGCCACCTTGTTCTTCACGACCTTCACGCGCACATGGTTGCCGATCACGACTTCGCGATCCTTGACCGGTGCGATGCGCCGCATGTCCAGCCGTACCGAGGCGTAGAATTTCAGCGCCCGCCCGCCGCTCGTCGTCTCGGGGTTGCCGAACATGACCCCGATCTTCTCGCGCAGCTGATTGATGAAGATCACCGACGTGCGCGAACGGTTGATCGCCCCGGCGAGCTTGCGCAGCGCCTGACTCATGAGCCGAGCCTGCAGACCGGGGAGTGAGTCGCCCATTTCCCCTTCGATTTCGGCCTTGGGCACGAGCGCCGCCACCGAATCGACGACAACCACGTCCACCGCGCCCGAGCGCACCAGGATCTCGCAGATTTCGAGGCCCTGTTCGCCCGTGTCCGGCTGGGACACGAGCAGATTCTCGATGTCCACGCCCAGCTTCTTGGCGTACTCGACGTCGAGCGCGTGCTCGGCATCGATGTAGGCGGCCGCGCCCCCTGCCCGCTGCGCGTGCGCGACGACGTGCAGCGCCAACGTCGTCTTGCCGCTCGACTCGGGGCCGAAGATCTCGGTCACCCGGCCGCGCGGGATCCCCCCGATGCCAATCGCCGCGTCGAGATTGATGGCGCCGGTCGAGATCGCGGCCACCCGCACCTGCGGCGTGTCGGCGCCCATCCGCATGATGGACCCCTTCCCGCACGTCTTCTCGATCTGCGTGATCGCGAGGTTCAGCGCTTTACGGCGGTCGTCCGTGAGCGACGGAGAGGGGGAGGACTTGGCCGGTTGCTGTTCTGCCATGGTTGACCTCGACATAGTGTGGCGAGCCTCCTGGTTGAGGCCCGAATATAAACCGAAACCGCTGTCACCGCCATCCGGGACGGAAGGCGTCCTCCAGATGCTCTAACTTATTGTCAACAATCGCGATACAGTCAAAACGGTAGACGTCGGAACGTTGTCCGTAGCGGTCCATCCAAACGCGTGCGGCCTTCACGATTTCTCTCCGTTTGGCACCGGTCACGGCCTCGAAGGGGCTCCCGAACGCCGTGCCGCGACGCGTTTTGACCTCGAGGAACGCGACGAGATGACCTCGCCGGGCGACCAGGTCCAGCTCGATCCGGCCGACGCGAAAGCGGTGCGCGACGACTTCCCAGCCACGACTCTGCAGAAAGCGGATCGCCTGTTCTTCACCGGCAAGACCACGCTTGTGGCGCGGGTCCGACCAACCTGCTGGATCGCTGTGAACGCCGTCCGACATGCGCGGAAATTATCTGGTGCGCCGCGCCGCACGTAATCGGAAAACCGCTCGCCGGTGCGAAACCGCGCACTACCCGGTCGAGTTGGCACTCTCCGGACCAGTCAGGTCGTCCAATTCCTCGAGGCCGAGCAGGACATCCCTCGGCTTCGAGCCGTTTGGCGGTCCCAGCACGCCCGACATCTCGAGCTGGTCGATGATCCGAGCTGCGCGCCCGTACCCAATGCTCATGCGCCGCTGCAGCAGCGACGTAGATCCGAGCTGATTTTGGATGCAGACCTCGGCGGCCTGGCGGAACAGCGGATCGCGGTCGCCGGCGTCCCCCTCCCCCGTCCCCCGTCCCTCTTCCCCCTCTTTTTCTGCTTTCTCGAGCGCCGCGACCTGTTCGTCGATCGAAGTCCCGGGGACCGCGGCCGGCGCGGGTGCGTGCTTCTTGTACCACTCCATCAACTTCTCGGTCTCGTCGGTGGAGATAAATGCGCCCTGCACGCGGAGCGGCTCGCTCTTGCCCGGCGGCAGAAACAGCATGTCGCCGTTTCCGAGCAACGTCTCGGCGCCGTTCTGATCGAGGATCGTGCGACTGTCGACCTTCGCCGAAACGCGAAATGCGATCCGGCACGGGAAGTTCGCCTTGATCAATCCCGTGATGACGTTCACGGACGGGCGCTGCGTGGCGAGGACCAAGTGGATCCCGATGGCGCGCGCCTTCTGGGCGAGCACGGCGAGCGGCGTCTCGATCTCGCCCTGCACCGTGAGCATCAAGTCGGCGAGCTCGTCCACGATGAGCACGATATACGGCAGAATGCCGCCGGCGTAGACCGCGTCGAACGGCAGCTCTTTCTGAATGCCCGCCTGGGTCGCCAGCGTTTCGCGCGGGCCTTTCAGAGGCGCCTTTGTTTCGACTTTCTTGTTGAAGTCCATGATGTTGCGCGCGTGGTTGGCATGCAGCAGCCGGTAGCGCCGCTCCATCTCCCAGACGGCCCACTTCAAGACGTTCGCCGCCTTGTGATGGCTGGTCACCACGGGGAGGCCGAGATGCGGCAGCGCACTGTACATCGACAATTCGACCATCTTCGGGTCGATCATCAGGAGCTTGAGCTTGTCCGGTCCATGCGCGTACACGAGGCTCGTGATGATGGCGTTGATGCAGACCGATTTTCCCGAGCCCGTCGCGCCGGCGATCAGGAGGTGCGGCATCTTGGTGAGGTCGTCCACCACTTCGTCGCCCTCGAGGTTGCGGCCGAGGACGACGGGCAGCACGCGCGCCGCGCGCCGGAATTCCGCGCTGTCGATCATGTCGCGGACGTGCACCAGGCGGGGCGTCGGATTCGGCACCTCGATGCCGATCGCCGCCTTCCCCGGAATCGGTGCCACGATGCGGAGCGACTGCGCGCGCATCGCGAGCGCCAGATCGTCGGCGAGCGACGAAACGCGCCCCACCTTCACGCCACGCCCCGGCTCCAGCTCGAAGCGCGTGACCACGGGACCCACGGTCTTGTTCGTGATCTGCGCGCCCACGCGGAACGTCTCGAGCGTGTTCACGAGCCGCCGGCCCATGTCCTCGATCTGCGCCGCGTCCACGTCTTCGACCGCGCCCGGTCCTTCGGTGAGCAGCTCGATGGGCGGAATCAGGAAGCCCGGAGGTGGCGGCGGAGCGGGTCTAGGAGGCGGTGGGGGCTTGGGCTTGGGTTTGCGGTCTCGCTCCCCCCGGGGCGTCGCCCCGGGGTCAGCAGCCCTCACGGGCTCATCTCGAGCGGCTGACCCCGGGCCGGCGGCCCGGGGACTCCGAGCCACCTCAACTTCGCGTTTCCGCTGCCTCAGCACGGTCAACGGATGCCAACCCACGGTCAGGATGCTGACGGCGGACAGCGCGAAGACACCAGCGAGCACCGCCCCCGCCGTGCCGATCGCGCCTTCGATCCCGTTCGCCAGAAATCCCGGAAATAGCCCGACCAGCCGTTCGCTGCGCGTCCAGCTCGCGTAATCGGGGGGAAAGATCGGGCCAATCGCGACAGCGATGCCGTAGGGAATGAGGAGAGTGAGGCCCGCGCCGAGCACGGCCGCTCGGCCCCACGACAGCGCGCCGAGGCGGTCAAAGGCGGCGAGCGCCCACCCGACGCCGAGGATAGGCAAGACGATCGCGCCCACGCCGAACATCTGCCACAGCGTGTTGCCGAGCGCCCGTCCCCAGCTCCCTGTCAACGCCACCGGCAGCAGCGTCAGCCCCAGGAAGAACCCCACCAGCAGGGCCGCGATGCCGATGAGTTCCTGGCGAGCTTTGGAATTCATGCCGCGATGCGTCGATCCGCGTAGACGGGAACGATCGCCACCCGGTCGGGATTGGCGCAGAACTTCACGTCCTCCGCCAGGCCCGCCTCGCCGAGCTGCCGGGCCGCGTCGCTGGCGGCGAGCGCGTCCTGCCACCCGCCCAGCGCCGCGAGATCGAGCGAGACCTGCGCGGCGTCGTTGAGGCTGAGCTTCTTCGGCGGGACGCCCTTTTTCACCGCCTTGATCAGCCGGCCGGCGGTGTAGGCATCCTCGAGCGCGAATTGCCTCTCGCGCCCCGCGCAGATGATCACCAGATCGCCGCGCTCGGTGAACAAATGGCGGGCGCGTTCGGCCACCGCGCTGAAATTCAGCGCTGCCGCGACCAGCACCGGGTCCCCACCTTGTGCCGCCAGCAGCGCGGGCGTGCCGTTGGTGGTGGCCAGAAACAGCGTCTTGCCGCCGACGGCTTCCCTCGTCATCTCGCGGGGAGAATTCCCCAGATTGAACCCTTCGATCTTCAGCAGCCGGCGCTCACCCGCGAGCACGATCCCGTTCTTCTCGAGATTTGCCGTGACCCGGACGACCTCCTCCGAGCTGGCCGCGGGGACGATCGCCTTGGCGCCGGCGGCCAGCGCAGTGACGATCGTGCTCGTCGCGCGGAGCACATCGATGACGACAACCGCTCGGCCGGTCAGATCCCCTGCATTCAGGCCGAGTGGTGTATGGTAGACGTCGATCTTCATGTCGGGTCTTTGAGAAGGTGCGGCTCGCGCTCCAGGAATTTCGTGTCGATCTTGCCCGCGACAAAGTCCGGGTGGCGCATGACCCGGCCCAGGAACGGAATCGTCGTTGTCACGCCCTCAATGATAAACGAGTCGAGTGCCTGGCGCATGCGGGCGAGCGCCTCGGTCCGCGTATTCCCGTGTACGATCACCTTGGCGAGCAGGGAGTCGTAGTAGGGCGGGACGGTGTACCCCGCGTAGATGTGCGTGTCGACGCGCACGCCCGGCCCGCCGGGCGGGTGATACGCGGTGATCAATCCCGGTGACGGCTGGAAGTTCCGGCTCGGGTCCTCGGCGTTCACGCGGCATTCGATCGCGTGGCCGCGCAGCCGGTGGCCGTTCATGACGAACGACAACGGGGCCCCCGCAGCGACCGCGATCTGCTCCTTCACGAGATCGAAGTTCGTGCACATCTCGGTCACCGGATGCTCGACCTGGATGCGCGTGTTCATCTCCATAAAGTAGAAGGAGCCGTCGGTGTCCAGCAGGAACTCGATCGTTCCCGCACCCACGTAGCCGATCGACTCCGCCAGCTTCACCGCCGCGTCGCCGATGTCCTGGCGCAGCGTCTGGTCCACCGCAGGTGACGGCGCTTCCTCCACGAGCTTCTGGTGGCGTCGCTGCACCGAGCAGTCGCGCTCGCACAGATGCATCACCTTGCCGTGGGTGTCGCCCATGATCTGGATCTCGATGTGCCGCGGGCGCGCAAGATACTTCTCGATGTAGACCTCGTCGGAGTTGAACGCCGCGAGCGCTTCCTGCTTGGCCAGCGTGAACGACTGGGTGAACTGCTCGACATCGTTGGCGACGCGCATCCCCTTGCCACCACCGCCGGCCGCGGCCTTGATGATCACCGGGAACCCGATCTCCCCGGCGACCTGCTGACCTTCCTCGAGCGACTCCACTGGGCCGGGCGAACCCGGCACCGTCGGCACGCCCTGCTCCTTCGCGAGCTTCCGCGCCGCCGCCTTGTCGCCCATCTGCCGGATCTGTTCCGGACTCGGCCCGATGAATGTGATGTTGGAGGCACCGACTTTTTCGGCGAACTCGGCGTTCTCGGCGAGGAATCCGTAACCGGGATGGATCGCGTCGGCGCCGGTGATTTCGGCCGCCGCGATCAGGCGCGGGATGTTGAGATAGCTGTCGCGGCTCGGCGCGCGGCCGATGCAGACGTCGTCGTCGGCGAACCGGACGTGCAGCGACTCGCGGTCCGCCTCCGAATACACCGCCACCGTCTCGAGGCCCAACTCCTTGCACGCGCGGATCACCCGCAGGGCAATCTCCCCGCGGTTCGCGATCAGCACTTTCTTGAACATTACGGCGTGAGCTCGATCGCCCCGGCCGCGTCGGAGCCACCCAGCCGGTTCCCGGACGAATCCACGCCCGACACCTTCAGGGCGAACTCGCTCGGGTTCGTCGCGTAGAAGATCGCGCTCTCGTAGCTGATGACCCCCTGGGTGTACCAGTGGAAGAGCGACTGATCGAAGCTCTGCATGCCGTACTGCACCGATCCTTCGGCGATGAGATCGGGAATGTTGAGCTGCTTGGACAGATCCCGGATGTTGTCGGCCACCGCGGCCGTGTTGATCAGTACCTCGGCTGCCGGGACTCGGCCGCGGCCGTCTTTCCGCGGCACCAGGCGGAGCGAGACGATCGCCTGGAGGGCCGTGGACAGGAGGTGGCGGATTTCGTCGTGCTGGTGCGGCGGGAAGAACGAGATCACGCGGCTGACCGTCTGTGTTGCGTCGGTCGTGTGCAGCGTCGAGAACACCATGTGCCCCGTGTCCGCCGCTTTGAGCGCGGTGTCGAGCGTCTCCATGTCGCGGATCTCACCGATCAGGATCAGATCGGGATCCTGCCGTAGCACGTGCCGCAGCGCCGAGTTGAACGTGAGCGTGTCGTTGCCGACTTCGCGCTGCGAGATGTTGGCATGCTGGTCGCGGTGCAGGAACTCGATCGGATCCTCGATCGTGATGATGTTCACGCGCCGGTTCGTGTTTACGTGATTGATCATCGCGGCCAAGGCCGTCGACTTCCCCGACCCCGTCACGCCCGTCACCAGGACGAGCCCACGCGGCTTGAGCGCGATTTCCTCGAGCACGCTGGGCAGATTCAGCTCCTTGATCTGCTTGACCTCGTAGGGAATCGCCCGGAACGCGAACGCCACCGTGCCACGCTGCTGGTAGACGTTGGTCCGGAACCGGCCCACCCCGGGCACACCGATCGCGAAATCCGCCTCCTTGTGCTCGGCGAACTCCTTGACCTGCCGCGGCGTCATGATCTGCTCGGCCAGCGATTTCAGCTCCTCCGGTTTGAGCGGCGCGGTCTCGAGCGCCACGAGATCGCCGTTCACGCGAATGGTCGCCGGCCGGCCGACCTTCAGCAGCAGGTCGGAGCCGTTGCGCTGTACCATGTGCGTGATTGCCTGCTTGAAGTTGAACTGCGGCAGATTGCTCTGCGTCGCCTCACCCATGCGGATCCACCCGGAAAAGGACCTGGCCGAACTCCACCGGCTGTGCGTTTTGTGCGCTGACTTCCCGAACGACGCCCCCGACTTCGGACTCGATCTCGTTCATGATCTTCATGGCTTCGATGATGCAGACCACTTGCCCCACGTTCACCCGGGAGCCGACCTTCACGTACGGCTGCGCGGCAGGCTCCGGCGACTGGTAGAACGTCCCTACCATGGGGGACTTGATCTCTAAAAGCTGGGGGCCTGGGGCTTGGGCCGGGGGACTTGATTGAGGGGGCGGTCCGGCGCTCCCTGGAACCCCAGCCGGTTGTGATACAATGACATGCCCTTCCCCGGCCCCGAAGGTATTTCCGCCATGCCCCGCCTTTGACACCCGCACCGACGACCATGCCCCGAAGAGACCCCGACGGATCTCGATCGCCCCGACTTCAGGGGCCTCTTTCAGGATCTGCACGATCTGCGCGATGATGTCGAGCTTCATACCGTGAAGATACCCCCCAAGAGGCCCTACACCAGTTCCAGGAGCTCCGTACAGCCATCCGTCAGCAACACGGGCCCATCGGCCGACAGATGCACATCGTCTTCGATCCGCACGCCGCCCCGCCCGGCGACATACACACCCGGCTCGATCGTCACCACGGCTCCTTCCGGCAGCGGGTCGGCGGCGGTGCGCGCGAGCCGCGGCGCCTCGTGCACCTCGAGACCCAGGCCGTGACCTGTCGAATGCCCGAACGCGGCACCAAAACCACGAGCTTCGATCGGATCGCGCGCGAGCGCGTCCGCGTCACGCCCCGTCATCCCGGCGCGCACGCCTTCGCGCGCCCGCCGCTGCGCTTCCTGCACGAGCCCGTACAGCGCCCGCTGCGACTCGTCCGCCCGCGCGCCGACAACCACCGTGCGAGTCATGTCGGCGCAGTACCCGTCGACAACGGCGCCAAAGTCTAGCAGCAGCCACTCGCCTGCCGCTACGGCGCGGCTGCTCGTGTGCGCGTGCGGGAGCGCGCTGCGCGGGCCGCTCGCCACGATCGTCGGGAACGGGTGCGCCTCGCTGCCGTGCCGCCGCAACGCCCGTTCGAGCGTTCCGGCGATTTCCAGCTCGGTCAGCCCAGGCCGGACCTCGGCCAGCGTGTCTCGCAATCCGGCCGTCGCGACCGTCGCGGCGGCGCGTATGGCGGCGACTTCCCCCGCGTCTTTGCGCACGCGCAGCCGCTCGACCAGCTCACCGGCTGGTTTCCAGCGCCACGCCGTGCCGGGTCCCGTCGAAAATCGCTCCGCATCCTTCACGCTTATCGCATGCGCTTCGAAACCGATCGAACCCCCAGGCAAAAGCCCCGAAACCCCAGCCCCGAGTTCCTTGACCAGCCGGTCCCAGACGCTCGTCCCTTCGATTTCGACCCGCGCGACGGCGCCACTCTGCTGCCGTGCCTGCTCGTCGTAGCGGAAATCGGTGACCAGGAGCAGCTCTCCCCGAGTCGCTACCGTCACCCCCGCCGATCCGCTGAATCCCGTCAGGTATCGGATGTTGGACCGCGACGTCACGAGCAGCGCGTCCAGACCTTCCGCTTCGAGGATCGCGGCCAGCGCCGCTTGTCGCTCGCCGCGCTTATCGCGACTCGAGGTACCTGGCAAGCGCCTCGAATCCCAGCCGATAGCTGTCCGCACCGAACCCCGTTACCACGCCCACCGCAAGATCGGCGAGCATCGACCGCCGCCGCTCCGGCTCGCGGGCGAAGATGTTGGAGAGATGGACTTCCACGAACGGCACGCGCACGGCGAGCAACGCATCGCGCACGGCCAGACTGGTATGCGTAAACGCCGCGGCGTTGATCAGCGCGCCGTCGGCGCGGCCCTTCAAATTCTGGATCGCTTCGACCAGCTCGCCTTCATGGTTCGTTTGAATCCAGCTGCACTCGACGCCCAGCGTGCGCGCGCGCTCCTTCGTGGCGCGCTCGATTTCCGCGAGACTGGTGCGGCCGTAGATATCAGGCTCGCGCTCTCCCAACAGATTCAGATTGGGGCCGTTCAGCACAGCGATGTGGCGAGACACTAGGACTTGAGCTTCTTCAACCACTGCTGGAATTGATCCGCCTCCACCTCATCCTCGGGCGCCCGCTGGTTCCGGCCGGACGAACGGCTGCCGCCGGGAGTTCTGGGCGACGCCGCTTCCGCACTCTCGGGCCCAGCGCCAGCGCCACCCTGCTTCCCGGCGAAGAATTCGTCGAACGAGAAACCGCCGGTCTTGGACCCGTCGGCGGGCGCGGCTGACGCCTGGGAAGGGGGGAGAGCGGATGGAGCGGGCGCTTCGGCCGGCTGGACGTTTGTGCGTCTTCCCGCTTCGTCGCCGAAGACCGAGTCGAGCGAGATGTGGTCTTCAGCCGGGCGGGACGGCTCACCTGGTGGCGGCCCGGCAGCGTCGAACGCGGCTGCCAACGTGCTCTGCTCCTCCGCGGCGGGCGCAGTCGCACCCCGTCCCGACCATATCCCCTTGAGGAATGCCTGAGCCGAAATACCCGATTTCTTTCTGCCGCCCGGTGACAAGTGCTCGACCTTGCTCTTCAGTCTCGCATCATTGGGACGCGCTGCGAGCAGCGCTTGGTACACGCGCAACGCGTCCTGTTGATGGCCCTGCTTGAGGTAGAGCTCCGCCATCGTTTCCGTAAGCACCGGCTCCGCCTGCGACAGCGTCGCCGTATCGGCTGCGCCGTCGTCGTCGGACAGGGCGACCGCGGCAGGCACCCGCGCCCGCGGTGGAGCGGGTGGAGGTGCTGGAGGTGCCGGAGGTGGTGGCGGCTGTGGTGGAGGCGGTGGCGAGGGAGCAGCCGCTTGGACGGGGCTGCTGATCTCGTCATCCGGCATGATGAGCGGCAGGTAGACCTCGGAGGGCACATCATCGAGGTCCGGCCCGTCTTGCGATGCGGCAGGCCCCGGTGCATCCAACTTGAACATCCCACTGCCTTCGTACTGCGTACGCGCCAGTCCCTCGACCTCCACCTGTTCGATCTGCTGCGAATTCAGCTCGACATCTTCCTGAACTTCCAGCCCATCGGCTCGTGCGGCGGCGTGGGCGCTCGGGTTGAAGCTGATGGGATTCTCAAAGTTCTCGACTTCTGGTGCCGCCGCCGATGGTCGCGACGGCCTCTTCAGCTCGACCGCTGTTGGCTCCTCGTGCTCGACCGCGAAATCCGGCTTCGTCATCGGCGTCGTGGCGGCTTCCGGCGAGACAGTAGCAGCCTTGCCTTTGGCGCGCGCCAGCGCTTCGGCGGCATCGCCATTCATCGGGTCGGCGTTCAGCAGCCGCGCCAGCCACTCGACCTCTTCGGCGTACTTGCCGTTGCGCTCGGCGAGCTCCGCGAGTCCGCGCAGGGCGATGATGTTTTCACCGTCGAGGCCGAGGACCTGCTTGAAGACGCCCAGCGCCGCGCCATCGTCTTTCTTGTCGACGAGGCAGCGGGCGTAGACGATGTAGGCGCTGACGTAGTCGGGGTGGAGCTTGAGACCGTTCTGGCAGAGGTCGATCGCGTTATCTATAAGCCCTGCTTTACGATAGGCGTCCGCCAAGGGGGCAAAATTCCTGCCCTTGGGGTTGTCGCGAAAACGCGCTTCGAGCTTGTCGATCTCGCTGGTGTAGGCCACGCCCTAAGTCTATGTGGGAATTGGACGAAGATAGTGTTTGGCCCGCGCCGCTGTCAAATGACCCGAACACCTGTGCGCTTGAGTTTGTGCGTTGTCGTTTTTAGACTTATGCCCTCTTCACGCCCTCCTCCGGAACGGAGTTCGAAGTCCTCATGCTGCGCACGATGCGCTCGAACGCCAAGTGGATCTTTTACATCCTCGCCATCGCCTTTGTGGCGTGGCTCGGCATCGGTCAGGTGATGAGCATTCTCGGTCCCAGCGGCAGTGTCGTGCTGCGCGTGAACCGCAAAGAATTCCCAGTCACCGAGTTCCAGCAGCGCGTACAGCTCGCGACCGAACAGTACCGCCAGCAATACGGCACGGCTCCGCTGTCGCGCGAAGAGGACCGGCAGATTCAGGATCAGGTCATCAATCAGATGATCCAGGATGCGCTGCTCGAGCAGGAGTACCGTCGTCTCGGGATTCGGGTCAGCGCCGAAGAGATCATCGCGATGGCGCACAATTCGCCGTTGCCGGAGGTGACGCGCGACCCCCAGTTCCAGACTGACGGCCAGTTCGACATTCGGAAGTGGCAGCAGTTCCTCTCGACCACGACTGACCGGAACCTGCTCCTGCAGATCGAGGCGGTCTATCGCCAGCAGATTCCGCGCATCAAGCTGTTCGAGTACCTCGCGAGCGATGTCTACATTCCGGACGCCAAGCTGTGGCGGCTGTACAAGGATCAACACGACTCCGTGCGGGTCGCCTCACTCGTCGTATCGCCCTACACGGTCATGGACTCGACTCCAGTGAGCGACGCGGAGCTGCGGTCGTACATCGAGAAGCATCCCGACGACTTCAAGCGGCCCGCCGTCGCATTCGTGCGGTTCATCACGATTCCCAGGCTTCCGAACGCCGCCGACAGCGCCGCGGCACGGGCGCACGTCGCCCGGGTGCGGAGCGAGCTCGCGCGCGGGGCGAAGTTCGAAGACGTCGCCCGCCGGGAGTCGACCGATTCCAGCAGCGGGCAACGCGGCGGGGATCTGGGCTGGCTCAAGCGAAACGACACGACTCTGGTGGCTCCCTTCATGCAGGCCGTGCGGAGCTTGAAGCCCGGCCAGCTGTCTGCGCCGGTGCAGACGCGGTTTGGATACCACTTGATTCGCATCGACCAGGCGAAGGGCGACTCGGTCAAAGTCCGTCACATCCTGGTCCCGGTGGCGCTGCAGGGTCAGCACCTCGATCAGGTGGAAGCGCGCGCCGACACGCTCGAACGTCTGGCGGCGGAGCGCAGTGATCCCTCCGCACTCGACACCGTGGCGCGTCGCATGGGCCTCCAGCTCTCACCACAGTACCGGGTGATCGAGGGGCAGCGATTCAATGTTGGGACGTACGCGGTCCCCGACGTGAGCGTCTGGGCATTTGAGGCGCCCCCCGACGAGACCAGTCCTGTGATCGAGGGCGAGGCCGGCTACTACGTCTTCCGCGTCGACTCGCTAACCGCGGCTGGGACACCCCCGCTCGAGCAGCTTCGCGGACGCGTGACCGAGGTCGTGCGCCTCGAGAAATTGAAGGTGCTGGCGCACCATCGTGCAGATTCGATCGCCGCCGTGTTGCGTGGCCTGCCGGATCTTGCGGCCGCCGCATCGGCGCATGGTCTCGAAGTCCAACAGTTCGGGCCCTTCACCCGCATGCGGCCGCCGAGCTACCTGATGGGAGAGCCGTTCGTGGTGGGGACGGCGTTTGGCCTGCGCGTTGGGGAGCGGAGCGGCGTCCTCCAAGGTGAGAAGGCCTACTTCATCGTCGAGACGTTGGGACGGAAGCTCGCGGACTCGACGGCCTGGCTCGCGCAGCGCGAAGTCCAGCGCACGCAGCTGCGGCAGGCGCTGCAGCAGGCGCGGATTCAACAGTATTTGGAAGGTGTGCGCGCCAAGGCCAAGGTCGTCGATCGGCGCAAGGATCTCTTCAAATCGCAAGCCTCGGCGGACGCCTCGGCGCTATTGCAGTAACGCTACTCGACTAGACGCTTCGGCTTGGCATCCCGTGGCTGCTCCCCCTCGCGAGAGCCCGGCAGCTGCTGGATACTGTTCTCCGCGTCAGAGAGCGCGCGTTTGAACTCGCGCAGGCCCTTCCCGACGGCCTTGCCCGCTTCCGGCAGCCGGTTCGCGCCGAAGACGAGCAGGACGATCAACATCAGGATCAGGATTTCGCTGCCGCTCAGGTTTCCGAGCATTGCTCCCTGCCTCTACTGATTCAGCCGCTTCGGGGCGCCGCCCCCCACCCCGGTTGACGCGGGCGGCAGCGAAGAATCCGATGTCGCCGGCGGTTCCTCGGACGCCTTATCCGACAGGCCCCGCTTGAACTCCTTGATGCCTTTCCCGATCGACGCGCCGATCTCCGGGATGCGCTTGGCCCCGAAGAACAGCACCAGGATGAGGAGCAAGATCGCGATTTCCGTAAAGCCGAGATTGCCGAGCATGATGCGCCTTTCTAGAAGAGCGAGCGGGCCACGAGATACGCGACCAGGACGCCGACCACGGCGAGCAGCGACACGTCGAGCCCGATAGGTCCGAGGGTAACCGACATCACCAGCAGATCGAGGTGCACCGGCCCGATCGTCGGTGTCACCGACCAGGTAAACAATTCCTTTGCCGGCCCCTGAGGTAAGAAGCGCCGCAAGAACGCTTGCAGCAACCCCCCGATTACGAAGCCGACCGCGAGCACCCCTAAATAGAAGCCGGGGCGACGCGGACCGTGGGGCATGGATCTACTAACTCCGGCGTTCCACGGCATATGCAATGCTCCCCTGTAGCGCGTCCCGAGCGGGTGATGGCGGCAACACGTCGAGCTCCGCCTCCGCCTGCTGGGCGAGGTCCAGCGCGCGTTGGCGCGCGGTCTCGAGCCCGCCCGCACCTTCGACTAGTCGGATCACTTCAGCGACCAAATCGTCACTCGGCTCTGTTGCCTCCATCAGCTCCGCCACGACCAGCCGCCCTGGCCCATCCGCCGGCATCCGTGCGAGCGCGGCGATCAGCGGCAGGGTCACCTTATGCTCCCGCAGATCCAGGCCGGACGGTTTCCCGGTCACCGCTTCGGGCTCGGTGTAGTCGAGCAGGTCGTCCGTAATCTGGAACGCCATCCCCAGGAGCATCCCAAAGCGCGCCAGGGCGTGGCGGAAATGGGCAGGCGCCGTGAGCGCGCCCACTTCGCACGCGCCCGACAGCAGCGACGCCGTCTTGGCGCGAATCAGCGCGTCGTAGGCGCCTTCACCGTATGCGAGCTTGTCGTGCGCCTCGAGCTGCCGCATCTCTCCGACGGTCATCTCGTTGGTGACGCGCGCGAGCACGCGCAACGCCTCATGGTCGTCGAGTCGCACCAGCTCGATGATCGCGCGCGAATAGAGATAGTCCCCCATGATCACCGCGATCTGATGGGAGAACAGCGCATTGATCGTGGGCAACCCGCGCCGCAAGACGGAGTGATCGACCGAATCGTCGTGCACGAGCGTCGCGAGGTGGATCAACTCCACCACCGCCGCCAGGGTCACCGTCCGCGGATCCTTGGATCCCGCCGCCTGGTGACTGAGCAGCAGCAGCGTCGGCCGGAAGAGTTTGCCCTTCATGTGCAGCAGGTGATCGTTCACTTCACTCACGATCGGGAAATCCGCGGCGATGACGCGCTGCAGCTCGACGACCACTTGCTCCAATTGACCGGCCACCGGCCGCTGGACGTCACGGAGGCTGACCCGGGCGACTTGTTGGCTCACGCTATTTCGCCTTGGCGAGCGCTTTGACGCGCTGCTCGGCATCGAGGAAACGAATGTCTACCGCGAAGACGCGCCCGTACAAATCGCGCGCGTCCGCCTTCTTGCCCTGTTGTTCGAGTGCGCGCCCGAGCCAGTACAGGACGCCGAGTCGCTCCTGATCGCCGTGGGCGGGCAGGTCGAGCCCGCGGCGCAGGATCGATTCGGCGACGCCGTACGCGCCCTTCTCGAAGAAGCAGATACCCAGCATTTCCGAGGTGCGCAGCTTTCCTTCCGGCGCACGCAGCGCTTTCTGCAGCTCGGCAATCGCCTCGTCGAGCAAGCCCATTTCCTTGAACGCGACGCCGAGATCGTAATGCGACTGAAAGTCCGCCTCGTCGATGTTCTCGTCGATGCCCTGCTTGAAACGGGCCAGCATGTCCTGAAAGTCCTGCTCTTCGTCGCCGGTCGGCTCTTCATCGGCGACCGTCATCCGCGTGTCTTTGGCCGGCACCGCGTCGTCTTCTTCGTCGGTGAGCATCGAACTGAGGTCGATGAAGTCGCCGGCCGCATCCGCTTCATCGCGGACTTTCATCTTGGCATCTTTGGCCTTGACCTTGCCCTCGGGCTTGGCCGGCGCCGGCGCCGCAACGGATGGGGCGAGCATCGACAGCGCGGCCTTGGCGCGCTCGTTCTTGGCATCATGCTCGGCGACCCGCGCGTACACCGCGCGCGCCTTCTCCGGAAGATCGGAACGCAGCAGCGCGTCGGCGAGCTCGAGATACGCATCGATCAGCTTCGCCTTGTCGCCGGCCTTGAACGCGAACTCCACCGCCTTTTGCCGGTGACGCACGCTGTTCGGATCGAGGCGCAGCACCTCGTCCACGAGGTCACGGGCGTGCGAGAGATTGCCGGCGTTCTCGTACCCGGCGGTGGCGAGATCGAGCTCCTGGATGCCCCGCTCCCGCTCGCCCTGCTCGATCAGCGCTTCGCCGAGGGCTTGATGCGCTTCGGGATCGTCGGGATTGTCGGCGACTTGGCTCTCGAGCTCCTCGATGCCCGGCGCGGCCGGCGTCTGCTCGATGTTGGAGAACACGAGCGATCCGGCCTGATCCCCACCGCTGTTGATCTCGTCGATCCCGAGATCGATGAACCCGGAGCGACGTCCGCCCGCAGAGATGGACGTATCGTCTTCAGTCTGGATGAAGCTCGGATGCCGGGTCGGTTCATCGAGGGTGAGCGGCTCATCATCGACCTCATGCCCCACGTCCGTCGTGAGCGCCTCAAAGTCGGGCTCCAGCTCGAGCGGTGGTACCTCGACAACTGCCTTGCGTTTCCCGGGCCCCGACGAGGAGTGGTCCGCTGGCGCCGGACGCTTCGGGACCACCGGCTTTACGCGTGGCGGTTCGGGAGCCGCTTTTCCGGCTGGTCCCCGCCCGAGCGGCTTGAGCGTCGGCGCCGCCTTTTTCCCCGGCGGCGGCGCGGCCGGCTTCTCGACGACGTTCCCCTCGAGGACGAGATCGGCCCCTTCTAATTCGATTCCCTCGTCCGGGCTCACGTCGGGGATCGTGGGCTCGAGCTCCGGCACGGGCTCGAGCTCGAGATCAGCCGGATTCAATTCCTCGCGGAGCGACGGGGGCGTGGGCGTCTCGTGGCGCACCTGTCCGAAATCTGCGACGGTCGTCTCCAGACCCTCGAGCGTGCCCCCCCCACTGCCGCCACCACCGGGCGCCTCATCGACGAGACTCGTCGTCTCGATCTCCAGCGATTCGTCCGGCTCCGCCACGATCTCCTCAATGAGCGTCTCGGCAACCGGGGGCGGCTGCGGCGGCGGTGCCGGCGGCGCCGCTTTTGCAGCGGGGGCCGGCGCCTTCGCCCCTTTGGCTGCGCTCGGCGCGTCGAGATCGAGAAAGACGAGGCTCGAGGTCTTCCGTTTTCCTGACTTGGAGAAGTCCTCGTGGTCGCCACCGGCCGGCGACGCGGTTCTCGGGGCCGGGGTGTTGACCTGACCGGACGAGCCGCGCTTGCCTGGATCGGCGCCATACATCTTGAGATGCTCGGAGAGCATCTCGCGCAGCGACGCACTCTCCGGCGAGATGTTGGTGAATTCCTTCAGCGCCGCAAACGCGTGCTCGATCTTCCCGACCTTCTGCATCCGTTCCGCGTATTCGACGAAGTTCTGTTTCGCCTCCGACATGAACCCCTTGGCGGCGTACAGCTTCGCCAGCTTCAGATACGTCGTCTGCCGGGCCGGCGCGTTGCGCAGCACCTTGTTGCACATCGCGATGGCGTTGTTGTGAAAGCCGAGCTCGGCGTATTTGTCCACCGCCTGGTCGTAGTAATCCGCCGCCAGAGCGGGGTCCTTCAGCTTGATGTAGAGATCGCCGATACGGTTGTATATGGAGAGGTCAGGATTCGTCTCGTCCTGATTGTTGAGAACCTCGAGCCAGGTCTCAACGGCCCGCTTCGGATCCTTGGCCTCGAGACCCTTCGCCTTTTCTTTGAGCTGCTCGAGCTTTGACATATCGACCGACTAAGATATCGGGGCCGCCTAGGCGGGACAAGCCGAACCTGCTGTCCAGACGGCGCTTACGACGTCCTTCCCCATCCAGTACGCGACCTCCCGCCAGTCGTCTACCGCCACGGCGATGAGATCCGCGACAAAGCCCGCGGCGATCTGGCCCCGGTCGGCGGCGAGTCCGAGGGCCGCGGCGGCATTGATCGTCACCGCCGTCACAACTTCCGCGTGACGTAGCCCAAGTTGCGAGACGCCGAGCGTCATGACGAGGGGGAGGCTCACCGTGGGCGACGTCCCCGGATTGAAGTCGGTGGCCAGGGCCACGGCCGCCCCGGCGTCGATCAAACGACGGGCGGGCGCCTGCGATCGCCTGCCCAGAAAAATCATCGTGGCGGGGAGCAGCACAGCGACCGTCGTGCTGGCGGCGAGGGCACGGATGCCCGGATCGGAGATGGCGGCCAGATGATCCGCCGACAACGCGCCCAGCTCAACTGCCAGCTCGGCGCCGCCCGAGCCTTCGAGCTCATCGGCGTGCAGCTTCACGGCAAAGCCGTGCCGCCGCGCGGCCGTGAGAATCTCGCGACTTTCCGCCACGGTGAAGACGCCGGGTTCGCAGAACACGTCACAACAGCGCGCCAGACTTTCGCGCGCCACGGCCGGAAGCATTTCCTCACAGATGAGCTGCACGTAGTCCGCGCGCTTGTTGCGATACTCGGGCGGGACCTCGTGCGCGCCGAGAAAAGTCGGGATCAGCGTGGCCGGCAATTGCTCGCTCAGCCGCCGGATCACCCTGAGCTGCTTCAGCTCGGCGTCGAGCTGCAGGCCGTACCCCGATTTCACTTCGATCGTCGTCGCCCCATGCGCGATCAACGTCTCGAGACGCGACCGCGTGAGGACCTCGAGCGCCGCTTCGGACATGCCGCGCACGTCACGAACCGACTGCAGAATTCCGCCGCCGGCCGCCGCGATGGCCTTATAGTCGACGCCGAGCGCGCGCCGCTCCTGGTCATCGAGCCGCGGCGCGCCGAAGACGCCGTGCGTGTGACAATCGATGAAACCTGGGAACAGGACACCATCGATTTCCACGACGTTCGCGCCACCGCGTGGGGCCTCGGCGCGCGATCCGACCCAGGCAATGCGGTCGCCGTCGATAAGCACGGCCGCATCGGATAGCACTTCGACGTCCGCCATTTCACGGCCCCGGCGGGCGCGGGCCGGACCGCGACACGTCACGACCTGCCGCGCGCCAACGAGCAACGTCTTCAGTCGAGATCTCCCCCACCGGTCATCGGCAAACGGATGTGATGGCGCCGCGCCGTTTCGATCGCTTCCGGATAGCCGGCGTCGGCATGACGGGCGACGCCGATGCCGGGATCGTTGGTGAGCACACGCGCGAGCCGCTTGCCCGCCGCATCCGTCCCGTCGGCGACGATGACCTGCCCGGCATGCAGCGAGTTTCCGATGCCGACGCCGCCGCCGTGGTGGAAGGAAACCCACGAGGCGCCGGATGCCGTGTTGAGCAACGCGTTGAGAATCGCCCAGTCCGCGATCGCATCGGAGCCGTCGCGCATCCCCTCGGTCTCGCGGAATGGTGACGCGACCGATCCTGTATCGAGGTGATCGCGACCGATCACGATCGGCGCAGAGACCTCGCCGCGTCGCACCAGGTCGTTCAACGCGACGCCGAACGTCGCGCGCTCCCCCTGCCCCAGCCAGCAGATCCGCGCCGGGAGGCCCTGGAACGCGACACGCTGCTGAGCCAACGAGATCCAACGTTTGAGATGCGCATTGTCAGGAAACAACTCCAGCACCAGTTGGTCGGTGCGATGCAGATCCTTCGTTTCGCCGGAGAGCGCCACCCAGCGAAACGGACCCTTCCCCTCACAGAACAGCGGCCGGATGTATTCCGGCACGAAGCCGGGAATCGCAAACGCGTCGGCCACTCCCGCCTCCCGGGCTTCGGTGCGGATGTTGTTGCCGTAGTCGAATGTGACCGCGCCGCGTTGTTGAAATGCCAGCATCGCGCGCACGTGGGCGCTGATGCTCGCGCGCGCCCGCCTCACGTAGTCGTCGGGAGACTGACGCCGGAGCTCCGCCGCCTCCGCGAGGGTCAACCCGCTCGGGACGTAGCCATTCAAGGGATCGTGAGCGGACGTTTGGTCCGTCACGACGTCGGGAGCAAAGCCTCGGGTGATGAGCTCGGGCAGGACATCGGCGCAGTTGCCGACCAGGCCGACGGACACTGCGCTGCCGCGTCGTCTCGCGTCCTCACACCATGCCAGCGCCTCGTCCACCGACGCCGTGGCGCGGTCGAGATAGCGCGTCTGCAGACGCCGTTCCACGCGGGATGGATCCACCTCGACGGCGAGGCAAATTCCCTCGTTCATGGTCGCCGCCAGCGGTTGGGCGCCGCCCATGCCGCCCAATCCACCCGTGAGAACGATGCGGCCCTTGAGCGATCCACCGAAGTGGCGAGCGCCCACAGCACCCAGTGTTTCGTACGTTCCTTGCAGGATTCCCTGCGTGCCGATGTAGATCCATGATCCCGCGGTCATCTGGCCATACATGATCAACCCGCGGCGCTCGAGATCGCGAAACACGTCCCAGGTTGCGAAGCGGCCGACGAGGTTGGCGTTGGCGATGAGCACACGCGGTGCGTCAGGGTGCGTCGTGAATACGCCGACCGGTTTCCCCGATTGCACGAGCAACGTCTCGTCGTCTGCCAGCGCGCGTAGGGTCCGGCAGATCGCGTCGAACGACGCCCAATTCCGCGCGGCTTTGCCGGTGCCGCCATACACGACGAGATCCTGCGGACGCTCCGCGACCTCGGGATCGAGGTTGTTCATGAGCATGCGGAGCGCGGCTTCCTGTACCCATCCCTTGCAGCTCTTCGTGGCGCCGCGCGGCGCGCGCACGGTCCGGGGGGACGGATCCGTCACGACGCGAACTTCCCTTCACGAATCGCGCTCGCGACCTTCTCGATGTCTGCCGTCATCGGTCGATCGCCCGTCAGGGGCGCCGCATACTGACGCACGGCCGCATACACCCGCGCCACCGCCCTGGCGGGCGTGAGCGGCTTGAGATATTCGAGTCCCTGCGCGCCCGCGAGAAGCTCGATCGCAACGATGCGCTCGGCGTTGGCGAGGATACGTCCCGCTTTCCACGCGGCGGTCATCCCCATCGGCACGACGTCTTCCTGGTTTCCTTCCGTCGGCACCGACTGCACGCTCGCGGGAGTCGCGAGCACACGGCTGTCGGCGACGAGCGCGGCGGCGGCGATCTGCGCGGTCATGAAACCCGATTCGAGCCCGGGGTCGTGAGCGAGAAAGGCCGGCAGTCCCGACGAGAGATCGGGGTTCACCACGCGCTCGAGGCGCCGCTCGGCGAGGCCCGCAAGCGTGGTCAGCGCGATCCCGATCACATCGAGCGCGAGCGCGATGGGCTGCCCATGGAAGTTCCCCCCCGATAGGACATCGTCGCCGAAGACGAGTGGATTGTCCGTCGCCGCGTTGAGCTCGGTCGTCACCAGCCGTTCGGCGAAGGCGAGCCCCTCCCCCACGGCGCCGAGCACCTGCGGCGTGCAGCGGAGCGAGTAGGCGTCCTGTACCCGCGGATCGTTTTCGCGATGCGACTCGCGGATTTCACTGTCGGCGAGCAAGTCGCGCAACAACGCCGCCGAGCGCTGTTGCCACGGGTGCGGGCGGGCGTCGTGGATGCGGGCGTCGAATGGATCGGGCGAGCCGCGGACCGCCTCGAGGCTCATCGCGGCGGCGGCGTGAGCGCTCCGCCACAGCATCCAGGCGTCGGCCACGAGCAGCGCGGCAAGCCCGGTCTGCGCCTGCGTCCCGTTCACGAAGGCCAATCCCTCTTTGGCCTCGAGTGTGATGGGACTTGGGACCTTCACGTCCCCCTCGCCAATCATCGCCAGCGCGAGGTGCGACAGCGGTGCTAGGTCGCCGGAGGCACCCACGCTTCCCTGTGACGGCACGGTCGGATGAAGCTTGCGGTTCAACATGTCGACCAGAAGCTCGGGAAGGACGGGCCGGACCCCACTCGTGCCGCGCACGAGGACGTTTGCCCGCAGCAGCATCATCGCACGGACGGCATCGGGCGGGAGCGGTTCACCAACGCCGGACGCATGGCTGCGGATGAGATTGAGCTGAAGCTGGCGGGCCTGCTCCGGCGGGATGCGTACGTGCGCGAGTTTTCCGAACCCGGTGTTGACGCCGTAGATCGTCTCGCCGCGCGCGACGGCCGCTTCCACCGCCTTGCGAGACTGCTGGACGAATGCGAGCGCCTTGGCATCGAGCGCCACGGGAGCATGGTGGCGTGCGACGGCCACGACATCGGCAATAGAAAGGGAACGGCCATCCAGCGTGACGGGGGGGGGCTTCGACATGAGAACCAAAGCTAAAGCGCCGGAGTGGCTGTTGCGACCACTCCGGCGCTGTAGCGGACCCGGACTCCCTATTTCGAGCCTGAAACCCCGGTGCCAGTCGCCATGGCGGTCGACTGCCCGGCACGAATCTGCAGCTCAGGGTTGCCCGGATCGGTTTGGAAACTCCAGTCAAAAATCACGTAGTCCCGGCCGACATGCGTCATGCGCAGCGCGCCATAGCGCACGGTCGAGCCTTCGACGATCTCGAACACGTAGCCATACGTCGGGACCGCTTGGATGGCATTCCGCGTGTACCCGGTCGCCGGGGCGAAATCGATGCTCGTCAGATCCGCGACCTGCCCGTAGACCTGGATCCTCGTCCCGCTGAACACCGGCTCGATCCACATCGTATCGGCGGTGCCGCGTGTGATTCGGAAATCGACGTCGGTGGCGCTCCCGCTCTTCACAAGGCCGAGCTCGGAGACCTGGCCTCGGCCGTCGCCGTTCACATCGTCCCAGAAGCGGAAGCCCGCCAGGGTGCCGTTGACCTGCAGGGCGTACATCAGCGTGTTACGCGCGTCGGGGCGGGGCGTGTCCTGGCGCAGCGGCGACCACAGGCTCTCGTAACCCTCGCGGCTCACGGCTGAGATACCAAAGCAACGCGGTACGGCGTTCGACATGGCGCTGGCAAGGAACTCCGGCGCGACAGTCGTGCCTTCGAGCAGCCAGTTTGTGCCGCAGAGACGGGCATCGAGATCATAGCCGGTGCTGTAAATGCGGTACCACTT
>Ga0193725_1000134_pt1 | contig 24224 bp, 17 predicted proteins | sample H2a2metaG_FD_143058 | JGI IMG/M metagenome (GOLD analysis project Ga0193725, IMG submission 143058) | Soil microbial communities from a riparian zone of the East river system, Colorado, United States - H2a2 | ecosystem: Environmental > Terrestrial > Soil > Riparian zone | place: USA: East River... | reverse complement strand
CTCCAGCACGCCGAGCGTGTGGCTGCCGGGGATGAACATCAGCGGGCCGTTGAACTCGTTGACCTCGTCGAGGAAGATCGCCACGTTCATGGCGCGGGCCTCGGGCATCAGGTCGTCGTTGGTCCAGGTGCCGTAGTCCTGGTGCCACTGCCAGACGTCGCCGTCGAAAGCCATCTTGCCGTTGACCTTGAACTGGTGCATGTACACGCCCTCGCCGAAGAGCTGGGTGACCGGCTCGATCATGCGTGGATGTCGGGCCAGCCGGGCGAACGGCTCGGAGTACATGTGCACCGCGAAGGCCGTGCGCACCGCGTCCGAGCCCTTCTCGCGCACGTTCTCGGGCCGGTGCTCGGCGAACACCTTTGGGACCTCGTCGGTCAGCCGGCCGATCTCCTCGGCGGTGAACAGGCTCGGGAAGAACAGATAGCCGTCGCGGTCGAACCGCTCGATCTGCTCGGGGCTGAGCTTCATCGAAGCCTCCGTGGGGATGAATACTGATCCTGGGCTATACGCGTTTCATCTTGTCTCATTCCAAACTCAGTTCTCTCAGCAGACTCGCCGTATCCGCATTAGTCCAGAAGCGCCTTGAACACGCCGTCGGGAGCGTCCCTGTAGAACTCGATGCTCACTTTGGTCCACAGCTCATCGGGAAGCTCATTGAGCTGGCGCCGCGCCGCGACGGGCATCAGGAGTGTTTGGGCTTGCTTGTCGACAGCCAGCTCAGCGATGCGGACTGCGTTCGGGATCATCTCGATCGAACCGCCGAGATTCAACGCTCCGACGACGATCGTTCCGCCGCGGGTGTTTCGTCCGAGCAGGGCCCCACAGAGTGCGACGAGGACCGGTAGACCGAGTCCAATCCCGGTCTTGTCCGCATCCATGGCCCGCATTTGGAGGGTGAATTCGTTCTCACGAGGATCACGGTCACCGACCAGCTCCTTCGCTCGCGTGTAGAGATTCTGCTCACCGACCCTGACGCTCTCCCGGAAGGCTGGCGGTGTCGGTTGGTTGAGGATTTTCACGCCGCCTCCGGGGCCACTCGTGACCTCGATCCGATACAGGCCAGGGCCAGCCTCGACGCTGCCGGGGCTGACGGCCCAGACTTGCCCTGGCGGAAGTGGGTCGCTCTCGATCGCCTCGTCGCTATGCAGCTCAGGAGTCGAGACGAACTGCTCGACGCCATCCGGGCCCAAGATGTAGCTGAAGTGGGTGTTGCGGAACTCGCTCTTGAAGCAGCGCTTCTGCTGCTCCTTCACCCGTCGTCGCGATTCTAGCGCTACCCGGACGATCCACTCCAGGTCGGCATCGGAGACCGGCATCTCAGAGTCAGGGAAGAGGAGCTTGGTCAAGCCGCTGACCGTTTTGTTCACGGCCTCGATGTCGCGGCCCGAAAGGGCGCCACCGAGATGTACGCGCGCTTGCATCACGCCGACACGGTTGCTCGAACGCAGCCGGCTCCAGCACTCACTCAGGAAGTCGCTCACGAGGCCGAAGTGATCGCTGAAGTGGTCGGTCGGGTTGAGCTTCGGGAACTCCCAGCCCGGCACGAAGGCGTGTAGGCGATCCATGAAGGCCGTGTCGTTCCGCATCTCGGGAGGTAGTGGGCTCAAGAGGTGGCCGATCTTCTGTTGTTGCTCGACGTCCACCTCAAAGTTTCCGACCATGACGATGCAGCCGTCGGCACGGATATTCTCCTTGCCGCGGCTGAACTGCCCGGAGGCCATGTAGCCCTTCATGATGTTGACGCCATCCTTCTGGTCGAAGGAGACGCCGGAGACCTCGTCGAAGCAGACGACGTCGTACTGGCATACGAGGCCTCGCTGCCCGCTCGCGTTGTTCACGAACATCTTCGCGACGGTGGCCTTGCCGCCCGAGATCAGATGCGCGTACGGAGAGACTTGCTGGAAGAGGTGGCTCTTGCCTGTGCCGCGCGGCCCGATCTCCACGGCGTTGTAGTTGCGCTCGACGAACGGCACCATGCGGAGGATCGCCACACGCTTGGCGCGCTCCGACATGGACGCTGGCTCGAGGCCAATCGAGCGAATCAGCAAGTCGATCCACTCCTGCGTTGCGAAGATGCGGCGGGCGCGCGCCAGGGTGTCGAGCACGTCGGACTTGGACATCTGGATCGGGCGCAACGAGTCGATGGCGAAAGGCCGCCCGCCCTGCTGCTGAGCGATGATGCCGTCGTAGGACAGCGTCACCTCGGCATAGAAGCCGTCGGTGAGCATTCGCTCGTGGTCCCGGACGAGCTGATCTTCGATCCGCACGTCACGAAGGGCGAGGCTCGGCAGCTCGGCAACGTAGCAGTCGTTCCTGGCATCGAGGCGCGCCCGCACGAGGTCGATGAGCTTGTTCGGCCCGCTCTCGCGCGTCCGAGCCTTGAAGAGCTCCTCCTCGCCCGTCCGCACGGTGCGGTCGTGAAGCTGCTTCTCGACGATTTCCAGGCCCTCGGCGATCTCCATCTCGTCCATGCTCGCGCAGTAGCGCCCGAGCAGGAACTCGACGACGTATGTCGGCACCGGGTACTGCCGGGCGTACCTCCTGACCAGGTCCTTGCGGACCAAGTAGCCGTCGAAGGCTGAGGCCGCCAGCTTGTCGAGATGATCGAGGGTCACGCTCATGAGGCTTCTCCGATTGTGGTCGGCTTTCGATCGAGTACATTGTCGGCAGCATCCAGAACGACGACAGTGGCTGCGGCCCCTTCGTTGGCGTCGTCGGAGACGGCGATGCTCGCTTCGCCCGCAAACCCCACTTCTTTCAGGGATGCTGCGACACTCGTCGCAGACTGCTTCCAGTTGAGCCGCAGGTCGACGCGAACCATGGGATCGCTCGTCTGTACTGTCACGCGGCAACGCATCCCGCGCCACTGGACCCTCGTGATCGTCGCGCTCGTCGCACCCGCTCCCCGCTCGACCAGCATGTCCGGCACGACGCACTCCTGAAGGCTGAGGCCTCCGTGGGCATATTCATTGCCGGCCGTGAAACACGCGATACCAGGCGGCGACGCGATGCGCACCTCCGGATGCCAGTGCCAGCCATATACCGGCATGGCCGGCGTCGATTCACCTAGCACGACAGCGCAGCGCGCCCACTTTGTCGCGACTAGGTGTGAGGGGAGGTCGAGCTTCGGTAGACCGCCGGGGAGCAGCAGCCAGCCGTGGTCGGTAACGACGCGTACTCGGAGCCACCCGCTCTCCAGGAGCCCTGCGATGCGCTCAACGAGCGCTTCGATCTCGGTGTCGACCTGCGCCGCGAGTCCGGCACCGAGCTTGTGCCCGAGCTCATCGAGCCTGCCCGCCTCCGTCCAGCCCGAAGTGGTTCCGGCACTCGGTGGGCGGACGTCGCTTCCAAGAACGTCAACGGCGCGCTTCGCCATGTTCTCGCGGAGTCGAAGCGCCGTCGCAGGCTGACCGGTTTCCTTGAACCGGGGCGTGAAGTCCTCCGACGAAGTGTCGCCGTCGAGGGCATCGTGAACAGGGGAGGCCAGGGGCTTCGCGGTGGCGGTCACGGTGGGTAGAGGTGCCAGGCGGTATCCGAGGCGCGCACCGAAGCTACGTGCCTCTAGCCGTTCCTGAAGCAGGCCCGCCACGTCGTATCGCAGTCCGTCCACGAACAGCACGCAGATATCCTTCTCGTGCACGGTTCCCGTGACGAGGGTACGTGACGCATCTTCGGTGCTGGCGACGAGGCTCTGGAAATGGCGGGCCGTTGCCTCGAGCCATGGTTCATAGAGCGCCTTGACAGCTCCTCGTACTACTGCCGCGCTCGCCTGAGAACGCGTGGATGCGACCGACTCGAGTGCGGCGCGATCGCAGCGCCATCCGTCGGCGGCATAAGACTCGAAGACCGCCTCGAGCGTCGCACCGCCCAAGGGCTTCCGCGCCAGCGATGCTAGACGCGCGAGGGGCTCCAGCGCGAGAGCGAGCGGGCTTTCGCCAAGCTGAGCCCAAACCCACTCGCGGCGCTTCGCGTGCTCCGCGTCCAGGCCCAGGACCGTATCTATGGCTTTGCCGTGTGGCATCCGCGTTGCGGCTTCCAACTCGCTGCGGAGTTGCTTCTCAGCTTCATCATTGACGCACGGGCTCCGTTCCCGCGTGAAGAGCGACAACCGCTCAAGTGGGACTTCGCGGAGGAGTGCCGGGATCGCGGGGTAGAGCCTCGGCGCTTCGCAGAACCTCTGCCACACGTCAGCCCACTTGCCGCTCCCGTCGACCATGGCGCTTGCGGCGTCGAGCGGGGTCTTCTTGTCCGGGTCGAAGTTCAGGTCGGAGCGGCAGACACCGAAGAATGCGCGCCAGCGCCCCTCGTCGTCGTCGGATCGGAACGCATCGCCAGCCGACATCCACCGGAGCAGGTCGCGGATCGGATCGCTCACCGCCAGCCGGTCGAAGTCGTCGGCGTCGAGCCGTCGCTCCCGCAGGCTCTCGACGGGCGCCTCGGCGAGGAGCGGTAGGGCGCGCAGGAGAGCCTCACGCGTCCGAGCGTCTTGCGCGACGTCTAGCCCGAGGCCGTCTTCGGAGACGAGAAACGCTTCCACAGTCCAGTCCCGGCCATTGCGCTGGTGCCAGACACGCCCCCGGTACTGCAGCTCGACGAGCGGCTGCAGTGCCCACGGACAATCCTCCGCAGCGCGCAGCTCCTGCCGCGTCACGCGCGGCAGGTAGAGAATCGGTACTGTTCCCTCGGACGGCGCCATCTCAGGTAAGGAGCCCTCGACGACACACCGGAGCCAAATGGCGGGGCCCGTACGAAGGTGCGGGACGTAGTCGCCGAGCGTGAAGATGTGCGGAACAATGGTCCGTAGCCGCGCAAGCAGTGGCTCCCACTGTCCATCCGCGTCGGTCCAGAGAAGGGCGATCGGCTCGGCTGTGCCCTCCGGCGTCCGAAGGGCGTCTGCGAAGGAGACCTCCAGGGCGTCGAGCAGGCCCTTTGAGTGGGAAGGCCCACTGCGGCGGTTGTCGGCGTCGGAGGTCATGGTTTGGCTACCTGGGTAGGGCGCTTGCGAGCTGCCTCCTTGAGGGCCCGCGTGTAGTGAAGATCGTTCCAGCGGTTGCCGTCGAAGTCCTTACCGCCGGCGAAATCCTGCGCCTGCTCGTCCCATCCCCAGAACCACGGGAAGTCGCGCTTCGGTCGCTGCGGCTCCTTGCCGCGGTCCTTATCCCACTTGATCTTCGGGCTCACGCGCAGAATGCAGGCGTTCCTTCCACGAGCGTTGAACGGTTTTGTGGTCATGAAAGGGCGGATGTTCAGGCGCACGCCGTCGTTGATGTCCGGCTCCCAGCCGACGGGCTGCTCATGAAGCGGCTTCCAGCGCACGAAGAGGTCGTAGGGTGGCTCGCCTTCGAGGATCCTCTCGAGCTCGCGCTTCAAGTGCTCGGCAGAGGCTACCCGTGCGTCCGCCCCCTCGACTCCTGCGGTTTGGTCGGCGCGCTGGCGGTCGATCCAGTCTCCGAGATAGGTGTAGATGAGCTTCTCGATCGTGCGCCGGCCTTCGCCGTTCGGCCCGGCGAGCCTGTGATAATTGACGAGTGCTCCGAAGCCGCTCTTCAGACCGTCCCAAATGTGCCAGACGAAGGGGTGCTGGTGGAAAAGCGCGCAGTGCTGCTCGAAGAAAGCCTCGCGCAGCCACTCTTCGAGGGACGTCCCGGCGAAGCCCGCATGCTTCAGCAGTTCGCTCTGGCGTGCGGGCGACCACTCTGCGCCGTAGGCCGCAGCGAGCAAGGCGCGCAGACGGTCGGCGGCGGAGGCTTCGCCGCGCAGCGAGGTGACGCAGACGATGCCGTCCTCGTCAACGCGGGCGTCGAGGCCATCCGGGCCGAGCGCCGGGCAATCGAGAAAACTTGAACCGGTCTGTCGTGGCCACTGGTAGCCGAGTAAGCGCGCTACGGCCACGTGTAACGGCTGATCTGCACCTTTCGGATGTCCGTTGAACAGCCACTGAGTCGGGTCGCTGGAAAGCGGCTTCGGCAATCCGTGCGGATACCGCTGCGCGGCGGTCCTTTTCCAATGCGCGACATCAAAAGGCACAGCCGCAAGAGTCTTAGGCGTGACCCCTGTCTTCGTGTCGAGACAGCGAACCTCCTCTCCGTATGAGTCCGACGAGAGATAGCACCAAACGGCTGTCAGATCGTGCGCTTTCTTCGTCAGGATGACAGCACCGTTCTGATCAAATATTTCTCCCGTGTAGAGTGTTACGGGAAGCTGGTTCATCCGATGGACTAGTATGCCGGCCTGCCCCACGCAATTGAGCCCTGCGATTCGACGTCCAGGCTCACTGGCCAGTGAGCCACTTCCCTTCTCCCACCGCAGAATCTGAAATCTTCCACTATAGTGAGATGTGCGTTCGCTAGTTCGGTGAAAGAACTCCCATTCCTCCGTCCGTTGCGGCAATTCCCAGAATGCGAAGGAGTAGTGGTCGTTGTCACCCGTTTGCATTCCAGTATGAGGCGCGGCGTACTCCGAGAGTTGGTTTGCAACTACTGCTTCACGAAGCACAATCCGGAGCTCTGGATCAGCGGCGAGGGTTGCTTGTGGTGCTGATTGCAGTCCTGCGCGCCTGCTATCAACGGCGCCGCCACTGAGCAGTATCGCTTTGTGCCCCTGATCTTTGTGTGGGGACACATCCAAACCGCGCACGAGATGTCCCGGCAAAGGCGGACTTGACGACAACACAATGAGCGCGGTGGTGGCATGCCACCAATTCATGTCTCTAAACGCATTGGGGCCAAGTCGTGCGACCAGTTCCCAGGCCCTACACCGTGTTAACTCTTTGCGGAAGGATCGGTATGTTGCCAGGAAGAGCCAGTTCTGCGGTGTTACGACTGCTATTGTTGAGTCTGGTCCCGTGAAGTGCACGCAGCGCTCCACAAAGCACGTGGAGAGATCGGCCTTCGCTTCACGGTGGTTGTCGTCGCAAAAGTTCTGTAGCACGTCGACTTGCTTACCCCGCCCGAGGAAGGGCACGTTGGTAGCGACGAGCGTGAACTGGCCGGCGAGGATTTCCGCCGCTTTGGCCAGGCCTCGCGCGGTTACGACCATTTCGTGCGCGGTGTCGTCCTTGGCTTCCTGCGCCAGCGCTTTCTCCAGCAGCGGCTGGAGTTCATGGAACGCGGCCTCCAGCAAATCGCCCTCAACGACGCGCGGGTTGATGAGGCTGCCCAACACGGGGGCGTCTTTGAACAACCGGTAAAGCCGTTCCATGCCGGCTCTGAGCTTCTGATCGTCACCGGCAAGCGCGAGCCACTCCGCTTCCTTCGCGTTGACGCCGAGGCCTGAACACGCGAGGTGCAGCGCCGGCAGCGCCTGATGGCCCGCCATGCGCCAAGCAGCGAGCGCTAAGTTAAAGGCGGCAATCTGCGTGCAGCGCGGATCGAGCTCGAGGCCAAAGAGGTTGTCGCGCAGCACTGCGCGCACCGCGTGGGCCACGGAGAGGCCTTCCTCCACCTGGCGAAAGCTCACCAGGATGGGCAGCGCGAAAACGAGGAAGTGGCCGCTGCCCATGCAGGGATCGAGCAGCCTGAGATCAGCCGCGGTCTTCGGCCAACGCTCGAAGACGCCAGCCGCCGGGCGCCACTCGCCCCCGGCGCGAGTGAAGCGCAGGTAGCGCCACACAGTGCCCGGTGGGCTGCACGCCGTGCGCAGCGCATCCTCGCTCTCGGCGCTCGCTGCCAGCTCAGGGTGCTTGGCGAGATGCCTGCCCGCCCACCACGCGCCTAGCGCGTTCTCGAGTAGGAAGAGGACCATGTAGTCCTCTGTGAAGAGCTGTGTCTTTGCCGGAATCTCGGCAGCGCCGGCCTTCCCTCCCGACTTGAGTGCACGATCCACCGCTTCCTTCGTCTCCGCCTGCCAGAATTGGTATACCCATCCTAGGCTGTCGTCGGCGACGAACACCTCACGTGGCAGCGCTGCGAGAATCTGCTCGAGGGTTTGCCGCGTCTCCGGTGGCAGGGTGACTTCGAGCACAGGGTCGCCGGCGCGGAAGATCTGGGGGAGCATCCCCTGTGCGAAGCCGCTGGCTAGTGGCAGCCAGTCGGTGCCGCGCTCCCGCGCCAGCTCCTGGCATTCGCCGAGCGAAAGCGCCATGCCCGACTCGGGCTCGATGAGGAGATCGTTCTCGGCGAGGAAGCGCGCGAAGAGAAGCCGGTGCCAGTGCTCGTAGGCGCACTCAGCCACGAGTCGGTCGATGGACTGCGTCCCGCGGCGCTCGTCGAGCCCATCACCGAGTTGCCGGCCGTGGGCGCGCAAGCGGTTGCGGAGCTTGCTCTGGTCCGCCGAGAGCGTTGTCCACGGCTGGTGGTGATGGACCGCAAGCTGCTCGACGGCTTGGCGGCCGCCAGCCTCCGCCACGCGGCGAGCCTTCTTCACTGCGTTCTCGAGGTCCCTGCGGAGGTTGCGGTGGAGGCTGGCCATCTCAGGCGGCCTCGATGGTCTGTTCCAGCCAGCGCGTCAGGCTGCCGAAGCGAGGACAGCGTTGCGCCACTCGTGCAGGATCGATGCGCTGAAGGAGCTGGCTGGCGTGTTTGATCTTGCCGTACTCGCCCTTTTGGGTGCCGCGAGTGGCGCGAGCGAGCTTGTCATTCACGTCTGGCTTCGGCTCGTCCTCGAGATTCGAGCGCGCCGGCAGGACATTGGGCGCGAAGCCCTGGCCGTAATAGACCGCCAGAGCGCCCGGATCAGCAACGATCCAGGCCTCCATACACCGAACCATCAAGTGGACGCGCTCTGCGCGAGTGGCTGAAAGGTCCCAGCCGTCGCGCTCCCGGAGGTGCGCGACGCGAGCCGCTGCATCTCGCGCGGGGTCTCCGGTCTCGGGCGCGATCTGATCTTCGGAATCGACCAGTAGGACGTTGACGGCGTTCGGGTTCATGCGCACGGCATCGATGAACGCCTCGTACGCTGCTCGCCGATCGCCAGCACACACGAGCTTCCAGCCCAGGCGTTTGTCCCGAGCGCTCGACTTTACCCTTTCGAGCAGACCATCAAAGCCCTGGCGCAGTTCGGCCTTCTGTTGGGCGGTGTCGCCGCCGCCTTCTACGTAGAGGGCGAACTGCGTCACGGATTTCCCCCCAACTCTCCGATGCGCCAGATCTCGCCCAGGCGGTACTTGTCGAGCCAGTGCCGTAGCTTGCCTGACTCGACTCGGTGCAGCAGCGTGCCACCTCGGTGCTCGCACACCAGCACCGAATCCGCCTGCTCGGTGAGCGCCGACACTAGGGCGTCGGAATGGGTGGTGACGATGAGTTGGGTACGGCCGGAGGCTTCCACCAGCAGGTTCGCCAAAAGCGCAAGTGCATCCGGGTGTAGCCCCAGCTCAGGTTCCTCCATGCAGACGAGGGGCGGGGGCGCGGGCGACAGCAACAGCGCCAGCATCGCCATGAAACGGATCGTCCCGTCGGACAGCCGCGTGGCCGGGACGGGGGCCTTGAGGCCCTGCTCGTGCAGATAGAACTGCACGGTGCCGCCCTGGATGAGAGTGCTGAGCCGCTGGTAACGCGGGAGAAAGCGGGCCAGCAGGCGATTGAACTCAGGCCCGGCATCACTGTGTTCGAGCTGGTTGAGGATCAGACCCAGGTTTCGAGAATCGGGCAACAGAGCGTCGACAGGAAGATCGGCCGGCTGGGGCTGGCGGAGCGCCACGTAGCGTCCGAAGCTCCATTCCCGGAAGGTCTGGATCCGCGCGAATTGCTGTCCTACCCAGGTCAGCTCTGGGTAGAGATCAGGGTCTTTGCGCTGGGAGAGCACCGACTCGTGGGGCACCAAGCTCTGCCGTTCCAGGTGCCGTTCCGTCCGTCGCTCACCCGCCGACCCTGCGCTGACCTCCCGAACATTGATCGCCGGCCGACCCTGCTGAAACCGGTAGTAGAAAAACACATCCGGTGCGGTTGCGCGACGCTTCTCGATCTCCTCGATTGCCTCGTCAGTCACCTCGGTCCGCTGCCCGGACGCGGTGAAGGTCAGGCGATAGCGAAGATCTGGGACCGGCTGTGTGGCGTGGATGAGCGCCTCGATGCTCGCACTCCCGTTCGCACTGTCGCCCTTCCACAGCCATTCTCGTGGGCCGCCGCCGTCGCGGATGGCTGCCGCGAAGGCAGTGGGTGTGGCGTGGAGCAACTCGATGGCCTCGAGCAGGTTGGACTTGCCTGATGCATTCGGTCCGATGAGCACGTTGAGCGGTGTGAGCGCGACTGCCTCGCTCCCGGGGGGAAAGGAGAGAAGCCCGTCGAGGCGTAGCGATTTCAGGAATGCCATCTGTTGTCTCCCCCTACTGAATGAGCACGGGGCCATCGCCGATGGCGTTCAGCAACGCGACTCTCTGGCGTTCCAGCCACTGCTCCACGTCTTGCGGTGAGCGCAGTGTCGTTCGTTCAATGGTGACGGGCCGAACCGTGGGCTCGAGCCGCTTTGCCGCCTGCTCGATCGCACGCTGCACGCGTCCGTGCACGGCATCGGCGTCGGCCTGACGCGCGGAGAGCGAATGCTCGTCGAGAGCGGTTAGCAGGGCCGAGTCCGATGAGACATCGACGGGAGTCGGCGCTGCAAGCCCGACGTTGACGAGAATGCGCGCGCGGTCGTCGAGCTTCAACCTCTTCCAGAGGTCGCTACCATCCAGCGTGGCGATTCCTACTTTGTGCGCGTGCTCGTGGGCCGCCTGTGCGTCGAGGAGCGCCTTGCGAAGCGCCTCGGACAAGGCGCCCCGGAGAGGCGACACCGGGTCGGTGGGCTCGAGGAACAGTCGCTGACTCCGGATCGCGTCGATCTGCGCGATAGACTCTGACGCGGAGGGCAAGCCGATGGCGTGTTTGGCAAGACGCTCGGCTGTTTCCCACGCGGGACGGCGTGCATCCACGAGCGCCTTTGTCTTCTTCCATTCGCCAATGCGGTTTCCGAGATCCGTCGCGCGGTCACGGATGCCGGCGAGTAGGTCATTGCCCACGAGTCGGGCGAGATCTTCGATGTCGGTCGTCGTCGGCGCGGGCGGCAATGGCGCAGCGCCGCCGGCAGCAGTGGCGAGCGCGACGATCTTCTGGAGAAACTCGAGGGCCTTTGCCGGTTCCTCACCAGCCTTGCAGCTGACTTCCGCGGACTGGAACAGCCTCCGAAGAGCGAGCCGGTCCGTCACGCTGAGGGTGATGCGCTCGACACGGAACTCGGCCTTGGAGATCTTGTTCTGGTCGAGGTGGCCCAAGGTCACCGGCGCGCCGTTGAGCGTCGCCGAAATGTGCTGCCACCGGTGGAGGGCGATGAGCGCCGCGTCGATCGCGTCCTGCGGCCAGCCGAAGGGGCTCGCTCGTAGCGCCTTGCGGACGTCCGCCCCGGTCCTGCCGGCGCCGATCGTCGGAACGACCTGCTGGCAGACCGGGTGCTGCTCCGTCGGGCCTGTGTGACCGACCGGTTGGAACGGAAGATCTGAGCCCTCGCGTGCGCGCTTGATGACGGATTCCCACGCCGCCGAATCGGCTTCTTTGAAGCGCGGGAAGAGCCGGACGAGCGAGGCCTTCGCCGACTCCTGGATTCGTTCTCCGAGGGTCAGGGGGAGGAGCTCGCTGCCGCCTCCCTGAAAGACCTTGGCATTGCCGACGATGTGATGGACCAACTCATCGCGCTGCTTCACCGCAAGGTCGCGGCGGCTCTCCATGCTCCGGCGGGCCTCGGAGCCCTCGGGTGTTGCGGCAACGCCCTTCGCGTCGATTGTCTGCTGGGCGGCCTCGGCCTCCACGATGAATCGGCGGAAGTCGTCCGCCGCCGACGGGCGCGGGATGAAGACGCAGATCGTTGCGCTGTCCGTGCCGGCGGCGCGGGAGGCATCGACGACGTCCTTCTCGCTCGAAGACCAAACGTCACGAATCCATACAGGAATACTCTCGCCCGTCGCCGTCGGCGGTGTCTGATCGCGGAACACGACGAGGTGCCGCGGCTCCTTCGCCGCGCCCTGGACCATCTTGACGCCGCGGACGATACGATCGGCCTCGGCGTAGAGCAGTTGATCGCGACGGATTTGGAGATCGGCATCGTCGTTGGCCAGCTTGGTCTGACGGTTGCGGAACTCCCGCTCCCACTCGGCGCCCTCCCGCGTCTGCAGGCGGTATTCGTCTCCGATCTGCATGAGCGCGCCGTCGCTGGCAAGCTTCTGGAGGCAGGTCTCGACGGCGGCCCGAAGCCGGCCATTGTCCCCGCTCAGGTCATCCACGAGCAGATCGGCCAGATGTTCCTTGGACGCGCGCACGCCGATGTCGGCGCCGGCCTCGCGCGGTAACTTGCCGATGAGGAACACGAGGCCACAGACGCGGCGGGCCAGACGCCCCACCTCGGAGTTGTCCTTCGAAAGGTTGATGATGCGCTCGTTGATTTCTCGCAGCAGGACTCCGGTGTTGACCATCTCGGGCGCGAGCGCCTCGAACAGTTCGTCTCCCGGAACGACCACACCGAGCGACCGATCGGACACGCGAACCAACGCGTCATGGATGATCCACAGCTGCGAGCGAAGCTGGCTGTGAGTGCCGGCTGCATCCACCTGCCGGAAGCATTGCTCCCAGAACCGGCGTCGGACTGGCAAGAGAGGATAGTCGTCGACCGAGACGTGATAGTCCGCGGGGGTCTCGGCAACTCGCGTGCCTTGGAGGTGCCTCGAGATCTCGCCGCTGTAGGTGTCCAGCGTTCGGCGGACGTCCTTGATGGTTGAAGGCTTCTTCTGGAGCAGGACTTTCCGGGTGACCGTCTCGACGTCGGCGTCGGAGAGCGGTACACGAATGGTGAAGCGGTCCATGAGCTTCTGAAGCCGCGGGACCTCGGTCAACGCGCTCTGGCCTGCGCCTACGACAATGATATGACTGTCGAGTTGCTTCGAGACGGCTTCCACGACCTCTGTGATCAGTGTGGAACGATCGTTGGAGTCGCCGATGTACTGCTGGACCTCATCGAGCACCAGTATCGTGCACGGGAGGCGGCCGTCGCGACCGACGAGCTTCAGCGCCCTCTTGCACGCGGTGAGGAATTCGGCGGTCGTGATGTCGGTCGTTCGGGTCGGGAACTGCTCCCGAATCGTCTTGCGGGCGTCCGCCTCGTTGGCCGCGAAGGCGGGGTCGCACTCCCGCAAGGCTCGCGCTATCAACCCGCTGACGTAGAGGTTGTTGAGCTCCGACGGCCACGCCTTGCCGGCTTGCTCCACGGCGCCCTTGACCCGGTCCAGGTACCCCTGTTCGTGAAGCCACAAGGAGAACTGCGCCTGGGGATACTGGTCTGGTAGACCCACCCCGCGGAGCAGGACGCTCAGAATTGTGAGGCGAACGTGGTCTGTCGTGCCGCCCGGCAGTGCACCCGCGGCGGCGAGAAGTCCACCAGCGCGCTTGCCGGCGGTGTCGAGCTCGCGCAGCAGATTGCGGATCTCGTCAGGCATCGACGGCACCAGGCTTCGCGCTGATGCACCACCAGGGAATCTCGTGTCCGCCCAGAGATGACACAACATCTTCAGCAGATGAGATTTACCGCTGCCGAAGAAGCCGCTGACCCATGCGCCCTTCTGACTGGTCTGGGAGAGACCGGCGAGATACGAGGTCAGGATGCGCTGGATGCCGTCGGCGAACTGCCCCTCGCACACGAAGGTCGACAGCTCACCGCGAAGCTCGGCGAGCACCTTTTCATCCGCCCGGTCGGAGATACGGGCCTGCCCATGATTGACCAGAGGATGGGTCGCGGGGTCGCGTTGGAGGACATCCTTGATCTTCATGCAGCCCCCCCGGCATCGTGAAGAGTGATCGGAACCGCCATGTAGTTCCAGCCATCGCGGGCGTCGAGCAACCGATAATTGTTCTGCTCGTACTGCCCTGGAAAGAAAATGACAAGACGGCCGCGCACATCCGGCTCGACCAGCTTCAGCACCTGCGAGAGGCGGGTAAAGCCGAACAGCGAGCCCGCACCTAAGACCGCAACCACTGACGTCTCGCCGACCTCAGGCCCCGCGAGCGCCGCGCGAATGCGTTCGGCGACATGCTCGGCGAATTCGGCGTCGACCTTCAACCGCAGATCGTCCGGCGACTCGAGGTAGGCTTCCCTGTACTCGTCGGCCGCCAGCCAGGTCGCGAACGCGTCGGCTATGTCGACCTCGTACCACTCGTGGCCCGCCTGGCGCGTGGCGTTCTCGAAGGCCAGCTTTCGAGCGCGAAGGACGCGCTCCAGCTCCTTGTCGTAGACGACCATGATCACGCGTTGCGCGCCGGCGATCGTGCGCTGCCACGGCGTGGCGATGTGCTGGGCATAGAGCTCGGCGAGGTCTTCGATGCGTGCCATCAGCTCAGCGCCTCGCAGCCGCGCGGTCGAGCCGCTCAAAGCCGACCTCAAAAACGTCGCCAGCCCCTCGCAGATCGACTAGCCCTATACGCTTCGCTTCGAGCGCCAGCGATCGGGCCGAAGTCGGCGAACAATCCACGGCCGCTGACCATCCGGAGGTCAACAGCTCTTCACTGCGGAACCCAGCGAGGTGCCCTAGGTACAGGGCGAACGCCACGGCACTTGGTGTTGCCTGCACCCGATGCCGGATCTTGAACGTGCGGCCCTGCAGATGACCGGCCTGCGCCCAGGAGCTGGCCGCGTTGCGAACGACTTTGTCGAGAACGGCGTCGTTGAAGCGCTCTCCGACCACATCACGGAGCGCTGTGCTGATCGAGGCCCGTGGTAACTCGACACCTGCCGGCAGCAAGACCACCGGCGGTGCCGTCACTCTCAAAAGGGGATCGCGCGCGAGCGCCGCGAGGAGGGCGAGCAATGGCCTTCCGGCTTCGTCGCGGGGCCATAGTTGCCGGAGCACTCGGAAGATGACGCACGCCGGGTCGAGCGCATACAGTTCGCCGAGCCGCTGATTCGTCAATCTCCGCGTTGCTGAGGTGGTCTTCGCCAAACAGTTGCCAGAGACGATTGCTGCAGCGTAGTCGCCTCGATTCGCCTCGCCTGGGATGCCGGCGAGAACAGCCGTGAGCTCGGTGAGCATGATGGTTCGGCTGGAGTGCGTTCCTTTTTCTCCGAAACGAAACCCCGCCCGCGACGCGGCAGCGCTAGGGCCCTGGGAAGGGAAGAACTGGAGTGAGCCGCGATCAACGGTAGGGGCAAGGGACCCGTGTAGCGACATGCCGCCACACTGGACCGCAGGAGAAACTGTGTCAAGTGAATTCCTGTGATACGCCGGCAAACTTGCCGGCCATCCAGAACCTACCAGGACGACGGCGAATAATCCTTATCTTACTGAATGTTATGGTTTTGTCAGGTGCCTCACCGGGGCATTCCCCCGAGAACTTCGACTCGGCACGGGGCGGCGCTCGCCCGCACCCTCGGGAGGAACCAGCGCGTCCGGCCCGTGGCCGATCAGATCGGCGCGTCCGGCCTCGCGCAGTGCCTCGCGCGCGAGCGGCCATTGCTCCGGGCTCCAGTAGAGCAGCAGGGCCTTCTGGAGCTTCTTCGCGCGCAGTCCGATGGCGGTGTAGACCGGCTGCATGGTCAGCGGATCGATGCCCGTGTGGTACATGCACGTCGCCATGGCCATCGGCGTGGGGATGAAGTCCTGGACTTGCCGGGGGCGCCGTCCGTTCTTCTTCAGCCACAGCGCGAGATCCACCATGTCCTCGAGCGTCGAGCCCGGATGCCCGCTGATGAAGTAGGGGATGTCGTACTGCTCCTTGCCCGCGGCCGTGCTCGCACACTCGAACATCTTCTGGAAGCGCTCGTAGCTCTCGATGCCGGGCTTCTTCATCTTCTCGAGCACGCGCGGGCTCACGTGCTCGGGCGCCACCGAGAGCTGGCCGCCCACGTGGTGCCGCGCCAGCTCCTCGACGTACTCGGGCGAGCGCTCGGCGAGATCGTAGCGGACGCCGGAGGCGATGAAGACGTGCTTGACCCCGTCGGCCGCCCGAACTTTTTGCATGAGCTGGACGAGCGGCCCGTGATCGGTCCTGAGATTCTCGCAGACGCCGGGATGCACGCAGGAGAGCCGCCGGCACTTCGACTCGATCTCCGGGCTCTTGCAGGCGAGCTTGTACATGTTGGCGGTCGGCCCGCCGAGATCGGTGATGGTCCCGCGGAAGTCGCCCTGTCGTCGCAGTGCGCGGATCTCGCGCAGCACGCTCTCCGCCGATCGGTTCTGGATGACCCGCCCCTCGTGCTCGGTGATCGAGCAGAACGTGCACCCGCCGAAGCACCCACGCATGAGCACCAGCGAGTGCTTCACGGTCTCGTACCCGGGGATGGGCTCCGTGTACATCGGATGCGGCACGCGCGTGAAGGGGAGGTCGTAGAGCTCGTCCATGGAGACGGCGCCCCCGCCGGTGCCCGCGCCGTCCTCCAGCGGAAACGCCGGCGGATTGAAAAATACCGCGCGGTCGCCGTGGCGCTGGGCCAGCGGTCGGGCGTTGCCGGGGTTGGTCTCGACCTGGAAGCTCCGCGACATGAGCGCGAACGCGCGCTTGTCCCGTGCGACGTCTTCGTACGACGGCAGCACGACGACCTTGCGATCGGCCACCATGCGCGCGGGATCGGCCTCGTGCCGCTTCATCTCCTCGTTGCCGACCATGAACGCGGTCCCGCGCACGTCGCGGATCGCCCCGACACGCTCGCCGCGCCGCAGCCGGTCGGCCACTTCCCACACCGGCCGCTCGCCCATCCCGAACACGAGCAGATCGGCCTTGGCGTCGACCAGCATCGACCGCCGCACGGTGTCGCTCCAGTAGTCGTAGTGGGCGATCCGCCTGAGCGACGCCTCGATCCCCCCGAGGACGACGGGCACGCCCGGGTACGCCTCCCGACACCGCTGGGCGTAGACCACGGTCGCGCGATCGGGCCGGCACCCTGTCCGTCCCCCAGGACTGTATTGATCTTCAGACCGGTTCTTTTTCTGAGCGGTCAGCCGGTTGAGCATCGAATCGAGGTTGCCCGCCGACACGCCAAAGAAGAGCCGCGGCTTGCCCAGCGCTTTGAACGGTTCAGCGCTCCGCCAATCCGGCTGAGCGATGATCCCGACCCTGAACCCGCGCCCCTCCAGGAATCGCGCGATCAGGACCGGCCCGAACGCGGGATGGTCGACATACGCGTCCCCGCTGACGATGACGACGTCGACCTCGTCCCATCCACGCGCGTCGAGATCAGCCCGAGAGACAGGAAGGAACCGTTGATCCGCCATGTGATTCACCGGCCAGTATAGCGTGCGAGACGTGCGGATCGCGGCCGAGGGCTACATCAGGAAATATCGCCGGTTCAGCGGGAGGTCGTCATCGGGCAGCGGTGGCAGGGGCGCGCCGTCGATGCGGATCTCCACCGTGCGTGGGTCGATCTCGATGCGGGGGTTGGCGTCGTTGTAGAGCATGTCGCGCTTGCCGACCTGGCGCGTGTGCTGGACGGCCAGCGCGCGCCGGCGGCTCCGCACCTGGCGCCGGAAGTCGCCGTCGGCCGCCGCGGCCGAGACGAAGTTCGCGCTGATACTCGCCGCGGCCAGGCCGTGGCCGCCCCAGTGCGCGGCGTAGAGCGTCGGCTGCGCGCCCGCGATCGAGGCGTTGCCTTCGCCGAGGGCGCCCCACGCGGGGTAGCCGCCCTTGATGACCAGCTCGGGCTTGACGCCGAAGAACTCCGGGCGCCACAGCACGAGGTCGGCGATCTTGCCGGGCTCGAGCGAGCCCACCCAGCGGTCGACGCCGTGGGCGCGGGCGGGGTTGATGGTGTGCTTGGCGAGGTATTTCAGGATGCGCGGGTTGTCGTGCGGGGCGTCGTCGCCGCGCACGAGCTTCATCTGATGGGCGAGCTGCCACGTGCGCCGGATCGATTCGCCGATGCGTCCCATGCCCTGGGAGTCGGAGTTGATGATGCTGATCGCTCCCAGCTCGTGGAGCAGGCTCTCCGCGCGCATCGTGTTGTCCCGGATGCGGTCGGCGACCATCAGGCGGTCGCTCGGCACCCGCGGGTTCATGCCGTGCACCGACCACATCATCGCGTGGTGCTCGGCCACCACGTTGCGGCCGTAGGGAATGGTCGGGGTCGTCGACGAGCCGATCACGTTGGCCACGCCCGCGATGGCCAGGATGTCCGGGGCGTGGCCGCCGCCGATGCCCTCCACGTGATAGGCGTGGATGGCCCGCCCAGCGATGGCGGCCACGGTCTCGTGCAGCTCGCACGATTCGTTGATCCCGTCCGTGTGCATCGCGATCTGGATGTCGTAGGCGTCGGCGACGGTCAGCGCCTGATCGATCACGCTCGGGTAGCCCGCGTAGTCTTCGTGGACCTTGAGTCCGCACGCGCCGGACTCGATCTGGCGGATCAGCGGATCGGGCACCGTGCTGGCCGCGCGCCCGAGGATGCCGAGGTTGACGGGTTGATCCTCGAAGGCGCGGAACATGTTGCGCAGGTTGAACGCCGGGTTGTCGTTGAGGCCGCCGGTGATGAGCGTGGTCATGCCCGCGGCCAGCGCGACCGGGATCAGACGCGGCTGCACGAGGTGGACGTGGGTGTCGATCCCGCCCGGTGTGGCGATGAAGCCCTGGCCGTAGATCGGCGCGGTCGCGGAGCCGATGAGCAGATCGGGGTTGTCGACGATGTCGGGATTGCCGGCGCGCCCGACGCCGACGATGAGGCCGTCCTTCACCCCGATGCTGGCCTTGATCACGCCGAGCACGGGGTCGATCACGATCACGTTGCTGATGATCAGATCCAGCTCGCTGGCCGACGGCACGCGGTCGCTCATCATGAGGCCGGTACGCATGGTCTTGCCCCAGCCACGCAGCACCTCGTCGCCGTAGCTCGTCTCGTCGCGCTCGATCAGGGCCACCAGGTTGGTGTCGCCGAGCCGCACGCGGTCGCCGGCCGTCGGCCCGAAGCGCGCGGCGTACTCGCCCCGGCTGATCTCAGGCATGACGACCTTCCGGGCGATCACCGTATCCGTCGTGCCGTGCCCGCTCGAGTCCCTCGGCGAGCCGCTCCGGGCTCGCCGCGCCTTCGGTGAGCCGATTGAAGCCACGGACGACACGCCGTCCGCCGAAGGCGACGAGCCGGACGCGCTTGATCTCTCCCGACGCCCAGCGCTCGGAGTCGCCGGCGGGGATGTTCAGGTGCATGCCCCACGCCTTCGACCGGTCGAACACCAGGCGCCGGTTCACCTCGAAGAACGGGAAGTGCGAGCTGACGAAGATGACGTGATCCGATGTGTTCTCCACCTCGATCTCGGCCGTCGGGCGTCCAGCGTTGAGCACGATCGCACCATCGCCGAGCAGGATCTCGCCGGGCTTCATCGTGCGGTTCCGGGCGCGGCGATCGCCTGATCGACCTGGAGGACGCGCATGCCGTCGCCGAAGAGGCATTCGATCTTCACGGCGCCGACCAGCTCCGGCACCCCGTCCAGCACGTCGTCCGTGGTGAGGACGCTGCCGCCCACGCGCATGACCTCCTCGTAGGACGCGCCGCCCCGCGCGGCCTCGTGCATCTCGTCGCAGATGATGGCCAGCGCCTCGGGATGCGTGAGCTTCCAGCCCCGCGCGCGCCGCCGCCGCGCCAGCTCGGCCGCGGTGAAGATCGTCAGCCGGTCCATCTCGGTCGGTGTGAGATGCATCAGGTCCTCCTTCGTGCGTCGACGCGCGCATTGTAGGGCACCCGCTCCACGCCGCCCAGTGCTAGGGCCGCCTGGCGATTCGTGCGATAAACGACCGTCGATGGCCTTGGTGCGCGACATGGAAACGGACTATCTGAGCGCGTCCGCGCGGCTGCTCTGCGACTGCCTGTCCCAGCACGATGACCGGGTCTCCCGCGAGCGCTTGGCTCGTCTGTCCCCGGATGCATGGCAGTCGCTGCTGGCCACGTCGCACGTGCAGAAGGTCAGCGCGCTCTTGTACCACCGCCTGGTCTCGCGGGGCTGGGTGGCGGCCGTTCCGCCCGCCGCACTGACGGTTGCCCAGCGGGCCTGCCGCGAGACCGCCGCGGTCAACCTGCGCCTGTATGGGGAGCTCGCCGCGGTCACGGCGGCGCTGCGGGCGAGGGACATCCCCGTGATCGTGCTCAAGGGGGCGCACGTGGCTTCGGCAGTCTGGGGTGACGCGAGCCTTCGGCAGATGGGAGACATCGATCTGCTGGTGCATGCTCATGATCTCGAGCGCGCGGCCGAGGTCGTGACCGCGCAAGGGTACGCGCTGCACGGACCGTACAGGATGGCGGCGATCCTGAAGACCTCTCACCAGTTGCCGGCCTTCGTCAAACCGGGCGGGGCGACGATCGAGCTGCACTGGAATATCGTTCCGCCTGGTCTCGCCTGCGCGGTCGATCCCGGCGAGCTCTGGGAGCGCGCGACGCCGGCGGGTATCCCCGGTATCGCTGCGCGGGGACTCGGTCCCGAGGACCTGCTGCTCCACCTGTGTCTGCACACCTCCTATCAGCACCTGTTCGGCTTCGGGCTGCAGCCGTCGTGCGACATCGCCGAGACGATTCGTCGCTATCGGGACACGCTGGATTGGCCACGCGTCACCGCCAATGTGCGGCGATGGAAGTCGGGACCGGGCGTGTATCTGGCGCTGAGGGTCGCCGCCGATCTGGTGGGCGCGGCCGTGCCGGACGCGATCCTCGAGGACCTACGCCCAGTCGCCTTCGACGAGGCGTTGCTCACGGAGGCGGCCGCTCAGATCTTCGACGGCACGGAGATCTCCATGGTGATTCCCCGCCACCTCGCCCAGGGCTGGGCCGGCGCTGGCCTCGGCGCGTGGCTCGCCGGCTTCGCCATCTTCCTTCGACGGCTGTGCGTGTCCCCGCGGGAGCTCGCGACACTGTACGACGTGGCGCCCGACTCGCCGAGGGCGTACCTCTACTATCCGGTGCGCCTCAAACATCTGGTGTCCACGCAGTGGGTGATGGCGAGGGCCTTGTGGCGCGAGCACCCGCAAGCCGCCCCGACGGCCCGGCGCAAGGCGCGCCTGGCGACCTGGCTCGGCGCGAGCGGATGAGCGGCCCGACCACGTGAGGGACGAACGGCGCGTGCACGACGCTCCCGAAATTCTCGTCCGGCGGGAGCTGGAGCGACGTACGCCGTTCTTCGTGCGCCTGCGGCCGTCCATCGACGATGGCATCGGGCACGATGCCTCGGCTCGTCCGTCGCCGGCCGCGCGGAACACCTCGCGGACGGAGCTGGCCGGGCGCCTGCCGTTCTTCCTGAGACGCTGGTGGCTGCGCGATCACGCGGGCGGCGAGACGTTCCCTTCGTTCGGCAGCGCGCTGCACACCTTGCCGCTGGGCTCGCAGTATTCCGATCCCGTCTGCGACGTGGGCTCGTCGGACATCAGGCTGTTCTGAACCGTGCGCCACCCCGAGGTCCTCATCCTCTCCACGCCCCAGGACGTCCACGCCGCCGCGGTCGCCGGCCACCTCACGGCCCTCGGCGCGACCCCGCGCTTCTTTTCGTTCGACCAGCTGATCGCCGACACCACGCTCCAGGTCACCATCGACGTCGAGCGATACGCGCGGAACCTCACGGTGGCCGGGGCCGGCCGCATCGACCTCGGCGAGATCGACGCCGTGTGGTGCCGCCGTCCCGGCATGGTCAAGGCCTCCGCGCTGCCGGAGCCGTGGATGGAGGCGATGGTTCGCAACGAGGGCCTCAACGTCGCGCTGGGGCTGCTCAGGTCCCTGAACTGTCTGTTCGTCAACCATCCCGCCAGCGACCACGAGGCCTCGTTCAAGCTGTGGCAGCTGGAGGTCGCGCGGCGGGTCGGCCTCGAGATTCCGCGGACGATCGTCACCAACGTTCCCCAAGCCGTGGCCGAATTCTACGAGCGGTGCCGTGGCGAGGTCGTGGGGAAGCTCGTCAGCGAGAGCAGCAACTGGCTCCTGCCGAAATACGAGACCATGGGCGTCCCGACCCTCGCGCTGTCGGAGGCGGACCTCGCGCATCTCGGTCAGGTCGCGACGGCGCCCCATCTGTTCCAGGAGCGCGTCGACAAGCGCCACGACATCCGGGTCACGGCCATCGGCCAGCGGCTCTTTCCGGTGAGGATCGATTCCCAGGCCGGGAGCGGGACGGTCGACTGGCGCACCGACTACTCGGTGCCGATGGAGCTGACCACACTGCCACCCGACGTCCACGAGGCATGCCTGAGGCTGCTCCGCGCGCTCGCCTTGAACTACGGCAGCATCGACCTCGCGGTGGACCGGCAAGGCCGGCACGTGTTCTTCGAGATCAACTGCGCCGGCCAGTACAAGTGGATGGAAGACCGGATCGCGGGGCTCGACCTCTCGCTGGAGCTCGCGAGACTCCTGATCGGCCAGGCCGAGCCGATGGTTCCCGCGTCACCGGCCTGAGAGTCCGCCGACCGCCTCAGGCGCCCGGGGTGCAGATGATCAGGGTATCGATGCCCGGGTCGGTGGCCGGGTCCAGGGCGCAGTCCGTCACATCGCTCGGGTTGGCGTGCGCGGACGGTGCCAGGAAGGCGTCGACCATCAATGGCGCGGTGGTCAGCGCGCCGACCAGCGAGGCCTTCTTCACGACGGCCGCGAGAAACTCCTTGCGGCTCATTCCGGGTGCGCAGCTCTCCTGCGTCTCTGCCTCTTCTTCACGGCGCGGATCTGACATGGAACCCTCCCTACGAGCAGGTTACATCAGGCGCCCAGCGCCGACCAGACCTCCGTCGGCGAGATCACCGGCGGAGCGTCGAGGGAGGGGGTCCAGAGAAATCCCTCGGGGCCATGGACGGACCGCGGGCGGTCGGCGGGGCCGAACAGGGCGTCCGAGATGTTGTGCAGCTCGGCGCCATGAACGGAGACGAGCAGGTCGGGGCGTGGCGCGCCCGGCGTCCCGGAGGTTGGACGATCGCGGCTGTCCCCGGTCCAGATCGAGAAGGTGAGGTGCCGTCGGCCGAGAGCGTCGGCGAGCATCGCGCGCAGCCGGCCGCGCGTGGCGGCGACGTCGGCCGGTTCGACGGTGCCGTCGTCGAACGTGTCCCTGGCGTTGATGAACACGCAGCCGAGTACGGGCGACGCGGCCACGGTTCGGCCGGGCTCGACGATGGGCTGCTGGAATCGCGGATGCGCATAGCGCGCGGCGGCCCCTACCGGGGCGCTCGAGGGTCCGGGCGTCGTGACCGCGGCCATCGCGGCGACCCGCCGCGCGGCCGTGACATCCGGGGGCGCGAACGTGAGGAAACCGCCCGCTTCGAGCAACGCGTTCAGGCTGAGTCTCGACTCGCACGGGACGTGCGAGAACGCGGAGACCAGGGCGACATGTCTGACCTGTCCGAACAGCTCATCGATCCAGCCGTCCAGCTCGCCCAGGAACCGGCGGAGGTCCTTCGTGTAGCGCAGGTCCTCGTCCCTGAGAAAGCCGGGACCCAGCACGTGCGACAGCTGATCGAACAAGGACAGGCGAATGATGGACGCCTCGGGCCTGTAGGCGGCCAGCAGCGCGCGAGCGCAGTGAAGCCGCTGGCGCTCGGTCTCGATGCCGTCGAGGATGGCACGCTCGCGATGGCCGAGGGCCTGGGCGATCGCCCGGTACGGCCGTGGACGGTAGGCGCGAAACAGCTCGTCGGCCGCCAGGGCCGGCGGGCTCACCGTCGTGGCCAGCGGCAGCGATCCATCGGCGAGCCAGAGGCGCGTTGGCTCTTCCGGTACGAGCAACGGGACGTTGACGACGAGCTGGCGAGACTCGCCACCGATGAGCTTCACGGGCACGGCGAGCTCTCGCTCGGTCAGGATGCGGACACGATTCAGCGTTTTCCACGGCCCCGCGTGAGCGGCGCAGCCGTTCTCGTGCCAGGGGGCGCCCGTCAGAATCTCGCCCCAGATGGCCGCCGCGCTCGTCAGCGGACCCGCGTCGAGACGGCGCACGCGACCGCCGGCCAGACGGCGCGCGCTTCGCGGCATCAGCGCTCTCAGATCGTCGAGATCCTGAAGGCCGAGCCCGTCCAGGCTCACGAGCGCCCACGGATCGGGGGCTGAACGCGGGCCGGCGGGCTCAGGTCGCCTGGCGCTCACCATCGGGTCCGCGTAGAAGCAGACCGAGGTCCTCCAGCGTCCGGAGCAGATCCTTCACCTTGCCGAGAAGTTCCGGATCCGGCGTCACGTCCGGGATCGCCTCGATACGCCTGACGATGTCTTCCGGCGCGTGCTCCCCGTCGCAGTACTCCCAGACCAGACCTCCCAACGGGGTCAGCGTGTAGCACCAGTCGTTGCGCTCGAGATGGAGCAGCACGTGACCGTCGGGCAGGACGGACGCTTTCACTTCC
>Ga0193725_1000133_pt1 | contig 24456 bp, 18 predicted proteins | sample H2a2metaG_FD_143058 | JGI IMG/M metagenome (GOLD analysis project Ga0193725, IMG submission 143058) | Soil microbial communities from a riparian zone of the East river system, Colorado, United States - H2a2 | ecosystem: Environmental > Terrestrial > Soil > Riparian zone | place: USA: East River... | reverse complement strand
GGTGTTGCACCGGCGGGAGCCCCGCTCGACCAGTACGGGTGCCTGGTGCTGCGCGACACGCTGCTGCTGGAAGCGGTCCACTTCGAGTTCGACAAGAGCGTGATCACGCCCACGGCCACCCCGATCTTGGACCGCGTGGCAGAGTCGATGCTGGCGTACCCCGAGGCCGTCTTCGAGATCGCCGGTCATACCGATAGCGTCGGCACCTTCGCCTACAACTTCCTGCTGTCGGCGCGACGGGCTGCGGCGGTGCGGGACTACCTCATCCGGCAGGGCGTGCCGGCGTCCAAGATGACGGCGGTCGGCTACGGCGAAGGGTTCCCGATCGCGCCCAATGCCACGGTCGTAGGACGTGCCCTGAACCGTCGCGGGATCGAGTTGCGCGTCAAGAAGCCGTAGAAGCGAAGCGAAGGGGGATGGTGCGTAGGGTCCGCGGCGTAGCTGGGCCGCGGCCCTACGCTCTGTAACTCTCACGGCGGGCGAGACTCGATGTGACCCGCAGCCATTCACAGTTTCCGCATAGGAGCATCCAGATGAAGGTCACACGGTTGATCGCGTCCACGGCGGTGCTTGCCGCGCTGTTCGTGCTCGTGGCGCACACGACGGCGGCGGCGCAGCAGGCGGCATCTGCAGCCCAGCAGGCGCCCGACCCCGCCCGCGCAACCCCCGTGCCGCCGAGCTCGGCCGGCGTGAGCTCCACACGCGCCCTGCCCGGACCGCGGCTTTCCCCTGAGTTCCAGCGGGCTGAGCCGACGCTGGCACGCAGCACCACGTCGGAAGTGTCGTCCCTCGCAGTCGCGAGCGGCCAACACACCATCGTGATTTCGACGCTGGTCTTGGTGCTTGCCGTCATTATCATCGTGCTGCTGGTCGCCAAATGACCCGGCGCGCGCACCTCATCCGATCAAGCCCTGGGTAGCACTGCAACCCTGGTTGGCAGAGCCTTGGCGCGAAACGGCGCAGTGTCGCTGGGTGGCACCAACACCATTTCCCTCCCGTAGGCTCGCAGCTGGTGGGCGAGAGTGAGCATGGGAAGCCGGTCCTCGGCGGTCGCGTCGGGCGCGAAGGCTCTCTCGCTCTGCGCCGCACTCGCTCTCGTCCTGGCTGCCTGCAAGCAGCAGGATACGGCTCGTACGCCAGACATCCAATCCACGACCGCGTCGGAGACCAGTGCGCCGTCCCCAACCTCCCCTCCCAACGCAGACACGGCTTTGAGTCTCGTGAATCGCTTCATCGTCGCCGAGTCCCTCGGCAACTGGTGGGCGGCAGACTCGCTGGTTGCGTGGCGCTACTGCGATTGGGACCCGGCGACCGACTTCCTCCCGGTCACGACAGCGTTTCATGTGCGGCCCGCGCAACCGCTAGGCGATTCGGCGCTCGTCCAAGTGATCTATGAGATGGTCGGTCGTGTTTGGTTGGGCGACCCGCCTATCGTCGGACCCCAGCGCACTCGCTTCGCTGCCGAGGGCTCGAGCGATACGGTGATCTACCGCGTCTTTGCTGACACGACGGGGCGACTGTGGATGGCCTGTGGGGATTTCCACCAGAACCACGTGGCGGTGTCGCAATTGCAGGATTTCGTCAAGCGCTTTGATGACAGTGCTCTGGCTGCGTGGAAGGCAGTATTTCCGAATGCACGCCGCTGATTGAACAGTTCGGACGGGGGCGACGGCCAGCCCCAAGCAAAGAGGCCGTCGCCAACTCTCAGAACGTCAGCTCGCGCGACAAGGCCAGACCGGGCACGCCGTGGGGACGGGACGTCAAAGCGGCGCTACGTCATGTGCCGTACCTCGCACTTTCATTCCCTAGTCCTTTCGAGTCACCAATCCGGACCGTTCATACCCCATCGGGCTGTGACGCGTCTTTCACCTAGTTGTGCGGTACCTGCCGGAAGTCCTCTGAACTAACCTGTCCACCTTCTCGGGAGGTCTTGTGCATACGATCACCGTCGCCACGCTCGTGCTGGTGCTCGTGATCATCATCGTCGTCCTGCTGATCGCGAACTAAGCGACGGCTCACAAGGAGATTCGCATGTCCATCATCGCCTGGATCGTCGTCGGCATCATCGGCGGCTTCATCGGTAGTCTGGTCGTCAACAAGCGGGGTCAAGGGATCCTGGGAGACCTGTTCCTTGGCGTCATCGGAGCAGTCGTCGCCGGGTGGGCGTTCAATCAGTTCGGCCGCTCGGGCGTCACCGGCATCAATCTCTACAGCATGCTGGTGTCCGCCGCCGGCGCGATCGTGGTCCTGGTGCTGTATCACGCCCTCCGGGGTTCCCCGGCTCGCGCCTAACCTGAGAGGAGTGATAGCCACATGTCACGAATGACTTTGCTTGTGCACGCCCGCTCACGCGGTTTGGTCTGGCTGTTCGCCGGCATCGCCGCGAGCGGCTGCGCCATCAATCCTGCCACCGGCAAGAATCAGCTCATGCTGGTCAGCGAGGATCAAGAGATCGCGATGGGTCGGCAGGCCGATTCGGCGGTCGTCACGACCATCGGGCTGTACGCGGATCCCGTCTGGCAGCGCTACATCCAGCAGTTCGGGGCGCGGATCGCCGCCACCTCCGAGCGTCCCAACCTTCCGTGGACGTTCCGGGTCGTGGACGACCCCGCCGTGAACGCGTTCGCGCTTCCGGGCGGCTTCATCTATGTAACACGGGGATTGCTCGCGCATATGACCTCCGAGGCGGAGCTGGCCTCCGTCGTGGGCCACGAAATTGGCCACGTCACGGCGCGACACACCGCCGCCGAAATGAGCAAGCAGCAGCTCATCGGTCTCGGTCTCGCGGCAGGCAGTATGGCGAGCTCCCAGGTCGCGAAATACGCCGGCACGGCGAGCCAGGCGCTCGGCATCCTGTACCTCAAGTTCTCCCGCGACGATGAGAGCCAGGCCGACCAGCTCGGGCTCCGCTACATGCGGCGCGCGAGCTACGACCCGCGCCAGATGCCTGAGGTGTTCCGCATGCTCGAGCGGCTGAGCGCGGCGGAGGGCGGTAGCCGTCTTCCAACCTGGCTCGAGACACATCCCAGCCCGGCGAATCGCGTCGCCGCAATCAACAATCAGATCGCCGCGCTACCGCAGGATTTCTCCGGCACGAGCGTCAACCGCGATGCCTACGAACGGTTGCTCGATGGCCTGGTCTTCGGGAACAACCCGCGCCAGGGCTTCTTCACTGGCAATCAGTTCTCTCACCCCGACCTGCGGTTTCGGATCACGTTTCCCGATGGCTGGACGACGCACAATGGGGCGCAGGCGGTGGTCGCCGTCAGCTCGCAAGGCGACGCCGCCATCGAGCTGGCGCAGGCGAGTGAGCCGAGCGCCGACGCGGCGGCCCGCGCGTTCCTGGCGCAGCAAGGGATTACCAGCGCGTCTTCCACACGCCTGAGTTTGACCGGGGGTCTTCCGGCCGTGAGTGCGCCGTTTGTGGCGGCGACCGAAAGTGGTGCGCTCCGCGGCACGGTGTTGTTCGTCGAGTACGGCGGCGCCGTGTATGGCATCGTCGGCTACGCACCCGAAGCACGTTGGCCCAGCTATCAGGGCATGGCCGAGAGCGCGGAGCGCAGCTTCCAGCGCCTGACCGATCCCGCGGCGCTGAACGTCCAGCCGCAGCACATGGACATCGTGACCCTCGTCCGGGCCACCACGATCGCGCAGCTCGCCCGCGAGCGCGCCTCGCCGGCTGCCGCGACGACGCTCGCCCTCATCAATCAGGTCGAGGTCGACACACCGTTCGCATCTGGGCGGCTCGTGAAGTGGGTGATCGGACTCGCTCCACCGATTCCCTGATCCGCGACTTGCCTACATAAGGGAGGCCCGCATGCGAGAGCATGCGGGCCTTGTCCTAGTTCTTTTGTGTCACTCCATCCCGGTTTAATACCACGTCGGGCTGTGACTCCTCTTTCACCTCGTTGTGTGATACCTGCCGGATGACTTCCGGACTATACCTCCTTCTCAGAATGGCTTAGCCCGCACACCAAAGCTGTAGGAGAATCAATGTTTAAGACCGCAATCATGGTCGGCGTCGCGGTGCCTTCGGTAGCAACACGTCCTGGGATAACAGCCTCAACATGAACAGTAATTGGGGCGCCGGCGGCGGGATGGAAGTTGCGGACGCGCAGAATCTTGATCGCCGATCCTTACCTCGCGGCGCCGAGAGAATAAATCGACGAGACGGAGAATTCGCCGGGTGCGGAAGACCGTGCCCGGTGTTTCTCGGGATGGATTCACGCAGACGAACCCTAGGAGATTCGAACAATGTCCACGCACCATCGTCCCATGCGAACGGCCGGAGCTGGTCTTCTCGCTGCTCTCGCGCTGCTGACTACGGCGTGTAACGACCCGTCGTCCAGCAATCCCGCGTCCAGCAGCAACTCGGCGCTCTTCCACAAGTCGGGCGGCGGCTCATCGTCCGGCGCGGCGGGTTTTTCAGTGCTCGCCAATGCAGCGGTAACCTGCACCGCAGCCAACATCACCGGAGACGTCGGCACCTTCCAGACAGCCCCCCCCGGCGCGATCACTCAAACCGAAGGGTGTGTGATTTCGGGAGCGACTGATGTCGGCGGCCCGGCAGCGGTTGCGGCGTACAATGCCTTTCTCAGCGCCTACGCGGGACTCGCCCCGCAGCTGGGCGACAATTGTCCGGTCATCGCGGGAACGCTCGCGGGACAGACGCTGGCGCCCGGTGTCTACTGTGTCAGCGCGGAAGCTAAGACGGGCGTGTTGACGCTCAGCGGGAACTCCAACGCGACATGGCTCATCAAGGTCCCGGCTGGTGCTCTCACTGGTACCAACTTCCAGGTGGTCCTGGCCCGCGGCGCGCAGGCGTGCAACGTGACGTGGTGGGTTGACGCGGCCGCGACGATGACAACCTCGGCGTTCCAGGGAAATATCCTGGCCGGGGCGGGCATCACCTTCACGGGTGGAACCCAAAACGGGAACGTGTGGGCGGGAGCCGATGGAGTTGGTGACGTGACGTTCACGGGTACGGCGGTCGTTGGCTGCGGGAGCGGGAACGGCAACGGCGATGATGATCACGACAACGGTCACAAGGACAAGGACAAGTGCAACCAGGGCGTCGGCAACGGCCCCGAGGGTTGCGATCCAGGCAACTCGAATCACCGCCATGGCTCGAATGACGAGCACGGCGGGACACCTGGTAACCCAGGTCGTCGCGGCGGTCATTGAGTAAGAAGGCGGAGGGAGCCCGTCTGGTCCCTCCGCCCTCGTTGTGAGTTTCAAGGAGATCCCATGAAGGTGCCGGCGCAGGCCACCACCCTCGTCCGCTTCGAGATCTCTCCACGCTCGATCGCGTGGATCCTGGCGACGATCGTGGGTGTGTGGTTGTTCCTGCAGCTGCGGGCGATCGTCCTGCTGCTGGTGGTGGCCCTCGTCCTCGCAGGCACCTTCAATCCGCTGGTCGAGTGGATGGAGCGGCGCGGCATCAAGCGCCTGTACGCGCTCACCCTGCTGTTCTTCGCACTGCTGCTCGCGACCTCCCTGTTGATCTTCCTGACCGTCCCGCCGTTTCTCGAGCAGCTCGCCCAGATTGTGCGCGACGCCCCGCACCATCGCGACCAATTGATCGCCCTGCTGCAGCAGCGTGATTTCACGGCGCCCTTGGCGCGGGCGTTACAGAACGCGGGGCTGGAGCAGACGTTCACTCGCATCGAGAACAGCCTGGTGGGCTACACGCCCGAAATCCTGACCGCGCTCGGCTGGGCCGTGACCACGTTGTTCCTCGCGTTTTACCTCCTCGCCGACGGCAAGCGGATGCAGGGGACCGTCTACGCGCTCGTGCCGCGCGACTACCACATGCGGCTGGCGCGTATCCTCCAGAACCTGGAGGCAATCGTCGGCGGCTATATGCGCGGCCAGCTCATCACGTCTGTTGCCGTCGGCCTGTTCACGTATGTGCTGCTGGTCATCTGCGGCGTTCCCAACGCGCTGTCGCTCGCCCTGTTCGCGGCCGTCGTGGACGTGATTCCGTTTATCGGCGCGTTGCTGGCCACCGCCCCCGCCGTGCTCGTGGCGCTCTCCCAGGGACTGCCCACCGGCCTCGTGGTGTTGGTGGCCCTGTTCATCTATCAGGAGATTGAGAATCGCATCCTGATTCCGAAAGTCTATGGGCACGCGCTCCGCCTCGCCCCAGTCACCGTGGTTCTGGCGCTGCTCGCCGGCGGCCTCCTGCTCGGCGTGATCGGGGCGCTACTGGCGCTCCCCATCGCGGCGGGGCTGCAGATGATGGTGGCGGAGCTGCGGGTGGATTTGCCGGGGGATGACAGCGACGACCGCTCGGCGCAGGCGCGCGACGCCAAGACCGAGGCCACCTACGAGCGCATGAGCGCCGGGGCGACCGCCCCGGAAGCCGGGCAGATCGCGAAGAACCTCGCGCACGACATCCGCGAAGCGGACGCCGTCGACGCCTCGAAGCAACCAGTGGGAGTCACGCCATGACCGCCACACTACTCGCCCCGCGTGCCGCCCTTCAGGACGCGATTCTCACGAGCGCCAACTTCTCGATCATCGCGACCGACGAAAAGGGTGTCATCCAGCTTTTCAACATCGGCGCCGAGACGATGCTGGGATACGCCGCCGTCGAAGTGGTGAACAAGATCACGCCGGCCGACATTCACGATCCCCAGGAGGTCGTCGAGCGCGCCCAGGCCCTGAGCCGTGAGCTGGCAACGCCGATCGCGCCGGGCTTCGAGGCACTGGCTTTCAAGGCCTCGCGCGGCATCGAGGACAAGTACGAGCTGACCTACATCCGGAAGGACGGGAGCCGCTTCCCCGCCATCGTGTCGGTCACCGCGCTGCGCGATGTGGACGGTGGCATCATTGGATATCTGCTGATCGGGACCGACAATTCGGCCCGGAAGCAGGTCGAAGAGAAGCTGCGATGGACCGAAGAAGGGTTCCGCTTGATGGTGGAGAGCGTGACCGACTGCGCCATCGTCATGCTGGACTCCGAAGGCCGCGTCGTGAGCTGGAATACCGGCGCGCAGCGCATCAAGGGCTACGCCGCGGACGAGATCGTGGGCCAGCACTTCTCCCGGTTCTATCCTCCGGCGGAGATCGCGCGCGGCACCCCGCAGCGCGACTTGGACGCGGCCGCGGCCGAGGGCCGGTATGAGGTCGAGGGGTGGCGGGTGCGCAAAGATGGATCGTTGTTCTGGGCGAACGTGGTCTTCACAGCGATTCGCGACCCGGCGGGTAACGCGCGCGGGTTCGCCAAGTTGACCCGTGACCTAACGGAGCGCCGGCTCGTCGAACAGACCTTGACGCTGGCCAAAGGCGCCGCGGAAAAGGCGAACCTCGCGAAATCAGAGTTCCTCTCGAGCATGAGCCATGAGCTGCGCTCACCGCTCAATGCGATCCTCGGGTTCGCGCAGTTGATGGAGTCCGACGCCACGCCGGCGACGCCCTCTCAGAAGTCGAGCATCGATGAGATTCTGCGCGCGGGCTGGTATCTGCTCGAGCTGATCAACGAGATCCTCGATCTGGCGCAGATCGAGTCCGGCAAGCTCTCGTTGTCTCCCGAGCCGACGTCGTTGGCAGAGGTCGTCCTCGAATGCCAGGCCATGATCGAACCGCAGGCGCAACAGCATGGCATCCGCATGACCTTCCCGCAGTTCGACGTCCCTGTGTTCGTCGCCGCGGACCGCACTCGGCTGAAGCAGGTGCTCATTAACCTGCTGTCCAATGCGATCAAGTACAACAAGGTGGACGGAATGGTCGCGGTGGATCTCGCCGGCAGCACGGCGGAGCGCATCCGGCTCAACGTACGGGACACCGGTGCCGGATTGCCTCCGGAAAAGTTGGCGCAGCTGTTCCAGCCGTTCAATCGTCTGGGGCAGGAGCATGGCGCCGAACAGGGCACCGGCATCGGCCTCGTGATGAGCAAGCGACTGGTCGAGCTGATGGGCGGCGTCCTCGTCGTCGAGAGCACAGTCGGAGTGGGAAGCGTGTTCTCGTGGGAGCTCGACGCCGCGACCGCGCCAGTTCTCGAAACAAGCACCACCGGCTCCGTGCCAATGCCCGGCCCCGAGGCGGCACCCGGCGCGCCGCTCCGCACGCTGCTCTATGTCGAAGACAACCCGGCGAACCTGAAGCTGGTCGAGCAGCTGATTGCACGCCGCCCGGCGCTGCGGCTGCTGACCGCCGTCGACGGCAATCAAGGGATTCAGGTGGCCCGCGCCCACCAGCCGGATGTGATCCTGATGGACATCAATCTGCCCGGCATCAGCGGTATTGAAGCGCTGAAGATCCTGCGCGACGACCCGACGACCGCTCACATCCCCATCGTCGCGCTCAGCGCCAATGCGATGCCCCGCGACGTCGCCAAAGGCCTCGAGGCGGGATTCGTCTCCTATCTCACCAAACCGATCAAGGTCGCAGAGTTCATGGAGGCGCTGGACGCCGCCCTGTACTCCGCGCACGCGCATGCGTGAAGCCTCCGATATCCTCGCGGCCAAGATCCTCATTGTCGACGATCAACCGGCCAACGTCCTGCTGCTCGAGCGCATGCTGGGCGAGGCCGGATACCGGTCCGTCACGTCCACGCTCGATCCGCATGCAGTGCGGGCGCTGGACGAGCAGCATCGCTACGACTTGATCCTGCTCGATCTCCAAATGCCCGGCATGGACGGATTCCAAGTGATGGAAGGGCTGAAGGAGATCGAGACCGGCGGATACCTCCCGGTCCTCGTGATCACCGCCCAGCCGGACCATAAGCTCCGCGCGCTCCGGGCCGGCGCGAAGGATTTCATCAGCAAGCCGTTCGATGTCGCCGAGGTATTGACGCGCGTCCACAACATGCTCGAGGTGCGCTTGTTGCACGTCGAGATCCGCCGCAAGAACGCCGAGCTGAAGACGCTGTTCGATCAAGTCGTGGCGGAACGAAAACTGTCGGAGCGGCTGGCGCTGCACGTACCCCCCGATTCCATTGCTGCCCGGCTTCAGGCGCGCCCGGACGTCACGGCCGACAGCTTTGCGGACGTGACCGTGGTGATCGCCGACATCGTCGGGCTCGCCGAGCTGACACCCACAGCCAGCCACGAGCAGCTGGCGCTCTTCGTCGATGAGATCTTCGCCCATTTCGACGGTCTCGCGGAAGCGCGCGGCGTGAAGAAGATCAAGACACTCGGGAACTCGTACATGGCCGTCGCGGGTGTGCCCGGTCCCGCGGGCGACCATGCGACGCGGGCAGCGCACCTGTCGCTGGACATGGTCGATACGCTGGACCGATTCAACGAGCGCAGCGGGCATGCGCTGCAAGTGCGCGTCGGCGTCGCGAGCGGCGCGGTGGTGGCCGGCGTGATCGGCAAGCGCCAGTACGTCTACGACGTCTGGGGTGACGCCGTGACCATCGCCAACCGCATGGAATCCCATGGCGTGGCCGGACGCGTCCAGGTAGCAGACAGCACGCGGCAGCTCTTGGGCAAGCCGTTCCTGCTCGAGGAGCGCGGCGCGCTCGCGGTCGAGGGCAAGGGCGAGATGACGACGTGGTTCGTCGCCGGGCGCAATGGCGCAGTGGAATCGACTGTTGTAACACACTAAAGGAGGCACGAGTCATGGCCACACGCACAATCCGCTTCATGAGCGCAGCGGTACGCGCCGCCAGGCGAGCGAAACAATGGGCGCTGGTCGCGGCGCGCGAGGCCGATCGTCTGCTGCAGGAAGCCCGGACGCGGGTCGAGTCCGAAGCCCGGCGCCGCCGGCTCAAGCAGACGCTCCAGAAAACAGGGCGAGTGTTGATGATCGCCGGGCGGGCGGCGCTCGTCGCCGCGGTGGCGGCAGGAATCTCGGAAGCTCGTGCCGAACGCAGTCGCCGCAGACTCCGGTAGCTCGTGGGTGGGTCGACGCTGGATCGTCACCATGGTGCCGGTCCTGTTGATGCTATTCGCGCTGCTCGCCCTCGTCGCACGCGACGAGGCACGGGCGTCGTGGCTTCAGGCGCGCTACTTCACCAGTCAGGCGGCGCAGTTGACCAGCGAGCTCGGCGACGGGCCGAGCGATCGGATCCGGTTCCCGGGCGACGGGCCGCACGACCGCCGCTTCGGCTATTCGCGCATGCCGGCCGCGCTGCAGACGGCGGTCGAGCAGGGCTTCCGCATCGTCGCGCAGGTCCGCGTCTCGGAACGGTTCGCGGCGCTGGTGGACCGAGGTGTGTCCCCGATCTTCGGCGAAAAGACGCAAGCGGGACTCCGCATCCTGGACCGACGCGGCGCGCCGCTCTTCACCTCCCGTTACCCCGAGCGGGTCTACTCCTCCTTCGACTCGGTCCCTTCAGTCGTCTGGGAGACGCTGCTATTCCTCGAGAACCGAGCCCTACTCGACCCGCGCTTTCCGAACCGCAACCCATCGGTCGATTGGCCGCGCATGGCGCAGGCAGGAGCGGCGTTCGCCCTGAGCTGGCTCGGCAACGCCCGCTCGGTGCCCGGCGCGAGCACGTTGGCCACGCAGCTCGAGAAGCTCCGGCACTCGACGGAGGGCCGGACGCGCTCGACGCGAGAGAAGCTGCTCCAGATGGAAGCCGCCGCGCTGCGCGGTTACCTCAGCGGCGAGAACACGGAGGCCGCGCGTCGCCAGATCGTCGTCGACTACGTCAACTCGGTGCCGCTCGCGGCCATCGCGGGGCACGGTGAGGTCACCGGTCTGAGCGACGGGCTGTGGGCATGGTACGGGGCTGACCCAGATGAGGTGAATCGGCTCCTTACCTCCGACTCTGCACCTGTTGCGCGTCGCGCTATCGCCTACCGCCAGGTGCTCACCCTGTTGCTGGCGCACCGCCGGCCTTCTTACCTGCTCCTGCGGGCGAACGGGCGCGAGGATCTGCGGAAGCTGACGGACCAGCACCTCCGCCGTATAGCTCGCGAGGGAATCATCTCCGCGGAGCTGCGTGACGCCGCGTTGGCCTTGGACCTCACGCTGCGCAGCCGCGCGCCGGACGTCCCCCGGATCGCATTCATCGAGCGAAAGGGCGCGGACGCGGTGCGCGCCGAGCTGCTCCGCGTGACGGGCGTGGGCACCCTCTATGACTTGGACCGCGTCGACTTGACCGCGCGCACGACGCTGGATTTTCGCGCGCAGCTGCAAGTCACCAATCTCCTCGCGCGGCTGACCGATCCGGCCTCAGGCGTACTCGACCGGGGCGACCCGACACGTGTCATCTATGCGGTCGTGGTGCGCGAGCGGACGCAGAACGGCAACGTGGTCCGCGTCCAGGTAGACAACTTCGACTCGCCGTTCAACGTGAATGAGGGCAGCAAGCTCCAGTTCGGTTCCACCGCCAAGCTGCGTACCCTGATCAGCTACTTGGAAATCGTGGAGCAACTCTACCTTCGGAATGCCGGCCGGCCCGCTGTGAACCTGCGTGCGGAGCCGGTGGGCGCGGGCGACTGGATTACGGCGTGGACGCTGGCGTATCTGGCCGCCAACCCGGGCGTCTCGCTCGATCGAATACTGGAGGCCGCGATGTCGCACCCCTACTCGGCCAGCCCCAGTGACAGCTTGACGGGCGGCGATAGTCACATGTTCCGGAACATCGACAGCATCGACGACCACGAGACCCTCTCCGTGCGCGATGCGTTCGTCCGATCGGTGAACCTGCCGTTCATTCGTATCATGCGGGACATCGTGCATTACTACGTGTATCGACTGCCGGGCAGTGTCTACCTGCTCCGAGGTCATCCGGCGGAGATGACCTGGGACCGCGACGACCGCATGGCCGACGAGGAGAGCCGCGAGTTGATCGAGCATTTCTACCAGAAGTACGCAGACGCGGACTCCGCGCCAGTGCTGGAAGCCCTGAGGCGCGGGCGGTCCGTGACCCAGCTTGCGTGGGCGTACCGCTCCGTCAAATCGGAGGCCGGGTTTGCCGAGTTCAGCGACTTCCTGAGGTCCCCCGTCCAGACCACCGCCCTGTCCGATGCCCACATCGCGGAGCTGTACGACGGGTCCGACCCGCTCGGATTCTCGCTCTCCGACCGTGGGCGCCTCGCCGGCATGCACCCGCTGGAGCTTTGGGTAGCGGCGTACCGGTACCGACATCCGAGTGCGCAGCAGCAGGATGTGCTCGACGCCAGCGCCTCCGTTCGCCAGGAGATCTACGATGACCGGTCCCCGCACGCGCGCCCTGCGGCGCCGGACCTGCGGATCGGCTCGATTCCGGAGACGGAAGCCTTCCGCGAGATCCACCGCGCGTGGGCGCGCCTGGGTTACCCGTTCGAGTCGCTCATGCCCTCCTACGCGACCGCGATTGGCAGCTCTGCCGACCGCCCCGACGATCTCAGCGAGCTTGTGGGCATCTTGCTCAGCGATGGGATCCACTACCCGGTCCAGCGGGTGGAAGAGCTCCACTACGCCGCGGGCACGCCGTACGAGACGGTGCTGCGTCGGTCTCCACCCCCGGGGGAACGCGTGCTCTCGGCGGAAATCGCGGCGGTCGTGCGGGACGCTATGGTTGCTGGAGTCACGCGTGGCACGGCGCGACGCGCGTTCGGTGCCGTGCGCGCTGCCGACGGCTCGCCCCTCCTGATCGGCGCGAAAACCGGGACCGGCAACAACCGGTTCCGCGTGGTAGGGCGGAACGGGATCATCAGTGAGGACCGAGCGATCGACCGGACGGCATCGGTTGTCTTTTTCATTGGCGATCGCTTCTACGGCACCATCACCGCGTTCGTCTCAGGGGCGGCCGCCGACCGCTACGCCTTCACTAGCTCGCTGCCGGTCCAGATCCTGAAGATGCTCGGCCCAACGCTGGAGGCGCTCATGACAGACCTCACCAGCGAGCCTTGCGGTTCCGTACGTCCATATGGACAAACGGACCGTGCGCGGCCGTCGCGGGATACTTGCCGATCCCCCCAATGAGGCCCTGAGCCTCCGGTCGCGCGGCGGCGCCGTCGATGAGGCGATACAGCACCTCCGCATCGCGGATATCGCTGCGGCCGTCGCCATTCAAATCGTCCATCCTGCCATCCCCGTTCTCGTCGATGAAGATGTCCGCGGCCGCGCCCAACGGGTGCTGGCTGTAGCGCACGTTACCAAGCGACCGATTGTAGGCCGGGGTGCGGTACCCGCTCATGACGTGAAACGTGGTCGCCCGATAGCCGGCCTCGTGGACCCGTGCGAGCACATACTCGAGGGCGACGAGCAGTCGCTCGTTCAGCACGATGTACTTCCGGGACCCGCCCGGCGCCTTGCACAGGAACTGCTTGAGTCGGAAATGGGGAGAAACCAGGATGTCTTCGTTCTCCGGCGTGACCTCGACGAACCCGGCCGGTAGGCTGTAGCTGGCGAGCCCGCGCAGGGGCTTGTCGGGATAGCTGCCGATCCGATAGCCGTTCAGGAGTTCGCCCTGGAACCGGTCGTAGGGGACGACGACAAAGGCCTGGACCGTGACCGAGTCGCTCCCGTCCGGGGCAACGACGTGGATGGGATAGAGACCCGGCGCGGCCGGCGCTGTCCATTCCCAGCGCCCCGTCGCCATGGGCACGAGCCGGCCCGCCGCCGGCCGCGCCACGTAGCCCGATGCCGGAGTGTGGGCCACTACCTCGAGCGTCACGGTCTCGCCCGGGAGTACCGTCAACGCCCTCACCCGGTCGGGCGAGACCACGTTCCGATACCGGACAGCGAATACAGGCGCTCCTGTCGCGCGCGGCTCGGCAGCTCGAGGCGCAGCGACGATGGTGAGCGTGCCGAGCGCGAACGACGTATATGTAAGGCGACTTACGAAGCTAGAGGCGTGCGTAGTCCCTCTCTTGTGTTAGGCGTCCTCATCCTTTGGAGGTACGCCTCACAAGGTAGCCAGGCGGACTACTCTTTGCTGGGTGGAGGTGCTCGCAGAGCTATAAAGAGGGGCACATCCCGGTCGTGGATATCCCGCCGGAACTGGATTGTCCCGTCTGCGTCGGCCCAGGCCGTCCAGTACAGCAAGTGGATCGGCATCGGCTCCGGCAGCGGCACGGTGCGGTCCTCCGCGTCGTCCAGCGCTGCCAGGAGTGCGTCGCGATCCCACCGCGGATCGTTCCGTAGCAGATACACGGCGAGCTCGATCGGGTGCTGGATGCGGATGCATCCGTGGCTGAAGTCCCGCTGGGTTTCCTCGAACAGCGGACGCGCGGGCGTGTCGTGCAGGTAGACGTGATACTTGTTGAGGAACATGAACTTGATGCGTCCGAGCGCGTTCCGCGGCCCCGGATCTTGGCGCAGCAGGTAGGGAAAGCGGGCGGCGGTGACGGTCGACCAATCGACCGTGGCGGGGTCGACCTCCTGGGCGTCGAGGCGTGAGCTCGGGAAGACCCGCAGTTTGTAACGCCCCAGGTACGACGGGTCCCGCTTGAGCTTCGGGAGCAGCTCCGTCGTCGCGATGTTGCTCGGCACGTGCCAGTAAGGGTTCAGCACGAGGTAGCGCATCGTGTCACTGAGCACCGGTGTGCGGTCAAACGGGCGCCCGACGACGACCCGCATGGACAGCACCAGCGAGTCCCCATCCATCACCTCCAGCTCGAACGCCGCGATGTTCACGATGATGTGACGGCGTCCCAGATCCTTCGGCAGCCAGCGCCAGCGCTCCAGGTTCAGCTCCAACTGCTCCACACGACGTTCCACGGTCACGTTGAGCTCGGCGCGAGTCGCGCTGCTCACCACACCATCCGCCGTCAGGCCGTGTCGCGATTGAAATTTCTCGAGCGCCTGCTCGAGCCCCGCGTCGAAGAGATCCGCGTCCTGGTCCCCTGCCTCCCCGATCAGACCGTCCTCCAGACGGAGTCGCTGGCGCAGCGCGGTCACTGCGGCGCCGCGGTCGCCCGCGCGCATGGACCCGTCCGGGATCGCGGGCCAGCCGCCCGCCGCTGCCACTGCGCGATAACGCGCCAGCGCCTCGCGCAGGCGCCGAAAGCCAACTTCGGGTGGGTCCAGCGCCTCGAGTGCTGCAGCGATATTGCCCGACGCCAGAGCTGCCTCCAGCACCACGGCGATGTCGGCTGTGCGCCGGTTCGAGACCCATTCCGGGCGGAGGGTTTCGGGATTCACCCGACCGGCCAGCAGATGGGCCCCATAAACCAGGAATGCGTCCGTCAGCAGGAGATCGAGCTCGGCCCATCGGTCGGGGGCTAATGCCGGGCCGCGCTTGGCATCGGCGCGCACGGCCGCCAGCACGGCCTCGATGCCGGCCAAATGGTAGTCCTCGGAACGAAGTCCCTCGAGATCCGCCCGGCGCAGTGCATCGATCAGGTCATCGGCCAGCCGTGTGGGGCCGCGCTCGTCACTCCAGGCGGCGCGGTAGAGCCGACGCTCGTAGAAGCTGGGGAGGACCAGACTGGCGTAGACCGGCTCACCGGCTGCCCGGAACTCCATGACGACGCCAGCGGCCTCGATGCGAGTCCTGATTCGTTCCGCGACCAGATCGGCGGGTGAGCGACGGTCGCCCTGTCCCGCCGCGGTCGCGCATCCCGCGAGAGCCGCGCCGATGAGCAATACGCGATGCACCATTCAGCTTTACCTCCAACCTGCTAGTGACTTGCCCCTTCTACTATTATTTCCGCTACTTCCGCACGACTGCCAATAGCCCGTCGCGAACGCTCGCCCACAGAAATGCCGGGAGCGTCTCGTCCGGGGTGAAGCTGTGGCGGATGGTACCGCTGCGCGGCGTCGCCCCCGTATCGCTGGGATTGTTGGCGCGCACCTTCATCCAGTTTCCCGCCCACGAGGCGATGCCGCGCGCAGCGCCGCCCAGGATCCCGCCGAGGCCCATGATCCCCTTCGAGCCACGTTGGGTCACAGCCACCGACAGGTCGTTGTACCGCGGTGTCACCGAACCGCGGGCGACACCACCCGTTACCGTCGCGTAAAAACTGATGCCCACCACACGACCATTCGTGAGACGGAGGGGCATTGTCTCCCGAATGAAAGGGTTCAAGCTGGTCGCGGGCATGGCACCGAGCGTTCCGCGAAAGCTCAAGTCGAACCGCGGGGCGTCGAGCGGCACCACGAACTGGACGTCGAGCCGCCCCACATTCTGTAGATGTGTCGTGGCGCGGATCGTCACAGGGTCGCCATTGGTCCGTCGTCCCACGAAGTGACGCACGTTGACCGCCACGACGTTGAGACGCGCAAACGTGAGCACGCCCGGCTGCGGGTGGTTGCCGTGTCGCTCGCGATACACGATTTCTCCTTGCCGGATCACAACCGAGTCCACACTCACCGTCCGGCCAAGGCCGGCGATCCAGCCCTGGGGCGTGCGCCGGCGCTGGCGCTGCGGATCGGAGACTCGGCGCCGGTCGATCATGACGTCCAGCTTCATCGAATCCAGCTCGACTCGCCTGGCACGCAGCCCCTGGCCGAGTACAAATGCACCGACGTCGATCCCCTGCACCGCGATGCGGCCGACTGTGGTCTTGATCAGGCCGCGGCGGTAACGTTGCGACCGGCCGAACGCGGCGTCGCTCACCGTCGGCGCGAACGCGACACCGCGCACGTCGAGTGTGGAGTCCGTGAGGCTCGCCTGGAGCGCGCCGACCCGCACCGCCGTGGCGCTGTCGAGACGGCCCACGAAGTTGCCCGTGGCCAGCTCGACTGTCCGGCTGAACAGAGGGCGGGCTGTCGCGCGGCTATCGGCTGGATCGATCGCGAACCCGCCGATGCGCCAGCGCAGATCTTCCAGCTGGAAGCGCGCGTCGCTGGCCCGCACACGCTGCAGGCGGAAGTCGAGCGACACGTGCGGGAAGTCGCTCCGCGCGATGCGCACCCGTGGGGCGAAAGACGGAAGTCGAAGACTCTGCTGGACGGCAAGAAAGGCCCGCGGGGCGGCGCGTAACTGGCCCAGTGTGTCGGGAAGGCCGCTCGACGGGGGCACCACAACGGCGACGGTCACCGCGCGGCACCCGAACGATTCGGCGACGAGGCCGCGGTTGAGGATGAGCGTAATGAGATGTACGCCGCTGATGGTGCATTGGTGAAACGCGAAGCGCAGCGCCGCCAGTGGTCGAGGCCTCAGCGCATTGAGGGTCCGATTCGTGGTCACCAGGATGGAATCGACGGCGACGCGCCGCAGCGCGAAGTTGAACCGTACACGCGCGACGTTGAGCCGGTACACATCCCCCGACTTCTCCGCGATGGTCGCGGCGGCCCACGAGCGCAACAGCTGATTGACGATCCAGGCGGCGCGCCACCACGCGCCACCCGTCAGGAGCGCCGCCAGCACGGCGCACCCGATGACCGTCCGCCGGCGCGTCAGGATGCTCGTCACAGATGCGAATGATGCCGGCAGGTCGCGCGACGGGCTATCGCACGAACGTCTTACTACTCCAGAGACACTGCGCGCCGTACGTTTCGCCCCGAGAAACGATGCGATACGCGCCCTGGATACTCGCCGTGCTCCCGCTCGTCACGTTTTCGCGTCCGGCCGCCGCGCAGTGCGATGGCAAGATCGTCTCGGGCGTACGTATCGTCCCGCACGACCCTTCGTTCATCCGGTTCCCCCGGTCGCTCCGCGTACTCGCCCGAGCGGTGGGATTGCACCACACGACCACCCAAGCGGATGTGATCCGCAACTTTCTCCTGCTGTCGGTCGGACAGCCATGCACCGAACGGCTGCGGGCGGAATCGGAGCGCATTCTGCGCTTCCAGCCCTTCCTCGCCGACGCAACGGTGCGCGCGGTCTCCGACTCGGCAGGCGGCGTGCGCATCGAAGTCGAAACCATCGACGAAATTCCTACCGTTTTCAGCTTGCGCTTCCGGAACAGCAGTCCCGCGGCGCTTCGGATCGGAAATGGCAATGTCGATGGCCACGGTGTGTACCTGGCGGTGCGCGGGGAGCGCGGGTTCGCCTACCGTAACGGCATAGGTGTGCAGCTCACGGCGTATCAGACCTTCGGCCGGCCCTATACACTCGCGTTGGTGGCTGACCGCACTCCGCTGGGCAGCACCGTGAGCGCCGCCCTCGGGCACACCTTCATCACCGACTTGCAGCGATCTGCCTGGCACGTCGGCTTCCGCGACGTACACGACTACAGGTCGTTCCTGCGGGCCGACGGGCAAGCCATCGCGCTCGGTGCACGGCGCCGCTTCGCCGACTACGGGGGCGTCGTGCGCATCGGCCTCGCGGGCCGGAGCGCGTTCATTGGCGGGCTCGTCACCCATGAGCTGGCTGCACCTGCGGCGCACGCCGTGGTGGTTTCCGACTCTGGACTGGTCACGGACACCAACCCCCCACTCGCCGGCCCCTTCCCACACGTGCGCAACATGCGGCTCAACGCTGTCGTCGGCGTGCGCTCGATCACGTTTCAAACGGTCCGTGGATTCGACGCCCTTGCAGGGGCCCAGGACGTCGCGACAGGCGTGCAGTTCGGCGCCGTCGGCGGGCGTAGCGTCCCATGGTTCGGTGCGAGCGACAACGACCTGTTTCTCGCCGCCGACTTCTACGCGGGAGTGGGCTCGGCCACGTCCTTCGCTGCGCTACGGATCGAGGGCGAGGGGCGGCAGGATCAGACCACGCATCGCTGGGACTCCATGATCGGCAGCGGCCGGCTGGCCTGGTACGTCAAACCTTCCGCCGCGTACATCCTCATCGGCAGCGGCGAGTTCTCCGGGGGCCGGCACGAGCGGTTCCCCTTCCAGCTCAGGCTCGGGGACCGCGACGGCGGGGTGCGGGGCTACAGCGCGTCACGCGTTGCCGGCGGAGTGCGCACCGTCGCCCGCCTCGAGGCACGCCGGTCGATCGGTCGGCTCACCCGGCACGTCGTGCTAGGGCTCGCGACCTTTGCTGACGCAGGCAGAGTGTGGGCGGGCGACGCTCCGTTCGGCATCAATAGCAGCATGAAAGTGGGTGTGGGTCTAGGACTGCTGGCTGCCATCCCACCGCAGTCTCGGCAGCTGTGGCGGTTGGACGTCGCCGTTCCCGTGAGTGCGGACGCGCGCGCACGCTGGGAGATCCGTTTGTCGGTCACGGGCGCGCGCGACTTCTGGCGTGAGCCGAGTGGCGTAGCGCGGGCCCGGGCCGGTGCCGCGCCCTCGACGATCTTCACCTGGCCCTGAGATCGACGGTGATATTAAGGAAGGAGGGCGGCCTCGCCGCCCTCCTTCTGCTTCTCTAGGACTTCATGATCCTTCGCCCTACCTTGCGATTCTTGATGCGACCACGTCCACCGGCAGATTTGGCCGCGCGCCGTTTGGCCGCGGTCATTCTCCCGCCTCTGCTCTTCTTGGCCATGTGAGGATCCCCCTTTGTCCCTAGTATGCTGCGCTGCACATCGGCCGTGCTATCGCTCAAACGCCGTACTACTCCCACGAACACCACGAATTAGATTCGCCAACATGATCCGGCGAACCATCATCCTCGCGGCCGTGGCAGCCACCGCGGCGTGCGGAGACGGCGCTGGGCCAGGTCTCGAGCCGCGCACATTCTTGATGGGATTCTCCGCAATCCCGCCGCGGCTCGACTCGACCGCCAACGTCATCGCGGCGATCGACAACTGGGCGCCGCACGCCGACGCCGCGATCATGCACGTCTCGCCACCCTGGGCGGCGATGCTCGGCGGGGCGACGCCGGACTCGGCGGTGCGAACGGTCGAGCTGCCACTCGCGAACTACTATCGCGCCAAGGGACTCGCGATCGTGTTCACGGTGGACGCGACCGACGGGCTGAATCGCACGGCCGAAGCGCCGGAGCTCGTGAGTGCGGGTCGCAGCATCACCGACACGATGGTGCAGCGCCTGTATCGCGAGTGGGTATTCGCGGTCGCCAACAGGATTCGGCCCGACTATCTCGGCCTCGCCGCCGAGACCAATCTGATTCGCCAGCTGGCGCCGGACTCCGTGTACCAGGCGCTCGTGACGATGACCAACGCCGTCGCCACGCAAATCGATGCGGCGAGTTTGCCGAGTCAGTTGTTCATCAGTGTGCAGGTGGAAGTGGCATGGGGCCGGCCGGCGGGGCCGTATCAGGGAATCGCACAGGATTTGACGGACTTTCCATTCGTCGCGGCGCTCGGCTTGTCGAGCTATCCCTACCTCGGCGGGTTTGCCGACCCCGAGACGATTCCACTCGACTACTACAGCCGAATCGGGCAGAGCGCGACGCTGCCGGTGCTGGTGGTGGAGGGAGGTTGGCCGTCGGTCTCGGTTGGCGGGGTGATGTCTTCACCCGCGGAAGAGGCGCGCTACATCACCCAGCAGGCACGGCTGCTGGACAGCGCCAGGGCGCGAGGCGTGTTTCAGCTGACGTTCTACGATCTCGATCTGCGTGGTTTCCCGCCGCAGCCGCCGGGTTCGGTTCTGCCGTTATTCACGCATCTCGGGCTGGCCGACAGCGCGATGGATGCGAAGCCGGCGCTGGCGTCGTGGGACAGCACCGTAAGACGGCCTTATCGAACGCCCTAGCCGGTCGTGACTAGTGCGAGCGGGTCAACGCGATGACGCCGACCGTCGTCGCGATGCCGCCGACGATGATCCCCATGATTCGCCACTTCGACTCCGCATCGCGTTGTGCCGGCACCTGAATGCGATCGCCGGCGCGGATGCCGAGCTCGTCCAGCGTCGCGCCGCGCGCGATCGCCGTCTGCAGCGCGTTCCCGCCCCAGATCGAGGAATTGCCGCGCTGGATGGTCAGCCGCTCGACTCGGGCATCCTTGGTCGCCCCACCCGCGAGCATCAGCGCGTCCGCCAGCACCAGGTCGATCGGCACGGCGTAGTATCCTGGCCGCGTCACCTCGCCCGCGACAGAGACACGGATCAGGGCGCGCGCTTGCACGACCGGATCATTGATGTAGCGGCCGAGCTCGCGGGTCAAATGGGGCTCGAGGTCAGCGCGCGGCACGCCGGCGAGCGTGATTTCGCCAATGTTGGGAAGCCGCAGCGCCGGCCCAGCCACGACCGTGAACGTGTCCGTCAGCGCCGAGTCCCCCTCCACATGGAGCAGGATCCGATCGCCGACCTGGAACGCCGTCGCGCGCGTTTGCGCCGCCGCCACGCCCGTGGCGCACAGTGCCACGGCGACGGTCAGTAACCACAGAGAGCGGTTCATCATTACGTCCTCCTGAGCCTAGACGACCTGCGGGCTCGACACACGGCGTCCTTCGCGTTCTTCCACGGCCTCGTAGCCGGGCAGATAGTAGGAGTACGCGTAGTATCCGTAGGCGGCACCGCGTGGCACGTCGTTCAACACGGCGCCAAGCAACCGGATCGGCAGACGATCCAGCACCTCGAGTTTCGCCCCCGTGATGTCACGTTGGCTGTGACCGGTCCGCAACACGAGTAACATCGCGCCTGTCACGGTTCCCAGAATGAACGGATCGACTCCAGCAGTGAGCGGCGGGCTGTCGATCAGAATCACGTCATACTGCCCGCGGAACTCGGCAATGAGCTGAGCCATCGCCGGTGATCCCAGTACCTCCGGAGCGCGCTGCGTGCGCGTGCCACATCCGATGAAGTCGAGCCGCGGGTACGACGTCCGCTGCACGATTTCGTCGCGCCCAATTTTCCCAAGGAGGCAATCGACCAGGCCGGGCTGGCGGTTGGCCTTGAACCGGCGGTGCAGCCCGCCACGGCGGATATCGGCGTCCACCAGCAGTGTGCGCTGTCCTGCGTCGGCGAATGTGAGCGCCAGATTGGCCGACAGGAACGACTTGCCGTCCCCCGGTCCGGGGCTCGTGAGCGTGACGAGCAACGGTCCCGGACCGTGTTCATGCACGAGGCTGAGGCGCACGCCGCGCAAGGCTTCGACGACTTCGGTCGGATCCTTGGTTCGCAGATGCGGCACCGCACCGATGATGGGCAGCCCGAGGTCGCGCGACACCTGCTCCGGGTACCGCACTTTGGGATCCGCACGGTCGAGTATGATCGCGCCCAGCGCACCGAGTCCGAGGCCGGCCAGGAGTCCCATGAGCAGAAGGCGTGGCGCCGTGTTCTTGACGGGACGCTGCGGCACCATCGCCGGGTCGAGAATCCGAACATCCGGAACGGTGGCCTCAGCGGCGAGCCGGGCCTGATCGAAACGCTGCTGCAGCGACGTGTACGTCTGCTCTTTCAGCTGGGCGCTGCGACTCAGCCGGACCTCTTCAACCGCCCGGCCGGGAATCTGTCGCAGATCGTGGGACGCAGCGTCCACCTGTCTCCCCAGTTCCGACTCCCGTGTGGCCAGCTGTGACGCAAGCGTGCGCGCGAGCGTCGGGATCGTCCGCTGCTCGAGCGCTGAGATCTCTCTCACCAGGCGCTGCAACGGCGGATAGGCGTCGGAGTAGTGGTACCTGTAGGTGCGCAACTGCGCCTGCTTATCGCTCAGTTCCTTCAGGGCATTCGACAACTCCGGTGCACGCTGCACCGATTCGATGGCTGACAACGCGTCAGTAGGCAACCCTGAATCCCCTACTTGCGTCACCAAGCGCTCGATCGCATCGCGGTCGCGGCGCAACTGGTCACGCTGAACCTGCATATCGAAAAAGCCGCTGCGAATCGGGTCGCGAGCCTCTGCACCGGCTCTCCGGTCCGTGGGTTGATCCGACGGGAGGGTAATAGTGCGCGTGCGGAATCCTTGCAGCGCGGTTTCTGCAGAGTCCAGATTCTTCTGAGCGGTCGTCAACTGGTCTTCAAGGATCTTCGTCAGCTCGGTGAGCTTTTCGCGCTTCAGTTGAGCCGCCACCTTCACGTAACGCTGGGCGACGGCGTTCAGAATGTTGGAAATCAGGACCGGGTTGTGGCCCCGCAGTTCGAGCGCCAGGAAGTTGCCGTTCAAGTCCATTCGGACGTCGATCTGCTCGCCGAGCCGCAGAGCGGCGTCGCGCAGCGGAACAACGGAGAACTCGATTGTGCGGCCCGGTGGCAAACTCCCCGCCGCGGGGACCCACCGGAATCCCAACCGGCGCCCCACCGAGTCGCCGACCGTTCCTCGCTCCAAGTCGACGCCTTTGGCCGAGGCAAGATTGTACTGCCGGCCGTCCGCTCCGACGCTCAGCCGGTAGTCCCCCGGGCGGAACATCTCACTCACTTGGAACCCGTCGAAGCTCGCGTGGTCACTGGGCCGTTTCAGGTCGAGGTACAGGCGCAGGTCCCGCACCACGCTGTCTAACACGACGTACGACCGGAGCAACTCCACCCAGGCATCGGCATCGAGCAGCGCGCCCTGCCGGATCGGCCCGCGCGCATCGGAGCCGCTTTCGCCGCGCCGGTCTGGAACGTCGACCCAGACGTTTGCCTGCGCCCTGTAGATCGGACGCAGCACACGAGTCGCCGCGAAGGCCGCGCCCAGGCCGGCCATAGCGATGAGAGCCACGACCCATTTGAACCGCAGCAGCGCGCTCGCGATACGCCGCCAGTCAGGGCCCGCTTGTTCTTCGGGAAGAGTCGGAGTGTGTGGCGGACTCGCCCGCCGCAGAGCTGCCGGCGCGGGTTGACCGCGGATCGCAGGAAGGGACGTTGGATTCATCGATGGCTCACCCGAGCAAGACGCATACCGCACATGTCTGCAGTGAAGTGAGCGCCGCTCCGTTGCGCGCACCCTACAACGCGCCGTGCACATGCCACGTCGCATCGAAACCGCATCTCCATCGTTAGCGGAGATCGGTTGTAAACGGCACACGCCTTGCTGGTTACGGGGGCATGACGTTTCCTCAGCGAAGCTTCGGTCGATGGATACAGTCCGATACCGGGCGGCGCGTCGTCAACGTCGTGATTGCGACGCTGGCGCTCGTGCTCGCCCTCCCGTTGATGGTGGCAATCGCGGTACTCCTCAAACTCACGTCCCCTGGCCCGGTGCTGTTCGCGCAGCGGCGGATCGGCCTCGATCGCCGCGCACCCGGCAACGAGGGCGGCAACTCTCGACGCCATGCCGACCACGGCGGCCAGACGTTCATCATGTACAAGTTCCGCACGATGGAGGTCGATCGCGGAGCAGCGCGTGAGGTTTGGGCGCGGCCGGACGATCCGCGGGTGACCCCACTGGGACGCGTGTTGCGCAAGTTGCGGCTCGACGAGCTGCCCCAGCTGTGGAACGTGCTGTTGGGCGATATGAACGTCGTGGGCCCGCGCCCGGAGCAGCCCGCGATCTTTGCGCACCTGCGTGATCAGATTGATGAGTATCCGCAGCGTCAGCGCGTCTTGCCGGGGATCACCGGCTGGGCCCAGATCAACCGGGCGTACGACAGCAGCGTGGACGACGTCCGGAAAAAACTCAACTTAGATCTCGAGTATATCCGCCACCGCTCGGCGCTCGCAGACTTGAAGATCATGATGCTCACGCCCGCGGTGATGCTCGGCCGGCGGGGCGGGTGGTAACACCTCGGCGGGTCGGCTCCCACAACGCAGTTCCCTGACCTCCCAGCGCTCTGATCCAGGCCTGCAGCGCGGCGAGGTTTCCACTCACGGCGTAGGCGGGCAGCGCGATCAAGCGCGGCAGCCGTCGTCCCTCCGGCCATACCCAACCGATCGCCGTCACGAGCGCAGCCGCCCCGCCGATCGGTTGGGTAT
>Ga0193725_1000132_pt1 | contig 24554 bp, 25 predicted proteins | sample H2a2metaG_FD_143058 | JGI IMG/M metagenome (GOLD analysis project Ga0193725, IMG submission 143058) | Soil microbial communities from a riparian zone of the East river system, Colorado, United States - H2a2 | ecosystem: Environmental > Terrestrial > Soil > Riparian zone | place: USA: East River... | reverse complement strand
GCAACAACGGTGCCGCCAAGACCCCGCCCCTAATCAGTGGGCAAAGGGTAGAACTTTCAGCGTGGACAGAAAAGCACACCGACGAGAGCGCGTGATACCATCGCGCGGCGCGGCAAACGGGGGACGATCATGAGCAAGGACATCGGCATCGTGCACCACCCGGATCGCAGGATGGACGTGGTCATGCCCTACGCTCCGGCCATCGTGGTCCGCCGCGGCCAGCTCTTGTTCCTCTCCGGGCTGACCGCCGCCGCCGTCTATCACAGCCATCCCCATCGTGACGAGGAGTTCGACCTGCCCGCGACCATGCGCGAGCAGGCCGTGCTGGTCATGGAAAACTTGAAGAAGACGCTGGAGGCCGCGGGCTGCCAGCTCTCGGATCTGGTTGCCGCCACGCGCTATCTCACCGACGTGAACGAGCAGGACGATCTCAACGCCGTGTGGGCGTCGTACCTCGGCGGTCACCTGCCCACGACCACCACCGTCGAGGTCTCGCGGCTGGCCACGCATCCCCGCTGCAAGCTCGAGATCACCGCGATCGCGGTGGCGGAGGCGCGCTGATGGCCACGCTCGGGTTCGTCGGTCTCGGCGCCATGGGCAGCCGGCTCGCGCGCCGGCTGCTCGACGCCGGCTTCGCGGTGGTCGGATACAACCGCACGCCCGCGAAGGCCCGCCCGCTCGTCGAGGCCGGCATGCAGCTGGGGGCCTCGCCGCGCGCGGTGGCCGAGGCCTCGGACGTCGTCTTCAGCATGGTCACCGACAACGACGCGCTCCGCGCGGTCGCGCTCGGCCCCGACGGGATCGTCACCGGCCTCCGCCGCGACGCCGTCTTCGTCGAGATGAGCACGGTGAGTCCCGCGGTCACCCGCGAGATCGGCGAGGCCGTGGCCGCTCACGGTGCCGCGATGCTGGACGCGCCGATCTCGGGCAGCACGATCACGGTCGAGGCCGGCACCGCGTCGATCGCCGCCGGTGGCGACGCCGCCGCGCTCGAGCGCGCGCGTCCCTATCTGCTCGCCATGGCTCCCGGCGGAATCACCCACGTGGGCCCGCTCGGTCTGGCCAAGACCATGAAGATCGCGACCAACCTCGGCCTGGCCGTGCAGATGCTCGCGTTCTGCGAGGCCGTCCTGCTCGCCGAGAAGTCGGGGATCCCTCGCGAGCTGGCCGTGGAAGCCCTGATGAAGTCCGTGATCGCCTCGCCGATGGTGAAGTACCGCGGCCCGTTCGTGATCGGCAAGATGCCGACCGACGCCTGGTTCCCGGTCCCCATGATCCAGAAGGACATGCAGCTCGCCCTCGACCACGGCCACGCGGTCGGCGTCCCGCTCCCGTTGACCGCGCTCACCCAGGAATGGCTGACCATGGCCCGCGGCTCCGGCCTCGCCGACTACGACTTCGCGATCCTCTTCGACGTCTTGGCCAGCCTGGCCGCCGCGAAGCCGAGCATCAAGCCGGCGTAACGACGTGCAATCAAGACGCGGCGTCCCCTCGATGCGGGGAAAGAGCTGCGTCGTCACCGGCGCCAACTCGGGGATCGGCATGGAGACGGCCGTCGCGCTGGCCGATTCCGGAGCGCGCGTGGCCGTGGTGTGCCGGACGCCCGCCAGGAGCGAGCAGACGGTGGGCGAAATCAAGCGGCGGAGTCCGGGCGCGGACCTTCTCTCCTTCGCCGCCGATCTCTCGTCTCAGCGGGCGGTCCGCGTGGTGGCGGCCGAGCTGGCGAGCGCCCTGCCGCGACTGAGCGTGCTCGTCAACAACGCCGGCCTCATGCTCCGCGAGCGCGTCCTCACCGAAGACGGGATCGAGGCCACGTTCGCGGTCAATCACCTCGCCTACTTCATGCTGACCCGCTTGCTGGAGCCGGCGCTCGTCGCGGGCCGCCCGTCACGCGTGGTCAACGTCTCGTCGCGGGCGCACCTCTCCGGCACGATCCGGTTCGACGACTTGATGGGAAGCCGCGAGTACGACGGCTGGAAGGCGTACGCGCAATCGAAGCTCGCCAACGTGCTCTTCACCTACGAGCACGCGCGGCGGCTCCCGGGCACCGGCGTGACCGCGAACTGCCTGCACCCCGGCGTGGTCGGAACCAACATCGGCCACGACGGGCCGATGTGGATCCGCTTCGGCATCAAGCTGGTCCGGCCGTTCCTGCTGAGCCCCGCCCGCGGCGCCGACACGTCGATCTACCTGGCGTCGTCTCCCGCGGTCGAGGGGGTCAGCGGCAAGTACTTCGTCGGCCGCGGCGAGGAGCGGACGAGCGACGAATCCCACGACCGCGCGGTCGCCGCGCGGCTCTGGAAGGTCAGCGAAGAACTGACGGGGCTCGCGGCGTCCTGACCCTCAGGCGCGGCCCAGCCGCGCGCCGGCCCGCAGACCCGCGTTCTTCGCGAACTCAGCCGCGCCGATCTTGGGACCGCCGGCCCGGACGCGGGTCACCTGGATCTGTCCGCCCTCGGCGGCGATCGTCATGCCCGACTCGTCGATGATGGTCACCTCGCCGGCCGCGGCCATCGTCGCCCCTTCGAGCTTCTTGGCGTCGAAGAGCTGAACGGTCGTCCCCTCGAACGTGGTCCAGGCACCGGGCTGGGGATCGGCTCCGCGCACGAGGTTCCAGATTTCCTGGAGCGGCTTGTCCCAGTCGACCTGCACGTTCTCCTGCTTGCACCAGCCCTCGTAGGTCGCCTGAGCTTCGTCCTGGACGATCTTCGGTGCCTTGCCCGCTTTCACGAGATCCACGCCCTCGAGCAGCGCGGCCACGCCCATCGGATAGAGGCGGTCGAAGTAGAGCGTGCCCAGCGTGTCGGTGTCGCGGATCTCGACCTCTTTCTGGAGCAGGATGGGCCCGGTGTCGAGACCGTGGTCGGGCCAGAAGATCGTGAGCCCCGTGCGCGTGTCGCCCTGGATGATCGGCCAGTTGATCGAGCTGGGTCCGCGATGCCGCGGCAGCAGCGACGGATGGTACTGGATCGTCCCGTGGGTCGGCAGGTTGAGGATCTCGTCGGGCACGATGAGCGTGACGTAGGCCATCACGCAGAGATCCGCCTTCAGCGCGGCGAACTCGTCCCGCACCTCCGGCCCCTTTCGAAACGAGCGCGGCTGGTACACGGGCAGCCCGCGCGCGAGCGCCGCTTCCTTCAGCGGATCGACGCGCCCGCCCTGGGCCGGATCCGGCCCGCAGTACACGCCGACGACGTTCTCTCCGCGCTCCAGCAACGCCTCCAGCACGCTCTTGCCAAACGCCTGCTGTCCATGGACCACGATGCGCATGCTCTCTCTCCTATCTTTCGTCCCGTGCGACGTGCAGTCGCAGCGGGATGTGCTGAGCGTACCGGACATAATCCGTATCGACGGTGAAGATCGGCACCCGGTGGCGATACGCCACCGCCGAGATCAACATGTCGATCGGGCCTCCGGTGATTCCCCGGGCCCGACAGGCGTTGAAAAACTCGGCCGCTCGATCGTAGTCCACGGCGTCGATCCCCAGGTGGGGAAAATCCGAGAGGTCCCGCCGGAGTGCCTGGAACACCTCAGACCGTCGCACGCCTGACAGGATCTCCCCCCGGATCGGTCCGATGAGACCGGCCAGACCTTCGCTCACGAGATCCGTCCACTCGTCGACCAGACGCGCTTCGGCGGTGGTCAACGCAGCAGGTCGCCGTCGAAGGGCCAGCGACCAGATCGAGGTGTCCACCAGGACCATCAGGCTCGCACGCGGCGCAGAACCTTGTAGTCGTAGTCGTCGACGTACTCGACCTGGCCCTTCCACCGCAAGATCCTCCGGCGCTTGCGGGACTTCACGTACTCGGTGAGCGCCGCGGTGACCGCGGCCTTCTTGGTCTTGTGTCCGCCGGCCCGCACGGCCTCATCGATGAGCTTGTCGTCGAGCGCCAGGTTCGTCGCCATCGCTTCCCCTCCGCGGCCGCTATCACACACGCCATTGTGTAGCACAATCGTGCCGTCACTCAGGACGGGCACGACTCTGCCGCTAGCGGCCACGGCGCCGGGTGGTGATCGCTTCCAGCGCGCGGGTCGCCGCCGGATCGTTCGGACGGAGGCGCAGGACGGTCCGCAGCTGTTCGACGGCCTCGTCGTCGCGACCCACGCGCGACAGCATGGCGGCGAAATTCATCCGGGTCTTCACGTCGTCGGGCTGGAGTCGGAGGGCGGTTCGGTAGTGGGCCTCCGCGGCTTCGGTGCGGCCGAGGCGGGCGAGGAGGACGGCCACGTTGTTGTGGGCGTCGGCGTCGTCGGGGTGCAGGGCGAGGGCCGCCTCGTAGTGGACGACCGATTCCTGAAACTGGCCGAGCAGGGCCAGCGTGGTGGCCAGGCTCTGGTGCGTGGGCGCGTAGGCGTCGTTGCGCGCGAGCGCCGCGCGGAAGCTCGTCACCGCTTCGGGATACTTTCCCAGCGCCGCCAGCGCGACGCCGAGGTTGTGGAGCACGCCCCAGGCGTCCGGCCGGCGACGGCGCGCGGCCTCGAGGTGCGGGAGCGCCGCGCTCGCCCGGCCCTCGCCGACCAGCATGTGACCGAGACGCCCGTGGGCGTCCACGTCGTCGGGGTCGACCGTCAGCCTGAACGCGTAGCCCGCGGCGAGGCGCTCGAGATCGCGACGGGACTGCTGGGCGACGAGCGCGGCCCGCGCCGACGGGTCGCGGGGCACGACGGTGAGCCACACGTCCGCCATCTCGTCGGCCGAGCGCGAGCCCCACACCACGCGCCGGGGCGGGCGGTTCGGGTTGCGGCGGTTCGCCGCGGAATTGTCGTAGACGATCGTCATCCCGAGCGTCGTGCCCGCCGGCAATCGCACGGGCGTCTCGTACTGGTATTCATCCTGCCAGTCGAAGTCCCAGCGGCGAATGCGCAGCAATGTGCGGGACTGCCCGTCGGGCAGGGTCGCGTCGAGGGTGATCCCGCGGGCCAGGTAGTGGGCGTGGGGAAACACGGCGAGCGCGTCGACGTCCGTCCCCAGCACGACCGAATCGCTCACCGTGTGCACGGCGGCGCCGGCCGGAATGTCGATGGTCTTCGCGGTGAGGTTGAGGACCACCGGCAGCGCGCGTGGCGGACCCTCCGCGAAGTAGAGACCGATCTCCGGCTGAACGGCCGTCGCGACCGTGTCGGGCATCAGATGGAGCTGCAGGACGAGGTCCATGCCTTCGCGGATCTCCCACGCGAGCCCGTCGGGCAGCGGCCGGGGCTGCCGTCCCGGACTCCAGCCGACGAAGTGTCCGTCGGGCGCGGCGCCGCCCTCCATGCCCGCGTAGCCGGGCTCCGGATCGAGCGCGTCGAGCCGACGCGCCTCGCCGGTCGTGTCGGTGAACAAGACGGCGTGATGGATGCGTCCGCGACTGCCCGGCCGGAACTCGACCGCGCGCACCCAGCGCCGCCCGGCGGTCGGAACGGGCAACACGAAGTTGCGGAAGACTTCACGACCGCCCGCGGCGAGCGGATACGGCTGCGGGAGACGGACGATCAGGTCGGGAACGCCGAGCTGCCAGCCTGACGGAGTGTCCGGCGGACGCGGTGCTCGCGCCGGGTCCCCCTCGGGCGCTCCCGCCGCGATCCACTCGCGGATCCGCGCGATCTCGTCGCCGGTGAGGCGCCGCTCACCGTGGAAGCGGATGGGGCCGGGCTCGGGAAGCCAGGGCGGCATGAACCGGCTGGTGACCGCGTCGGCGATGTCCGGCGCGTGCGCGCGCGCGTCAGCGTATGTGAGCAGCGAGAACGGCGCGACCCCGTCCGGGCGATGACAGGCCACGCAGCGCCGATGGAAGATCGGCGCGACGTCGGGGTACGTGCCAGATGCCGTCGGGTCCGGCGCGGGCGGCGGCCCCGCCGCGGCGCATCCGAGGAGAGCGAGCGTGACCAGCGCAATCGCGCCGCTTCTGCCGAGGAGCGTCACGGCTTTGCCGGGGCGGCTAGGACCCCCACGTCGGTTGGTGCTCGCCGAGACGCGGGGCGCGGCCGGGCAGCGGCGGACGCTGGCCGTCGAACGACATCGGCAGACGCACGACCTCGGCATCCACTCCGGGAAGCTTGGCGAACATGTCCATCGCCAGCGTCTGCGGATCTTCCAGCACCTCGGGGAGCGTCAGCATCGGCGCGCAGGGCACGCCGAGCGCCTCGAGCTTCTCCGTCCAGCGCTGCTTGGTGTCGGTGAGGAAGACCCGCTGGATCTCGTCGACCAGATAGTCCTTGTGGTTCAGGCGATCCGCTGTCGTGGCGAAGCGCGGATCCTTGGCCCACTCGGGATGGCCGAGGACTTCGCCCAGCCTGAAGAACAGGCGATCGTTGCCGGGCGCGACCACCAGCGGCCCGTCCTGGGTCTCGAAGGCCTGGAACCCGACGATGCGCGGGCTGCCGGTGGCGTGGCGCTGGGGCACGTTGCCGCCGACCTTGACCTCGGCGAACTGGCGCGCGAGCCAGAAGAGCCCGGTCTCGAACAGCGAGGTCTCGACCACGCACCCCTGCCCCGTCTGCTGGCGCTGGAGCAGCGCGGCCATGGTGGCCAGCGCGGTCCAGATGCCGGTGCCGTAATCGATCACCGAGGTGCCCATGCGCACGGGCGGGCCGTCGGCCTCGCCGGTCACGCTCATGAGCCCGGCGAAGGCCTGCACCAGGATCTCGTAGGCCGGCTTGCGGCTGAGCGGGCCGTGATGACCGAACGCGCCAACTGAACAATAGATCAGCCGAGGATTCGAGGCCCGCAGCGCCTCCCCGGTGAGGCCGAGCGACTCGGCCGCGCCGGGCCGGAGGTTGTGGACGAATACGTCGGCCTCGTCGACGAGCCGGCGGAGGGCCTGCATGCCCTGGGGGTCGGCGAGATCGAGGACGACCGAGCGTTTGCCGCGATTCACCGAGTGAAACGTCATCGAGGTGCCGTCGACGAACGGCGGGCCCCAGGCGCGCGAGTCGTCGCCGCCGCCGGGCTTCTCGACCTTGATCACGTCGGCGCCGAGGTCCGCCATGATCTGGCTCGCCACCGGGCCGGCCAGGTTCTGGCCGACCTCGACGACCTTGATGCCGGATAGCGGCAGCAACACTCAATATCCCTTGCGCTTGTCGATCAGCGCGAGCAGCGGCTCGCCGGTCTTCATGCGCTTGAGGTTCTCCACGAACGTCGACACCACCCGATCGCGTCGCCGCGGCGAGCCTCCGGCGGTGTGCGGGGTGACGATCACGCGGGGATGCCGCCACAGCGGGTGATCGAGGGGCAGCGGCTCGGGATCGGTCACGTCGAGGCCGGCGCCCCAGATGAGTCCCTCGTCGAGCGCCTTGACCACGTCGTCGCCGTAGACGATCGCCCCGCGCGTGACGTTGATCAGGATCGCCGTACGCTTCATCTGCCGGAACAGGTCGCGCGAGAAGAGATGGTGCGTGGCCTTGGTCAGCGGCAGGCAGATGACGACCACGTCGGACTCACCGAGCAGCTGCGGCATCCGGTCCGTCTTCCACACTTCTTTGACCCCGAGCGCCGGCGGCACGTCCTCGATGTCGACGGCGAGCATGCGCATGCCGAACGCCCCGGCCCGTTGCGCCACCGCGTGCCCGGTGCCGCCGAAGCCGACGATGCCGAGGGTCTTGTCATAGAGCTCCCACTGCTCCCGGCGGATCGGCTCGCGCAGGGTGTAGTCGGGCTTGCGGATGGCCGTGTGCAGCCCGCGCGTGAGGCCCAGCAAGAGCGCCATCGCGTGCTCGGCCAGATGGATGCCGACCTCGCCCTTCTCGCTGGCCAGGATCACGTCGCTCTCGACCAGCTCCTGGGTGAGGATCGCGTCCACGCCGGCGCCGATCGAGTGGTAGTAGCGCACCTTCTTGCCCAGCACGAACACGTCATTGGACACGCGGCCGAAGATCATGTCCGTGTCGGTAATCTCCGCGCGCTGCTTGGCCTCGTCCTTGGCGTCCACGATGTTCGACCCGGGACCGGCCGCGGCCAGGATCTGCGCGCGCTGTTCGTCGGTGATGCTGGGAGCGATCATGTTCGGCGTGTAGAGGATCTTCATGGGAGGGCTCCTATCGGGCGATGATCATGTAGGTCGCGCGGCCGACGGCGCAGAGGCGGCCGCCGGCGTCGGTGACGCTGGCCTCGCCGAAGGCGATCGTGCGCCCGCGGCGCAGGATCTTGCCCTCGGCGAAGATCGGCCCCTCGGTGGCGGCCGCGAGAAAGCTCACGTTGAGATCGAGCGTGGACTGGTTCACGCCACCCGCGGCCGCGTCGCTCAGCGTGCCGAGCGCGCCGCCCACGGCCATGTCGACGAGCGCCGACATCACGCCCCCGTGCACGGGCGCGCCCGCCGCGTTGCGCAGCTCGTCGCGCACGTCCACGCGCAACCGCACCCAGCCCGGCTTGGCGTCCTCCACCGTGACGCCGAGATAGCGCCAGTAGAGATTGTCCTCGCAGCGCGCGCGGATCGCGGCCAGCGGATCGTCGGGAGCGCCGGGCGATGTCTGGCTCATGGGCGCCCGAAGCTTACCTCATTAGGGTCGGGGGGAGCGAGCGCCGCTCCTCCCCGACACCCCCCACCGCTGTTCGCTCACTCCCCCGTGAAGTTGGGGCGGCGCTTCTCGAGCATGGCGCGGACGCCTTCGCGCGCGTCGGCGCTCCTGCGGGCGCGGGTGACCTCGACGTCCAGGTCGGCGTGGTCGATGCGCTCGCGCGCCGAGATCGCGCGCCGGATCATCGCCTTCATGCCGGCCAGCGACAGCGGCGCGTTGTCGGCGATGGCCCGCGCCATCTCGTACGTCACGGCCTCAACCTCGGCGGCGGGAACGACCCGGTGCACCATCCCTATCTCGAGCGCACGGCGCGCGTCGATCGGGCGGCCGGTAAGGAGGATCTCGCGCGCCGCCGCGGGGCCCACGACCTCGACGAGCTTCATCCCGAGCGGAAACGGCACCACCAAGCCGATCCGGGCCAGCGGCATCGCGAAGCGCACGACGTCGGCCGCCACGCGGAGATCGCAGTGCAGCGCCAGCTCGCAGCCGCCCGCGTAGGCGTCGCCGTGGATCAGCGCGATGGTGGGATGGCGCGAGCGCTCGATGTGCTGGAGCACCGCGGTCACCCCGGTCTCGGGATCGGCCGCCTCGCGCTGCTTGCGGCCCATCTCGTTGAGATCCATCCCCGAGCAGAACGCCTTGCCGGCGCCGCGGACGACGACCGCGCGGACGTCGCGGTGTTCCTCCAGCTCGTCGAAGTATTGCCGGAGGCCGTCGAGCACCGCGCTATTCATGGCATTGCGCTTCTCCGGCCGGTTCAGGGTCAGCGTCGCGACACCGTCTGAAATTTCACACAGGATCTCGTCGGCCATGGTCTCCTCTCCGATCTCGTGTCCGAGCCCGGCCATCATACGATGGCCGACGCGGAACGTCCGGGTTGCGCATCGTGGATCGGCCCTTCACAATCCGGACAGATGAGGACGACGCGCCGAACGGCCGATCGCTCGGCGCGGAAAGGAGGCGACGATGTCGCTGAAGGGCGTGGTGACGGCGGTGATGAGCGCGGTGGCGGTCGTGGTCTGCGCGGGCACATCGGTGGCGCAGCGCGACCTGACGGCCGAGCTCGTCGGTAGGTGGGAAGGCACCCAGCAGCAGATCGGTGTACGCCGGGGCGCCGAGACACCGGTGCGTGAGCGCGTGCTGATCATCCGGTCCGTCAAGCCGAGCAAGGGGGGCTGGACCGTCGACGCGACCTACGGCCTGCCAGGAGAGAAGCCCGCGCGCTTCCGGAGTTCCGCCGCGCAGCTCACGGAGACGGCCGACGGCGTGACGCTCACGCTGACGTATCGAAACGGCAGCAACCTCCGGCTCCGGCTCGCGGACAAGGACTGGCTTCAGGGTGACTACCAGGCGGCCGAAGGCGGGGCACGTCCTCGAACCGTCTCGCTGAAACGTGTCGGCCCCGTGCCCAAGCCATAGGCCGTTGCGCGCCACATAATGACGACCCCCGCCCGTCCGAGCCCGGCGTCCGCTTCGTGCGTCACGACCGGCACGGATGGTCACGTTCAGCCGAGTTACGCGCGGGAGGACCTGCTCGCGGCGGTGCGCGAGCTGGCTCCGCGACTCCGCGAGACGGCCGAGGCGACCGAGGCCGCGCGCTCGCTCCCCGAGCCGATCGTGCAGGCCATGGCCGACGCCGGTCTCTATCGCATGTACCTGCCGCGCTCACTGGGCGGGGGCGAGCTGGATCCGCTGACCTACTTCGACGTGATCGAGGCGCGGACGCAGGCCGACAGCGTCGCCGGCTGGAGCGTGCTGATCTCGACGGGAGCCATGACCATCACCGCGCGCGGGCTGCCCGACGACACGCTCCGCGCCATGTTCACGTCGCCGCGGAAGACGATCATGGCCGGCTCGGGCCCGCCCAAGGGCCGCGCGCACGTCGTGCCCGGCGGCTATCGGCTCACCGGAAGCTGGACGCAGGGCAGCAACGTCCGGCTGGCGGGCTGGATGCTCGCGGGCTGTCACCTCTACGACGGCGACCGGCCGCGCCTCGGTCCGGACGGCGCGCCCGTTTATCTCCGGTGCGTGCTGCCGGCGTCGGAGGTCGAGATCTTCGACACGTGGTACACGACCGGCATGCGTGGCACGGGCAGCCACGACTGGGCGATCAACGACAAGTTCATCCCCGAGGAGCGTGTCCACCGCGGCACCGACGTCTCCAAGCGGACGCAACCCCTCTACCAGTTCGTGGGCTGGACCCACGTCGCCCACGCCGCGGTCGGTCTCGGCATCGCGCGCGTGGCCATCGACGAGTTCATCGAGCTGGCGGGCGGCAAGTCCGCGACGTGGCACGCGACCGAGGGCCGGCTCGCCACCCGCATGACCATCCAGGCCAAGGTGGCCCAGGCCGAGGCGCTGGTCGGCTCCGGCCGCGCCTACGTGCGTGAGGCCACGCGCGACATCTGGGAGACGGTGTGCCGCCGCGAGACGCCGTCGACGTCGCAGCGCGCGATCTACCGGCTCGCCGTCGCCCAGGCCTACGCGAACGCGTCGCAGGCCGTCGACCTCATGTACAACCTCGCCGGCGCCACCGCGATCTACGCGAAGAGCCGCCTCGACCGCTGCCTGCGCGACGTCCACACCGCCGCCGCCCACGTCTGGGTCGCCCCCGACACCTACGAGCTCGCCGGCCGCCTCCTCCTCGGCCTCGACCCCGGCTCCCCGAATATCTAACGGTCGCACTACCCCACAAAGTGATGCACCACCCCGATTTTCAAACTGAGACACTACCCCCTGTCGTCATGACTGGTCGACGCCTGCTGTCCCGCGCTATGCTCAAAAGATGGACGCGACACAAGTCCGCCGCTGGATCGCCGGTTTCGAGGCGGCGGCGGAGGTTGATCGTCAGACTCTGCGAGACCGGGGCATCGATCGGGCACGGTCCATTGGCCTGTCGCTGTCCATGATCGCTGCGGGCCGCCACGCCCTCGGGGATCGGGCCGTCCACGATCCTCTGCGAGAAGCAGAGGACGAACGCGTCCGCGAGGTGTGGCAGCGGCTCCGCGATCGTCTCTGCCGGTGAGTGAGGCGCGACCACCGGAGTTCCTCGACGCGCTTCGGGCCCTGTGTGACGGCCTCCGAGCCCTGAATGTTCCGTGGATGATCATCGGGGGTGTGGCGGTGATCGCCCACGGAGTTCCCCGCTACACCGCCGACGTCGACGCAACGGTCACCGCGCCCGATGAACCCATCGAATGGACCTTCTCCGTTTTCGCGCAGCACCGGATCGTTCCGCGCATCGCTGGCGCTCTGACCTTCGCACGCGACCGCCAGATCATGCTGCTGCGCCACGAGCCCTCGGGAGTGGACCTGGACGTCAGCCTCGCGTGGCTACCGTTCGAGCGCGACGCCATCGGACGCAGCGAAGCGATCGACTACGCCGGTGTACTCATCCGGATCCCCCGCCCCGACGACCTCGTGATCTACAAGCTCGTGGCCGCGCGGCCGCGCGACCTCGACGACGTGGAACGGCTACTGCTTCTCCATGGCGCCTCGTTGGATCTCCCGCGAATCGTCGCCACTGTTCGCGAGTTCGCCGACGTGCTCGAGGACCCCGGGCGAGTCGATACCCTGGAACGGCTGCTGAAGAAGACTGGCCTGCGGCCCTAGCGCCCGTCGCGAGTCTCCGGCCCCAGCCGCACCGTACGCCGCGGCGGTGATACCATGCGGCGGCGAACACAAAACAGGGAGGACGTCATGGACGTCGATCGACCGTTGCCTTCGCCGCAAACGCCGGAGGCCAAGCCGTTCTGGGAGGGGCTGCGTGAGGGCAAGCTGCGCCTGCCCAAGTGCGGGGCGTGCGGCCACGTGTTCTTCTATCCGCGCATCCTGTGCCCGAAGTGCCACGCCCGCGACGTGGGGTGGATCGAGGCCAGCGGCAAGGGCAAGCTCCATTCGTTCGAGATCTCGCATCAGGTCTTCAACCGCGCGTGGAAGATCCCGACGCCGTACGTGCTGGCCATGATCGAGTTGCGCGAGGGGCCGCGCATGATGTCGAACCTGATCAACGTGGCCCCTGATCCGAAAGTCATCCATTGCGACATGCCGGTCGAGGTCGTGTTCACCAAGATCAACGACGACGTCACGCTGCCGCTGTTCCAACCGGAGGGCGCACGATGAAAGAGCTGAGGAACGTCGCCTGCATCGTGGGCGCCGACGAGAGCGACGAGATCGGCATCCTGCCCGGCAAGAGTCAGCTCTCGCTGCATCTCGAAGCCATCAGCAACGCCGTGCGCGACGCCGGGCTGAAGGTCAAGGACGTGGACGGGATCTTCACCGCCGGCCAGCACTCCCCCGCCCTCATCGGCGAGGCCCTCGGCATCCGGCCGCGCGTGGTCGACGGCACCACCGTCGGCGGCTGCTCGTTCATCATCATGGTCGGCCACGCGGTGGCCGCGCTCCACCACGGCATGTGCGACGTGGCCGTGGTCACCCACGGCGAGAGCGGCAAGTCGCAGGTCGGCGTCTCGCCCCGCCGCGACACCAGCCTGGTCGGCCAGTACGAGACGCCCTACGGCTTCGGCGGCGCGCCCACGTTCTTCGGCATGATCACGACCCGCCACATGCACGTCTACGGCACCACGCTCGAGCAGTGGGCCCAGGTGGCGGTGTCGACGCGGAAGTGGGCCGCGCTCAATCCCAAGGCCCGCATGCGCGAGCCGCTCACCGTCGACGACGTGCTGAAGTCGCGCCCGGTGTGCTACCCGTTCAACCTGCTCAACATCTGCCTGGTCACCGACGCCGGCGGCGCGGTGGTGCTCACGCGCGCCGATCGGGCCAAGGACTGCGCCAAGAAGCCGGTCTACGTGCGGGGCGCGGGCGAGGCCACCGACCACGTGATGGTCACCCAGATGGCGGACCTCACGTTCAGCGAGTCCACGCGCATGTCCGGCGAGAAGGCCTTCGCGATGGCCGGGGTCAGCCACAAGGACTTCAACCACATCATGCTCTACGACGCCTTCACCTCGGGGCCGCCGATCATGCTGGAGTCGCTGGGCTTCGCCAAGCGCGGCGAGGGCGTGCAGTTCTTCCAGGAGGGGCGGTCGACGCCGGGCGGCAGCCTTCCGATCAACACCAATGGGGGTGGGCTCTCGTACACCCACACCGGCATGTACGGGATCTTCCCGATCATCGAGGCCACGCGCCAGCTCCGCGGCGAGTGCGGCCCGCGGCAGGTGCCGGGCGCCAGCGTGTCGCTGGTCAACGGCATGGGCGGGATGCTGTCGGCCGCGGGCACCCTGGTGCTCTCGAACGACGGGTCGCGCTGACCGCCGCGTTGGCGTCGCCCGGCGCGGACTTCTCTGCCCTCACCCCCGACCGCGTGCTCGACGCGGTCGAGGTGGGCGGCCTGCGCTGCACGGGCCGCTGCCTGCCGCTCCGGGCGTTCGAGAACCGGGTCTACGAAGTCGAGCTGGACGACGACCGGCGGCTGGTCGTGAAGTTCTACCGGCCGGGCCGCTGGTCGCGCGAGACCATTCTCGACGAGCACGCGTTCCTCGCCGATCTCGAGGAGGCCGAGCTGCCGGTGGTGGCGCCGATGGACCTCGGCACCGGCGCCACGCTCTCCGAGATCGACGGCATCCTCTACGCCGCCTTCCCCAAGGTGCGCGGCCGCACGCTCGACGAGGCCGACGACGAGCGGCTGCGCCGCATCGGCCGGCTCATCGGCCGCATGCACGCGGTCGGCGCCTCGCGCGACGCGCCGCACCGCCCGCGGCTCACCGTCGAGCGCTACATCCACGAGTCGCTCGACGTGCTGCTCAAAGGTGGCGTGATGCAAAGCGCGATCGCCAGCCGCTACGGCGACGTGGCCCGGCGCACCGCCGACGCGGCGGCGCCGCGGCTCGCCGCGGCGCGCACCCAGCGCATTCACGGCGACCTGCACTGGGGCAACGCCTTGTGGGGCGCCGACGGGCCGATCCTGGTCGACTTCGACGACATGCTGGTGGGGCCGCCGGTGCAGGATCTCTGGCTCCTGGCCCGCGGCGACGCGGAGGACGCGCGCAAGGCGCGCGAGCAGCTCATCGAGGGCTACGAGCTGTTCCGCGAGTTCGACCGGGCAACCCTTGCCCTCTGCGAGCCCCTGCGCGCGATGCGCATCATCTACATGTCGGCGTGGATCGCCCGCCGCTGGGACGATCAGTCGTTCCGCGCCGCGTTCCCCACCTTCAACACCGACACCTACTGGGCCAGCGAGTACGAGGCGCTGTACAACATCTATGAGAGCCTCTAAAACAGATGTATCGGTTATTGGACATTGACGCTACCGCGCGAGGTTGATGGAATGTGGCGTATGGGACTCTACGACCAGTTCAAGAAAGCGTTCCAGGACATCGTGGCGCCGGAGATCTACGCGCTCCGAGGCGAGATCATGCGGTTGGACGGCAAGATCGCGGCCGTCGACGCAAGGGTCGAGGGTGTCGACGCCAAGGTGGGCAGTCTCCGCACCGAGACGGTCTCGATGAAGAACGAGATTCTGGCCGAGGTCCGCAGGCTCGACTCCCGCATCGACGGGGTCGATCGTGAGCTGCGTACCGCGATCGAGATCCGCGAGCGTCTCGCCGCCCTGGAAGCTCGACAGCGCGCCTAGAAGCTCGCCAGCGCTACGCGAGCACGAACGGGACGCTCGCGCGGCTGGCGACTCCGCGGAGTTGTTCCATCAGGTCGTCGGGAACCGGGACGCCGGCCTCCAGCCGTTCGCGACGCGTGATCATCTCGGGGTCGCCGGCCACCATCACCGGTTGATTGGGGTCGGCGCGCTTGGCCCCGTGGAGCGTGTCGATCACCTGGTCCAGGTCGTTCTCGAACTCGCCCTCGCCGCGGAACGCCTTCGGGTCGATGGCCATGAAGAAGTGGCCGATGTTGTGCGGGTCCGACGGCTTCTGCGTGCGGTTGCGGATCGGCGAGAAGGACGCGCCCGAGAGCACCCCGCCCAGGATGTGGACCATGACGGCCAGGCCGTAGCCCTTGTGACTGCCCATGTCGCGGGTGCCGCCGACCGGCGAGATCCCGCCCTCGGGCCGCTCGAAGACGTGCGCGAACGCCTCGGTCTCGTCGGTGACCGGCCGGCCCTGACCGTCCACCACCCAGCCCGACGGCAACGGCTTGTGGTTGAGCTTGTAGACCTTGACCTTGCCGGCAGCCACCGTGGTCGTGGCCATGTCGAGCTGGAACGGCGCGTTGCGCCGCGCCGGCGCCGCGAAGGCCAGGGGATTCGTGCCCATGACGGGCTCGGCCGCGAAGGTCGGCACCAGGGCCACGCCGCGCGTCGACGCCGTCACCATCCCGATCACCCCGCGGTCGGCGGCAATCTTCGAGTAGCAGCCGGCGGCCCCGAAGTGATGCGAGTTCACCACCGACACCACGGCCACGCCGCTCTTCAGGCACTTGTCGACCGCGAGGTTCATCGCGTACACCGAGACCGGGTGGCCGAGCGAAGCGTCGGCGTCGATGAGGGCCATCGCCGCCGCGTCGCGCACGGTCTTGAACGCCGGGCGCATGTTGAGCCGGCCGTTCCGGAACTCCTGGTCATAGGTGGGCAGCATGGAAATGCCGTGCGAGTCCACCCCGCGCAGGTCGGTCTCGACCATCATCTCGGCCGTGGTATCGGCGTGGGCCTCCGACATCCCCCAGGCCCGGAACACCGATACGAGCTGGCTCTGGATCTTCGACGACGACACCCGCATGGTCAGGACCTCCCGGTGATCTGGAAAACGCGCGTGAGCGTAGCACGCGCCGAGGCGTCCATGTCACCGCATCCAGCGGACCACGCCGGCGACGCCGTCGACCGCGACCGTGGCGCCCTCGGGAATGCGCCGGGTGGCGTCCAGCACACCGAGCACGGCGGGGATGCCGCGCTCGCGCGCGAGCGCGGCGAGGTGCGAGGTGCTCCCGCCCAGCTCCGCGACCACGCCGGCCACGCGCGGCAGCACCGCGGTCAGCGCAGGGCCGGCGACCTGGGTGACCAGCACGTCGCCGGCCTTCACGTGATCGAGATCGTGCTCGTGAATCACCAGACACGCGGGCCCCGAGCCCCAGCCGACACCCGCCGGCTGACCGCGCAGTCCGGGATGACGGCGCCACGGCTCGTAATCGGGATGCGGCGTCTCCACGCGCAGCGGACGGGCCTGGAGCAGATGAAACCCGCGCGCGTCCTTCGCCCACTCGACCTCCACCGGCGCGCCCAGGGCCGCTTCCGCGATCAGCACCATGCGCCCCAGCTCGACGGCCTCGGACTCGCTGAGACACGGGGCCTCCACGAGGTTGCGTGGGACCGCGCGAGTCAGCGGTCCCGCTCCCGCCGACGTGGAGACGAGACGGTCCTTGCGCCCGGGCTCGACGCGCTCGAAGTCGCCGCCGCGCGTGAGCACGAAGCGATCGGGCACCACCTCACCCTGGGCGATCACGGAGCCGAGTCCCCACGCGCCGGTGATCACCAGCTCTTCGTCGGGCGTCTGGCTGAGCGCGCCCCCGGCCGCGTCGGCCTCGATCATGCGCTGGACCAGGAGCGCCATGGCCGTGTGCGCCGGGTCGATCTCGTGAGCGCGCATGTAGCGAAGCGCGCGCGAGGACCAGAGCGACGCCCAGCACGCGTGGATCGCCGTGTTGAGCTCGGTCTCGTTCGCGATGCCGAGGAAGGTATCGAACTGGCCGGCGAACGAGGCGTCCGCGGTGTCCTCGCAGAGCGCCGACGAGCGCACCGCGACGAGACCGCCGCCGGCGCTGAGACGCGCGTACGCGGACGCGGTCGCCTCGGCCAGCGATGATTCGAGTGGCCCGTTCAGCATCGCCAGCCTGACCTTCAGCGCCAGCTTCCGTCCCTCGAACAGGTCGGCGCCGGCGACACCGGCCGCCGCGTCGCCCACGCCGGCCCCGGTCACCCTCGCGCGATACGCGTCGGCGGTCAGACAGAACGCGTCCGGAACAGAGACGCCGGCGCGCCGGAGCCGCGCGAGCGTCGACGCCTTCGGCCCGACCAGCGCCGCGGTCGCCGCGTCGGCGTCGCTCAGCGAGTGCAGCAGGGCCGTCAACGCCTGATGGCCGCGCGCGTCAGCATCGACGCCACCCGGCGTGCCGCGTCCGCCCCGCTCATCCAGGCGCCATGGATGGCGCCGAACGCCGTCGGTGTGCACGCCTCGCCGGCGAAGAAGATGCGTTCGGCGACCGGCTCGGCGAGCACGGTGCGGCAGTGGGCGAATCCCGGCCGCGCCGCCGAGTACGAGCCGCGCGCCCACGGGTCGCCGAGCCACCCGGTGGCCGTGCTCCGGCGAATTCGCCCGCCGACATCGCTTCCGAAGACGGAAACCAGCTCGTCACGCGCGGCGGTCTCGAGCGCGCCCGCCGCTTCCAGCTCGCGCGCGTAGCCGCCGCCGAAGAAGACGAGGATCAGCTCGTGACCGGCCGGGCGCACGGTGATGCTCGCCGTGCGCGTGGTCGCGTCGCTGGCCACGATGTGCAGGGTCTCCCCGGCCGGCAGCGCGCCCCGCTCCACCTCGACGAACACCTTGTTGGCGACCCCGAGGGTCAGGCCCGCGAAGGCCTCCCCGTATTCGACGGGCAGCGCCGGCGTGAACCGTGGCTCTTCGCGGGCCAGGAGCGTGGTCGGCACCGTGACGATCGCCGCGCGGCAGTCGATCGTTCCCCGCGCCGTCGACACGCGGACGCGGGCGCCGCTCCAGTCGAGGGCGAAGACCGGGCAGTCGAGGACCACGTCGAGACCGTGGGCCGCGCGCGCGACCACCGCGCCCAATCCCTCACGGACCGACCAGTTGACGTCGGTCTCCTCGTAGGCGGCAAAATCCGCCGAGGACAGCTCCGCCGTGTCGACGCCCATCGACCAGCTCATGACCGCGTCGAAGAGCGTGCGGAACTCGAGGTCCGCCGGCAGGACCTCGGTGACCGGCACGTCGCGCCCGGCCCGCGCCGCCGCCTCGATCGCCCCCTCGGCGCGATCGTAGTCGGCGTCCCAGCGGGCCCGTCGCTCGGGCGAGAGCGGCTCGCGTCCGATGCGGCGCTGCCAGTCGGGCGAGCGCTCGACCACCGTGAACCCGCGCTCGCGCGCGAACGCGGTCCACGGATTGCGCTCGGCGCAATGGAGCCAGGCGCAGCCGCGGTCGATCGGAACGCCGAAGGTCTCGACGTCGGTCCACGCGCGTCCGCCGACTCGCCCGCGCGCTTCGAGCACGCGGACCGACACGCCGGCCGCGGCCAGCTCGCGCGCAGCCGTGAGTCCGGCCGCGCCGGCCCCGACCACGCAGACGTCCGGACCGTCAGTGACCCGGGCCAATGACGAGCCTCAGGATCGACTCCGGCTCGCGCTCGTAGCGCGCGAAGGCCTCGGGCGCCTGGTCGAGCGGATAGGACGCGGTCACGAATCCCTCCACGTCGATGGCGCCGGAGGCGACCAGGCGGATCGCCGGCTCGAAGTCCGCCGGCGTGAGCGCGCGCGAGCCGTAGAGAGTCAGCTCCTTGAAGTAGAGCGGAAAGAGCGAGAAGTCGGGCACGGGACGATGGGTGATCCCGTAGACGAGCAACCGCCCGCCCGGGCGCAGCATGGCGATCGCTTGGGGTATTAATTCGGGCACACCCGCCGCGTCGATCACCACGTCCGCGCCCTGCCCGCCGGTGGCGTCGAGCACCGCGGCGACCGTATCCTCTCGTGAACCGTCCACGACGAGATCCGCTTTCATCCGGCGCGCCATCGCCAGCTTGCCGGCGCTGCGCGACACCGCGATCACCGGCGCCGCCCCCGAGAGCCGCGCGAGCTGGGTGTGCAGGAGCCCGGCGGCGCCCTGGCCCAGCACGACCACCGAATCGCCGGCCCCGACGTGGGCGCGCTCCTGGGCGTGACGCACGGTGGCCAGCGTCTCGATCAGCGTCGCGGTCACCGGCGAGAGACTGTCAGGAAACGGATGCAGATAGTGCTCGGCGAGCACCACGTGCTCGGCGATCGATCCCGGCAGCTCCCGCCCCATGAGCCCGGCCCGCCGGCACAGGTTCCCCTGTCCCCTCTCGCAGCAGTCGCAAGTCCCGCACGCGATGATCGGATTGATGACCACGCGCTGGCCCGGCTTCACGGTGGTCACGTCCGGGCCGACGTCCTCGACGACGCCCGACGCCTCGTGCCCCATGATCACGGGATAGCGCACGTTGGGATGCCGCCCGGTGTAGATCTCGAGATCGGTGTGACAGACCGCGGTCGCCGCGATCCTCACCCGCGCCTCGCCCCGCCGCGGCCTCGCCATCTCGCGCTCGGCCAGGGCCAGCCGTCGCGGCGCCTCGAGGACCGCCGCGCGCGTCATCGGCCGTTCACCGTGAATCGATTCGACACACTCACGAGCTCCGACGGGACGTCAAGCTGGCGATCGCCGGCCGGACCTCACCGGCCGAACGGACGCGGACGGACGCGTCGGCCGGGTCCTGTCCGGTGTCGTCCCGGTCGAGCCACACGCGCGGGATGTTCAGCGCTCGCGCCGGGGTGATGTCGTGATACCAGCTGTTGGCGATGTGAATCCACTCCCCGTCCTTCACGCCGGAGACCCGCGAGAAGTAGCGAAAGTGGCTCGACGACGGCTTGTAGTCTCGGACCCGCTCGGCGGTCACCACGAGATCGAAGGGGACTCGGAACGCCCGCTGCGTTTCCGCGAAGAGATCCTCGTCGCAGTTGGTCAGCACGCCCAGACGATAGCCGTCGGCCCGCAGACCGGCCAGCATCGGCTCGGCGTCCTCGAACACGCGCATCGTTCCCCATTGCTGGGGCAGGCGGCGCGCCTGCGATTCGGTCAGCGGAACGCCGACGTGCTCGGCCGCGCGCAGCAGGCCGGCCGCGAGCACGTCCTTGTAGAGCCGGTGCGGCGTTTCTGTCTCCAGCGCGCGCTCGAACCGGTCGTAGGCGCGCACCACCTCGGCCGTCCGCTCGCCGAACAGCGGCGCGAGGATCGCGGAGAAGCCCGACAGCCAGTCCACGAGCGTGCCGAAGCAGTCGAAGGTCACCCAGCGCATGGGTGTTCTACATCACCACCGTGATCTGCTCGACCGGGAAGTTGGAGATGATCTCGATCTTGTCGTCGTGGACGATCAGCATCTCCTCGATGCGGACGCCCCACTCGTACTTCTTGCCGTGCTGGGTCTCCAGCGCGAAGACCATGCCCGACCGGATCTCCAGCGGGTGATCGAGCGACCAGATCCGCGAGATGACGGGCTGGTCGTACTGGGCCAGGCCGAGCCCGTGACCCCACAGGTTGGCCGCGGCCTGGTCCTCTTCCTCGTAGCCCCACGCTTCCTTGGCCGACGGCCACTTGAGCGCGATGTCGCGGGTGGTGGCGCCGACCCGCACCGCGTGGATCGAGTCGTAGAGCCACTTGAGCGCGGTCGCGTAGTAGTCCTTCATCTCCTGCGTCGGCTCCTTGCCCACGCAGTAGGTCCGGTAGTAGCAGGACTTGTAGCCGTTCCAGGTGAGCGCGGCCAGGTCCATGAACACGATCTCGCCGGGCTTGATGATGCGGTCGGAGAAGTTGCGCCAGTTCGGCCAGGTGTTCGGCCCCGACGAGACGATGACGTCCTCGACGTCCTCCATGCCCGGCACGCTATAGAGGTACTCCATGATGTGCGCGGTCACCTGGTTCTCGGTGAGCCCGGGCCTGAGGTAGCGCATGGTCTCCCAGTGGGCGGCGTCGCCGATGGCCCCGACGATGCGCAGGCACTCCTGCTCGTCGACGTTCTTGATGGCCCGCGCTTCCATCATGGGCGTCATGCCGTCCGCCCACTTGATCTTCTTCTCCCCGAACGTGCTGAGCATGTTGATGTCGATGAAGTCGACGCCGAGCGTCTGGTCCGCCACCTGGTAGCGGTCCATCTCCTTGAGGATCGCGTTGGTGAACTTCTCGACCTGCTGCTTGGAGGCGGGGCCGGCCGCGCCCTTGATCCACGCGTAGGAGTACCGGATGTTCTGCTCGGGAATCCACGGCGCGTGGCGCTGGATCTGAAAGCCGATGTCGCCCTGCTCGAACAGCACGGGCGCGCCGTCGCCGCACAGCAGCGCGTAGCGAAGCCCGGGCTTGAGCCGGTTCCATCCAGGAGTCAGCGTGCTGGTGACGTAGCGGACGTTCTCGTCGTACATGAGGAGCAGCGCGCCCAGGTTGTGGGCCTTCATGCGCTCGCGGGCGCGCTCGAGCCGGTACTTCCGCAGACGGTCCCAGTTGATCCGCTGTTGCCAGTCCACGCCGGCGATGCCGAAATTGCCCATGCGTTCCTCCGGTGAGGTTGGTGGTCGGTGCCAGGTGCGCGAGGATATTCCGCCAGTCCCCCGGCGAAATCAAGGCGCCGGCGGGCCGAGGCGGACGAGTCGCATGGTCTCGCCGCCGACGAACGGCGCTTCGAGCACGCGGAGGTCGGCCGGCATCTGCCGCTCGTGGCGCTCCCAGTTCTCCTGGTTGACGACCACGACGGGGCGTTCCGGTTTCGCCACGTAGGCCGCCAGGTCCGACGGGAAGTCCAGCGTCTTGAGTTCACGCCCGAGGTAGTAGTCGATCTGGAGATACTCGCCCTTGCTCACGAACACCCCGACCTCGCCCCCGCGGGCGTGACGCTCGACGGTGGCGGCCAGCGCCTTGAAGTTCCCCTTGGCGTTGATCCAGCCGTTATAGATCCAGACGCCGGAGAAGAGCGCCACGGCCATGGCCGCCGCCGTCCATGTGACGACCGCGGCGCGTCGCGAGCGGCGGTCGTCGGCCGCCCACCAGCCGACCAACAGGGCCAGTCCCGGATACAGCGACAGCAGGTAACGCACACGCTGGCTCGTGGCGGCCATGATCAGCACGAACTGCACGGCGAACCAGAGGATCGCGAACCGCACCGGCGGCTCGGACCGCGTACGAAACGCGTGGACGAACGCGAAGGGCGCCAGCAGCGTCCACGGAAGGAACCCGCCCAGGAGCTCGAGGAACTGGGCCGCGAAGGTGCCGGGCCGGGGCGCCCTGAAGTAATACCGGATCCAGTCGAGCCACAGGACGCCTCTGACGACGCGGTCGGTCTCGCTGAACGCGACGAACGGGACGAGCCACACCAGGCTGAGCGCGACGAAGAGCGCCACGCCCGGGAGACTCCACAGCTTGCGCAGCCCGGACACGCCGTGCTCGGTCCACAGCCACACGATCGCGACGGCGAGCGGCAGGAGTCCCGCCGGGCCCTTGACGAACACGCCGAGCGCCAGCATCGCGTAGAACGCCACCAGCGCGGTCCCGCCGGCCGGCCCCGTCATGGCTCGCCAGAAGGCGTAGCCGGCGAAGGTGGCGAAGGCGATCATGGGCACGTCGGGCAGAATCATCTGGCTGTGCGCGAACACGCCGTAGCTCGTGGCCATGACGAGCGCCGCCCACAGTCCCGCCCGACGACCGAACAGGGTCTGGGCGAGCAGAAACGCGCCGAGCACGGTCGCCACCGTGGCGAGCGCGCTCGGCAGCCGCGCCGACCCATCGGTGACGCGTCCCCTCCACCACGACCCCGCCGCGATGCTCCAGGGGTGCAGGGGCGGCTTGTTGCGATAGGGCACGCCGCGCACCTTGACGTCGAACCAGACGTGACGATTCAGCATGTCGCGCGCGATCAGCGCGAACCGCGCCTCGTGCGAGGTGACGATCAGACGCTGGCTCACCGGCGGCACCACGAGCACCGCCGCCAGGGCGACGACCAGAACGGCGTCCCGCAGGACGGTGGCGGCGTGTGCGCGTGGTGGTGCGGCCATGGCGCCCGCGCATCGTAGCACCGGCGATGCCGATGGGCGGACGGTTTCACGACGCCGGAGACTTCGCGCGTGACTCGCCCCGCGCGTCGCTGTATCCCCCTCGCTCAGGATGACCGCGAAGGTCGTGCTGACCGATTACGTGTGGGATTCCCTCGACGTCGAGCGACGGACCCTCGAGGGCCTGGCCACGCTGGTGCCGCTCCAAACCAAGACGCCGGCCCAGTTCCTGCCCGAGGCCGAGGACTGCGACGCGCGGCTCAACACCTACGCCGGCCCCATCACCGCGGACGTGATGGCGCGCATGCCGCGCTGTCGGATCATCGCGCGCTACGGCATCGGCGTCGACACCATCGACCTCGCCGCGGCCACCGCGGCCGGGATCATCGTCACCAACAATCCGACGTACTGCATCGAAGAAGTGGCCGAGCACACGATGGCGCTGCTGCTGGCGCCGGCGCGGAAGATCGCGTTCTACGAGCGCCTGGTGCGCGGCGGTCACTGGGAGCTGCCGCCGGGGACGTTTGCCTCTCGGACGACTCGAGGAGCCGGTCTTCCAATTCACGGCGTGAATGATTATCATTCACGCCATGGGTGTCGGCACGCTGCCCCGGCTCGTCACGCGCAGTCTCGGCGACCGCCTTCGCGTCATGCCGGCCGTGGAGGTGACCGGGGCGCGGCAGACGGGCAAGAGCACGCTGGCGCAGGCGCTCGCGCCCGGCAAGCGGCGCTTCTTTTCGCTGGACGATCTCGATGTCGTGGACCTCGCGCGCCGCGACCCCGAGGCGCTGCTCGGTGGCGCCCAACCGGTGACCCTGGACGAGGTGCAGCGGGAGCCGGATCTGTTGCGCGCCGTGAAGCGGGCCATCGATCGGCGGCGGAGGCCGGGGCAATTTCTGCTCACCGGCTCGGCCAACTTACTCTTGATGAAGCAAGTCTCCGAGTCACTGGCCGGACGAGCGAGTTACCTCACTCTCTGGCCGATGACCCGGCGTGAGCAGAAAGGGCTCGGCCGCTGCGGCCTGTGGGACGAGCTGCTCGACGCGCGCGACGAGGATTGGCGTGACCTGCTGGCGGCGCAGCCCAACGATCCCGAGGACTGGCGCGCGCTGGCGCGGCGCGGAGGCTTTCCGACCCCGGCCGTGCATCTGAAAACGCCCCAGGACCGTGCGATCTGGTTCGACGGCTACGTACGCACGTACCTGGAGCGCGACCTCCAGGACCTCGCCTCGATCGCGGCGCTGCCCGATTTCCGTCGCCTCATGCGGGCGGCCGCCCTCCGTCTCGGCCAACTCGTCAACCAGGCAGAACT
>Ga0193725_1000130_pt1 | contig 25049 bp, 26 predicted proteins | sample H2a2metaG_FD_143058 | JGI IMG/M metagenome (GOLD analysis project Ga0193725, IMG submission 143058) | Soil microbial communities from a riparian zone of the East river system, Colorado, United States - H2a2 | ecosystem: Environmental > Terrestrial > Soil > Riparian zone | place: USA: East River... | reverse complement strand
CACCACCGGCTGCTCGCGCCCGGCGACCTGCGCGACGGCCTCGTCGCGCGCATCCGTCGCGAGGCCGAGCACGCCCGGGCCGGGCGCCCGGCGCGGATCGTCGCGAAGATGAACAGCCTGGTGGACCGCCGCCTGATCGAGGAGCTCTACGCGGCCAGCGAGGCGGGGGTGGGGATCGATCTGATCGTGCGCGGGATCTGCTGCCTGCGGCCCGAGCTGCCCGGGCTCTCGTCGAGGATCCGCGTGATCTCCATCGTCGACCGGTATCTCGAGCACGCGCGGATTTCCTACTTCGCGAACGGCGGGAACCCTGAATACCTGCTCGCCTCCGCGGACTGGATGCCGCGTAACCTCGACCGCCGTGTCGAGATCGCCTTCCCGGTGCTGGATCCGGGCCTCCAGGCCCAGATCGGAAGGATCCTCGACATCCAGCTCGCCGACACCGTCAAGGCGCGGCGCATCCTCCCCGATGGAAGCTCCGCGCGCATCGAGGCGCGAGGCGAAGCGTCACTTCGCTCCCAGGAGCGCCTCTACGAGGCGACGGGCGGCGACCGGGCCTTCGCGTGAGAGCGGCTCAGGATGAGACCAAAGTCCACTAGGCAGGCCGAGCGCCGTCGGTCAGTGTACGGGCATTCCAATCGCCCCCTGGGAGGCTCCTATGTCACACCAACCGGCCACCGCCGTCAGCCCCGAACAGGCCAGACAAAACGCGAGTGCGGCCATCGCACTCGCGCAGCTGCTCCCCGTCGAGGCGGATCGTCCGAAACGCATCGACCAGTACCTCGACTACTTTGGCGGCGGCGGGGAGAGCTTTTCCCCGAGGCTCGCGCCGCGGGATGAGTCCGGTTCATCGGCCGGCACCGTCTAGAACTCGATGCGCGCGCCGAGCTCGACGACGCGGTTCGGCGGGAGGCCGAAGAAATCCGCGGCCGAGCCGGCATTGCGCTGCATGAACGCGAACAGCCACTTCCGCCACCGCATCATGCGCGCGGTCCCCACGGGCAGGAGCTGGGGACGTCCGACGTAGTAGGTCGTGTCCTCGGGCTCGGCCCGCATGCCGAGGTCGCGGCACCGCGCGACGATCTCCTGCACGTGCGGCCGCTCCATGAAGCCGTAGCTCGCCTTGACGCGGTGGAACCCGTCGGGTAGACGTTCGACCTCGATACGCTCGTCGTCTCGGACTTCCGGCACCTCCTCGGTCAGGATCGACAGCAGGATGATCTCCTCCTGCAGCGCCTTGTTGAGGCGGAGGTGTCGGATGAGCACGAGCGGCGCGCCCTCCAATCCCGCCGTGAGGAACACGGCGGTCCCCGGCACGCGCGGCGGGCGCGTCCGCTCCACCTCCGCGAGGAAGCGATCGAGCGGCATCGCGGCTTCCGAGAGGATCCCGCTCACGATCCGCACGCCGCGATTCCACGTCGTCATGACCAGGAAGATGCCACCGGCGATGACGAGCGGCACCCAGCCCCCGTGCTCGATCTTCACGAGGTTGGCCGCGAGAAACACCAGGTCGATGGCGAGGAAGGCCCCGACGAGGCTGCCGGCGAGCAGGCGCGACCAGCGCCAGCGGCGGCGCGCGATGATGTAGAAGAGCATGGACGTGACGGCCATCGTGCCCGTCACCGCGATGCCGTAGGCGGCGCCCAGGGCTCCCGACGAGCGGAAGCCGAGGACGAGCAGGAGGCAGCCGACCATCAGCGCCGCATTGACGTCCGGCATGTAGATCTGCCCGACCTGAACGCGCGAGGTGTGGACGATCGGCAGCCGCGGGCAGAAGCGGAGCTGCATGCATTGCTGCGTCAGGGAGAACGCCCCCGAGATGAGCGCCTGCGAGGCCACGATCGTCGCGAGGGTCGCGATCACCAGGAGCGGGTACAGAAAGACGCCGGGAGCGAGCAGGTAGAAGGGATGCTGGACGGCACCGGGCACGCGGAGGAGGATCGCGCCCTGCCCGAAATAGTTGAGGAGCAGCGCGGGTAGCACGAAGCCGAGCCAGGCCAGACGGATGGGCCGGCGCCCGAAGTGCCCCATGTCCGCGTAGAGGGCCTCGGCCCCGGTGACGGCCAGGACCACGGCACCCAGGACGAGGAAGCCGCCCCAGCCGTGGTCGAGGAAAAACCGCAGCGCGTACCACGGATTGAGCGCGAGGAGGATCCGGGGCGCGCGGAGGATCTCCACCGTCCCGAGGACGGCGATCGTCACGAACCAGACGACCATGACGGGACCGAAGACGCCGCCCAGGCGGGCCGTTCCGTATTTCTGGACGTGAAAGAGCAGGAAGAGGATCACGAGCGTGAGCGGCACGACCAGGTGCGCGAGCGCCGGGGTGGCGACCTCGAGGCCCTCGATGGCGCTCAGGACCGAGATCGACGGAGTGATGACGCCGTCGCCGTAGAGCAGCGCCGCGCCGAAGAGCCCGAGCGCGATGACGGCGGGGCGGACGGCCCGTTCCCCATGCAGGCGGCGAAATCTCAGGACGAGGGCGAGCAGCGCGAGGATCCCGCCCTCGCCCCGGTTGTCGAGCCGCATGATGAAGACGATGTACTTGACGCTGACGACCACGATCAACGCCCAGGCGATCAGCGAGAGCACGCCGTAGACGGTGGGGACGTCCGGGCGCAAGCCATACGCGGGCTTGAAGCACTCGCGGATGGCATAGAGCGGGCTGGTCCCGATGTCGCCGTAGACGACCCCGAGCGCGGTCAGGGACAAGGTGAGGAGACGCCGCCCGCGCTCCGTGCCATGGGCCGTCGGCCGCGGGCGCCGGGCGTGCGGAGCCGCGGTCGCGGCCGATGCCGTCAGGCCGCTCAACGAGCCGAGCCTGCGAGCAAGGCCCGCTGGATGACGACCTGCGCCTCCTCCTGGATTCGGTGTAGATGATCGCGATCCTTGAAGCTTTCCGCATAGAGCTTGTACACGTCCTCGGTTCCCGACGGGCGGGCCGCGAACCATCCGCCCGGCGTGATGACCTTCAGGCCCCCGATGGGGGCGTCGTTGCCCGGCGCCGTCGTCAACAGGCTCGTGATCTTCTCGCCCGCCAGCTCGGAGGCGGTGATCTGTCGCGGCGAGAGCTTGGCCAGCATCGCCTTCTGCTCGGGGGTGGCCGGCGCGTCGATGCGCTCGTACGCGGACTCGCCGAATTCGGCCGTGAGCTCCCGGTAGAGCTCGCCCGGATCGCGCCCCATGACCGCGGTCATCTCCGCGGCGAGGAGGCCGAGGACGATCCCGTCCTTGTCAGTAGTCCACACCGTCCCGTCGCGGCGGAGGAACGACGCCCCCGCGCTTTCCTCACCCCCGAAGCCGAGGGACCCGTCGGTGAGCCCGTCGACGAACCACTTGAAGCCGACCGGCGTCTCCACGAGCCGACGCCCGAGCCGGGTGGCCACGCGGTCGATCATGCCGCTACTCACCACCGTCTTGCCGACTCCCGCCTGCTTCGGCCATTCCGGTCGATGGGTGAACAGGTAGGAAATGGCGACGGCGAGGTAGTGGTTGGGGTTCAGGAGGCCGGAGCTCCTGGCCACGATGCCGTGCCGGTCGTGGTCGGGATCGCACGCCCACGCGACGTCGAAGCGATCCTTGAGCGCGATCAGTCGCTGCATGGCATAGACCGACGAGCAGTCCATGCGGATCTTGCCGTCCCAGTCGACCGTCATGAAACGGAACGTCGGATCGACCACGTCGCTCACCACGGTCAGCGGAATCTCGTAGCGCTCGCCGATCATGGTCCAGTAGTGCGCTCCCGCGCCTCCCAAGGGATCGACGCCGAGGGTGATCCCGGCGCCGCGGAGGACGTCCAGGTCGACGACACTTCCCAGGTCGGCGATGTAGGCGTCCATGTAGTCGTGACGATGCGTGGTGGGCGCGCGGCGCGCGCGCTCGAACGGGGTCCGCTTCACGCCCACGAGATCCTTGGCGAGCAGCGCATTGGCCTGATCCTGGATCCACTCGGTCACGTCGGTCGCGGCGGGGCCGCCGTTCGGCGGGTTGTACTTGAAGCCGCCGTCCTCGGGAGGATTGTGCGAGGGCGTCACGACGATTCCGTCGGCGAGGCCGCCGGGGCGGCGCTGGTTATACGTGAGAATGGCGTGCGAGATGACGGGCGTGGGCGTGTACCCGTCGCGATCGTCGATCATCACGTCCACCCCGTTGGCGGCCAGCACCTCGAGGGCGCTGGCCAGGGCCGACTCCGAGAGCGCGTGGGTGTCGATCCCGAGGAACAGGGGGCCGTCGATCCCGTGCCGCTGGCGGTACATGCAGATGGCCTGGGTGATGGCCAGGATGTGAGTCTCGTTGAAGGCGCCGTCCAGTGCTGAGCCGCGATGGCCGGAGGTTCCGAACGTCACCCGCTGCGCGGGGATCGAGAGATCCGGCCGCTCCGTGTAGTACGCCCTCATGAGCCGCGGGATGTTGGCCAGCATCGCGGGCTCGGGGAGCTTTCCCGCCCGGGGATTTGGTTGAACCATCATCGCGTGCCGACGATCCGCGTCCAGCGAGACTTACACCAGCTCGCGCACCTTGTCGGCGAGGACGGTGAGCGCGATCTTCTCGCGGTTCGGCTCGCCCCGGAGGAGCGACCGGGCGAACATCATCGCCTGCTCCGCCGTAATCTTCGGGGGCATGGGCGGCTCGAAGGGATCGACGACGGCTTCGATCACCACCGGACCCTCCGTGGCGAGCGCCTGGTCGAGGACCGCGCCGCACCGCGCGGGGTCGTCGATGGTGAAGCCGGTGGCCCCGCACGCGCGCGCGAAGGCCGCGAAGTCGATGGGCTGGAGGTCCACGCCGAATTCCGGATTGCCCAGGAACACCATCTGCTCCCACTTGATCATCCCGAGAGTGTTGTTCTTGATGATGACGATCTTGACGGGCAGGCGGTACTTCACGGCGGTGGCGAGCTCCGCCATCAGCATCGAGAAGCCGCCATCACCCACGAAGGCGACGACTTGGCGCTCGGGATACGCCACCTGCGCGGCGATGGCATACGGAAGTCCGTTGGCCATGGTGGCGAGGTTGCCCGAGAGCGAGTACATCTGCCCCCGCCGCGCGGGGATGTGGCGGGCGCACCACGTGGTGATGGTGCCGCTGTCGGACGCGACGATGGCGTCGTCGCGGAGTCGCTTACCCAGCTCGTGGGCGACGACCTGCGGCTTCATCGGCATGTCCGGCCGGGTGCCCCGTTCCAGCATCAGCGCGTTCCAGTCCTTCATTCCCTTCTGCGCGCGCTCGAGGAAGGCGCGGTCGCGCTTACCCTCGAGCATGGGCAGGAGCGCCGCCAGCGTGCGGCGGCTGTCACCCACGAGACCGGCCTCGACGGGGTAGCGGAGGCCGACGCGCATGGGATCCAGCTCGATCTGCACGCCGCGCGCCTGGCCGGGCTTCGGAAAGAACTCGATGTAGGGGAACGACGTGCCGACCATCAGCAGCGTGTCGCACTCCTCGATGGCCTTCTGCGAGGGGAGCGTGCCGAGAAGCCCGATCCCGCCCGTGGTGTACGGGCTGTCGTCGGGCACCGCCGCCTTGCCAAGGAGCGGCTTCACGATGGGCGCGGCGAGCAACTCCGCCACCTGCTCCAGTGCGTCGGTCGCGCCCAGGGCACCACGGCCGGCCAGGATGACCACCTTCTTGCCCGCGTTCAGGATGTCGGCGGCGCGGCGGAGCTCGTCGGCGGCGGGCAGGCGCGCGCCGCGCGCCTGCACATCGGACGTGTGGTGGGGAACGTTGCGCTTGGAGTGCTTGCGGCTGACCTCCAAATCTTGAAGGTCGACGGGGAACGTGATGTGAGCCACCCCCTGGTAGCTCAGCGCGGTGCGACAGGCGAGGTCCGCGATGTTCTCGACGTGGCTCGGGCCCATGATCCGCTCGTTGAACTTCGCCACGTCCATGAACAGGCGGTCCAGGGCGACGTCCTGCTGCGTGTGCGTGCCGATCAGATCGTGGAAGGCCATGCCCGTGATGGCGAGCACGGGCTGTCCGTCGAGGGCAGCGTCGTAGAGGCCGTTGAGCAGGTGGATGCCGCCCGGACCGGAGGTGGCGAGACAGACGCCGAGCTTGCCCGTGAACTTCGCGTAGCCGCACGCCATCAGGGCGGCCGCTTCCTCGTGCCGCACCTGCACGAAGCGGATCTTGTCCTGCCGGGTGCGCAGCGCCTCCATGATGCCGTTGATGCCGTCACCGGGCAGTCCGAAGATCACTTCGACGCCCCAGTCGTGGATCGTGTCGATCAGGACACCGGCCGCTGTATCCGCCATGAAGCGCTTGTACTCCGGAAACTACGAGAGAGCCGTAGGGGCTACGCTGTCACCCAAGACCTCGCGGGCGGCCGCGGCCTGGGCCTCGTCGTTCGGCAGCGCGATGAGCACCGTCTTCCCTCGCCGCACCGCGTCTTCGTAGACCAGCCACTCGTCCTTGGGAAGCCCATTCGCCATCGCATGCTCCATCGCCGTACCGACGACGGCACCGGTCGCACCGACGAGCGCCGCGCCGAGAATGCCCGCCGCGATCACCGGGCCGATACCGGGAATGAAGCCCGCCGCCATCGCCGCGATCACCTGCATTCCGCCGGCCGCACCCGCGGCTCCGCCCACGACGCCACCAATGGCGGCGCCCATGCCCGATCGTTCGCCTTCGTCGGTCACAATCGTTGATACGTCCGGGTGCGATCCTGGCGCGAGGAGGTTCAAGTGATCCGCACTGAACCCTCGGGCGTGCAGGCGCTCGGCGGCGCGCTCGCCGTCTTTATACGAAGCGAAAATTCCTCCCACGCTCTGCATGTCATGCTCCTCCTCGAGCCACTTGTCCTTGTGGAACGACGGCCTCGACAGCGCCGACGCGCGGCCTCACTCGTCTGGTTCCCTTCCTCCACTCTAAGATCGGGCCGGAGCGTCGCCTAGTGGACCTTCGTCCAACGCCGGGCACCGACCTGTTCCTTCGCGGGTCGGCGGCTTCACCTTGATGATGTGAGGCGTACCAGGGCGGCGAGCGCTATTGGGCCAAGGTCGAATAGTAACGATCCTGGGAACGCGGCTACAGTCGGTTGAGGAGGAAGGACATGAGCCTGCTCAGTCTGGTCATCACGTTGGTGGTGGTTGGGGTCCTGCTGTGGCTGCTCAACAATTACGTGCCGATGGATTCGAAGATCAAGATGATCATCAACGTCGTGGTGGTCATCGTGGTGGTCATCTGGCTCTTGCAGGCCCTCGGTTTCCTTGGGTCGTTGCAGAACATCCGCATACGGTGACGAGCGCGCGCTGCCGTTCGGTACGCGATGTGCGCGCCGAGCTGGACGACGCGATGCTGCGGTAGCCCGAAGACATGTCGTCCTCACCCGGGTGAAGATGTGGCTGATTCACAAGGCCTGGCTCTGACGGTCCGCCGATGGCCAGGACGAGGCCCGGAGGAGCGTGCGCCAGGTATGGCGCGCAATCATGCGCTCCTCGTCCGTGACCAGCACGCGAACGGTGCAGGGGCCGCCATCGGCGCTGATCACGGGCGCGCCCACGGCATTGAGGGCCGGGTCGATGCGGATCCCGAGGTGTTCGAGCCCGGCACAGATCGACCCACGGACGGGGGCGGCGCGCTCGCCGATGCCGCCCGTGAACACGAGGGAGTCGAGGCCTCCGAGCACGGCGGCGAGCGCGCCGATCGCCTTGCGCGCCTGGTAGCAAAACATCTCGACGGCCAGCGCTGCGTCCGCGTGGTCGGCTCGCTGCGCGAGCAGCGCCTTCATGTCACTGGTGGAGCCGGACACGCCGAGCAGCCCGGCCTCGTGGTTCACGAGGTGCTCGAGGGACCTCGCGTCGTGTCCTTCACCGAGCAGGTGAATCAGGAGGCCGGGATCGAGATCGCCGGTGCGCGTGCCCATCATGAAACCGCCGGTCGGCGTGAGCCCCATCGTCGTGTCGAGTGGCTCTCCGTTCTTGACGGCAACCATGCTGGCGCCGTTGCCGAGATGGGCGAGGACGGCGCGGCCGAGCGGGCCCGCACCAAGCGTCTCGACGAGATATTCGTACGAGAGGCCATGGAATCCGTAGCGGCGAAGCCCTTGGTCCTCGAACCTGCGCGGCAGCGGAAAGCGGCGGGCGACCTCCGGCAGGCCGCGATGAAACCCGGTGTCGAAGCAGACGACCTGGGGCAGATGCGGAAAGCGAGCGGCGACCGCGTCGATGCCGGAGAGCTCCGCGGGCAGGTGCAGCGGGGCGAAGCGTGTGGCGCGCCGGAGGGCGGCGAGGAGCGCGGCATCGACGACTTCGGGCGTGTCGTGCGCGGGCCCGCCATGCACGATGCGGTGACCGACGGCGGTCGGAAGGGCGAGATGATGCTCCTCGAGCAGCGCGAAGGCCGCGGAGATCGCGGACGCGTGATCCGCGTACACGGAGCCACGCTCCCTCGGCCGCGCATCCCCGTCGAGCCGCAGCCACGCGTGTCCGGCGGGAAGGCCAATGCCCTCGACGGCGCCATCGGCGATTCGTCGCTCGCCCTCGCCTCGAAACCGGAAGAGGGCGAACTTCAGCGACGACGAGCCGCTGTTCATGGCGAGGACGAGGGGCTCGATCAAGCCTTCGGCCACGTCCACTCTCGAATCGCGGGCATGTCCTCGAGGTGCTCGACGATGTACTCGGCGTGCGCCTTCAGCGCCGCGTGGCAGGCATCGATGAGGGCGGCGGCATTGTCCGGCGGCCGTCGCGTGCGCTTCAAGGCTTCGATGCACAGGTGATAGCGGCTCGTCCGGTTCAAGACGACCATGTCGAACGGCGTCGTCGTCGTGCCTTCCTCGATGTAGCCCCGCACGTGGAAGCGGGCGGCGTTGGGCCGCCCGTGCAGGAACTGGTGAATGGCGCCCGGATAGCCATGAAACGCGAAGACGACGTCGGTGTCGCGGGTGAAGAGCTCAACGAAGCGGGCGTCGGGCATCCCGTGGGGGTGCTCGCTCGGGGAGAAGAGCGTCATCAAGTCGACCACGTTCACGACGCGCACGCGCAGGTCGGGAGCGTGCCGCTTGAGCCACGAGGCGGCCGCCACGGTCTCGAGGGTGGGGATGTCGCCCGCGGCCGCGAGCACGATGTCGGGCTCGCCGTCGCCGGCGGAGCTCGCCCACGCCCAGGCCGACGCTCCGCGCGCGCAATGGTCGCGGGCCGCGTCGATGTCGAGCCACTGCAGCTGCGGCTGCTTGTCGATGATGATCAGGTTGACGTAGTTCCGGCTGCGCAGGCAGTGGTCGGCCACCGAGAGGAGGCAGTTCGCGTCCGGCGGCAGATACACGCGCGCGACGGTTCCCTTCTTGGAGATGATCGCGTCCATGAAGCCGGGGCCCTGGTGGCTGAAGCCGTTGTGGTCGTTGCGCCAGCAGGTCGACGTGAGCAGGTAGTTGAGCGACGCCACCGGCTCCCGCCAGGGGAGGCCGGCGGATACCTGGAGCCACTTGGCGTGCTGCGTGGCCATGGACGCGACGACGAGGGCGAAGGCCTCGTACGTCGCGAAGAGGCCGTGCCGCCCCGTGAGGACGTAGCCTTCCAGCCATCCCTGGCAGTTGTGCTCGCTGAGCACCTCCATGACCCGGCCATCGGGAGCGACGTGATCGTCGCTCGCGAAGGTCGGGGCGACCAGGCAGCGATTCTCCACCTCGTACACGGCCCCCAATCGGTTCGAGTTCGTCTCATCCGGGCAGAAGAGGCGGAAATTCTTGCCGGAGGCATTCTTCGTGAACACGTCTCGCAGCAGCGCACCGAGGGATCTCGTCGACTCGAGCTGCTGCGTGGCCGGCGCGTTCACCGGGACCGCGTACCTGGTGATGTCGGGCATCTCCAGGGGGACGAGAAGCTTGCCGCCGTTGGCGTGCGGGTTCGCCCCCATCCGGCGGTCGCCCGCGGGCGCGAGCTCCGCGAGGGCCTGCACGAGCCGGCCACGGTCGTCGAAGAGCTCCGCGGGGCGGTAGCTCTTCATCCACGCTTCGAGCATCGCCAGGTGCTCGGGGTTCGTGGTGACGTTCGAGAGCGGGACCTGGTGCGCGCGGAACGTTCCCTCGACGGGCTTGCCATCGACGACCTTCGGCCCGGTCCAGCCCTTGGGCGTACGCAGGACGATCGCCGGCCAGGAAGGCCGCTGCCGAAAGCCGTGCGCGCGCGCGTCCTTCTGGATCAGGCGAATCTTCGCGTAGCAGCGCTCCAGCACGTCGGCGAAGTCGGCGTGGACGTGCTGCGGATCGTCGCCGTCCACGAAGTGAACGTCGTAGCCATGCCCCGCGAGGACGCTGCGGATCGTGTCGTCGGCCGCGCGGCCGAGCACGGTGGGCCCGGCGATCTTGTAGCCGTTCAGATGGAGCACGGGGAGCACCGCGCCGTCACGCACGGGGTTCAAGAAGCTGACGCCCTTCCAGGATCCCTCGAGCGGTCCGGTCTCGGCCTCGCCGTCGCCGACGACGGCGACGGCGATCAGGTCCGGATTGTCGAACGCCGCGCCGAACGCGTGGGTGAGCACGTAACCGAGCTCTCCGCCCTCGTGGATCGAGCCCGGCGTCTGCGGGCTGACGTGGCTCGGGATCCCCGATGGCGTCGAGAACTGCCGAAACAAGCGGCGGAGCCCGTCGTCATCCCGCGTCACCTTCGGGTAGATCTCCGTGTACGTCCCCTCGAGGTAGACGTTGGCGACCACGGCCGGCCCTCCGTGCCCGGGCCCGGCGAGAAAGATGACGTCCGCGTCGTGCGCTCGAATGAGCCGATTCAGATGCGCGTAGACGAGATTCAGCCCCGGTGACGTGCCCCAGTGGCCGAGGAGCCGCGGCTTGACGTGAGCCGGCCCGGCGCCAGCGGCTCACGAAGCAGAGGGTTCGCGCGAAGATAGATCTGCCCGACGGTGAGGTAGTTCGCCGCGCGCCAGTACGCGTCGATCGCGGCCAGCTCCGCACCCGAAAGAGGCGTGGTGAGAGCGGTAGCGCGCGCGCTACGCGCCGGGCGCTTCGGCGGCGGTCGGGCTCGCCGGCTGGAAATCGACATGCTCCAGCAGTGCCGGCGTGACCGTCTCGCCCCCGAGGATCTTCGTCAGTTCCGCCGCGTCCGCGATCGGGCCGTGCGCGACGCGATGACGAATGATCGTGTCGCTCTCGGCCTGATGAAGGCCGGGAATCTCCAGCAACTCCTCAGGATTGGCGAGGTTGATCCGTGTCTTTTCCATGCTGATCTCCTTGACGGTCATGGCCGGCCCGTGGGGCTCCCCGCCGTCGTCGCGGCGGCGGGTGCGTCCTGGATCGGCACGAGGTAGTCGGCCGCGCTATCGTCCGAGGACTTGCTTCATCTGGCCCATCTTCTTCTGAACGGATGCTACCGGCGCCAACGCGAATACCCCCATCCACCTCCGCCGAGGAGGAACAGCACCAGAAGGACGATCAACAAGGTTTCCATGTGTCATCACCTCCCACCACTGCGTCTCACTCTACGGTCGGGCCGGAGCGTCGCCTAGTGGACCTTCGTCCAGTGCCGGGGACTGCGGCGAAGGTCCAATAGGCGGCCGGAAGACGGTCGACTAGATTCAAGGAAAGGAGACTACGACGATGCGCTACGCGACAATCCTCGGTGCTGCGGTGTTCGCCTCGGTGGCGGTGGTGGCCACGCCGACCTACGTCCACTCCCAATCGACCGGCGACAAGGTGGAGCAGAAGGCACAGCAGACCTGGCAGAAGACCAAAGACGTGACGCGCGGCGCGAAGTCAGAGGTCAGCGACTCGTGGCTGACCGCGAAGACCAAGATCGCGCTGTACGCCGATGAGCGGGTCAAGGGCCGACAGGTCGGCGTCGAGACGGTCAAGGGCGTCGTCACGCTCCGGGGCAAGGTCGATTCGGACGAGGCGAAGACCACGGCCGCGTCCCTGGCGGAGCGTATCGAGGGCGTCAAGAGCGTGAGGAATGACCTACAGGTGGTGGCACCGGAGGACCGGAAGGCCGTGGATGTCAGCGACAAGGACATCACCAGCCAGGTCCAGGATCGCTTGTCGAAGGATCCGCGGCTCACGAAGGTCGACGTGCGCACCGATGGGGGTGTGGTCAGCCTGACCGGTCACGTGCCGGGCATCGGCGCCAGCGCCCACGCCTCGGAGATCGCGCGCGAGGTGCCGAGCGTCCGCTCCGTCAAGAACGAGCTGATCTATGACGGCGCCAGGCGCAACGGCAACGCTTCGAGGTCCCGATCGGCCGGCGGCGTGATGGCGACGCAGCAAGCCCTGAAAGAGAAGGGCTTCGATCCGGGCCCGATCGACGGCGTCATGGGTCTGAAGACCGTCTCCGCGCTGAAGGACTATCAGAAGTCGGAGAATCTGGCGATGACCGGCCGGATGGATCGCGCCACGACGGCCAAGCTCACGGCGAAGGCGAAGTGAGGTCCGGCACCTCACAGATCTCGTGGTGATCGTGAGCGGCGATCTTGATGAAGCGTTCGGTCTGACTGGGATGGACGGAGAGCTGGGCGGCGAGCGCATCCGCCGTCATGCGGCTGCGGATCGCCATCGCCGCCATCTGGATGAGCTCGGCAGCGGCATAGTTCACCATCTGGACGCCGAGCAGCCGCTCGTCCGCGGCGTCGAACACCAGCTTGAGATACCCGTCGTCCTCGCCGGTGGCCCGGCCGTTCGACGCTCCCCGCATGTCGTGGGTCGCGACGTGGCACCGGACGCCGCTGGCCTCCACCTCCCGGTGGGTCAGGCCGACCTTGGCGACCTCCGGTGTCGTGAAGATCGTCTGGGGCACGATCCGTTCGTCGATGGTCGACCGGTCGCCTTCGAGCGCGTTGTGAGCGGCGAGACGACCCTCGTACGCGGCCACCGGCGTGAGCTGCGCGTTGCCGGCGGCGTCCCCCGCGGCGTAGATGTGCGCCACGGACGTCCGCAGAGAGGGACTGACCGCGAGGCCGAGGTGGCCCATCTCGAGACCGAGGCGTTCGGCGCCGAGCGTTTCGGGTGTCCACCGGCGTCCGATGGCCAGGCAGGCCTGGTCCGCGGTCAACGCCCGCGGCTCGCCGTGGTGCGTGAAGTGCGTGGTCACGGCGCCTCGTGTTCCGGAGAAGCCCGTGACCGTCGCGCCGAGGTGAAACGTGACGCGTCGGCTCTCGAGAATCTTCCTGACATAGGCGGCGATGTCCGGGTCGAACGCCGGAAGGATTTCGCTCTCCTGGCCGATGACCGTGACGTCAGCGCCGAAATCGCTGAACGCGCCGGCCATCTCGAGACCGATGGCTCCCGCGCCGACGATGACCAGACGCGTCGGAAAGACGGGAAGGAACAGGATCTCGTCCGACGTGATCGTCGCCTCGACGCCCGGTACCGGCGGCGTGACGGGCGCGGAGCCCGCACCGATGATGATCTTCTCGCCCCACAGGGCCGAGCCGTTCACGGCGATCGTGTGCGGATCGCTGAACCTGGCCTCTCCCAGGACGATCTCGGCCCCGGCGTGGGCGAGCGACGCGGGGAGCGGTTGAAACTCCTTGACGATGTCGTGTTGCCGGCGGACGACCGTGGACCAGTCCAGATCGACCGCACAGGTGGTCGTCCCGAACCGCGCCGCGTCCTTCACGAGCCGATGAATACGCGCTGACCTTACCAAGGTCTTTTTCGGGATTCACCCCCGGTTGACGCACGTGCCGCCGAGCGGCCCTCGGTCGACGAGCACGGTCCGGCCCTCGAGGGTGACGGCCGTTTTCAACGCGTTGATGCCGGCGGCTCCGCCGCCGATGATGACCAGATCGTAGCGCTCCAAGGCGATCCTCCTGTGGTGCTCCAAGTGTTTCAGGCCTGAGTCTAGGCGACATCATCGGGGAATTGCCTGGTGGACCTTGGTCCCATACGATCTGCGCACAGCGAAGCGCGTGGGAGGGTTGGCCGAAGGTCCACTAGGCGGGCGGAATGATAGCGCCTAGAGTGGAAATCAGGGCGAGCCCGAACGACAGTCGTCACGTCGAATCCTCGCGATGGGTCTCTGGATTCTCACACGAGCGTGAAAAGGAGTCGCTGATGTTCGTGATCTTGTTCGTCGTCCTCTTCGTGCTGTGGCTCCTCGGTTGGTTCACCTTCCATGCCGCCGGGGCATTGATTCACGTCCTGCTCGTCGTCGCCGTCATCTTCCTGGTCATCCACTTCGTGAGGGGTCGGAGGTAGACGACCGCCGATCGCGGGGGTCGTGAGGTCCCCTCACGGCTGCGCGTGGTAGTTCACCATTTCGCCGGAGGACAAGGAGGAGAAGACCCATGGCGATCAGCAAGAAGGCTTCGGGCCGCACGACGTCACCGCAGCAAGACCAGGCCGGCCGGGACGCCGCCGCTCGTGCCGCCGGGCGTCAGCAGGCCGAGAACGCCTCGGCGCGCGACGCACAGGCCACGAAGAAGCAGTTTGCGAAGACCGGCGCGAAGGCCATCCAGGGCCACATCAAGGCGCGAGGGCAGAGGCAACAGGCCCGGCGCGATTCCCGCTGAAGGTCGGGAACCCTGAGGCTTGCGTGCCCCAGGTGTGACGCGCGTACCCGGTCATCCACCGGCGCCGGAGCGCCCCGCGTACGTGCCCGTCCGACTCGGGCGCGGTCGATCTCCGCGATCACCTCGCCGCCGAAGAGCAGGATGCGTATCTGCCCCACCGGCAACACCATGTAGAACGCGGTCAGCAGCAGGGCAAGCCCGACGACGCCACGAACAGCGGCACGATCGCCAGCAGCGTGTAGTAGGCGACCGCGCCGGCCAGGAGAAATCCCTTGCTCTGCCAGAAGCCGGACACCACGCGCCCACCGAAGTCGAGGAGCGATCCCAAGATCAGCGCAAGGCGCCGAGCAGGTACAAGACCACCAGGATCAGCAGGACCGTCCCGACGACCCCCAGGCCCCCGCGCGACCCCCATCGAGAATACCCGTAGTAGCCGCCGCCTCCGCCGAACAACAGCAGGAGAACAATGAGGAGGATGAGCATCGACGGTCTCCTTTCAGTGTGTGACGACTACCCCGCGAGCTTGGATCCCATGACCCGCGATGGCCGGCTCAACGCAGGCCGCATTGGAACGTCACGGTCCTGCTTCCGTCGGGGTTGGTCACCACGCTCGACGTCATCGGCTGCGAGCCGTACTTCTGGCAGTAGGCGCTCGCGGTCTGCGACGCTTGCACCAACTCCTGATCCGTCCGATACGTGTAGCTCAGGCTGGGCGGGGTCGGCGGCGGCGCGGGAAGCGTGGTCCGCACGCACTCGAAGACCACGGCTTTGCTGCCGTCCGGATTGTTCGTGATGTTCGCGGTCCTCGGCGTCGTTTGATATTGACCGCAATACGTCGCCGCGTTCTGGTTGGCCTGAAGCAGTTCCTGGTCAGTCCGGTAGTTGTAGGTCACGCTCGGGTTGCTCGCCTGCACCGGCTGTTGCGACGTGGGCAACGGCCCACAGGAGGCCATGGCCCCGGCCGCCAACACCGCGACGGCCCACACGCTCGCTCTGGGAAAACGGCGAAGGATCATGCTCATCTGAAACCCTCCTTCACATCTCGGCTGCGTCATGCGTTGCTAGCTGCTGGTGCCCCGGCAAATCGCGTCCTGCCCGGCCCGGAGCGCCTCGTTCACATGCTCCCGCGTGTCCTGCAAGAATCCGTCGACGCGGCGCAGGGCCTCTCCACCGCGGTCCAGCACCTTCTCCGCCGTCTCCTCGACCGCCCGAACGCCTTCCGCGGCCTTCGTGCGCGCCCCGCGTGTCTTCTCCTCCATGTACACCTCGATCTGCCGTCCTCACAGCCACACGACAACCGCCCCCACGATCACTCCCACGACAAACACGCCACCGGTTCGCATCGTCGTCCTCCTCGTTGTCATGTCAGACGATCCCGTCACGACGGCTCGATCGGCCGTCACTTGATCCGCATGTCGTTCTTGACGGACCTCACGCCCGCGACCCCGCCGGCCACCTTGAGGGCACCGCGGGACCGTCAGCGGGAACGGCGGCCGCCGATGAACTGGAACACGATGACGATGACGGCGATCACGAGCAGGACATGGACGACTCCGCCGGCCGTATACGAAGTGACGAGGCCGAGCGCCCACAGCACCAGAAGAATCACCGCGATGGTCCACAGCATGGGATCCTCCTCTCTAAGTCATCCGCTGCCACGTCGCGTGCAACCGTGGTACCAGCCGAAATTGCCGACGATTCCGGAGGTTGGCGGGCGGGACGGCTTCCCCGAATGGGACCGTGTCGCTACACAACGGCATGGGTGCCCCACTTGGCCCGCCGACTCACCCGACGAACGGCCTCACCGAGTCGGTTTGGATTGGAGCGCCCGCGTTCACGGACTCCGCATGGATGGTATCGCACCGATGTCGGCGTTTCTCAGAAACCTGGGGCCTGCGCGCCTCACGTGTAACGCGCGTACCCCGTCATCGCCGCGGTGGACCTTGGTCCAATTGCTCGCGGGCCAGCCCCTGCACCAGAATTATCGCGGAGTGTAATGACCTATGGTCAAGGATCATGCGCGGATCATCGGGATCGTGATGCTCCTGGCCGCGCTCGGGCTGGGTGTCGGACTTGCCGGAGTGGCCACTCGTGGCGCCTGGGCCGAGCCAGCCGTCGACGCCGCGATCCGCTGCGCGCTCGGTCACGGACGGCCCGCCCTGGACGCCTGCGACGAAGCGATGCGCTCGCGCCGTCCGGTGGCGATCCGGGCCGAAGCCGCCTACAACAAAGGCGTCGAGCTCGGCGAGCTTGGCCGACACGAGGACGCGGTGGCGGCGTACCGCGCCGCCATTGACGTGAGGCCCGACTACGCCGCCGCCTTCACCAATCTGGGCTTCGCGCTCAGTCGTCTCGATCGCTGGGACGAAGCGCGACTCGCCTACGAGCAGGCCGTTCGGCTCGCGCCCGACGACGTCGAGGCTCGCTACGATCTTGGCGTGGCTCTGGTCGCGCTCGATCGGCCGGACGACGCGCTCCGCGAGTTCCGCCAGGTCCTCCGGCGTGCCCCCATGGACGCCGACGCGCACTACAACGTGGGACGCACCCTGAACAGCCTCGGGCGTCACGCGGAAGCGGCCCAGGCGTATCGCGAGGCGGTGCGAGCCCGGCCGATCTATGCCGACGCGTGGGGCAATCTCGGCCTCTCGGCCATCTTGATCGGGCAGTACGGCGAAGCGCGGGAAGCCTTTGAACGCGCGAGCGCGCTGGTGCCGGGATACTTCGATTCGCGCCCGATTCAGCGCCAGGCCTGGGAGCTCGTCTCTCGTCTCAGTCGTCGGCCCGATTCCCGCTAGGGGCTCGGAGGGGGAGGATCGTCGTGCGCTGGAGTGACATGCGGAGCAGCGACAACGTTGACGACCGCGAGAGCGCTGGGCCGGCGGGCCGCGGGCTCGGCGGGGGGGTGAAGCTCGGCGGCGTGGGTCTCATTGTCGTCGTGGCGATCAGCTATTTCCTCGGGCTCAATCCCCTGGACGTGCTGGACTCGCTCCAGGGCGGCGCTCCGCCGGCGGCGCCCACCCAGAGTGTGCCGCCGCCGACGGCGTCCGGGCCGGCGGCCCGCGACGAAGGCAAGGAGTTCATCGTCCACATTCTGGGCGACACCGAGGACACCTGGAAGAAGCTCTTCGCGCAGATGGGCCGCGAGTACCGCCCGCCTCAGCTCGTGCTGTTCCGGGGCGCGGTGCAGTCGGCGTGCGGGACCGCCAGCTCGGCCGTCGGACCCTTCTACTGTTCGTCGGACAGCCGTGTCTATCTCGATCGCTCGTTCTTCGAGGACCTCGCGCGGCGGTTCAAGGCGCCGGGTGAGTTCGCGCGCGCATACGTGATCGCGCACGAGATCGGACACCACGTTCAGAAGCAGCTGGGGATCACGGAGAAGATGGCGCAGCAGCGCGCCCACGCGGGCGAGGCGCAAGGCAACGCGCTCTCCGTGCTGGTCGAGCTCCAGGCCGACTGCTTCGCCGGCGTCTGGGGCTACTTCGCGCGGCAGCGGAACCTGCTCGACCCGGGCGACGTGGAGTCCGGGCTCGGGGCCGCGGCCGCCATCGGCGACGACCGCCTCCAGCGGCAGTCGCGGGGCCACGTCTCGCCGGAGTCGTTCACCCACGGCTCCTCAGCCCAGCGCGTGCGCTGGTTCCGCACCGGGCTCGAGGCCGGTGACGTGCGCCGGTGCGATACCTTTACGACCGCCCGGCCGTGAGCCAGGGACGACACGAACGAGAGCACGGCCGGAGGAACCACGGGCGTACGTCGTAGGGCGAGTACAGCAGAAGGAACCTGGGCCAGCGCGTCGGGATGGACGAAGGTCCACTAGGCAGGGACGAGGACGTCGACTACAGTCAGATACGCGTGGTGAAACGGCTCGGTGTCGGCGCGGGGGTTTCTGTCGCTTCCTCCCGCATCATCGGCCTCCGAAGCGGAGCGACGTCAGGAGGCCGAACGAGACCGGCCGCACCACCGTTCCCGGCCTTCGAAGCTCCGGGACGATGAAGACGCGAAGCACGGCGACGCCGGAGCGCCACTCCCACAACCCGATCGTCCGGTACTTCCGCGTCCTCGGCCCCGGGCTGATCACCGGCGCGGCGGACGACGATCCCAGCGGGATCACGGCGTACTCGGTGGCGGGCGCCTCGCTCGGTCACTCGATGCTTTGGATGGCGTGGGTGACGTATCCGCTGATGGCGGCGGTCCAGCTCGTCTGTGCGCGCATCGGGATGGTGTCCGGCCAGGGTCTCGCGGGCGCGATCCGCACGCGGTACCCACGTCCGTTCCTGTATGCCGCGTGCGTCGTTCTCCTGGTGGCCAACGTGTTCAACATCGGCGCCGATCTGGCCGGAATGGCCGACGCGGTGGAGATGGTGACCGGGCTCCCTTCCCATATGTTCGTGCCGGTCTTTGGCCTCGTCATGCTCGTGGGGACGGTCTACCTGCGCTATGAGGTGTTCGCCCGATACCTGAAGTGGCTCACCGCGGCACTCTTCGCCTACATCATCACGGCCTTCCTGGCGCGCCCCGACTGGCGCCTCACGCTGACCGCGACACTGGTGCCGTCCTTCGTGTGGAAGCGGGAGTGGATCGCCACGTTCGTGGGCATCCTGGGCACGACGATCTCGCCCTATCTGTTCTTCTGGCAGGCGTCGCAGGAGGTCGAGGAGGAGCGCGCGATGGGGCGCTCGACCCTCGCGGCACGGCGGGGGGCGACCGCGCACGAGCTGAGCGACGCGAGGATCGACGTGAACGTCGGGATGTTCTTCTCGAACGTCGTCATGTACTTCATCATCCTCACCACCGCCTCGACCCTGTTCCGATCGGGAGTCCGCGACATCGAGACCAGCCGTCAGGCGGCCGAGGCGCTGCGTCCGCTGGCCGGCGAATGGGCGTACCTGCTCTTCACGGTCGGCATCGTGGGCACGGGTCTTCTCTCCGTGCCCATCCTGGCCGGCTCGGCCGCCTTCGCGGTGGCGGAGCTCTTCAACTGGCGGTCCGGCCTCGATCTGCGCCCCGGGCAGGCGTGGCGGTTCTACGTCGTCATCGTGATGTCGTTCGTGGCGGGCATGGCCTTCGATCTCTTCGGCCTGAACCCGATCCGCCTGCTCGTCTTCTCGGCGGTCTTGAACGGTCTGCTCGCCCCGCCCCTGATGATCCTCGTCATGCTCGTCGGGAACAACCGGGCGATCATGGGCGAGCACGTCAATGGCTTCTGGCTGAACGTGCTGGGGTGGACCGCCACCGCGGTCATGACGGCGGCCGCCGTGGCGTACTTCGCCAGCCTCCTGGGTTAGGGGACCTAGGTCCAATACGCACGCCCGCGTGATCCTGCTAAGACATGGGAAGGGTCGGTCAACGCCCTCGAGATTCGGAATGGCCCGAACACGAACACGTCGCCGCAAACACGACTTCATCCATCAGCATTCGCTGAGCATCGCCGCCGCCGGCATCCTGACGTTGTGGATTTGTCTGTACAGCGTCTCGAGCCCCGGCACCCATCTCGGTTCATTGTTCGGCAATGCCATCGCGGACTGGTCGGGCGTCGTGATCATGGTCTTTGCGACCAAGTACTTGTACGAGAAGGGCTCGGCCGAGAGCCGGCGTCCACCGAAGACCCTCTTGGGCCCGGTCTGGAAGCGACTGCGCGATCACTCGCTGAGTCTGTTCCTCGTTCTCACGGGGATCGGATGGATTGCCCTCTATGCCTCGATGGACTCTGAAGCCAAGTGGGGCCAGGTCGTGGGCAACCTGCTTTCGGAATGGACGCAGATTTTCGGCCTCGTGCTGCTGACCAAACGGCTGATCGAGCGCCACTCGAAGGAGAGCTCCCGGTGACGGGTTGGGGAACCATCGCGCTCATCGTCGCGGGCTTGTACTGGCTGCAGGCCGTGCTGATCCCGATTGCGCTGGCCGTCCTGCTCACGTTCCTCTTGAGTCCCGTGGTGGGCGCCCTCCAGCGGCGAGGGCTGGGTCGGGTGCCGTCGGTCCTCGTGACGGTCGTCCTCGCCCTCTCGGTCCTGGGCGGGGTCGGCTGGACGCTCACCCGCCAGCTGGTGACGCTCGCGAACGAGCTGCCGCGGTACAGCCTGAACATCCACCAACGAATCGCGGATCTTCGCGGGGCCAGCAAGGGCGGCTCCGTGGAGAAGGTTCAGAAGACGGTGGAAGACGTCGTCGGCGAGATCCAGAAGACGGACAAGTCGGGCGTGACGCGTCAAAAGCCCCTCGCCGTCATCCTGGAGCCCCCGTCCATCCTGGCCCACCTGCCGACCCTCCTCCAGGCGTTGGCGAGCGCGGTGGTCGTGACGGTGCTCGCGATCTTCATGCTGCTCGAGCGCCGGGAGCTCCGGGATCGAGTGATCTTGCTGATCGGCTATCGGCGGATGACGGCCACCACCAGAGCCCTGGACGAGGCCGGGACGCGCATCAGCCGGTACCTGCTCATGCAATCCACCATCAACGGCGGTTTCGGCGTGGCCGTGGGGCTCGGCCTCTTCCTGATCGGGGTTCCCTACCCCGTCATCTGGGGGGCCCTGGCCGCGGCCCTTCGATTCATCCCGTACGTGGGGTCGTTCGTTGCGGCGTTCCTGACGCTGGCCCTCAGTCTGGCGGTCTTCCCGGGATGGCTCCAGCCGGCGCTGGTCCTCGGTCTGTTCCTCGTCCTGGATCTCGTCGTCACGGTGATCGAGCCGTGGTTGTACGGTCACAGTGCAGGGATCTCGCAGGTCGCGCTCCTGATCGCGGTGATCTTCTGGACCTGGCTCTGGGGACCGGTCGGGCTGCTGCTGGCGACGCCCCTGACGGTCTGCCTCATCGTGCTCGGCAAGCACCTGCCCGCCCTGAGGTTCATCGTCACACTCATGGGTGACCGGCCGGTCATCGAGGCCAAGGCGCGCTATTACCAGCGACTGCTCGCGCGAGACCAGGACGAGGCGGCCGACATCGTCGAGGCCTACGTGAGCGCGGACGGACGGGAGTCGGTCTACGACGCGGTACTCCTCCCCGCGCTCTACTACGCCAAGCAGGACCGTGATCGCGGCCTGTTGAGCGAGGGTGACGCTCAGTTCGTGGGACAGGCGACCCGAGAGATCCTCGACGTCCTCGCCCACGACGCTTCCGCCTCCCCGGAACGGGACACCGGGGATCTCCCCGTGAGCGACCCCGGCGCCGACACCCGGGTCCGGATCGCGGGGTGTCCCGCTCGAGACGAGGCGGATGGCTTGGCTCTCGAGATGGTGCGACACCTGCTCGCCCCGGCCCGGTGTCAGCTCGAGGTGAGCGGGACGGGGATGCTCACGGCCGAGGTGGTCGCCTGGGTCGACCTGCACCGCCCCGCGGTCCTCTGCATCGGGTCGGTGGCCCCAGGAGGCTTGAGCCAGGCGCGGCATCTCTGCAAGCGGCTGCGTTCGCAGTGTCCGGAGCTCAAGATCGTGGTCGGTCGTTGGGGCCTCCACGACGATCGGGATACCGATCGCCAGCAGCTGCTCGCGGCCGGGGCCGATCACGTCGAGACGACGGTGCTCGACACGCAACGGGTACTCGCCCAGGTGGCGCTGACGCTCGCGCGCGCCGTTCCGGAGTTGGCGGCGTGACCCTGACGCGAGTCGACGCCGTGAGTTCGGCGCTCCGGCGGAGGGCGCTGCTCATCGGCGTCATGCTGCTGGGCCTGGCGCCCGTCTCGTGCACTCGGGTGCAGTCTCACTTCGCGCTTCCGGATCTGGCCGCGGGAGACGCTTCGTTCCTCCCGACCATCGAGGCGTATACGTCAGCCGCCCTCGGCGGCAACACGGCGGCGCTGCTGCTGAATGGCGATCAGATCTTCCCCGCTCAACTGGAAGCCATTCGCTCCGCGCGCAAGACAATCACGTACGCCCAGTACTTCTACGAGGAAGGTCCGATCGGCCTCGAGATCGCGCAGGCGCTTTCGGAGCGCTGCCGGGCCGGAGTCCGTGCCCATATCCTGCTGGACGGCTTCGGCACCCTCGCGATGCCGGCGGCGTATCGCGAGACCCTGGAGCAGGCGGGGTGCGCGGTCGCCACGTTCCGGCCGTTGAGCCCGTTCAGCGTGGTCGCCGTCCTCGGCGTCGGACGCGACAACAAGCGCCTTCATCGCCGCATTCTCGTCGTCGACGGCGGGGTGGGATTCACCGGGGGATCCGGCGTCAGTCCCAAGTGGATGGGCGATGGACGGACGGAAGGTCATTGGCGCGACACGGATGTCCGCCTGGAAGGCCCCGTCGTCGCGCGGCTCCAGGGCGCGTTCGTCGAGAACTGGCTGGCCGCGACCGGCGAGGTGCTCGGCGGTGAGTCCTACTTCCCGCCGCTGTCCCCGCGCGGGTCCGTCTTCGCTCAGGTCGTCCGGAGCTCCCCCGCGGGGGGAAGCTTCTCGATGTACACGATGTTCCTGCTCGCCATGTCGTCGGCGCGACGGTCGATCTACATCACCAATCCGTATTTCTTGCCCGACGACCGGATGACGCGGGCCCTGATGGAGGCGTCCCGGCGCGGGGTGCGGGTCGTCGTCCTCTTGCCCGGCGCGATCGACAACAACATCGTTCGCCAGGCGAGCCGCTCGAAGTTCGGCCCGCTGCTCGAGGCGGGCATCGAGATCTACGAGTATCAGGCGGGGTTGCTCCACGCCAAGACCATGACCGTCGACGGCATCTGGGCGACGATCGGAAGCACGAATCTCGACACGCGCTCGTTCGCCCTCAACGAGGAGGTCAACGCGGTCGTGTACCACAATGAAGTCGTCGGCCAGCTCGAGAAGGTCTTCGCCGACGATCTGACGTACTCACGGAAGATCCACCTCAGGCGGTGGCGGAACCGGGGGGTCTTCGGCCAACTGCTGGAGATCCTCTCCCTTCCCTTCCGCGATCAGCTCTAGCGTCATGACGAGGCGACTCCTCCGTCTCGGGTTCGCGCTGCTCCTGCTGGCCGTCGCGACCGCAGGGCCAACGTGGGGCCTGGAGGGCCGCGAGCTTCCCCGCGCTCCCCGTCTCCACGGCACCTTCCGGAATCTCGACCCGGACTTCTGGAGCGCCTCGAACTGGACGCGCGTCCGATTCTATCTGCTGGGTCTCTCCACGATGCTGACCCGTGAGCACACGTTTGCCGCGCTTCCCGCCGCGGTACCCGACGTCGGTGCACTCCGCGGGAACCGTCACACCCCCACCGTCACCTGGGTCGGTCATTCGACCCTCCTGGTCCAGCTCGATGGCGTCAATTTCCTCACCGACCCCACCTGGAGCCGTCGCCTGGGCCCCTGGTCGGGGACGGTCGGCGTCCGGCGGTTCACCCCTCCCGGCATCGCGTTCGGGGATCTTCCGCCGATCGACTTCGTCCTGATCTCTCACGACCACTACGACCATCTCGACGAGGCGACGGTGCGACGGCTCGCCCGGGCCTTCAACCCGCGCTTCGTGGTGCCGCTCGGAATCAAGACCTGGCTGGCCGACCGCGGGATCACGAACGTGTCGGAGCTGGATTGGAGTGAATCCGTCACCGTCAAGGGGCTCACGATCGTGTGCGCTCCCGCTCAGCATGGGTCCGGGCGGGCGCTCGTCGACAACGGGCGGCGGCTCTGGGCGTCCTGGGTCGTCATGGGATCGAAGCGCTTCTACTTCGGCGGAGACACCGGGTACTCGCCACACTTCGCGATGATCGGGGAGGCGTTCGGGCCGTTCGACCTGGCGGCCCTCCCCATCGGCTCCTACACGCCGCGCGTGATTGCGCGGCCGGTCCACATGTCGCCCGAGGAGGCGCTCCAGGCCTCGCGGGATCTCCGGTCGGCCAGGTTCATGGGAATCCATTGGGGAACATTCGAGCTGGCCCAGGAGGCATACGATGAGCCGCCGCGCCGAATCGCCGCCGAAGTCGCGCGACTCGATCTCGATCCTCGATCGATCTGGCTCCCCAAACCGGGCGAGACGCTGGACTGGTAGGAAGGCCGCGGACGCCGATTGGACCAAAGCCCAATAGGCGGCGGGACGCCGAACTGCTAACGTTCCCTTGATTCATCGATGACCCGCGAAGAACGTCAAGAGCGAGGGTGGCGAGAGTTGAGCCGACGCGCGGCCGGTGTCCTGTTCGTGGCCGGATGGGCGTTCTGGTTACATCGCTGGGTCCCCACGCTGCTCGTCGTCACCTTCGTGGCCTGGCTGATCCTCCACCACCGGCTCGAGGCCGGTCTCGGCGACGTGCTCCTCCGCCGGTGGCGGCGCGCATGGCCGCCAGGGCCCGTGGTCCTGATCCCGCTGCTGTTCGCCAGCACGCTCGCGTTCGTGTTCCTCGACGCGCCGGTGAAGGCGAAGATCCTGCCCATTGGCCTGCACGTCCTCGCGTTCTCGATGATCCTCTTCGGCCCGTGGTGGACCCTCGTCGCGCTCCCGAGATGGCTGGGCGGACCCACGGCCCCGGCGCGGGAGACCGTCGTGGTGGCGCGACCCGGACGCGGGACCGCAGACGCCCGACGCGTCGGCGAAGCGGCGGGGTAATCGTTACGGAAAGGTAGGCAGACGTCATGATGATGGAAGACATCGCACACATGGGGCCCATGCTGATTCTCGCCGGGCTCCTGGTCGGGTTGACGGCCGAGACCGTCTCACGCG
>Ga0193725_1000129_pt1 | contig 25184 bp, 21 predicted proteins | sample H2a2metaG_FD_143058 | JGI IMG/M metagenome (GOLD analysis project Ga0193725, IMG submission 143058) | Soil microbial communities from a riparian zone of the East river system, Colorado, United States - H2a2 | ecosystem: Environmental > Terrestrial > Soil > Riparian zone | place: USA: East River... | reverse complement strand
GAGAGCTTCTTGAGCTCATCGATGACAGCCTCGACGGCGGCGTCGATGCCGCGCTTGAGGCCCATGGGATTGGCGCCGGCGGTCACGTTGCGCATGCCCTCGCGGAACATCGCCTGGGCCAGCACGGTGGCGGTGGTGGTGCCGTCACCGGCGATGTCGGAGGTCTTGGACGCGACTTCCTTGAGCATCTGGGCGCCCATGTTCTCGTAGTGGTCCTTGAGCTCGATTTCCTTGGCGACGGTGACACCGTCCTTGGTGATGGTCGGGCTGCCGAACTTCTTGTCGATGACCACGTTGCGCCCCTTGGGCCCGAGCGTGGCCTTCACGGCCTCGGCCAGGACGTTGATCCCCTTGAGCAGGGAGGCCCGAGCCTCCTCGTTGAACCTGAGCTGCTTCGGCATGTCGTGATGTCCTCCTGTGGATGATTTCGTTAGGGCCAGGTATTCCGAGGGGCGCCACGGCTGTGCCGGGGCGTCCCGAGCCACCAAGGGGGTTTGGGGGGCGCTCGGAGCCCCCCATGCGGTTAATCGAGGATGGCGAGGACGTCCTCTTCGCGCAGGATGAGGTACTCCTCGTCCTCGATCTTCACCTCGGAGCCGGAGTACTTGCCGAACAGGATCTTGTCGCCGGCCTTGACGTCGAGTGGGATCTTCTTGCCGTCGTCACCGACCTTGCCGTTGCCGACGGCCACGACCTTGCCCTCTTGCGGCTTTTCCTTGGCGGTATCGGGGATGATGATGCCCCCTCGAACGGTCTCCCCTTCCTCCAGACGCTTGACGAGAATGCGGTCATGAAGCGGGCGAATCTTCAACGTCATGAACGGACCTCCTCGTGTGGTGTGATGAACGGGAAAGCGCCGATGGCCGCTCTCCGTTGCTGTTCCAGGTGATCGACCACCGGTTAGCACTCTGGAAAATCGAGTGCTAATATTAGCCGCGCCGCCGAAGCCACGCAAGGGGAAATCCCGGGAGAAGCGATGTCGAAAAGCATTCTGATTGCGGGGGGTTTGTCGCCGGAGGCGCTCGCGCTCGTGCCGAACGAGGTGGACGTCGATTTCAATGGTCACGAGCATCCGCTCAGCCACCGCGACCTGCTGGCTCGGCTGCGGGGTAAACAGGGCCTGATCTGCCAGATCATCGATGCCATCGATGACGAGGTCCTGGCCACACCGGGCTTACAGGTCGTGTCCAACGTGGCGGTTGGCTACAACAACATCGACGTGGCGGCGGCCCGCCGCCGCGGAGTCGTCGTCACCAACACGCCTGACGTCCTGACCGAGACCACCGCCGACTTCGCCTGGGCCCTCCTGATGGCGGCGGCCCGCAAGGTCGTCGAAGCCGATCGCTACGTCCGCGCGGGGCAGTGGAAGGTCTGGCAGTGGGATTTGCTGTGGGGGCTCGACGTCCACGGCAAGACCATCGGGGTGCTCGGCTTCGGTCGCATCGGCCGCGCGGTGGCGCGACGGGCGCGCGGCTTCGCCATGCGCGTGCTCTACCACGACACCGTGCGCGCACCGGCGGAGGTCGAGCGCGAGCTCGACGCCACCTACGTCGACAAGCCGACGCTCCTGCGCGAGTCGGACTTCGTGACGCTCCACGTGCTGCTGTCCCCCGAGACCCGGCACCTGATCGACGAGGCGTCGCTCCGGATCATGAAGAAGACGGCGGTGCTCGTGAACGCGGCCCGCGGCCCCATCGTCGATGAGGCCGCGCTGGCCCGCGCCCTCGAGGAGCGCTGGATCGCCGCCGCCGGTCTCGACGTCTTCGAGGAAGAGCCCCAGATCCACCCCGCGCTGTTGGCGGTCACCAACGCGGTGCTGGCCCCCCACATCGCCAGCGCGTCCTTCGACACGCGCGTGGCGATGTCGACGCTCGCGATGAAGAACTGCCTCGCCGTCCTCGAGGGCAAGCCCCCGCTCACTCCGGTCTAAGCGAGATGGGGGCTTCGCCGCCCGATTTCGCCCCTAAAGGACTCGGGGCGAGCAGCTATGAAGCCGGATTCGCGGTGGGGGGTGTCGGGGAGGAGGGGCGCTCGCTCCCCCCGACGTTGGTCAATCGACGGTCGAGGCGGGTGAGGCGGTAGGAGAAGGCTTCGAGCACGGGGCCGGTCGAGCCGGCGGCGCGGGCGAGGTCGAGGGCGCGGACCACCAGCGCGCGGGCGGTGGCGGCGTTGCGGGCGCGGTGCTCGTGATATTTCGCCAGCTCTTCCCACGGTCGCGGATCGAACGACGCCGCCGACGCCGCTTCCTCCCACAGGGTGCGGGCGGCGTCCCAGTGGAACCAGCGCTTTTCCCAGGACGCCAGACGCAGGCGCACCGCGTGGGCCGCCGGCGCGGGCAGCCCGACGGCCAGGGCCGCGCGATAGCAGACGACCGCGCGCTCCGGGTCCGAGCGCTCCCACAGCCGGGCGACGCCGACGAGATCGAACGCGTCGTCGATCCCGCGCTCGCCGTGGCTCAGGGCGTGGGCGAGCCAGCCCAGCAACGCGGTCAACGAGAGCAGGTCGTCACAGTTGTGTCTGAACACGCCCGCGAGCGGTCCGGCGCGCCGGCGACGGAGGAAATCGAAGTAGAGCGACGGGATCATCGATCCCGGCACGTCGTGGTCTCGACGATGGCCGAGGACTTCCTGCTCGAGGGTGGACAAGCGACAGTCGGCGAAACGCGTGGCCCACACCCGCCGCGACGGATGCACCAGATCGAGGTGGCGCAGGGTCGCGGGCCAGCGGCGCCGGCCGAGCACGAACCGGGTCTCGAGGAGCGGAACGTCGAAGCTGCTGCCGTTGAACGTCACGATCGCGCTCGCGCGGGCGAGCAGCGGTGCCAGGGCCGCCAGCAGCGCGGGCTCCTCGTCGAGGTCGCGCATGAAGTGCTGGACGATCACGAAGCGATCGCCCTCGAGAAACCCCGCGCCGACGAGGAACGCGTACGTCCCGGTTCCGCCCGAGAGACCGGTCGTCTCGGTGTCGAGGAAGAGCAGGCCGCGGACGTCCGGGGCCGCCTCGTCCCGCGCAAGCGCGCCCAGCGCCTCCGTCGAGATGGCGAACGCCCGGTCGAGGGAGACGTCGCCATGGCGATGGTCGAGCGGAAATTCCCGGCGGACGGTGAGGAGAGGCCCCGCGTCGGTCTCCACGAGCTGGCCGCCGAGCACCGTCTCGGGCAGCTCCGGCGCGACACGCAACGGCCGCGCGTGCTCGATGCGCCGGATCACCCGGCGCAGATCGTCGAGCGTGCCGGCGCGGGTCCCCGAGTCAGTCGGCGAGGACACGGAGCAGCGTGGAGGCCGTCGCCTTGGCCCGGCGGCCGACTTCGTTCACCGGTCCCACGCACGACGGACATCCCCACGAGCAGCGGCAGGCCTCGAGGGTCTCGAGGCCTCGGCGCAGGAGCTGGGGGAGCACCTCGAAGACGCGCTCGGCCAGGCCGATGCCCCCGGCGTGCGAGTCGTAGAGGTAGATCGTCGGGGTGAAGTGCTCGGCTTCGAGCAGACGGCGACGGGTGGATTCGCGCGTCGCCACCGCGCCGGTCTCCGCCGGCGTGGTGTCTCCCAGCCACGAGCCGAGGTCGCGGACGTCGCAGAGCAGGAAAATCGGCGCCAGGTGATGGAGCAGATACGCCACCGCGCGCAGGCCGTCGATCAGCTCCTCGCGCAGGGGACTGACGCGCGACAGCGTCTCGGGGGGCACGCTGAGCCAGGCGCTCGTGGTCTGCATCTCCTGCTGGGGCAGCTCGACCTCTCCGGACCCGACGTTCTCGAGCGTCCCCATCTTGATCTTCTTGAAGCCCACCACCTTCTCGGCGACCAGCACCTCGCCCTGCTCGGCGAGATACGCCGCGTGCTCGCGGTCGACGAGCCGGCGCAGGATCCACACGCCCTTGGCGGTGATCGCGTCGGTGAAGTAGTCGACGTTCACCCGCTTGACGTAGGCGACCTTCTCCTCATCCTCGCGGAAGCGCAGCTCCTGGACTTCGTACGGCTCGCTCTCGATCAGGTAGATCGCCTTGGGATAGATGGTCGCGAACGCGCTGCCCCAATCGACCTCCGCGATGATCTGGCGCCGCTTGGTCTGCTTGTCGTCGCGCGCGGTCGTGTCGAGGACCACGAAGTTGTCGGTGGTGACGGTCCGCAGCGACACGTGATCCGCCGGATAGGTCTCCGACGCCCAGTGCCAGCGACCGCCGGCGCGGTGGAGCAGGCCCTCGTCTTCGAGCGCCGCCAGCTCACGCCGGACGTCGAGGTCGCCGAATGTCCCGCCGGCGTCGAACGGCAGCTCGAACGCCGCACACTTGAGATGGTTGACGAGGATGAACGGGTTGTCGGGGTTGATCCGGGCGTGCTCGGGCGGGGTGCCGAACAGATAATCCGGATGGGTCGCCATGAACTGATCGAGCGGCGCGCTGCTCGCCACGAAGATCGCCGTGGACGACCCCGACCGTCGGCCGGCGCGGCCGGCCTGCTGCCACAGCGAGGCGATCGTGCCGGGGTAGCCGGCGAGCACCGCGGCGTCGAGGTGCCCGATGTCGACGCCCAGCTCGAGGGCATTGGTGGAGACGACCCCGAGCACGTCGCCGGCGCGCAGTCCCTGCTCGACGGCCCGCCGCCGCGTCGGCAGGTATCCGCCGCGATATCCGCGGACGATCCCGCTGTCCCCGGTCTTGTCGGCGATCCCGGTCTTGATGGCGCCGAGCAACACTTCGGTCGAGAGCCGGCTCTGCGCGAACACGATCGTGGGGACGCGCTCGCGCAGGAACCGCAGCGCGATCTTGCCCGCCTCGCCGAGGTACGGAGCGCGGATGCCCAGCTCGGGATTCACGACCGGCGGGTTGTAGCAGGCGAAGAGCTTGTCGCCGGTCGGAGCGCCGCTCTCCGAGACTTCTTCGACCGCGTCGCCGATGATGCGCTCGGCCAGCTCGCGCGGGTTGCCGATGGTCGCCGAGGCCATGATGAACTGCGGCGCCGAGCCGTAGTGCCGGCAGAGCCTGCGCAGGCGACGAATGACGTTGGCCAGGTGACTGCCGAAGACCCCGCGATACGCGTGCAGCTCGTCGATCACGACGTAGCGCAGGTTCTGGAAGAGCACCGCCCACTTCGTGTGGTGCGGGAGGATCCCCGAGTGCAGCATGTCCGGGTTGGTCAGCACCAGGTTGGCGCGAGCGCGCACCGCCCGTCGGGCGTCCTGCGGCGTGTCGCCGTCGTAGGTGAACATGCGCATCTCGGGCAGCGACTTGGCCAGCGCTTCCAGCTCGGCCAGCTGATCCTGGGCCAGCGCCTTGGTGGGAAATAGATAGAGCACCCGCGCGTCGGCCCTGTCGAGCAGGGCCTGCAGGACCGGCAAGTTGTAGCAGAGGGTCTTGCCGGAGGCCGTCGGGGTCACCACGACCAGCGAGTGTCCCTTCTCGACGAGCTCCCAGCAGCGCGCCTGGTGCGAGTAGAGGTGTTCGATGCCGCGGGCTCGAAGCGCTCCGTGCAGGCGCGGATCGAGCGTGGTGGGAAGCTCCGCGGGGACGGACGCACGCGCCGGGAAGTGGCGCGTGGCCGTGATACACGGACCCGTCGACCGTGAAGTCAGCAGATCGTCGAGGATCTCGCCGACCAGCATCGGGTCACTCTATCATGTCGGTCGTCGGCGACCGCTCTGCTAGAATCGGGCACCGAACGAGGCGACACATGTCAGTCCCCATCAAGGTGCCGCAGGAATCGAACTCGCGGGCGACCGACGACGCGCTCATCCAGAGCGAGAAGCTGTCGGCGCTCGGGCGCATGGTCGCGGCCATCGCCCACGAGATCAACAACCCGCTGACCACGATCCTGGGCCAGATCCAGCTCCTGCTCGCCGCCCCCGACGCCGCGCCGGAGGTCCGCCGGCGACTGGGCGTGGTCGCCGACGAGGCCTTCCGCGCCGCGCGCATCGTGAACAACCTCCTGACCTTCGCCCAGCACTCCCCGCCCGAGCGGCGTCCGTGTTCGCTGGCCGACCAGCTGCGCTGGGTGCTGACCCTCTCCGAGGGACACCTCGAGCAGAACGCCATCCAGGTCGTGACCGATTTCGGCGCGTGTCCCACGATCTGGGTGGACGAGAATCAGATCCGCCAGGTCCTGCTCAACCTCGTGCAGAACGCCGAGCAGGCGATGTCCGACGCGCCGCATCCCCGGACGCTCACGCTGCGTCTCGGCGAGGCCAACGGTCGGGTCCGGCTCGAGGTCATCGACAGCGGCCCGGGCATCGCCGCCGCGGTGCTCCCGCGAATCTTCGATCCCTTCTTCACCACCAAGTCGACGGGTACCGGGCTCGGGCTGTGGGTGTCGCTGACCATCGTGGAGCAGCACGGAGGTGAGCTGACCGCCGAGAATCGTCAGGGAACCGGCGCCGCGTTCGTGGTCTCGCTGCCGTACCGGAAGCGCGCGCGTTGAGGTCGTTCGCGCGGTACTGGCTGCCACCGCTGGCGTGGATGGCGCTGATCTGGATCGTCTCCTCGGACGTCGGCAGCGCCGACCACAGCGTGGGTCCCTTCGCCTGGATCATCGGGACCTTGTTTCCGTGGGCGACGCCGGCCCAGGTCGAGCTGGCGCACAAGGTCGCCCGTAAGATCGGCCACATGGTGGAATACGCGGTCCTCGCCGCCCTCTGGTTCCGGACGCTCTACGTCGACCGCCGCCTTCCGTCCACGCCCAGCGTCCTGGGGGCGCTGGCCATCAGCGTCGTGTGGGCGATCACCGACGAAGTCCATCAGAGCTTCGTCCCGTCCCGCACCGCGAGCGCCCTCGACGTGACCTTCGATTCCGCCGGCGCGGTCGTCATCCTGCTCATGCTCTACGCCCGCACCACGATCGCGCGCATCGCGCCGCGAGTCTCGCCTCGCAGCGCGCCGATCTGACGTCCCCGCGTCACACGTTCAGTCTTGGATCCAGCGTGTCGCGGAGGCCGTCGCCGAACAGGTTGATGCCGAGGACGGTGACGAGGATCGCCAGGCCAGGGAAAGTCGCCAGCCACCAAGCCGTGGTGATGTAGACCCGGCCGTCGGCCAGCATGCCGCCCCACGTGGGCGTCGGCGGCTGCACACCGAGCCCGAGGAAGGACAGCGCCGATTCGATCACGATCACCCGCGCCATGTCGAGGGTGGCGACCACCAGCCACGGAGCGAACGCGTTGGGCAGGATGTGGCGCACCACGATGCGGCCGTCGCCGCCGCCCAGCGCGCGGGCGGCCTGCACGAACTCGCGCTCGCGCAGGGTGAGCACGGCGCCCCGCACCACGCGCGCGTACACGACCCAGCTCGACACGCCGATGACCACGATGATGGTGGGCAGGCTCGGCCCCAGCACCCCGATCACCGCGATGGCGAGCAGGATGAACGGGAACGCGAGCTGGACGTCGGCCAGCCGCATCAGCACGTCGTCGACGCGTCCGCCGAAGTAGCCGCCCAGGAGTCCCGCCGCCATCCCCAGCACCCCGGAGATCAGCACCGCCGCGGACGCGACCAGCAGCGCGGGCTGCGCGCCGAAGATCACGCGGACGAGCAGATCGCGTCCGAGGTGATCGGTCCCGAGCGGATGAAGAACGCCGGCGGGGTCGCGCCAGCCCGGAGGCTTGAGACGATGGCCGATGTCCTGGGCCGCGGGATCGAAGGGCGAGAGCCACGGCGCGGTCAGCGCGGTGGCAATCACCAGCGCCACCACGATCGCGCCGAACAGCGCCGTCTGCCGTCGCGCGAGTCGACGAAGGAGCGCGAGCCACTCGCGCGCGGGACCGGACGCGTCGCCCACGCGCACGGCCGCGGCCGGCCGCGCGCCGACCGCGGCCACCGGCGAGGGACTCGCTCCGCGGGCGCCCGGCGTCATCGCAGCCGGATCCGCGGGTCGAGGTAGGTGTAGAGCAGATCGACGACGAGATTGACGAGCACGAACGTCGACGCGAGCAGAAACACCGCGGCCTGCACGACCGGGTAGTCCCGGTTGTAGATCGCCTGCACGGAGAGCCGTCCCACGCCGGGCCAGGCGAAGATCGTCTCGGTGATCACGGACCCGCCGAGCAGCGTGCCCAGCTCGATGCCCACGATCGTCACGATCGGGATCGCCGCGTTCTTGAACGCGTGCTTCCACACGACGGGCTGTCCGCTCACGCCCTTGGCGCGGGCGGTGCGGATGTAGTCCTGGTTCAGCACCTCGAGCATCCCGGAGCGGGTCAGCCGGGTGATCCGCGCGGTGGTGAAGAGCCCGAGGGTGAGGGCGGGCAGCACGAGGTGCTCGAACCCGCCACGACCCGACGACGGCAGCACGTTGAACTGAACCGAGAAGATCAGGATCAGCATGATCCCCAGCCAGAACGTGGGCATCGATTGTCCGAGAAGGGCCACCACGGTCGCCACGTAGTCGGTCACGGTGTTTCGCCGCACGGCCGAAACGACCCCGGCCGGGATCGCCAGCAGCAGCGCGATGAGGAGGGCGGCGCCCGAGAGCTCGAACGTCGCCGGCAATCGTTCGAGGACGAGGTGGAACGCGGGCTCGCCGTGGCGCACCGACAGGCCGAAATCGCCGCGCAGCGCGCCGCCGAGGAAGCGGCCGTACTGCACGATGAACGGGTCGTTGAAGCCCATCCGGGCCCGAAACTCGCCAATGTCCTGCGCGGTGGCGTCCGGCGGCAGCAGCACCAGGGCCGGATCGCCGGTCAGATAGAGGATGAAGAAGACGACGAACGAGACCCCGAGCAGCACGAGGACGGACTGCCCGAGCCGGCGGAGAAGGTAGACGCTCATGCCGCCCGTCGAAGACGGGCGACGGCTTCGATGTGCGGTGTCTGCGGGAACATGTCGACGGGCTGCACCCACTCGAGCCGGTAGCCGCGACGCACCAGGTCGCCGACGTCGCGGGCGAGCGTCGACGGATTGCATGACACGTACACGATGCGGGCGGGAGCGAGCGCCGCCAGCGTGACGAGCGCCTTCGGGTGAAATCCGGCGCGGGGTGGGTCCGCGACCACCGTGTCCGCGCGGACGCCCTCCGCGATGAGGGTGGGCAGCACGTGGCGGACCTCGCCGGTCAGGAACGTGCAGTTCTCGATCCCGTTGGCGCGGGCGTTGCGCACGGCATCGGCCACGGCGGCCGGGGCCACTTCGATCCCGTATAGGTGACGGCAGCCCCGCGCGAGCAAGAGGCTGATGGCGCCGGTGCCCGAGTAGAGATCGATGATCGTTTCGTGACCCTCGGACGCGCACGCCGCCTCGACCAGCGCGAACAACCGCTCGGCCTGCACGGTGTTGGTCTGGAAGAACGAGTTGGCCGAGACCTGGAACGAGAGTCCGCCGAGCGACTCGGTGATGGTCTCGCGTCCGAGCAGGACGTGCTCCTCGGTGCCGACGGCGACGCTGGCCTTCTTGGCGTTGACGTTGAGCACGACGCTGGCGATGGCCGGCACCCGCGTCCTGAGCGCCTCGGCCACGGGGCTCAGGCGCTCGATGTCGGGGGACGCGGCCACGATGTTGACCATCGCGTCGCCGGTGCGCCGGCCCTCGCGCAGGCTCACGAAGCGCAGCAATCCCCGCTCGGTCGCGCCGTTCCAGACGGGCAGGCTGCGCGCGCGCGCCTGACGCCGCGTCTCGTCCAGCAGCGTGTTCATGGTCTCGGACTGGAGCAGGCAGCGCTCGATGTCGAGCACGGCGTCGTAGCGATCCGCCTCGTGCAACCCCACGATGGGTGTTCCGCCCGCCTCGGCGACGGTGAACTCCATCTTGTTGCGGTAGCCGTAGGGATCGGGCGCGGGCAGGATCGGACGCAGCTCGAAGCCGGCGACGTTGCCGAGCCGCTCCAGGCAGTCGCGGACCTGCTTTTCCTTGAAGGCGAGCTGCGCGGGATACGCGAGGTGCTGAAGCCGGCAGCCGCCGCACCGCCCGAAGTACGGGCAGGGCGGATCGACGCGATCGGGGGAGCGCGTGAGCACCTCGTCGATCACGCCCCGTCCGTACCGCGCGCGCGTCTCGGTGACGTGCACGCGTACCCGGTCGCCCGGCAAGCCGCCGCGGACGAACATCACGTAGCCGTCGAGACGCCCGACACCTTCTCCGCCGAAGGCGAGGTCGTCGATGGTGACGTCCACGCGATCGCCGCGCCGTGGTTTGGCCATGGGGAAGGTCACTATAACCCGAGCGTCGATGCTGGTCACCGTCGCGGGTCGGGGAGTATGATACGACGTTGTGAAGCGACAAGGCCCGCGTGCCGTCGGCGATCTTCTCGTGAGCGCGGTGCCCGCGCTTCGCGATCGCCTCGACGAGGTTCGCCTTCGTGGCGCCTGGAACGCCGTGGTCGGTCCCGACGCCGCGCGTCGGTCCCGGCCCCACGCCCTCACCAACGGCTGCCTGCACGTCGTCGTCGACAACTCTCCGTGGCTGCAGGAGCTGACGTTGCGCTCGGCGGAGCTGACCCAACGCATCGCCGGGCAGTTCGACACGATCCGCACGCTGCGCTTCACGCTCGGCCGCATTGCCGATGGCCCGTCCGAGGCGCCGACGGCGCCGTCGGTCCGCGCGTTGCGTCCGCTGAGCCCGGACGACCTCCGCGAGATCGACGCCAGCGTCGCTCCGATTCGCGATCCGGAGGCGAGAGCCGCCGCGCGCCGTCTGCTGGGCCGCGCCCGACGCTCCGATCGCCAACGAGGCGCCCTGTGATCATTCGCCCTTCGCTCGGAGCCCTGGGGCTGCTGCTCGCGGGAACGCTCGCCGCCGGGTGTGCCGGAACGGCGACGCCCGGAGGGGTCACGCATCGCGCCGCCGGCGAACCGACGCGCACGGGCCCGTCGCAGGACGCCGCGGCCGAGGCCTATTACCACTACACGGTCGCCCAGTACCATGCCCAGGGCGGACGCTTCAAGGAAGCCGTGGCCGCCATGGAAGAGGCGCTCAAGCGCGATCCGCGGGCGCCGTTCCTGTGGCGCGAGCTGTCCCAGTGGCTGGCCCGCACCGATAACGCCGAACAAGCGTTGCTCGCGGCGCGACGCGCGGTCGAGCTGGCGCCCTCGGAACCCGGAGCCCACATGGCGCTCGCGGAGCTGCTGCGGGCGCAGAAGAAGTATCCGGAGGCCGAGGCCGAGCTGGAGCGGGCCATCGCGCTGAACCCGGAAGCCGAGGAGCCGTATCTCACGCTCGCGCGCTACTACGTCGAGCAGAAGACGTTCGACAAGGCGCGGACGATCCTGCTGCGTCTCCTCGAGCGCAATCCGAACCTCGCCCAGGGCCAGTTCCTGCTGGGACGGCTGGCCATCGAAACCGAAAATTGGGACGAGGCCCTCCGGCGCCTCAACCAGGCCATCGAGCTGGACCCCGATCACGACGGCGCGTGGACCGCGCTCGGCTACGTCTACGAGGCGCGCCACGAGCCGGAGAAAGCACTGGACGTCTACCGGCGCGCCGCCCAGTCGAATCCCGACAACGCCGGCTTCATCGAGCGGATCGGCGACCTGCTGATCCGCCTGGGCCGCTTCAAGGAGGCCCAGAACGAGATCGAGTCGCTGGCCGAGGGCTCGCCCCGCGATCCCCGCGTCTGGATGAAGCTCGGCGCCGTGTACTACGAGCAGAAGCTGTGGGACCGGGCGAGCGAGGCCTTCCGACGCGCGCTGGCGGTGGACCCGACGAACCTTCGCGCCCGCTACTTCCTGGCCACGACCTACATGGACGGCGGTCGCGACGAGGAGGCGCGCGCCGAGCTCGAGCGCATCCTCAAGGTCGATCCGCGCTCGGTCGACGCGCGCGTTCAGCTCGGGTTCCTCCTCGGGCGCGCCAAGCGGCACGACGAATCCATCGCGGTGCTGCGCGAGGCCGTCAATCTCGAGCCCAAGCGCCCGGAGCTGTTCCTCTATCTCGGCACCGCCTACTTCCGCGCCAAGCAGTACGACAAGGCGCTCGACACGCTCCAGGAAGGCCTGAACATCGACGGCAAGCACCGCGACCTGCTGTTCCAGCTCGGGGTCGTCTACGAAAAGCAGACCCGGTTCGACGATGCCGTCAAGGTGTTCCGCAACGTGATCGCGCTCGACCCCAAGCACGCGGAGGCCTACAACTACGTCGGCTACATGTACGCCGAGAAGGGCCAGAACCTCGACGAGGCGGTGCAGCTCATCGGCAAGGCGCTGGAGATCGAGCCCGACAACGGCTACTTCATCGACAGCCTGGGGTGGGCGTACTACCAGCAGGGGCGTTATCCCGAGGCGCTGCGGGAGCTGCGGCGCGCGGTCGAGAAAGCGCGCGAGCCCGATCCCGTCATCTACGATCACCTGGGCGACGCCTTCGCCAAGAACGGGCTCGAACAGGAAGCGGTCGCTGCCTGGGAAAAGTCCCTCCAGCTCGACCCGGCTGCCGACGGCGTGAAGAAGAAGCTCGACGACACCACCTCCCGTCTGCAGCGACTCAAAGGTGAACGCTCGAAGACTTCTCAGTAGCGCGCTGCTGATCCTCTGGCTGGCCGGCGGCTGCGCGACGGCGCTGGCGCCGCCCCGTACCCCGGTGACCGAGGACGCGCAGCGCGCCGTCGACCTGCTCCGCGCCCGCTTGAAGGAGTTCTCGGACCTCCGCGCGCAGGCCGACGTGCTGGTCGAGCGTGGCGGCCGCAAGCAGCAGGCGCCCGGCGTGCTGCTGCTGAAGGCGCCCAGCTCGCTTCGCTTCGAAGTGCTCTCGCCGTTCGGCCCACCGCTCCTGATCGCGACCGTTCACGACGGCCAGATCGTCGCCTACAACGCGGTCTCGAACACGGCCACGGTGGGGCCGGCCACGCCCGAGACGGCGGCGCGCCTGTTCTGGTTGGCCGTCGAGCCCGAGGATCTCGTCGGTCTGCTCGCCGGCCTGCCGGTTCCGCCGAAAGACCTGCGCGTGGCCGAGATTCTTGCCGCCGACGAGCACGGACGATCGCTGGAGATGATCGGCGCGCTCCATCGCCAGCGCGTGTGGATGGACTTCTCCACCGGCGTCGTCCGGCGGATCCTGATCGCGGGCGGGCGGGTCGACGCGGTGATCGTCTACCAGCGCACCGACGACGGTACGATCACCGGACTCGATCTGACCGCCGCCCAGGGCAACGTCACCGGCAGGGTGCGTTACCGAGGCGTTGCCCTCAACGGCGGCATCGAGAGCGAGCGCTTCGTGCTCACGATTCCGCCCGGCGCGGCGACCGAGCGGCTGCGCTGACGCGCGCGGAGCGGTTGCGCTGACGCGCGGCCGGGTGCTAGGCTGCGGCGCCTTGTCGAGAGGGTCGGGACGCGGGCGACGGATCGAGCTCAGCGCTGCGGCCAAGGTGAACCTGGCGCTCGAAGTCCTCGGTCGGCGGGCCGACGGCTATCACGAGATCGTCACCGTGATGCAGGGCGTGGAGCTGTCGGACCGGGTCGTCCTCGAAGACGTCGCGTCGCTCGAGCTCAGGACCACGGCCCCCGGCGTTCCGACCGACGCCTCGAATCTCGCGTTGCGCGCGGCGGTGATCCTGCGTGAGGCCGCGGGCGTCGATCGCGGCGTGCGCATCACGCTGGACAAGCGCATTCCGGTCGCGGCGGGCCTGGGCGGCGGGTCGGCGGACGCCGCCGCGGTCCTGCTCGGCCTCAACCGACTCTGGGGCCTGCGCTGGCCGATTGCGAGGCTCACCGAAGTGGCGGTCAGGCTCGGGATGGACGTCCCGTTCTTCCTGCGGGGCGGCGTCGGCTTCGCGACCGGCCGGGGAGAAACGCTGGATCGGATGCGCGGCATGGCACTGGCGCTGGTCCTCGTCAATCCGCGGTACGCTTCGAGCACGGCCGAGGCGTACGGGCGACTGACGCCGGCGGTCTACACCGACGGAACGCGGGCGCGGGCGATGGCGGCGGCGCTGCGTGCGAAGCGGGTCGAACGCGTGGCCCGGAACCTTTACAATGCTCTGGAGGCCGCCGTGGTGCCGGTGCAACCGGAGATCGGGCGCATGAAGGCGGCGCTGCTGGCCGCGGGCGCCCTGGGAGCGCTGATGTCCGGAAGCGGACCGACGGTATTCGGCATCGCGCGCTCGCTGGATCACGCCCGTCAGATCCGGCGCCGCGTGAGCCACGCATCATGGGAGTGCTGGGCCGTCCGGACACTGGCCGGCCCCGCCGTCCGCCGTCGCAATAGCGGACCGCGATAAATGCAACGACAGTTGCGGAAAGGTCCAGGACCAGCAGTTGCCGAAGGTCCCGAACCAGCAGTTGCCGAAGGTCCAGGGCCAGTAGTTGCGCGAGGTCCTGAACCAGCAGTTGCCGGCAGGCCTGGTCTAAGTGGATGTCCGAGGAGCGCCGAGGGCTCCCCGAGGCGCGACGAGCACCCGGGGGGCTTGGGGGGCCCGAAGCTAGGCCCCCCATGTACATTGGGGCGTGGCCAAGTGGCAAGGCGCGGGACTTTGGATCCCGTATTCGGAGGTTCGAATCCTCCCGCCCCAACCACGCTCGACCGAAACGTGGGGCCGAAGTGACTCGTAGCCCAGTGAGGGGCACATGACGACCTACGACCTCAAATTGTTCTCGGGGAATGCGAACAAGCCGCTGGCGGAGGAGATCGCGCAGTATCTGCACCTGCCCTTGGGGGATGCGGACGTGTCGCGATTTTCGGACGGCGAGGTGTTCGTGCAGGTCAACGAGAGCGTGCGCGGGGCCGACGTGTTCGTCGTCCAGCCGACCTGCCCGCCGGTGAACGACAACCTGATGGAGCTGCTGATCATGATCGACGCGCTCAAGCGCGCGTCGGCCGACCGCATCACCGCGGTGCTCCCGTACTACGGCTACGCTCGGCAGGACCGGAAGGTCCAGCCGCGGGTCCCCATCACCGCCAAGCTCGTGGCCGATCTGCTGGAGGCGGCCGGCGTCGATCGCGTGCTCGCGCTCGACCTGCACGCCGGGCAGATCCAGGGGTTCTTCAACATCCCGGTCGATCACCTGTTCGCGGGGCCGCCGGTCATCGTCGACTATCTCGGCAAGAAGGACCTGAAGGATCCGGTGATCGTGTCGCCCGACGCGGGCGGGGTCGAGCGGGCCCGCGCCATCGCCAAGCGCCTGCACGCGGGGCTGGCCATCATCGACAAGCGCCGGGAGGGGCCCAACGTCGCCACCGTCATGCACCTGATCGGCGACGTGGCGGGCAAGGAAGCGATCGTGATCGACGACATGATCGACACCGCCGGCACCCTGGTCCAGGCGGTGGGCGCGCTCGAGCGCGAGGGCGCCAAGCGCATTCTCGCCTGCGGCGTTCACCCCGTGCTCTCGGGGCCGGCCATCGAGCGCATCAAGGCGTCGGCCCTGGAAGAAGTCGTCGTCACGAACTCGATCCCCGTCCCGCCGGAGAAGCTGGCGGCGCGGGTCACCGTGCTCAGCGTCGCGCCGCTGCTCGGCGAGGCGATCCGACAGATCCACGACAAGGGATCCGTGTCCACCCTGTTCGTCTGAAGGAGCGTTCCATGGCGATGCAAGAACTGACCATCCAGCAACGTGGCGAGACCGGCAAGCAGGTCGCCAAGCGTCTGCGCCGGGCCGGCGTGGTGCCTGCCGTTCTCTACGGCGGGGCCAAGCCCGAGTCCATCAGCGTCGATCCCAAGGCCGTGCTCCGGATCATCCACGGGCACGCGGGCAGCACCCAGCTGCTCAACCTCACGTTCGCGGGCGGCGCCGGGTCGCGCATGGCCATCATCCGCGCGCTCCAGTTCGACCCCGTCTCCGAGCGGTTGCTGCACGTCGACCTCCAGGAAGTGACGGCCGACCGGGCGATCACGGTGCGTGTGGCCGTGCATCCGGTGGGTGAGGCGGTCGGCGTGCGAGACCAGAAGGGCATCCTCAACGTCGTCCTGCACGAGCTGGACGTCTCGTGCCTGCCGACCCTGATCCCGGAGCGGATCGACGCCGACGTCGCCGCGCTGATGATCGGTGACGTCCTCACGGTGGGCGCCCTCCTCGCTCCCGAAGGCGTGCGGATCCTGAACGACCCCGGACAGGCCGTGGTTACCGTGGCCGCCCCGATGGCCGAGGAAGTGGCTGCGGTCGCGACCCCGGCGGCGGCGGCGACGACGGCGGAGCCCGAGGTGCTCACCGAGCGCAAGAAGGAAGACGAAGCGGACGACAAGAAGGCCAAGAAGTAACGTAGTCGCGTGGCCCATGTGGCCGTGCGAGCCGAACAACGGCCGCGAGCGTTTCGCGAGCGCGTTGTGAGGCGAGCGGTGAAATGACCGTTGTGGCGGGGCTCGGCAACCCCGGCCCGAGATATCAGGGGACCCGCCACAACGTGGGCCAGCGCGTGCTCGATCATCTCACCCCGACCCTGCGGGCGGGCTGGCGCGACGAGGGCTGGGCGCTGGTGGCCCGCGGCCGCTGGCGCGACGAGCCCGTCCATCTCGTCAAGCCCCAGAGCTTCATGAACGTCACCGGCCCGGCGATCGCCACCGCCCTCCGCCGGCTGCACGCGGAGGCCGCGGACCTGATCATGGTCTACGACGACATCGACCTGGCCCTCGGCGCGGTCCGGATGCGCATGAAGGGCAGCCACGGCGGCCACAATGGGATGCGCTCGGTGATCGAGACCCTCGGCACCGACGCGATCCGACGCGTGAAGGTCGGGATCGGCCGTCCCGAGCGAAAGGCCGACGTCGCCGACCACGTGCTCGATCGTTTCCAGCCCGAAGAGGTCACCCTCATCGAGGACGCGGTCGCGCTCGCGGCCGACCGCGTCCTTCAGCTCATCACCCAGGCGATCCGCTGAGGAAGAACAGCAGCGTGACGAGGACGAACAGCGGGATCAGGATCGCCCCACTGTAGAGCATGTACCCGAAGAAGCTCGGCATCTTGACGCCGGCCGCCTCGGCGATGGCCTTGACCATGAAGTTCGGCGCGTTGCCGATGTAGGTGTTCGCCCCCATCGCGACCGCGCCCACGCTGATGGCGGCCAGGATCGCGTGCGGGACGCCGACGACCTCGTCGGTCAGGCGCAGGCCCTGAGCGAGCGCCAGGAACGTCAGGTACGTCGGCGCATTGTCGAGGAACGACGAGAGCGCGCCGGAGGCCCAGAAGAACTGCCAGGTCTGGCGGACGCCGAGGTCGCCTCCGCGCAGCCGCAGCAGCTCGAGGGCGGGGATCATGGTCAGGAAGATGCCGAAGAACAGCACCGCGACCTCGACCATCGGCGACCAGGTGAACTCGTTGGCACGCCGGACCGCGCGCGGCGTCCGCCAGGACGAGAGCGCGGCGAGCGCGACGATGGCCCCTTCGCGCAGCGGGGCGGAGAGGAGCGCGACCGCGAGGACGACGCCGGCCAGCCCGACGATGTTGAATCCTCCGGACAGGCGCAGCGGCTCGACGGCCCGTCGGTCGCGAGCGAGCGCGGCCAGCGGCTCGCGCGCGTACTGCCGCGTGTCCCAGACCACGTAGAGGACCAGGAGCGCTCCGACCATGAGCAGCCACTGCGGCCAGAGCCTGAACGTCCACACGAAGGGCACCCCTTGGAGATAGCCCAGGAAGAGCGGGGGATCTCCCAGGGGCGTCAGCATGCCTCCGATGTTCGAGACCAGGAACACGAAGAAGATCACGGTGTGCGTGACGTGTCGGCGCTCGCGGTTGGTCTGGAGCAGCGGCCGGATCAGCAGCATCGAGGCGCCGGTGGTGCCGACGAAGGACGCCAGCACGCTCCCGGTGGCCAGGAACACGGTGTTGGTCAGCGGGGTGGCGACGAGATCGCCGCGAAGCCGGATCCCCCCCGAAATGCCGTAGAGCCCCGCGAGCAGAATGATGAACGAGACGTATTCGAGCGCCATGTGAACGAGTGCGCCGGGCTCGCGCCAGAGGTACAGTGCGAGCACGGGCGCCCCCAAGAGGCCGGCCACGATGAACTTGTTACGATTGGACTCCCACCAGTGCGGGGCACGAAGCGGGCAGATCGCGATGGCCAGCAGCATGGCCACGAACGGCACGACGGTGTAGACGCCAGGCGCCTGAACGATGTCGGTAGTTTCGAGCGCCTGCTCCGCCAGCGCAACCAGCATGCGTCCGACGCCGAGCACGTTCGAGCGCCTTCTCCGGGTCAACTAGCGAAGGCCATTGCCTGGTGGTATATAGTTGTCGTTTATCCAACGGGCCCCCTGGATCGTGGAGGGAGGGAGCAGAGTGACCAAAGTCATCGTCGAGCCCGACGAATCCTTCGAGAGCGCGCTCAAGCGCTTCAAGAAGCAGTGTGAGAAGGCCGGGCTCTTGTCCGAATTCAAGAAGCGTCAGCACTACGAGAAGCCCAGCGTGAAGCGCAAGCGCAAAGCGCTGGCGGCTCGCAAGAAGGCCAAGCGGCGCGAGCGGTTCTCCGATTAGCACCAGCGCCACTCCGACCCGCGCGCCGGCGCTGCCGGCGACGCGAGCGCCTCTCGCCGACGAGGGCGCGGACCATAGGCGACGGATGGAGGCAGGGCGGATCCGGGGACGGGGCATTGAGTGGGACGCGGTTCGAGGGCTCCTCAGCGATGAGGCCCGGACGGCGATGGGTCGGGAGTGGGCGCGCACGGCCGAGCCTCTGGTCGAGCCCTCCGCGATCGAATCCGCAGTCGAGATGACGGCCGAGGCGCGCCTGGCGCTGACGGAGAAGGGCGCGCCGCCGCTCAGCAGCATTCCCGACGCGCGCGGCATCCTCGAATCCTGCCGGGTGCCAGGCAGCGTCCTCGAGGGCTCCGATCTCGTCGTGCTGCTGCCGCTGCTCGACGCCGCGGCCCGGCTCTCGGCCTACGGCCGAGACCTCGGTCCGGTGGCGCCGCGAATCGTCGCGCTCACCGGGAGCTTGCCCAGGGTCGCGGATCTGGCGGACGCCCTGCGCCAGGCCCTCGACGAGGAGGGCGCGGTCCGGGACGAGGCGAGCCCGCGGCTACGCCAGTTGCGCCGCGAGCTGCGCGAGCGACGCCGGCGCCTGGTGGCGGACCTCGAGCGCCTCCTGACGTCCGCCGACGCCGAGCGGATCTTCGCCGAGCGCTTCGTCACCCTCAGACACGGCCGCTACGTCGTGCCCGTGCGCGCCGAGGCCCGCACGCGCGTGCGCGGGATCGTCCACGATCGCTCGCAGAGCGGCCAGACGCTGTTCGTCGAGCCCGCCGACGCGGTCGACGCCAACAACGACCTCGTCCAGGCGGTCCGCGATGAAGAAGCGGAGGTCGCGCGCATTCTCGCCGCGCTGACCGACGCCGTACGCGCACGCGGCGACGAGCTGGATCGTCTGGTGGCGACCGTCGGCGAGCTGGACTGGGTCTTCGCCCGCGGCCACCTCGCCGAGCGCATGGACGCCACGCGGCCCGTGATCGTCCCCGACGGCCCGGTCAGACTGCGCGCGGCCCGTCATCCGCTGCTGCTCGCCCAGAGCTGGCGCGCCCCCTCGCGGCCGGTCGTTCCGGTGGACATCGAGATCACTCGCGAGCGCCCCCTGCTCGTCATCACCGGGCCGAACGCCGGCGGCAAGACCATCGCGCTCAAGACCCTCGCCCTGCACGCGCTGATGGCGCAGGTCGGCTGCCACCTTCCCGCGGATGACGGCTCGCGGCTCCCGATCTTCGAGCGGCTGCACGCGATCATCGGCGACGACCAGAGCGTGGCCGAGAACCTGTCGACCTTCTCGGCCTTCGTCAAGCAGGTCCGCGAGATCCTCGACGAGGCCGATCGGCACTCGCTCGTGCTGCTCGACGAGCTGGGCGCGGGCACCGATCCCGACGAGGGCGCGGCGCTCGCCCAGGCCATCCTCGAGGAGCTGTCGGCGCGCGGCGCGCTCGTCATGGCCACGACCCATCTCGAGCCCCTCAAGGCGTTCGCCAGCACCCACCCGCGGGCGCGCAACGCGTCGGTCGAGTTCGACACCGCGACGCTGGCCCCGACGTTTCGCGTGGTCTACGACCGGCCCGGACAGAGCTACGCGTTGACCATCGCGGCGCGGCTCGGACTGCCACCCGATCTCATCGAGCGCGCTCAGGATCATCGCTCGGCCGAGGCCGCGCGCCTGTCCGAGCTGCTCCGGCACCTCGACGAGCAGACGCGGACCGAGGCGGAACGGAGCCGTGGGATCGAGCGGCGAGAGCAGGAGGCGGCGGCGCGGCTGGCGCGCGCGCAGGAGCAGGAGAGCCAGGCCGAGGCGCGCGCGTCGCAGACGCTGGGTCGCGCCAAGCAGGAAGCCGCGCAGCTTCTCGCCGAGGTCCGCCGCGTGGTCGCCGCGGAATGGGAGCGACTCAAGAAGAGCGACCGCTCGAAACGATCGCTGGAGGAAGGCCGTCGCCGTCTCAACGAAGCCTCCGCCCGCATCGCGCCGCCGCCGACCGGAGCCCCCTCGCCGTCAGATCTCGCCGCCCTCGTTCCCGGCGCCACCGTCGTGGCCGAGCATCTGGGCGTACGCGGCCGGATCGCGGCCCTCGTCGGCAACACCGCGACCGTCCGGGCGGGCGCGGTCACGCTTCGGATTCCGCTGGCCGCGCTGCGGCCGATCGCGCCGTCGCCCGAGCCGCGGCCGGCGGTGTCGATCCGGGTACCCGAGAAAGCCGGCGTCGGTCCCGAGCTGCATCTCCTCGGGCGGACCACCGACGAAGCACGAGACATGGTCGAGCAGTATCTCGACGACGCGTTCATGGCCGGGCTTCCCACGGTGCGCCTCGTGCACGGCAAGGGCACGGGCGCGCTCCGCAAGACGGTGCGAACGTTGCTCGCCGACCATCCGCTGGTCGCGTCGTTCCGGGACGGCGAGCCCTCTGAAGGCGGCGGCGGCGCCACCGTCGCCGCGTTGAAGGTCAGCTAGTGGCCAGTTATTCGCCGGCGCTGCTGGACGAGATCCGCGGCGCGGTCGACATCGTCGATCTCGTCGGGCGCTTCGTGAGCCTCAAGAAGGCCGGCGTCAACTGGAAGGGCCTGTGCCCGTTCCACGGCGAGAAGACGCCGTCGTTCATGGTGAATCCGCGCAAGGGGATCTTCCACTGCTTCGGCTGCGGCGTGGGCGGCGACGCGTTCGGCTTCCTCATGCGGCAGGACAAGCTTGCCTTTCCGGAGGCGGTGCGCGCGCTCGCCAAGACGGCGGGCATCGCGCTGCCCGAGGACAGCGCGCCGCGCGCCGGCGACTCCGGCCGCGAGGAGCTGCTGCGCGCGATGGACCTGGCGGCCCGCTTCTACGCCGACGCGCTGTGGGGCGCCGGCGGCGCGCGGGGCCGCGAGTACCTCGACCGCCGTGGCGTCGATCCCGACGTGGCGCGGCGCTTCGGTCTCGGGTACGCGCCGGACGGCTGGGACGGGCTGCTGGCGTTCATGCGGAGCGAGCGGATTGCCGCCGAGACCCTCGAGAAGGCGGGACTCGTGCTCGCGCGGCAGGGCGGCAGCGGCTTCTACGACCGGTTCCGGGGACGGCTGATCTTCGCGATCCGCGATCTCCAGGGGCGGGTCGTCGCCTTCGGCGGGCGCGCCTTCGGCGACGAGCAGCCGAAGTATCTGAACTCGCCCGAGACCCCGCTCTACAGTAAGGGCCAGCTTCTCTACGCGGCCGATCAGGCGCGCCCGGCGATCCAGGAAAAGAATCGGGCGCTGCTGGTCGAGGGCTACGTCGACTGCCTGATGGCGCACCAGTTCGGCTTCACCGAGACCGTGGCGGCGCTCGGCACCGCGTTCACGGGCGCTCAGCTCGGCCTGCTCCGGCGGTACTGCGAGGAAGTCGTCACGTTCTTCGACGCCGACGCCGCCGGACAGAAGGCGGCCGAGCGGGCCGAGGAGTTGCTCGAGTCGACCGCGTATGGCGGCGGCTGGGACGTCAACCGTTCGGGCGCGTTCGTCGCCTCCGGCGCGCTTCGCATGAAGGTCGCGCTGCTGCCGACCGGTCACGATCCCGACACGTTCCTGCGCGCCGAGGGCGCCGACGCCTTCACCGAGCGCATCCGCGCCGCTCGCGGCCTGCTCTCGTACGCGCTCGACCGCGTGCTCGCCGACGAGCCGGGACCGATGATGCCCGGTCGCGGTCCCGCCAACGCCTTCGCCCGCGCGGCCCTGATGCTCGCCAAGGTGCCCGACGCTCAGGAAGCGGCCTCGCTCTCCCACGAGGCGGGCCGCAAGCTCGGCGTCGACCCCACCCAGCTCTGGACCGAATCGCGTAAGCTCGCCGCCGCGCTGAGCCGCCCGGTCGCAGGATCCCGTCCCGCCACCGTCTCCAGCGGCCCGCCGAGCGAAGAGCGCGCGCTCGTCGGCCTGCTCCTCGACTCGCCGAGCGCGCGGCACACGCTGCTGTCGCTCCTCGACGACGGCGACGTCTCCCACGCCCCGCTGCGTGCTATCGTCGCCGCGCTACGCGTGAGGCCGGACGCGACGGCCGAGGGACTGATGACCGATCTCGACGCCGAGTCGGCCCGCGGCGTCCTCGCCGCCCTGCTCGTCGAGGACCGCGACCCCGACGGCGAGAGCGCCGGCGTCGCGGAGTTTCAGCGGCGCCTGGAGCGTCGCCAGCGGCTGCGCCGGCTGCGCGCGCTCTCTCGCAGCATCGCGGAGGCCCAAGCCACCGGCGGGGCCGACGCGCCGATGCAAGAAGCGATGTTGAAGCTGCACCACGAGAGCCGGGAGGTTTACGAGCTCTCACGCGCCGTGGCGGAGTCCGACCACACGGCCCCCGGGTCTCTTACCGGGGGGTCTCACAAGGAGTAGAGAGGCATGAGCGAAGAAACGAAGCTGGAAGAAGAAACGAAGCTGGAAGAGCTGGACCGACTGATCTCGATGGGCAAGCAGAAGGGCTTCCTCACCTACGACGAGGTGAACGACGCCCTTCCGTCGGACATCGTGTCGCTCGATCAGCTCGACGACATCATGATGATGTTCGGCTCCCTGGACATCGACATCGTCGATAACGCCAAGGCTGGACGCCTGCCCTCCGAGGTGGAGCGGCCCGCGCCGGCGGACGACGACGACGACGGGGGCGGCGACGCCATCGATCTCACCCCGGGCCCCGTGGGCCGCACCGAGGACCCCGTCCGCCTCTATCTGCGCGAGATGGGGCGGGTCTCGCTGCTCACCCGCGAGGGCGAGATCGCGCTGGCCAAGCGCATCGAGGAGGGCAAGAACCAGGTCACGCAGGCCATCCTGAGCACCAACCTGGCCGTCGAACGCTTCCACGAGCTGCGCGACCAGCTCCGTCAGCAGGACATCTCGGTGAAGGACGTCGTCGACGTCAACGAAGAGGAGTTCACCGAGGAAAAGGAAACCGAGCTGACGCGTCAGGTCGTCAACGCGTTCGGCACCGTCGACCGGCTGCTGCGCGATCGCGACCGCGACCTGGGGGAGGCGCGAAAGCTGAAGGCCAAGCTGTCGCCCAAGGCCCGCCGGGTCAAGCCCGGCGTCAAGGATCCCAAGTGGCGACGCCTCGAGCTGCGCGCCAAGGACCGCGAGAAGAAGGTCCTCGACAAGCTCCGCAGCCTCAACATCGGCAACCAGATCATCGACCGCGAGGACGGGGACGCGCTCCGGCGAGGCCTCGTCCAGCGCCTGCGCGATCTGGTCGACGACATCGAGCGCGCCGAGCGGGTGATCGCCCTGTGGAGCAACGGCCGGCGCCCGTCTCCGGAGGAAGTGCAGAACCTCATCTACGTCGCCTTCCGCGACCCCGGCGTCAACGGCACCAACGGGAGCAACGGCGACCTGCACCTGCGCGCGGCCAAGAAGTTCCAGAGTCCCAAGCAGCAGCAGATCTGGGTCGCCCAGCAGGAGATCAAGGCCGCCGAGGTTCGGGCCAATGCCAGGGCCGACGAGATCAAGAAGGTCATGACCGTCATCCGGCAGGGCCAGCAGAAGGCGGCCCAGGCCAAGAAGGAGATGGTCGAGGCCAACCTGCGGCTGGTGATTTCCATCGCGAAGAAGTACACCAACCGAGGGCTGCAGTTCCTGGACCTGATCCAGGAAGGCAATATCGGCCTGATGAAGGCCGTCGACAAGTTTGAGTACCGGCGCGGCTACAAGTTCTCGACGTACGCCACGTGGTGGATCCGCCAGGCGATTACCCGGGCCATCGCGGACCAGGCCCGGACGATCCGCATCCCGGTGCACATGATCGAAACGATCAACAAGCTGATCCGGACGTCGCGCCAGCTGGTCCAGGAGCTGGGACGCGAGCCCACGCCCGAAGAGATCGCCACCAAGATGGACGTGCCCGTCGACAAGGTGCGCAAGGTGCTCAAGATCGCCCAGGAGCCCATCTCGCTGGAGACGCCGATCGGCGAGGAGGAGGACAGCCACCTCGGCGACTTCATCGAGGACAAGCAGGTGGTCTCGCCGGTGGAGTCGATCATCGGGCTCAGTTTGCGCGAGCAGACCAACAAGGTGCTGAACACGCTGACCCCGCGCGAGGAGAAGGTGCTGCGCCTGCGCTTCGGTCTCTCCGACGGCTGCGAGCACACCCTCGAGGAGGTCGGGCAGGACTTCGCGGTCACCCGCGAGCGCATCCGCCAGATCGAGGCCAAGGCGCTCCGCAAGCTGCGCCATCCGTCGCGCTCGAAGAAGCTCCGGAGCTTCCTGGAATCGTGATTTATGATCGATACTCGAAGTGTTGAGGGCCCATAGCTCAATGGCAGAGCAGCCGGCTCATAACCGGTCAGGTCCTGGTTCGACCCCGGGTGGGCCCAGATATTTATCGGAGCGCGGAGTCGCGTCGACACGTGGGTGGCTTGGCCTCGAGCCGCGTGGCTCCGTTCGCCGTACCGATTTATCAAATGGCGGTGATGCGGGGGTGGTTCCGTTCCCTGTCCGTGGCGGAGGCGTGAGTGTCTGAGGTGAAGGCGCTCATCCAGCTGCAGGAGCACGACTCGCGGCTGGCGAGGCTGGAGGCGGAGGCGAGCCGGTTGCCGAAGCGGATCGAGGCGATCCATGCCTCGGTGGCCGAGGCGCGGACGGCCGTCGAAGCCACGAAAGGCAAGGTCGACACCAACCGCAAGAGCCTGCGCGCGAAGGAAAAGGATCTGGAAGTCGTCGCGGCCAAGCGCAGCAAGGCCGACGCCCACCTGTGGGAAGTCAAGACCAACAAGGAATACTCCGCCGTCCTCGTCGAGATCGAGGACATCAAGCAGGAGAAGTCCCGCACCGAGGAAGAGATCCTGAACCTCATGGAGATGCAGGAACGGCTGGCCGCGGAGATCCGCGAGGCGGAGACGCGCCTCAAGACCCGCGAGGAACAGGGAAGTCAGGACGAGGCCAGCGTCCGGCAGCAGGTC